>Ga0316577_10000199_pt1 | contig 20061 bp, 14 predicted proteins | sample S5NA_FD_203073 | JGI IMG/M metagenome (GOLD analysis project Ga0316577, IMG submission 203073) | Rhizosphere microbial communities from salt marsh grasses in Alabama, United States - S5-7_050615r2r1 | ecosystem: Host-associated > Plants > Roots > Rhizosphere | place: USA: Alabama | collected... | reverse complement strand
GACACAGCCACAGGCAATTCGGTCCTGGTTGGCCCCTTCCCTGGCGGCGCCGAGGTTGACGCCTTGGCCTTTGCGAAACCCCAATCAGCCCCCGTCCAGATGCTGCTGAACCCAAGTTTCGAGAACAGCTGGGAGCACTGGCAGACGGAAGGCTACCCCACGCTATCAGGGACCAGCCACGATGGTGCGGTGTCCGCCATGTTCCTGGGCAAGGAAGTTTGGGCCTGGCAATACGTGTATATTCCGGCCGACGCAATGGAAGTGAGCATCAACTATTGGCTGACAGGCATCAGTTCAGACACCGATTGGGACAATGACATCCTTTGCGGTGGGCTCTGGGACCTGGCGCGACAGACACAGCTGGCGGGCGGGTGCTTTGGCCTCACCTATTTCTACAGCTATCCGATGGTGTGGAAGCTGCGTACCTACACGCTGGACGCTAGCGAATTGGCGAGCGTGGCGGGTCAGGTGCTGCTGCTGGGGTTTAGGGAAGAGCAGGACTGGAACCCGGGCTATCACAAAACCAGCACCGCCTACGTCGATGAGGTCTCATTGCTCGTGACCAGACCCATTTACGACTATGATGTACTCCTACCACTGGTCATCAGATAGGGTGCCGGCCTACTTCCGGCGATGCTGCCGTATCAGGAAAAACCCCTGGCACAGGTATCTATGCCGGCTTGATTCTGTGCTTGACACACCAACTTGATTCCAGTATAATCCAGCCCGTTCAAAACGGCGACGTAGCTCAATGGCAGAGCAGGGGACTCATAAGCCCTTGGTTCCCAGTTCAAATCTGGGCGTCGCCACTGATTTCTAATAGCGCACCCTTTTGATGAGGGAACGTCGAGCGAGAAGAGAGGGATACTGGGAAGCGCTGCCCCCTTCTCTTACACCGGGAAAACAAAGCTAATACAGTCTCGGCCTCATCAGCGGAAAACATTACAAGACGCTCTGATAGGATCGAGGCGCGTGCCGAGTTGGCCAGACGCACGAGGCCCCGCCAAACAGGGCGGGGTTTTTGTGTTGCAGACGGGTTTCCCGCACGTGCGAGAATCTGCCAGAAAGCAATGAGGTGCAACGATGGACGATGCAATAGCGCTGGTGATCGAGGACCATGGCGATATTTCCGCCCTGTTCTGCACGGTGATGGAGGAGGCAGGGTTCCAGACCGAGGCCATCCGAACCGGCGACGACGCTACCAAACGGCTGGCCGAGGTTGTGCCAGACGCCGTGATTCTGGACCTGCACCTGCCCGGCATCCAAGGGGACCAACTCCTGCACCAGATCCGCACCGACGAAAGACTGGCGCAGACTCGCGTGATCGTCATCACCGCTTACTCGGCTTTGGCCAATACCCTCCAAGAAGAGGCCGATCTGATACTCATCAAACCCGTCAGCTTGAACCTGCTACGCCGCCTGGTCAAGCGTCTGTTCTCCGCAGAAGGTTGGGCAGATGATATGCCCAATATAATCGGCCCGGGGGATGAAGAGGGCCATGTGCCAAATACCTAACGACCCTCCCCCCATCAGCTAGGCCGCAACCGACAACGCAGCGAACCACAGCCGGCTGAGCAGACAAGGCCAAGCTGGGACGGGCGAGCAAGCAAAAGAGAGCACTTGGGCGGGGCAACATGGCTCTTATAAAAGTAGTCGAGTCCAGAGGGAGTGCTGACGTCCTAGCCTGTGAGGTCAAATCCGACCGCGCTGCCGACCTGATCGTCTGCGTGGTAAAGAGCAAGGCGGCGGCGATAGGAGACGCACTTTGGTGTTTCGTCAAGTCCACCCCTGAAGCTACCTGCAAGGTGTGCTTTGTCGATTCGCCAAGCGGCGCGCACCTCTTGGTGCATTTCGTGCAGTCGCGCATGGCGGCAGGGTGGCGGACAAAGCTTCATCCTTTGGAAGGCTCTCTGTAAACAGGACAGGGTGACAAGGCTGCTTACCGGCTAGAGAGTTCCCGAAAATGAACGCGGCCCGGCACTGAGCCGGGCCGTTTATTTATCTGCGGTCAAACTCGCTACACCGACGCTGCCAACACCTTCTCTGCCGCGTCCAGCCGGGCCAGCACCTCCTCGCGCCCCATAAACTCGAAGGAGCCGAACAGCGGCGGAGAGACCGGCTGGCTCGTCGTGGCCCAGCGCAGGATGCCGAACAGCGCTCCGGCCTTGATCCCCAACTCTTCCGCCATGTCGCGCAGCGGCTGCTCCATCGCCTCGGCCTCGAATGGCTCGACGGATGCCAGGAAATCGCGCGCAAGGCGCAGCGCCTCTAGGCTCTGCTGCGGCGTCATCTTCTTCCCCACCAGGTTTTCCACAGGCGGCGTCTCGATTCCTTGGAACAGCGGCCTGGTCAGCTCGACGACCTCGGTCAAGCGCTTGAGCCGCTCCTGCACCAGCGGGATGAGGATACGCAGCCGCGCGCGCATCTCCGCAGGGCACGGATCATCCACTAGGCCCGCCTCCTGCCAGAAGTGCAGCAGTCGATCCAGCAGCTCCTCCGCCGACAAACTGCGGATGTAGACACCGTTCATCCAGTCCAGCTTGTCGTAGGAAAAGACCGCCGGGGCAGTGTTGACGCGGAACAGGTCAAAACGCTGAATCAGCTCCTCGCGGCCAAAGATCTCCTGCTCGTCCCCCTCCCCCGGCGCCCAGCCCAAAAAGGCTAAAAAGTTGAGTAGCGCCTCCGGCAGATAGCCCTGCGCGCGGAACTGGTCGACCGAAGTCGAGCCGTGCCGCTTGGATAGCTTGTGCCCATCCGTGCCATTGACCAGCGGCAGGTGGCAGTACAAGGGCGGCTCCCATCCCAGGGCATCAAAGATCAACACGCGCTTGGGTGAGCTGGGAATCCACTCGTCGCCCCGGGTGACGTGCGTGATCTGCATCGTGTGATCGTCCACCACCACTGCCAGGTGATAGGTGGGAAAGCCATCCGACTTGAGCAGCACCTGATCGTCCTGCGTGGCGTTATCAAAGACGATGTCACCGCGGATAGCGTCGCGCACGATGGTCTGGCCGGTCAGCGGGACCTTGAGCCGCACGACGTGCGACTCGTCGGCGGGCACCGCGCCCGGCGGGAGGTCGCGGCAGTGCCGGTCATACCCCACCGGCAGCTTGCGCGCCCGCTGCTCCTCCCGCACGCGCTCCAACCGCTCCGGGCTGCAATTGCAACGATAGGCCAACCCGCGCTCGATCAACTCCGCAGCGACCTGGCGATACTGGTCCAGCCGCTCCGATTGTACGTAAGGCCCATGCGCCCCGCCGACGGCGTACTTTTCCGCATCCGGCACGCCAAAGCGCTGCAGCTCCTCCAGGCTCGGGCCTTCATCCCAGTCCAAACCCAACCAGCGCAACCCGTCGACGATCGAGGGGATCGCCTCCGGCTGGTACCGCGCCTGGTCAGTATCCTCGATGCGCAAGATGAACTGCCCATCCATCTTGCGCGCAAACAGCCAGCCAAAGAGCACCGTGCGCACGCTGCCGACGTGCAGTTTGCCGGTAGGGCTGGGTGCAAAACGAACTCGAACGGTCATGATCTCTAATCTCCCATCTACTTCTGCTTGGCCTGAATCTTGGCCCACGTATCCCGCAGGGATACCGTCTCGTTAAGCACCAAATCCCCCTTGGATGAATCGGGGTCAACGCAGAAATAGCCTTTCCGTTCGAACTGGTAACGGCTGCCGGTCGCCGCGCCAGACAGGCTCGGCTCGACCTTGCAGCCAGTCAGCACCTCCAAAGAGTCAGGATTGAGGTTGACCATAAAATCCTCGACATCCTCCTCCGGACTCTCATTCGTAAATAGCCGGTCGTACAGCCGCACCTCAGCATCGACGGCGTGGGCCGCCGAGATCCAGTGCAGCGTGCCCTTGACCTTGCGCCCGTCCGGCGCGTCGCCGCCGCGCGTGGCCGGGTCGTAGGTGCAGTGCACCTCGACCACCTCGCCCGCCTCATCCTTCACCACGTCGGTGCAGGTGACCAGGTAGGCATAGCGCAACCGCACCTCGCGCCCTGGGGCCAGACGATAGAACTTTTTTACCGGTTCTTCCATAAAATCATCCCGCTCGATGTAAAGCTCGCGCGAGAAGGGCAGCTTGCGCGTGCCGCGCTCCGGATCAAGCGGATGGTTGATCGCCTCCATCTCTTCGACCTGACCCTCGGGGTAGTTATCGATGACGAGCTTGAGCGGGCGCAGCACACCCATCACACGGTTGCAGCGCTGATTCAGATCGTCGCGCACGCAGTGCTCCAGGTACGCGATATCGATGGCGGTGTTCGTCTTGGCCACGCCAATGCTGTCACAAAATATGCGGATCGCCTCCGGCGGGTAGCCGCGCCGCCGCATCGCCGAGAGAGTCGGCATGCGGGGATCGTCCCAACCTTTGACTTGCCCCTCATTCACCAGCCGCAGCAGCTTGCGCTTGCTCACCACCATATGGGTGAGGCTGTAGCGCGCAAACTCGATCTGGCGCGGGGGATTTTTCCACAAGCCCAGCTTTTCCAGATTCCAGTTGTACAGCGGACGGTGGTCCTCGTACTCCAGCGAGCACAGTGAGTGCGTGATGCCCTCAATGGCATCGGAGATGGGATGGGAATAATCGTACATCGGGTAGATGCACCATGCATCGCCCGTGCGGTGGTGTTCTGCGTGCAGGATGCGGTACATCACTGGGTCGCGCATGTTCATGTTGGGCGAGGCCATATCGATCTTGGCCCGCAGCACGCACGCACCGTCCGGGAACTCGCCCGCCCGCATACGAGCGAACAGATCGAGGTTCTCCTCGACCGAGCGGTCGCGGTAGGGGCTGTTCTTCCCCGGCTCGGTCAGCGTGCCGCGATACTCGCGGATCTCGTCGGCGCTCAGGTCGTCCACGTAGGCCAGGCCCTTCTCGATCAGCAACACGGCGTACTCGTAGAGCTGCTCGAAATAATCCGAGGTGTAGAACAGCCGGTCCTCCCAATCAAACCCCAGCCAGCGGATGTCCTCCATGATGCCATCGACGTACTCTACCTCCTCCTTGACCGGGTTAGTGTCGTCAAAGCGCAGGTTGTACAGCCCGCCATAGTCCTCGGCGATGCCATAGGTGATTGAGATGGCCTTGGCATGACCGATGTGTAGATAGCCATTCGGCTCTGGAGGAAAGCGGGTATGGACACGATCATATCGCCCGGACGCCAAATCCTCCTCGACGGCTTCCCGGATGAAATCCTTTGAGGTGGTTTCAGATTCTGTCACTATTTTTCTCCTCACTCCTGGTCATTGTCGTATTATAGCACATAAAACGGCGCTGTGTAGCCGGGTTCCCTTGTTGACTACCCGCATCATACCGCAGCTCCTTGTAGGTCAGGTTGGCGGCGGTGAGACGTCTGGCAAATCGTTTGTCCTGCACCGTCCTAGTGCAACTACCACCACAAAGCAACCTGGCCGCCGCCTACCTGCCACTCAGACGGCAGGTAGGCCGCTCTCACACTTCCTCGCCGCGATTCACTCGATCCATGACACCTATGAATAGCAGACCCTCTCCCAATCGCGGCCAACCTGCCCTACAACAAGCCCACAAAAAAAGGCCCGGTTTCCACTTGATCGGGAACCGAGCCTTTGAAACACCAATTCGACGCTACACTGCGGGCTGCAGATACCGTTCGGACCCCTTCAGGCGCCACTGCAACTGGCGCTGATACGTGGGATGGGGCTTGAAGGAGCGCCGCGCCTGTTCAGGCGCGATGTTGCCCACCACGTCGATCTGATCCAGCGCGCCCACGCCCAACCCCATCTGGGCGCAGTATTGCAAGTATCCCACCTGCCCGGGCTCAAAGCCCATCAGATGCGCTGTGAGCGCGTCCACCGCCAGCGGATCGGTCCCCGCCAGCGCCACCCGCCAATCGACCGGGTCTCCCCCCCCAGGGCCATTGCCCTCCATCCCCTCCCAGCCGTCGATCACCGCCAGGTGCGGCCAGACGTGGGCGGCCACCAGCGCCAGGTTCAGGTTCATGGCCGGAAAGCCCTGATGCATGGCCATCTTGCTCGACCCGCCCCGCCGGCCCAGCAGCGCACCCTTGGCCCACTCGGCCAACTGCGAGCGCCACACGGACTTGGGGATCAGGCGCGCTATCCGTCGCGCACCCCCTGGCATGCCGCCACCCCCCTGCGCCGCTTTGGGGTTCACCAGCGCCCCCATCACCATATTCTTGATAGCAAGCGTCACGATGACGCAGTCGTGCGTCTTGGGCGGGCCGACGGAGATGCGGTAGACGCCGGCCTCGGCAGCGGTGCGCGCCAGATGCACCGTCAGCGGACGCAGCCGCCGATCGTAAACCCGCACCGGCACCGTGTCGTCGGCGTTGAGTTCAACCAGCTCGACACCCGCATCTGTGGCATACTCATCGACCAGTGCCTCGTAGCCAAAATTACGGAACCCGTCAAAAGTGGGAGAAAGCGCCGCTCCCTCGGCCACGGCGATGGGACCGTCGTAACTGGCGCGGACGAAATCCAGCACGGCGCGAACGGCATCGACGTGCGTCGATGCGGCCTGATCGCTGGTCGAAACAAAGTTCGGCTTGACCAGCACGCAGCGCACGCCCTCCAGGCTCACCTGCCCGGAGATAGTCTCGAGAGCCGCAGCAATGTTCTCGCGGCGGCTCTCCCCTTGCACCAGCGCCACGCGACTTTTATCCATCAGAACTCGAACCTCTTGTGCCGCATGACCACGTTCTCCGCAATGCCGATGCCGATCAACGTCGTCATGAGCGCTGTGGCACCGTAGCTGACAAAGGGCAACGGGAGGCCGGCAACCGGCAAAACGCCGAGATTCATACCGATATTGATGACGAACTGGAACAGGACCATCGCCAGCACGCCGGTCGCCAGCAGCCGTCCGTACGTATCTGATGCGATCAGGACGATACGCAACAGCCGCCAGAACAGCACCGCGTAGAGAACGAACAGCAACATGATGCCCGCAAAGCCAAGCTCCTCAGCGGTGACGGCAAATATGAAATCGGTGTGACGCGCCGGCAGGTAGCGAAGCTGGCTCTGCGTGCCCTGGCCCAATCCCTTGCCCCAAAACCCGCCCGATCCGATGGCAATCAGCGCCTGCCCGACCTGATAATTCGGCTCGGGGTTGAGAAAGCTCAACACGCGGTCGCGCATGTATCCGAACTCCAGCACCTCGGTCAGCTTCCACACCGGGTAGAGCCCGGCCAAACCTAGAGCGATCGTCAGAAACATATAGCGCACCGGCATGTCCGACTCAAACACCATCGCCAGCCACATGGAGACGAGCACCGCCGCGGTAGCCATGTCCGGCTGCAAAAAGATCAGGGCCACCATCACGAGCATCATCCCAGCAGACACGAGGTAGTTGACGAGGCCCGGGCGCTCAACCTGCTCCTCCATCAACCGCGTCTTGGGCGCTCCGAACAACGGCGTGGAAGCGCCGCGCCTGCGCCGCCGCCGCCGGCTGAGCATAGCCCCTATGGAAATAGCCAGCAGGATCATCGCCAGGTACGAAGGTTGGACGGTGAACACGCCCAGGTCGAACCACGTTTTGACGTCAGCGATGTCGCTGCCGCCAAAGGGGAACAAGAGCACCAGCAGCACGACAGCGACAAGAAAGGCCAGCCACCAAAAGTCACCGAACCACTGGTAGTCGCGCGGAAAGGCGGACAACAAGAAAACCAGCCCCACCCCGGCAGCCCCAACGATCGCCTGCCTTCGCCACAGGCCAAGCACGTTTTCGTCGAGGCTGCCCTTGGTAGCGCTGTGCACCATCACCACGCCAAAGACAGTCAACAAAACGGTAACAAGCAGCAGCACGTAATCAAAGTGCCGCCAGATACGAGCCCCTGTCATTATCTATCTAGTCCTAAACCGGCGAAGCCGGAATCAAAAGGCCTAGCCCGAAGGCATCTTGAGCTTCGAACCAAACCTCATTATGAGAAATCCTCGTCATCCAAGCAAGAATCCTATGGGCTAGGCCCCAGTAAACCATCTCGAGATAAAACTGCCGACGAGCGTCCCGCACAAGAAGGCAGTTGCGGGCCCGTGCCCGCAACTGTCGAGGTGCTTTCAATCGCCTCTTCTCCAAAATCCAGGGAAGACAGACGCGTCTGCTGCGAGTCGACCACTGGCCCGAGAGCCAGATGCGTCCATAAAGCCTACCTGCGTCGCCTCTGTCCGGACAAGAGGGGAATATCGGCAACCAGTCGCGACTCGCGCGCGCTTTGAGAAATCGTCACCTGAACGCTATCTGCATCGATATCGATGTGACGGGATATGACCGAGATGATCTCATCCTTGAGCGTATCCAACAGCCCGGGCGAGATGTGCGCACGATCATGAGCCAGCACCAGCCGCAGACGCTCCTTGGCGACCTTCCCACTCGATGTTTTACGACCTTTTCTCAGGCGTTCAAGGATTTTCATGGCTAATCTCCCCCAGAGCGCATAAAACCGAAAATACGTCCAAGCACACCCTGCTCACGCAAGGTCAAGAACGGCACGTCCTCCCCTTGCATCCGCCGAGCGATATTGTGAAACGCCCGGCCGGCCAGTGAACCATCAGGCGAAAGAGCGACAGGCCTTCCCCGATTCGCAGAGACCAGGATCTCTGGCTCCTCCGGCACGATCCCAATCAGGTCGATTGCCAGTAGCTCGACGACGTCGGCGATATCGAGCATCTCGCCTCGTTTCACCATATCCGGCCTGACCCGATTGACAATCAGCCGCGCGGGACCTTTCTCCTCCGCCTCGACCAGACCGACGACCCTATCTGCATCGCGCACGGCAGCGACCTCGGGATTGGTGATGATGAGCACCTCGTCGGCCGGAGCGACGGCATAACGAAACCCCTGCTCGATGCCGGCAGGCGAGTCGACCAAGATAAAGTCGTACTGCTCCCGCAATTGTTCGCAGATGCGCACCATGTCATCGGGCGTGACCGCGCTCTTGTCGCGGGTCTGCGCCGCCGGCAGCAGAAACAACTCCGAGAGGCGCTTGTCGTGCACGAGCGCTTGCCGCAGCCTGCAGCGTCCCTCGATCACATCCACCAAGTCGTAAACGATGCGATTCTCCAGACCCAGCATCATGTCGAGGTTGCGCAGGCCAACGTCAGCATCGATGACCACCACGCGTTGCCCGGTCATCGACAGGGCAACACCCAAATTGGCGGAGAGGGTTGTCTTGCCAACCCCGCCTTTGCCCGAAGTGACTGTGAATATTCTTGCCGCCATTTGCTCTCCTCACTCCGCCCGTCAAGCGATCCAAGATTGACGGATTGTAAATTGGCAGATTGAATCTGTCAATCTGCAATCAATCAATCTAGCGATTCTGCCAAGGGACTGCCACGATCTGCCCATCCCGCACCGACGCCATCTCTGGCACGGGCTTGCGCCGCTTGTCCTCCGGCGAGCGCGCGATGTGTCCGGCGATGCGAAGCTGCGTGGGAGCCAAGTCGAGCGCGCAGATAACAGCACTCTCGTCCCCCAAGGCACCGGCGTGCACCACCCCGCGCACCCGGCCCCACACCAGGATATTCCCGCCGGCCACCAACTCCGCGCCGGGATTGACGTCGCCGATGACCACGATGTGCCCCGGGTGACGCAGGCTCTGCCCGGAACGGAGCGTGCGCTGTACGACCAGCCCATCCAAAGCAGGCGGCTCCTCGCCGCCTTCGGGTTCAGGCTCTGGCGCGCGCGGGCGCGCCGGGCCCAGATCGATGACCAACCCCAGTTCCTGCGCCGCCGTCTCCGTGACAGGGCTTCCACTGACCATCGCCCACAGGTCAACCTGGTGACGGGCCAACAGCGCCCGTGCCTTCTCAACCTCGGGACGACTCAACTCCCGCTTTCCAACGTCAAGCGCGACGCGGCCACCTCGAAAGAAAGCGGGATTCGCGCCAAGGCGAACCTCCAGCGCGAGCAGATCCTCGCGCCAATCCTGGTTGGCCGACGTCGGCAACGTGATGAGCAGCCCCTGGCGGATGCCTTTGATGGTGATCGCCTCTGGATTCACGCGCGCTCTCCGGCGTTTGACTAGGGGCCTGTAAAAGAATAACTTCCTGCAGCGGTGCGATAGAAATCGCAATTGCACAACGAAAAGCGCCTTTGAGCCCTTCAGACGGCGATCAGGGCAAGCTTTTACAGGCCCGAATTGGCAAGATTCAGCATATCGTTACGCGATCTGGATGAAAGCACAGGAAGTTCTTTTTAACAAGTCCTAGGCAACATTATAGCATAGGAAATGGGATTACGGAAACTACGGCCCGAGGCGGGCGTGTTTGTAGTTGAGGGCAACACCGTATTTGGAAATAACTTCGGACAGACATTTTCTCCCCCCTCCAACTCCCCCCGCTGGGGGGAGGGTCCGGCTTCCCCCCCCAGCGGGGGAGCCTGCCCTGAGCTTGGCGAAGGGGATTGAGGGGGAGGGGAGAGATGCGATTGGAAAGGACGCGAAGCACAAGCTTAGGCCGCGTTCAAAAACAAGGTCGTACTTTCTGGACGAAATCACCCTGGACAATGGGAGAAAACACCCGAGTTGTTTTTTAACGCTTACTTAGTGCCCCAGAGAACACCCCCCGAGGCAGAGCAAAGGGGGGCAGGCAGTTCCGCCGCCCCCCACTCCATATCAAGAGAAGTGCAGCCCTCCGGCGCTTTGTGCCGGGGGCTGCCTAAGGGAGAAACCTACGCGAGCTTCGATCGGCCTGCCGCCGCCGACATTGCGCATTACCCACCGCAATTGCCAACCGCTTTGCGGTTGGACGCTTTTTGGCTTTTCCCCGCAAACGCGATTCTACTCAGGACGCGGGATCCAAACCCGCATCGTCCCTATCTCGCGATTGGCCCAGGCGTAGTAAGGCACCGCCGTTAGCGTTGCCACGCGATGTGCTATCTTCCGTTCGGCCGAAGGCAGATAGAGATTGCCGTCCCACTCGCCCGGCTCGGCGGCCAATCCCTGTACCTCTATCGATACAACACCGTCCAGCAGGTCCTCGCGCCACCGGGCCTGCATCGGCGCGTCGGGCGCAACGCGCACGTCCAGCAGGTCCAAATCGGGCTGGTCGACCTCTTCCAGGCAGTAGACCATCGGGCCGCGCTGGATGCACAGATTGCCGCGAATCGCGTCCACACGGGGGTGCGCCTCGACGAGCGCGGGCTCCATCGCAAGATCCAGCTCGACCACGTCGCCCGCCTGCCAAGCCCGAGTGATAGTCGCGTACTGCCCGCCGGTCACGGATTGCTGCGCCTCGCCGTTCACCTTCAATGCCGCCTCCGCGCACCATCCCGGCACCCGCAGCGCCAGCTCCCATGCCGATCCATCCGTCTCGTCGATGACTACGCGCACGCCTGCCTCCCAGGGATAGTCGGTCTCCATATGGAGCTTTGCAGCCGGCCCGGTCTCTCCAGCGGCCTCGACGGTAAGGGGCATATACTGGTGAATCTGCACCCCTCCCTCGCCCACGGTCGCCGCATAGTGGGCCACCATCGCAATCTGGCGCATCACGTTCGGCGGGCAGCAGGCGCAGCCGTACCACTCCGGGCGCTCGATTCCACCCCGGCTCTGGAGGACGTTGACGTAGAAATAGCGCCGTCCGTCCAGCGACACGCCACTCAGGAACCCGTTGTAGAGCGAGCGTTCGAGCAGGTCGGCATAGCGCGCCTCGCCCGTAGCCAACAGCAGGCGCCAGTTCCACATCATTCCGGCGATAGCGGCGCACGTCTCGCAGTAGCAGTGATCGGTGGAGAGATCATATGCCGGGCCAAAGGCCTCGCCGCGGGGCTGCGCGCCATAACCGGCGATGATGTGCGTCTTGCGCGCGGTCATATCGTGCCACAGCCGCCCCATCGCGTCGAACAGCGCCTGCTCGCCGGTCTCCAGATAGATATCGGTCACGCCGGTGGTCAGATATAGCTGGCGCACGGCGTGGCCTTCGACAATGGTGGCCTCGCGCACCGGCACACGATCCTGGTGATACTCGGGGCCAAAGTGGCCGTACCCGCGCATCTTGCCGGTGCCGCGCTTGTCTACGAAGAAGGATGCCAGGTCGAGATAGCGGCGCTCGCCCGTCTCGCGGTACAGCTCCACCAGCGCCATCTCGATCTCGGGATGGCCGGGGGCTCCATCGCGCTTGCCCGGGCCAAAAATGGAATCGATGTGATCGGCAAAGCGGCAGGCCACGTTCAGCAGCCGCTCGTCACCTGTGGCACGGTGCATCGCCACCGCCGCCTCGAAAAAGTGTCCGGCGCAGTACAGCTCGTGGTCGTGATCCAGGTCAGTCCAGCGCTCCTCCGGCTTGATCACCTGGTAGTAGGAGTTGAGGTACCCATCCTCTTGCTGCGCGGCGGCGATCAGCGCGATGGCTTCGTCTGCCATGCCCTCGATCTCGGGGTCGCGGACGTTGACCAGGTCGTAGGCCACGGCCTCCAACCACTTGTAGACATCCGAGTCCATGAACACAGGCTGCTTGTACTCACCCTCGCCACCGCCGGCCGCCAGCCTGAGGTTGTTGAAATTGCCTGACTTTTCCAACTGTGCGTAGCCGTGGCGCAGACTGACCTGCCGGTTGATGGCTTGCTTGTTCAGCCAAAAGCCTCCCGTGACGGAGACCTTGCCCAGTGGCAGCGAGCGCCACCGGGCGTGCGGGCTTTTATTTGTCATCACGTGCATGTTGGTCCTCCTTGGGATTTGTAGGGCAAGCTCAACCAAAAAGGGCAGATCTCAATAGCGAGAAGCTACTCGAAATCTGATTTGATTATACGCCGGCAGAGGAGATGGTCAAGCAGCCTGAGATAAATCAGTTTGAACCAGAGTGTATCCTTGAATCAGGAAATACCCCCTCCCCTTTCCCCTCCCCCAGGGGAGGGGAAATAATGAGTGGGTTTGACGACAAGTCGAACTGTGCTACAATCCCTGCAGGGTTTGTCATTGGATCGACTCGCCCCACTCTCTCGCATCGCCATCATGTTTTCGTAGAACTGCTGAAAGAGGCCCACGGGGGTAGGTTATGCTCTGTCCATTCTGCCTGAAGGACGTCCTGTTCACACTGGAGGAAGGCTACTTTTGCCCTGACTGCAGCGAGCAGGTGCCCGCTATGTATGTGCGGGGATATGAAAAGTACCCGCCACTAGTCGTCAGTGCAGTCGGCCTGCGCGGACACGGCAAGACCGTCTACTTTGCCAGCCTCTTCTACGTACTGAAAGAGTCTCCTTTATCCGCCTTCTGGCAGCCAGACTTTTTTGCCCTGAGCTTGAGCGACCGGGACCTCAAGACGGTTCACAGCAACGCCAAGATGCTCAAGGATGGCAAGCTGCCGGGCTCCACGCCGATGAATTTCCCTCGCCCCACGATGATTCGCGTGGCCGGTATCCCCATGTGGCAGGAGCGACGAGACTGCACCCTGGTCTTTTACGACACCAGCGGGGAGGCTTACGAGAGGGCGAGCGAACTGGTCAAATACGCCCGTTTCGCACAGCAGGCAGAGATGGTCATGCTGCTGGTCAGCCTATCTGATATGCCTGACCCACCCCGCGACATGCGAACGCTGCTCAACACCTACATCATAGGCATAGAAGACCTGGGAGGCAGCACGCGGCATCAAGACCTGATGGTCGTCTACACCAAGGCCGACGAAATGGTCAATCGCCTATCCTCCCCTCCCTGGAGCAGCGTGCGCACCTATCTTGACGAGGGTTCCGTCGATAGCCTGGCCCAGGTAAAAGGATACCACCGTCGCATGTACGAGATATCCAACCTGCTGTACGACTTTACGCGTATGGAGTTGAAAGCAGACGAGTTCGTGAACCTGGCGCAGACGAATTTCAGGGGGGTGGGATTCTCCATCGTCTCTGCCCTGGGAGCTGCGCCGGAAGATGGGCACATGTCTGCAGAGGTTGACCCTCTCCGGGTTCTCGATCCGGTCATATGGATGATAGCCAGGTCGCCGTCCCTTTCGGAGCGGCGCTCGGGATGCGCGGAGCATTTGACCTGGATGACCTTGGCATTCCTTGGCGGCGTGGTCTATGGCGCAGTGGGCGGAATCCTCGGCGGCTTGCTGGGAGGATACCGGAGCGCTGACATCTGGGCGATGGTGATCGGCGTGATCCTCGGCATGGTAGGCGGGTTCCTGGGCGGCCAGACCGCCAAGAACTGGAAAGTACTGCTCGATCCAAAGCAGTGGACCTCGGCACCGATGGGAGTCTTGCTGGGATCGACGGGGATAGGGGGCCTGGTCGGAGGGATAGTTGGATTCCTGGAAGTGTTCCTTACCAGGATATAGCAGGAGGAGGGGAATCGGTGCAGTCTGAAGTGCTGGCCTGGCAACACATCTACACCAGTGTGGAGCGGGAGCAGTCACCGCACGACCGGGCGGGCTTCCAGACGCTCTTCTACAGCCAATCCGGCTTGACGGAGGCCGAGGTGAGAGAGATGGAGGCTCGCCTGGTCTATTTCTCGTCAGATGTAAAAGCCGTAAAGCATCTCTTTTCCACGACCTCTACGGGCAAGATCATGGTGGCGCAGGTCGTCCACCTGGCCGAACCCGACCGCCTGGGGCGAACGGGACGCTATCTGGCCCACAACCTGGTGCTCGATCCCGCTGCGTTCGCGAGGGTCGGATCCGACCCGTTTCTGTTTTTCCGCCAGTTCCCGTTCATCACCACCGTGGCGCAGGCCTTGGAGCAAGGCGATCTGCAAACCTGCGACATTCCACCGGTCTCCCTCGACGTGGCCCCCGAAGCGGCACACGGGCTCGACGCCGCCAAGACCTGGGCCGCGGAAGAGTTAAAGGGACTCGCGCTTTTGGCGCTGCGGGCCGGCCGGCTGACCAGCGATCGACTGGCGGTTGCCTTCATCGGAGAGCCCTCGGAGGTCGAGAGCGCGCTGGAGGCCGCCCTCCTTGCCGTGCCCACCTCCCTCCGCCCTCGTTGTAGCTTTGATACCTATTTCCACCACTGCAACCTGGTGGATACCTACTACTGGGCCCTCGGCCTGCTGGAGCCGCCCAGCAACCGCCGCTTGATCAGAGTGAACGTGCAATCTCGTCTACTGGAAGGGGCCGTTCCAACCCAACCAGAAACAGCCTACGAGCGCTGGGCCGCGGCGCTCATCGAGGACCGGCGGTTGGATGACGTCCATCGCTATCGAGACCACGCCTTTGCCATTTGCGAGTGGCTGGAAGGCCGAACCACCCTCGGCCCATTGCTCGACACTGCCCCCTCCGAGGTGGTCGACTCGGTCTTTCAACTAAACCGCGAACTCGTGCAGGCACTGCTTCGTGCGAAACTCGAGGGGGCGTTGCCGGCCGTGCTAGCCCACCGCACCTTTCGGCACCTCAGCTCCGAGGCGGGGCAGGCTGAACTCTTTGCCCACTTGAGGGCAAGAGTCCAGTTGCCAGAGCTGCTGGACACGCTGTATCGGGTCTATGCCTCCCAGGGGTTTCACACTTCAGGGTCCGAGGAGACCCAGGCAATCGGCTGGCTTTTGGAGCGAGCCGACCACGCCTTCTTGCGCCTGCTGCACGCCTGCTGGACGGGCCAGCGGAACGAACTGCGCCGCGAGCTTCGGCTCCTCAACAAAGACGACTATCGCGAGTTCGTCCAAGCCGCACTCCGCTCCGGCATCGTGGAGCCGTGGGCGCTCCCAGTGCCAGGCAAAGGAGATGCGTTCCTAGACCTGTATCTGGCCCTCGGTGGCCCGGAGAGATCCGGTCTAGTCGCCCTCGTGCGGGCCTTGCTAAAAGCAGATGAAGCATCCTGTCTTTCGCGGTTGACGCCTTACGTGCGAGCCCAATCGGAGCAAGAACTGCGCGCCCTGGAAAAGACCATCGCCAAACGCCCAAATGTGCCCAAGTCGTTCCGGCACGCAGTCGGTGATGCAGTCGCAGCCCTGCCGCCCCGAAGAAAAGGCCTTCTGTCCCAGCTATTGGGCCACTAGTTAGTGTTGACATTTCGCTTGTCGCCGGTGCAACCTTTCAAGAACCTTTGCCGAGATTGCACGGGAAAGAACCAAATGTCAACACGGCCTAGTTGGAAAGCCTGAATCACAGACGAAGCAGCAATCCCAACAGAAAGCTGAAGCTGTTCATGGCCAAGCTGAGAGCGGCGGCGTGCTTCAACCCTATCCTTCTCCGGGTAGCCAGATACACAAGCCCTGCCTCGACCAAGACGGCAAACCCCTCGGATAGGCCCACTTCCCAGCCCGCCGCGAGTCGTAGCTGCGGAAAGACAAACCACACGACGGGCAAAGTGAGCACGCTGGCCAGCGGCACCCAACCAAGCACCGCCTTTGGCAGGTGAAAGATGCTCACATAGGCCATCGCGACGACGATCTCCAACGCGATGGTGGCGGCCAGGCCGGAGCAGCAACAGCCGCCTATCCCGATACCCGTGCGGATCTCTTCGACCTGCAAAGAAGACTCTAGCACGATGACCTTGAAAGCGGCCGCGTAAGCCTCCTTGGTAAAGACGTTGCTCTCCCGTTGGCGGTCCGTGAACGTGATCACCAGCTTGAGATAATCCGCATAGCCATATGCCATAGAGGAGCAGCTCTGTTCCTCACACTCAAAGCGCTGCGGCCCGAGTTCTTCCAGAGGCTCGCCTTTCTCACAAGTCTCATCTTCACACTCGATCAGTTGTCCCTCCACGATGTCGACCGGGGCGATCTGGTACTCGAACTCGAAATCCGCCGTCGGTTTTGGGCCAACGTCGGCGCGGGCGGTGGCGAGGGGGAGCATTGCCATCACGGCGGCGAGAAGAAACAAGAGCCGGCACGTCCGAAGAAACCTGGCTGACTTGGAATTACGCTGCTTTCTCATACCATTCCTCCTGCTTGATGATCGCCCAGGACAATCCCGGGGGTTTTCAGTATAGCGCAGATCCTGTCGAGGGGCAATGTCTTCGCTAATGCAGGGCAATCGCATTTGGCCGCCCCGCTCGGCCTGGATCACCAAATCCAGGCCGTATTGACCTTTTTCGCCGGATTTGGCAATCCGGCGAGAGCAAATAGGCACCGAGACCTGCATCAACAGATTTTTCCAGATACAATTATCCCATCTCGCTAATGCGCGAATTGACTTACTTGGCGTTTTTGGTATAGTTAGTGGCAGGCCCGGCAAACGGGCCTGGTCACGCGCATCGATGAGCCAGACTGACGACAAGGAGAATATCATGCGCTATCAGAAACCAATCGTGATGGATTTGAACGCGCAGGCGCGGGCTGCTGGACAGTGGCCCCTGGCCTGTATCGACGGCTCTGAAGCGAACGATGTAGAGACATGTGGGGTAGGGACTAGTGCTGGTTGGACGTGCTCTGTTGGGACCAATGGACTTGCTGGTGCTACGTGCTACGCAGGGAGTTCCCCCGGGGGGGGAACTGAAGAATGCTTGAGTGGGACAGGCGCGTACTACTGCGAGGCAGGAGCGGCTGGTGAACCTGATCCCTTCGGCTGCCGCGTGGGGCCGTCGGCCGGCTAGCTATCGCGCAGGTGGCTTGCACCTGCCACAATGCCGCAATTCAATGCCCCATCCATTCGCCGGTGGCAGCGGCGTGTTCCTCCACTGCGTCGCGCGATTGTATGTCTAGACCTGACCGGTCTGCCAGGCCAGTCAGGTCTCGTTATGTGCCTGCCTGACAAAGAACATGAACCCAACCATTTTGACTATCTGCCTGTTTCGTGGCTCGTCCGAGGAGCTGTGCCCATGAACCCAACCGGTGCCCCTGTCACCAACTCCGACGTCGTCCTGCACGATGCGTTTGACGACTTGGACCATCCCCTTCCAGCCCCTCACCGGCGAGGACGCACCAGCGCCGGAGGCCATCCCGAAAGATACCCTGGCCTTTGTGAACGACCCGGAGCGGCGCTTGTTTGTAGGGATGAAGGATGAAGGATAGAAGCGAGCGGATTGTCCCCTCATCATTCGTCCTTTCCCTGGCCGATGTTTCCTGCCTTGCGCTGTATGCTGGAGACGAGACCGCCGCGCGCGTGCTGGATTTCCTGGCCCGGGCGGCGCAACTACCGCCGGCGCCCGATCCCTTGCCCCCCGGCGCACGCTGCCTGCAGGTGGTGACCGATGGAGGGCACGCTGTGGCTGGCGATTTGCCCTACACAGCCGATGCCGTTTGCGTGCTGGTTTCCCCGGACGCGCCCGAGACCATCCGGCTGGTGGCTGCCGAAGGGCGGAGCCTGTTCTATCGCGCCTACCAGGGCGGGGATGTCTCCTTGGAGCTGCGGCAGCCCTATGAGCTGTGGCAGGGCGGCGTCCTGACGCAGACCGGCGACATCGGCTCCAGCACCGGCGGCAGCCAGGCCCTCATCACCCTGCCCACACCGGGCGCCTACTCGCTGACGTTGCCCTTCACCTACACCCTGGGCGGCGCGGAGATGGTCACCGGCCACGGGCGCGCCGTCGCCGAGTTTGATACGACGCTTTACGCCACCGACGCCAATCCCCCATTCGTGACGGTTTTGCGCCTCCAGCAGAACGGCGCGCCGACCGACGTGGTTTACGGCCCGGTCGAGCTCCACCTGGCCATCAGCGACACGGTGGACGCCACGCCGGTGGTGAGCGTGGACTATGACGTGGGCGCAGGCTGGACGCCGGTGGCGGTAGTGCAAACGGCCGACGACTATGTGGCAGCTTTGCCCGGTTTTGTGGACGGCACACAGGTCAATTTGCGCATCAGCGCCGCCGATGCCTCCGGCAACAAGCTGATCCACATTCTGGAGCCGGCGTACCTGGTGCGCTGGAAGCGGGTATATTCGCCGTTTGTTCTAAGGGAGCCGTAATTGTGGTGAGCGCAGACGAACTATCACCAAGGAAGAGTAAACATGGATAACTGGTTCGACTATCTAAAGCGGGGGCTCGGCCGGGAGATACCGGAGGACCGCATCACCGAGCGGCGCGGCTACGCCAAGCCGCAGGCCAACCTGCGGAACCTGCGCCCCTTCGTCGCCCGGCATTGGCGCAAAGGGGTACTGGGCGCGCTGCTCATCCTGTTCAACTCGCTGCTGGGTTTTCCCCAGCCGCTCATCAATCGTTTTCTCATCGACGATGTGATCCTGGGCCAACAACTGGAGCTGTTGGTCGTGGTCGTGCTGTTGATGGGCGGGCTCGCCGCCATCAGCATGTTGACCGGTGCGCTGCAAAACTGGTATTTTACCCGCTTTGAGCAAGAGGTTCGCCTCGACATCCAGCAAGACCTGCTGGACCGCACCCTGCGTTTCCCCAAGTCCTTCTTCGATGACAAGGAGGTCGGCTACCTGATGTCGCGCCTGTCGTCGGACGTGGGCGGGCTGCGCTGGTTCTTTTCCAGCGCCATCGTCAACATCCTGAGCAACACCGTGAGCTTGATCGGCGGCGTGGGCCTGTTGTTCTACCTGGAATGGCGGCTGGCCCTGGTGGCCCTGATCATCATTCCCGGCCTGATCCTGTGGGCGCGCTACTTTTCGCGGCGGACGCGGGCCTTGAGCCACCATAGCATGGAACGCCAGGCCAACGTGACGCGCCGCGTGCAGGAATCGCTGGCCTCCACCTCGTTGATCAAAGCCTTCGCCTCGGAAGAGCGCGAGGTGGGGCGGGTGATGTCCGAGATGCAGGCCGCTCTGCAGATCTCACTCGAGCAGACGGCAGTGGGCTCTTTGGCGGGCATTAGCCTCAACGTCCTGAACAACGCGGCCAACGTGGTGGTGCTGATAGTTGGCGCCTACCTGGTCATCATCGGCCAGTGGACGCTGGGGTCGATGCTGGCCTTCCGCTCCTACGTGGGCTACGTCTATGGCCCGGCCCGCTTCCTGGCCAACGTGAACCTTCAATTCCAGAACACCCTGGCTGCCCTGGAACGGGTCTCGGCGCTATACGACATCGTGCCGGAAGAGACCGGTGTCGGCATCCCCGTGGAGCATCTCAGCGGCGAGATCGAGTTCCGCGACGTTTCCTTTTCCTACACCAATGAGCAGCCGGTGCTGCAAGATGTTTCGTGCCACATCCAGCCCGGCGAGCGCGTGGCCATCGTCGGCCCCAGCGGCGTGGGCAAGACGACGCTGGTGAGCCTACTGCTGCGCTTTTACAAACCCACG
>Ga0316577_10000198_pt1 | contig 20224 bp, 13 predicted proteins | sample S5NA_FD_203073 | JGI IMG/M metagenome (GOLD analysis project Ga0316577, IMG submission 203073) | Rhizosphere microbial communities from salt marsh grasses in Alabama, United States - S5-7_050615r2r1 | ecosystem: Host-associated > Plants > Roots > Rhizosphere | place: USA: Alabama | collected... | reverse complement strand
ACGGTTCCCGGGGTTCCGGCAACAAGCTGACAGCCGATGAGATCGCCGGAGGGACGGCCCTCACTGCCTATGAGGCCGTGCAGTACGCCCGCCCACTATGGCTTCGACCACGATCGCTCCGCGCCGGCTCGACCCAGGCAATGGGCGGCTCTGACCAGGCCGGGCCCCTGGTGTACGTGGATGGAGTCAGAGTGGGATATGTCGACGAACTGCGTCGGATACGGGCCGACGTCGTGGCCGAGATGGAGTACCTGAGCCCTTCCGACGCCACCAACCGCTTCGGCACCAATCACGATGCAGGAGCCATCCTGGTCACCACCCGCTGACGGCACGCGGTCGACGAAGGCGTGCTCCGGGACCGGAGCCCATCCCTGAAGCCTGGGTGATGGACCCTGGGAAGGGGGGGATCCTACCTCCGGAGAATCCCGAGCCCTGAGGTGGCCGTCAGCCAGTTCTTCTCCAGGGGATCCACGGTCAGGGCCTGGTTGTATTCGGCCATGGCCCGCTCCCGCTCCCCGAGCACCAGGGCGATGTCCCCGTTGATGCTGAAGCCCACGGCCTCGAAGCGCCGCTGGATGGCTTCCGTCACCGCCGCGACCTCTTCCTCCGTATCCCCCAGGTTCACCAACCAGGGCAGGATGATCTCCCGGGCCGCCCTGAAGTCGAACACGTTCCGGAGCCGGTAGGCGTCAGCCAGGAAATACGACAAGGCAGGCGTGAACTCCAGGATTGGGTGGTCGTCCGTGTTGTCCCGGACGCCACCCACGTAATCGGCCAGCGCGTCCTCCCCCATGAGGAACCCGCTCAGGAACCCCACAGGGTCCGCCACGTTCACCGAGGCAAGCTCCTCACGGATCACCTCGTCCTCGAACGCAGCCCGAACCCGGCGGAAGTCGATCCGGAGCTCTTCTCTTGCCCCGATGAGCACCGCATTCTGCCTCAGCGGGGAAAACCAGAGGGTCGCGTGGGGAAAGGCCGTCATGAAGGACTTCGCGGTCATCTTCACCTCCCCGTCGGACAGGAGGTGGTGGGGGATCCACTGAACCACGATTCCGTCCCCCGACAGCCTTTCCTTGAGCAGCTCGTAGAAGTCCAGAGAGTAGAGACTCCCGTTCCCGGCCATCTTGGGCGAGGTGGCATCGATTGAGATGACGTCGTACTCCTCGTCCGTCACCATCACATAATTCCGGCCGTCGTTCAGGATCAGATTGTACTTCGGCTCGCCCAGGACCCCATGGTTGACGCTGGGAAAGAAGTGGGCGGCCCTGGGCACGGCGGGAACGAGCTCCACGCAGTCCACGGACGCCACGTCATGCTGGAGGACGCCCCAGGAGGTGCCCCCCGCTCCGAACCCGATGATGAGCACCTTGGGAGCCGGAGCCTCGCTCAGGAGGAGTGGGAAGTGGGCCAGGGCTTTCTGTGCGTCCTGGTACTCAGGTGGCTCCCCGGCCACCGGGAACCCGTTGATACTGATGATCCGGTCCCCGTAGATGTCCCTGTAGACCTTCACCGTGGCCCCGGTCCCCTCCTCGTAGGACAGGACCTCGTCGGTCTCCATGCCCTCGTAGTAGGAGGTCAGCACCATCCCCTCCCCGGTCAGATAAGCCGCTCCGGCACCGAGGAAGATCAGGACTCCCGCTGCCACCGCCCCCATCCGAACCTCCTTCTTCAGGGCCGGTTCGGCCAGAATCACCGCGGCCCCCATGGCCAGGTTGATGGTGGCGACGAGGACGATCCCCTTCTGCACCCCGATCCACGGGATCAGGAGGAAGCCGGCCAGGAGAGACCCGAAGACTCCCGCCATGGTGTTGATGGCGTAGACGTTCCCCAGAGCGGTTCCTACCCGGCTCACCTGCCTCGTGCAGATCTTCGTCGCCAGAGGGAAAGCCATGCCCATGAGGATCGTGGGCACCAACATCACCGAGAGGCTGTTGATGAACCTCACCGCCATCCACTTCCAGGGGAGCATGGAGTCCAGGGACACGCCGGACATGCGCTGGAAGACCGGGGTGGAGTGGTTGAGGACGGGAATGGCCAGGATGGCGGAGACTCCGATGAGCATCTGGATCAATCCCAGCCATCCCAGGAGTCTCTTCCTGGAATCGATGAACGTCGCGACGATGATGCTGCCGATCCCGATCCCCAGCAGGAAGGCAGTGAGGATCGTGGTGAAGGCGTGGGTGGAATTGTCCAGGAAGAACACCAATGCCCTGGTCCAGAACACCTCCAGGGCGAGGGCGCAGAATCCGGAAACCCCAATGGCCCAGAGAGCCAGCCGGACGGCTCGAGGTGAGACGGCGGGGATCTCCGCGGCCTCCTTCTCCGGACCCGCCGTCTCCTCTCCCCGAGCCGTCACCTCCCCATCTGAATCCCCTGTCGCCGTAGCCTCTCCCAGGGTATGCCGGTCCACCGAGAAGACCACCGCGGCGATGAGGAAATTGATCACCCCTGCCGCATATGCGGCCTCCGTCACCCCCAACATCAGGATGAGGAAGAACCCGGCAGACAGGGTCCCCACCACGGCCCCAAGAGTGTTCAACGAATAGAGCTGCCCGATCCGCCACCCCAACCGGTCCTGCCTCCGGGCGAAGAACTTCACGATGACCGGAAGCGTTCCACCCATCAGGGTGGCGGGAAGGACCAGCACCAGGAAGGCGAGGGCGAACCGGACCAGGCTGATGCCGTAGAACCCGAGGTCGAATTCACGGGCTATCCCCACGTAAGCCCAGGTGACGATCCCGAAGAGCATCGGCATGAGGAAGGCGAAGACACTGATTCCTCCCTCCAGAAAGGCATAGACGACGAGAGGTCTCTTGCCCCTGTCGACGAGTCGGCCGAAGTAGGCGCTACCCAGGGCCAACCCCGTGAAGAAGGATGCCAGGATGGTGCTGGTGGCAAAGGCCGTCGCCCCGAAGATCAGGGTGAGCATCCGCATCCAGACCACCTCGTAGATCAGGCCACAGGCCCCTGAAAAGAAGAAGAGGGCCAGGATGGCCATTCTGATGCGGTTGGACGTCTGGGGGACCGTGATGCCTTCAGCCATTGGGGCGGGTCTCTATCGTGGGAAGAGGGCGGAGGTCGAGGCCCCCGTCGCATTCTGTCAGAAGAGGTCTCTTCGGAACCCCGTGATTCTGGGAAGAGGGCAGGGAAGCGTCAACCGGTGCGGCCACCGGCCTCGTGTCGCGATCCTGGCCACGCTACCGGGCAAGCCGGAGCGAAACAAGGCATCTGCTCCGGCGTACCTAGGTAGTAGCGGCTGAGTGAGCTCCCCAATGGCTATCGAACAGATGAAGATTCCCGCTGTTATTCCCGTTCAGGTCTTGTTTCTTTCGGGCCTTTCCCTGGCCCTTCTATCACCGGCCTCCCCGGCTCTCTCTCAGAAAACCGGTACCATCCGCGGGAGGGTGGAATCTTCCGTCACCAACGAGGCTCTTGAAGGCGTGCGGGTCTCGGTTCAGGGGAAAGACCTCAGCACTCTCACCGGAGAAGATGGGGAGTTTCGGCTCCAGGAGGTGACAGCCGGCACCGCTTACCTCACCCTGGAGTTGCCACCCGACTACGTGACCACCATCGAGCAGGTGATCGTGCGTCCCGGGGTGACGGTTCGAGCGCGGTTCCAGATGGAGCCGATGGCAGTCATCCTGGAGGGGTTCCTCATCCGTGGGCAGCCTGCAGCCTCTGATGCTCAGGTGAGGGTTTTCGCACCGGGAGAGGCGACGGAGCTCACGGGGGGCGGGACGGCAGTGGACCTTCTGTCCGCATCCTTTTCCGGAATTCAGGTCACACGGGGCACCGGCCAGGCGGGAGCCGGGTCCAGGATCCTCATCAGAGGAACCAACAGCCTCACCATGGCTGGAGATCCCCTGGTGTTCATTGACGGGGTCCGGGTGAACGACGTGGTTGCCACCGGAGGGTCCGAAGCAAGTAATGTCCTGGGTTTCCTGGATTTGATTCCGGCCAATACCGTGACCCGCATCGAGGTCCTGAAGGGCCCGGCAGCCACCCGCTATGGTGTCGCATCCAGCAACGGGGTCATCTTCATCTTCACAAGGTGAGGGGGCGGGGACTCGGCCGAGAACCACATCGGGCGTGGGGAACGAGGTCCCCGCTTCCCAGGGCCTTGATGGTGTCGTGTATCCCTGACCCCCTCCTACTCCTCCCTCATGGATCCCGCCGGATCCACCCGGGTGTAGCGGAAGACGGGCAGGAGGATGGCCAGGGACGCCGCCAGGAGGAGGGCCAGGGGTGCGGCAGCCAATGTCGTCGGGTCCCGGGGGCTCACCTGGAAGAGGAGGCTCTCCAGGAGGCGGCCGGTCGCCAGGGCCAACCCGAGACCCGCTCCGAGTCCAGCGACCACAGGCCGGGCCGCACCCAGGAAGACCTGCCACCGAAGCCTGCCTGTGCCGGCGCCCAGGGCCAGCATGATCCCGACCTCCCGGGCCCGGGCGGACACGGTGTAGCTCACCACACCGTAGATCCCCACGGCGGAGAGGAAGAGGGAAAGGAGGGCGAACACTCCCAGCACCCCCAGGGTGAAGGTCCGGTCCCGGAAGCTATCTGCCAGGATCGAATCCAGGGTCCGAAAGTTCCCCGGGATTCCTGGCTGGAACTCCCGCAGCCGTTCCCTGGCGGGACCGATCAACCCCGATGGATCCCCGGAAGTGTGGATCGCGGCCGTCAGAAAGCGGGCGTACCCCAGATGCTGGGACGCAAGGACGAATCCCTCCATCTGCTCGCCTGCCGGCACACGCCAGTCCCGGGCCTCGGCGACCACCCCGACCACCTCCAACTCCGGATCCCTCGAGAAAGGATCGAAGCCGACGAAGGATCCCACGGCGTCCCCGTCGGGAAAGAGAGCCCTGGCCACGGATTCATTCAGGATGATCACCGGCGGAGAGTCCGGACCGTCCTGGCCCTGGAAGAACCTCCCTTCCCGGAGAGGGATCCCCATGGCCTGGAAGTAGTCCGAGTACACCACCCGCCACCCCACCGGCCCCGCCATGTGCTCGGGCAACCCGTCGGCCGGGAGGGGAGGCCGGAAGACGGTACCCGTCATCATGCCCCGGTTCGTGGGGAGATAGCTCACGAACCCCACGGCCGTGACCCCCGGGAGAGCGCGCCAATCCTCCTTCAGCTCGCCCAGCCGGACCTGCCCCCCCCTGATGGGGACAGACTGAACCGAGCTGAAATCCATACCGACGGTAAGAACCCCCTCCGGACGGAAGTGGGTATCCGTCGAGAGGATCTCCCGCATGCTCCGGAGGAGAAGTCCCGACGCCACCACCAGAGAGACCGCCAGGGCCACCTGGCCTCCCACGAGCAAGCTCCATCCGATCCCTCGCCTCCTCTGGGAGTTGCCCAGGGCGCCGCTACGGAGACTCGAGGCCGGCTCCGGAATTCGGAACGCCGGGAGCAGGCCAAAGAGGAGGGAGGTCGCCAGGGTAGCACCCAGGGCAAAGGCGAGAACGGATGCGTCCACAGACACGGTGGCCAGGCGGGGAATGAAGTCCGCTCCCAGAAGCTTCAGGGACTCCAGGGTGCCCAGTGTAAGACCTACTCCCAGGACTCCCGACACCCCCGCCAGCAGGAGACTCTCGATGAGCACCAGGCGGACGAGGCGAGCCCTTCCCCCTCCCAGAGCGGTTCGGATGGCCATCTCCCTCTCCCGGCGCACGCTACGGGCCATGAGGGTGCTGGCCACGTTCGAACAGGCCAGGAGGAGGAGGATCCCCGAGGCACCCAGGAGGAGGAAGAGCGGGCGGGTTACGGAACCCAGAAGTTCCTCCCTCAGAGGCCGCATGGCGACTCCGGTGAGGCGCGCCTCGTCCGGATAGGCCCCCTGGAGCCGATGGGCGATCCCGTTCAACTCCGTCCGGGCCTGGACCAGGGTGGCGCCGGGGGCAAGCCTCCCGATGGCTCTGTAGTTGCTGGAGCCACGGATCCGCTGGGGGTTCTGCTCCAGAGGAAGATACACGTCCGCCTCTTCCAGCACCTTGAACCCCCGGGGCATCACCCCGACGACTCCGTAGCTGGTCCCCTCGACGGTGATTCGAAGGCCGTCCAGCCTTTCCTCCGACCCCAGGAACCGCATCCAGTACTCATAGCCGACGACGGCAACCGGATCCCCTCCGGGGCGGTTCTCTTCCGGCAGGATCGGGCGACCGAGGAATGGCGACACCCCCAGAATAGAGAAGAACTCCCGGGACACCGGGACGATGACCCCACTGGCGGGCTCCGCCCCACCCAGTATGGTGGTGCCGTGAGGAAAACGGAGGGCGGCGATTCCCTGGAGACTTCGGGCTTCGTTTCGGAAATCGTCGAAGTTGGGATAGGAGAGGCTCTGCTCTTCCCCGTCGGGATCCAACTGCCGGAGCACGACGAGCTCCTGGTCCGAGGGATAGGGGAGGGGCCGGAGAAGAACGCCCCTCACAAGGCTGAAAGCCACCGTGGTTCCCCCGATTCCGATGGCCAGGGTCAGGGCCGCCACCAACGTAAAGGACGGGTTTCTCCGGAGGGTTCGGGCGGCATACGCCAGGTCCCGGTCCAGGGTGTGGAAAGGTCCGTGGCCTCGAGACCTCCCGGGCCCGCCACGATTCCCTCTCTTCGATCCCTCCTCTCGGCCCACCGCCGCTCCGCCCGTGGCCGACCTGGCTCCCCCCACCCAGCGGTACAGGAGCTCGGAAACGCCCTGGCAGAGGATATCCGTGAGCCCACGAAGCCAAACCAATGCCTTCCCCGCGATGCCTCTGGTCTCCTGGAGCCGCATGAGAAAGTCGTGCGTCATCTCGTCCTCGAACCCGTTGCGGAGACTTGCGGGGAGGAAGCGCAGGAGTCGACCGTAGATCCCCTCGGATGTCGTCTTCATGCTGCCGTCACCCCGTGGTGGACAGGAGTCCTCGTTCCCTGGCCTCGGCCAACAGCTCCCCCAGTCGCTCTGCCTCGGCTCTCACTACCTCCCTCCCCAGCTCAGTCACCCGGACGTAACGCCGCCTGGAGTCCATCTCATCGTCGTCGGGAGGCGGGGCGTCCTCCACCAACCCCCTTGCGAGCAGATCTCTCATCCGACGATAGAGGTTCGCGGGGTAGATCTTGCCGATAGTGCCTTCCCGTCTCTCGATCTCCTGGACCACCGCGTAACCGTGGGACGGGCCCGCAAGGAGGATCATGAGGATCCGGAACTCCAGAGGGTGGAGGGGAAGGAGGTCCCCAGGGTTCGGCGAGTTCTTGGACATCTGTCGGATCCCTTGCTTCGTTGGCGTTTGCCGGGTTCGCTCTCTCGAAGGCGGCACGTGGCCGTCTCTTTCATCCGCAGGTCAGGACGGCGTTAGTACGTGGGCGCCACTACCGTCAATCTGACACTACCTGATGGGTCAGACGGGTACAGGAGGGAAAAGGTTTCAAGGGGATCCCCTGGAGAGGTGTGGACTGCGCGGCACTCCCGAGAGCCCTAAGTTGGGGCGACCTGCCTCCGCAGGGCAGTGTGTCCGAAGCGCCCGTCGGCGCCCATCCAGGAAGAGCATGCCATGTCCCCGGTCCTCCTCCCCCTCCCCTCCGGCCCAACCTCCTTCACCACCCTCGTCCTGGACTTCACAGGGACCCTCTCGGAGGGAGGAAGACTCCTCCCCGGTGTGGACGAGCGCCTAGGAAGACTGGTTGCGAAGCTTCGCATCGTCGTCCTCACCGCCGACACCTTCGGGACGGCCCGGGAGGCGTTGCGGGACCTCCCCGTGGAGGTTCAGGTGATCCGGGACGGGTGGCACAAGGCCGAACTCGTATCGACGATGGAGCCGGAAGGCGTGGTGGCCATCGGAAACGGGAGAAACGACATCCCCATGATGCAGGTGGCGGGGCTGGGCATCGCCGTGATCGGGCCGGAAGGGGCCGCAGCGGACCTCATCGCTGCAGCCGACGTCGTCACCCGGGACATCCGGGACGCCCTGGACCTGGTGGCCGATCCACTGCGGTTGAAGGCAACCCTCCGGGATTGACTGCCAGGGAGGGTACCTGAGCTTCGTGGGGAGATTCTACCGAGGGGGCTGCGTCGACCTGCGCGGTCTGCCGTCCGGCGGCGATCCCGCTACTTCCACCGTCGCACCGGGAGCTCTACGCCTCTTCCCGGGACTTCTGAGCACGCTTGTAAATGAAGATCGCGATGCCGATCACCGCCACCACCACCACCAACCCGATCCCGAACAGAATGACCTTCACGACAAAGGTGAGGAGGGCGAGGATCCACGCCGCTAGAGTCGGGAGGAGGAACTTGAGGACTTCCAGCAGAACGAAGCCGATGATCCCGGAAACAGTCAATCCCGCCGCGAACTTCATGGGTTCTCCCTGCTGGTTCGATTCCCTCTCCGGCGGACCCGAGTCCCCGGCACCTACAAGCTCTACGCAATAGCAAGATCGCCGGTTTCAACTCCCGTCGGTACCCCGGTCTGGTCCTGGACCTGACTCCCCCTCCCTGAGTTCCCCTTTCCGGGTTCCGGCGGGGCCCATCGTTACCACGCATCCCCTGGGCTCAAAGCGGCTCGATGTCGGCACGCATTCGCGCGAAGCTCACGGCCCGGACTCCCTCCGACAGGGGATACGTATCGGTGCCGGCATGGATACATTCGATTCGTTCTATGCCCAGAGTCTCCCTCGCCGAGCGCATGGAACGCGTCCCCGTCGGTGACGTCGTCCGCTTCACCTCGAAACCCAGCCGTCTTTTTCCCCTGATGACAACGAGGTCCAACTCGGCCCCCTGGTGCGTCGCCCAGAAGAAGAGCTCCTCCGCCCGGGCACCCAGGTGTCGAACGAGCTCCTGAATCACGAACCCTTCCCATGAGGCCCCGACCTTGGGGTGTCCCTCCAGATCCTGCCGGTCCTCGACGCCCAGAAGGACGTGCAACAGCCCCGTATCCCGGATGTAGACCTTCGGTGACTTCACCTGGCGTTTGGAGATGTTCTCGTGCCACGGTGAAAGCGCACGCACCACGAGGGCGGCGTCCAGGGTATCCAGATAATGCCGCACCGTGGTGGCGGACACACCGAAGGCCCGGCCGAGCTCTGCTCCGTTCCAGGTCTGGGCGTGGTAGTGCGCCAACATCCTCCAGAATCGATGGAGAGTCGGGCCAGGGACACGCACCCCCAGGGAGGGCAGGTCTCGCTCCACGAAGGTCTGCACGAAGGCTCTTCGCCACTCGAGTGAGTCGGCCTCCCTCTCTGAAAGGAAGGACCTGGGAAAACCCCCGCGCATCCAGAGAGTGTCGGCCATGTCCCACCCTACCTCGTCCAGGGCGAATCCGCCGAGCTCGTGATAGGCGACCCGTCCGGCGAGTGTCTCGGAGGACTGCCGCAGCAGGTCCTGCCCCGCGCTGCCCAACACAAGGAATCTCGTCGTCCGGTCCGGCCGGTCCACGAGGACCCGGAGCACAGGAAACAGGTCGGCTCGGCGTTGGACCTCGTCGATGACCACGAGTCCCTTCAGCCCTTCCAGGGCAAGCTTCGGCTCCTCGAGCCTGGCCAGGTCGTCGGGGTCTTCCAGGTCGAAGCGGACTACAGGCCCCGGAAAGGACCCGGCAAGCTGGCGGGCAAGGGTGGTCTTTCCCACCTGGCGTGCGCCCAGAATTGCCACAACCGGGTGTGTGCGCAGGAGGTTCTTCACCCGCTCCATATGTCGTGTCCTCTGGATCACAGAGAAAATGTAACATGAAAATCGGAACTATACCACACGTTTTTCATGCATAGACAGAGGGGGCTGAATCCATCCCCTGGAAGCTCACGTAAGGCTGGGCTGGGAGGAGTGTCCGGCGACGGGCTCGTTCCTCTCCGCCCCGAGACCACCCCGCGCAGAGAGGGAAGCGCCATGTCCGTCCTCTTCCAGGACATCCGATTCGCGGTCCGGACCCTCCTGAAGCAGCCGGGATTCAGCCTCATCGTCATCCTGATGCTGGCGCTGGGGATTGCCGCCAACACCGCCATCTTCACCCTCTTCAACGGGCTCTTCCTGAAGCCCCTCCCGTTCGCTGAGCCGGAACGCCTGGTGAACTTCGATGAGCGCGCTCCCCTCTGGGAGCTGGAGTACACCGGCGCGAACTACACCGACTTCCACTCTTGGCGGGAGGAGAACACCACCTTCGACGGGATGGGACTCTGGGGGGGCACGGCCTTCAACCTCTCCCTGGAGGGGCAGGCTGAACGGGTCAGCGGAGCCATGGTCACCCACGACGTGGCAGAGGTCCTGGGTATCCAACCCGTCCTGGGACGGAACATCGCCCCCGAGGACGACGTTCCCGACGCCCCGCGGGTGGCCCTTCTCGGATACGATCTCTGGCAGAACCGCTTCGGTGGGGATCCGGCTCTGGTGGGGACCATCCTCCATCTGGACGGAGAGCCATTCGAAGTCATCGGGGTGCTCCCGGAGGAAGCCCTTTTCGTGGGGGACGCGGAGCTCTGGACGGCCTTCCGCTACGACGTGGACACGAACCCCTACAACTGGTCCTACACCGGGGTCGGGCGGCTCAAAGAGGGTGTCACCATCGAGCAGGCTCAGCAGGATCTGGAGCGGATCCACAAGAACCAGACCGAGACCCGGGAGGTGAACGAGATCACCTTCCCCACCGTGGAGCCCATCGTGGATCGGGTCCTGGGCGAATTCAGGCTGGGAAGCACGGCGCTTCTCGGGGCCGTGGGCCTGCTCCTCCTCATCGCGTGCGCCAACATCGCGGGGCTGTTGCTGGCCCGGGCCATGGCTCGGGCCCGAGAGATGGGGATCCGGGTGGCGATAGGCGCAGGACGGGGACGCATCGTTCGCCAGATCCTCACCGAGAGCCTGGTGCTGGCCATAGTGGGAGGGGTGCTGGGAGGGTTCCTCGGATATTGGGCGTTCCGGCTCATCACCGTCACCATGCCCGATGACGTCCCACGTTGGATCAACTTCCACCTGGATCTCCGAGGGGTCCTCTTCACCTTCGGGATCATCGTAGGTGCGGCGATCCTGGCAGGGCTGGTCCCGGCCCTCAAGGCCTCTCGGGCCGATCCCGGGGTGGCCCTCCAGGACGCATCCCACCGAGCTACTTCTTCCGGGGGTCGGCGCAGGACCTTGAGCGCTCTGGTGGTGGGGGAGGTGGCTTTGGCTCTGGTCCTCCTGATCGTGGCGGGCCTCAGCATCCGGGACTTCCAGGCGGTGCGAGACGTGGATCCCGGGTATGAACCGGAAGGAGTGCTCACCTTCCGGGTGGACCTCTCGGGTCCGGCCTATTCAGAGGCCGCCCTCAGGCTCCAGTTCTTCGAGGGGTACCTGGAGCGCCTCCGGGCCCTTCCGGGGATTCAGGTGGCGGCGGTGGCGAACTTCACCCCCCTGGGTGGGCACTGGGGACGGGGGGCGCAGGTGGAGAACGCCCCCCCTCGAGACCCCGATGAGCCCACCCCCATCGTCCTCACCCGGGTGGTGTCCCCTGGCTATTTCCAGGCCATGGGGGTGACCCTGCGAGCGGGGCGGGTGTTCGCGGAGGCCGACGGACGGGACGAGGGATCCGAGACCGTCATCGTCAACGAGACGTTCGTACGCAGGTTCTTTCCGGATGGGGTCGATCCGCTCCAACAGAGGATTCGCCAGTTTGATTCCGACCCCTGGAAGCGGGTCGTGGGGGTTGCGCGGGACGTGAAGCACTACGGGCAGGACGAGGAGATGCGGGCGGGGGTCTATCTCCCACTGGCCCACGAGCCCCTGGGTTCCGGCGCCTTCATCATCCGCACGTCCCTGGAGCCCATGAGCCTGGTGCCCCAGGCCAGGCAGGCACTCCAGGAGATGGATGCGTCCCTCCCCATCTACGAGGTCACCACCATGACGGAACGGGTGGCCGACGCCCTCTGGGCCAGGCGGGCCTCCTCGTGGCTCTTCGCCGTCTTCTCGAGCCTCGCCCTCATTCTGGCCGTGGGCGGCATCTACGGCGTCATCTCCTATGGGGTCAACCAGCGGGCGTTCGAGATGAGCATCCGCATGGCCCTGGGGGCCGAGAGCAAGGAGGTCCTCACCCTGATCCTGCGCCAGGGGATGATCCTTGTGGGGGTGGGCACCGTGCTGGGCTTGGCCGGGGCCTACGCCGCGGCCCTGGGCCTCTCCACCATGTTCTTCGGAGTGGGAGCCCTGGATCCGCTGGTCTACGGCTCGGTGACGGCCCTCCTGCTTCTGGTGGCGGTGCTGGCCAATCTGGTGCCTGCTTTCCGGGCCTCCCGGACGAACCCCATGCACTCCCTCAGGGACGGGTGACGGAGCAATAGGGGGGGGTGCCTATCACCCCCCGCCCCTCATCCGTCCTGACGGACCACTTCCTCCCTCCCCCTCTCCCCCCTCTTCCTCCGGCTCGGGTGGAGCCGTCCAGAAGTCGGAGTTGTCGGGGGTGAGGTTTGCCACCGCCTGGGAGTAAAGGGCCGCGTTGAAGAGGATCTTGAAGGTCCCGAAGGGCTGGCCACGCCACTGGGGCCGCATCCCGAGGAGAATCACCCGCCCGTCCCCGTGCTTCACCTCCAGGGCCGCGGCGTACCCCTGGAGGAACTCCTCTCCCAGAAGGAACCCGGACAGGAGCGGGGAACCCTCCGAGGGGTACTTGGCCAGCACCCTGCCCTCGAATCCGTCCTCCGTGGTGAAGACGGGGCTGCTCCCGATCATGATCTTGGCCCGTTCCGGCACGCCACTCATGACCGGGTGGGAAGGATCCACCCTCATGTCGAGGATCGAGCCCGAGAGGGAGAACTCGTCCCGCCCCAGGTCCGAGGTCACGTCCCGGACGGGAAGGTGGAAGGCCTCCATGGCAAAGAGGCTGGACCCGTTGATGGTGACCAGGGTCCCGCCCTCCCGGACGAAGGTCTCCAGCTCACGGACGCCGGCTCCCTCCAACCCTCCGACGTACCGCGGAGGCACCGTACCCACCCCATATCCCTCGAGGATGGATCGGCTACGGAGGTCCGCGAAGACGATGACGTCGTACCGATCCCGGAGGCTCCCGGCCAGGACCTCCGGGTTGTAGAGGCTCGTGAACTCGAAGCCGTACATCTCCAGGAGCCATCGTGTCCATCCTTCGTCGATACTGGCGCTCCAGGGCCGGTACAGGCCGACCCGGGGCCGGGGGATCTGGACACCGCCCGATCCACCCCTGGCCTGGAGGTGGAAGTCCCTGACCAGGCTCGATCCGGCGTTACCGGAGAGCCCCGTCACGACCCAGGCCCCGCTGGATCCCGGGGCACCCTCGCCATCTGAGGCATCACCGGCGACAAACCGCACCTGGCCACCCAGATCCCAGGCCCGGTTCAGGGCCTTGTAGGTATTGTTCTCCGCCGGGTCCAGGATCAGCGAACCACCGCCCTGGACCCGCCCGTCCAGTGGCACGATGGCCCGCGCCACCGGGTCGCTGTCGAACCCTACGCCGGGGGGGGAATCCCACGGGGCCGCGTCCTCTTCGCCGGCCCAGGACAGAGGCTCTGCGGAGAGGGCCGTCAGGGCGCCTCTGAGCTCCGGCGCCAGAGGCGATTGAGCCTCCACCACCCGAACGTCGAAAAGGTACGGGAGGGTCCAGCCGGACACGTCATACGGCGTGTCCGGGGGTCCCTCGGGATACTGACGCAGGTCCGGGTAGTCCTGAACGGCGAAGAGCTGGCGAACGAAGTTGGCGTTGGCCTGGTCCATGAGGATCACCCAGGTCCCGGCGGGGTGTGTGATCCCGTCCACGGTCACCTCCCGGGTGAGAGCGTGCACGTCGATCCCGTTGAACGCCAATCGTCTGAGCATCTCCGCCGCCGCCACCGGGTCTCGCTGGTCCCTGGGAATGAAGTACGCGTAGGGCGGCCCCTCCCGGTACTCGGCGATGACGTCCCGGGCCGCCTGATAACGGTTGAAGAGGATGTCTTCCTTGTACTTGGCCGCCACGTCCAGGACGGACATGGACGCGGTGATCATGTAGTCCACGGCGTCCCGGAGCCGCCACCACCCTCCCTCCCAGGGACTGGAATAGAGGGACTCGGGCCTGAGCTCCTGGGCGTCGGACGGGAAGTCGCTCACCGTGTAGAAGTGGGGGGTGGCGTAGCGGTAGAGGCCCGTCTCCGTCAGGAGGGAGGCCACGTTGTGGAAGTTGTGGGCGTGATCCAGGAACCCGGGGTACCAGTCGTCGAACCCCGTGCCCATGTGGACGGCTCCCTTCTGGCCCCGTTCCTCCAGGGCCTCAGCCATGGCCATCCCGATGAGGTTGACGGTCCGCCACATGAGTGGATGCACGTTGGGGCTGATGGGCTCGGCGAAAGGAGGAATCCAGATCCGGGCCGGGAAGGGCGCCGTCTGGTGGTGGTTGTAGAGGATCTGAGGCTCCCACTCCCGGGTGACGCGGGTAACGACACGGGACTCGATCTGGTTGATCATGTATCCGTCCCGGTTGTTGTCGTGCCCGATGTACTTCTGGTACAACTGGGGCATGGAGGAGACCTCGTACGGCGTTCCCAGGTTCGAGTGGTACCAGTCCGAGATCATGGTCTGGCCGTCGGGGTTCATGCTGAACCAGAGAATGAAGATGACGTTGTCCAGGATGGCGGCGATCTCGGGATCGTCGTCCCCCGTGACCAGGTCGTAGGCCAACTGGATGGTGTGCTGATGGCCCGCCACTTCGGAAGAGTGGAGTCCACCGTCCACATGGACGATGGCCTTCCCCTCCCTGGCCAGCTCCCTCGCCTCTTCCTCCCCCATGTCCCCCGGATAGGCCAGGCGGTGGGCGATCTCCCGATAATGGTCCACGTTCCGGAGGTTCTCCGCGGAGGAGATGAGGGCCAGGTACCAGGGGCGTCCGAAGCTCGTCTTCCCCACCTCCAGCAGCTGCACCCGGTCCGACGCCGCGTCCAATGCCTGGAAGTACTCCAGCGACTGCTCATAGCTGGCCAGATGGAAGTCCGCACCTGGTTGGAATCCGAGGACGGATTCCGGGGTGGGAACCTCCTGGCCGCCGAGGAGTCCAGGAACGAGGAGGAGGGGAAGAAGGAAGAGGACCACCTGAATCGATCGGAACACGTGCATGGTGAGCTCTCCGGAACCGAGGGATCTGTCGTCACCCGAGGCCGGAAAAAGTGCAGGGTTGCACGGGCCCGGGCCAGGGGCGCTTCGGTTCCCGCCCCCTGCGGAAGACATCCAGGATAGGTAGATTTCCGAGGCTGGAGCCCTCAACGAACCAATCCATGGGTGTGGCAACACTCTGAACCGGAGGTACGCATGACTCCACGGCATTGGAGGGCCGGGATCCTGGGTCTGCTGGCCCCCATTGGGGTCACCGTGTGTCTGCTGGCGGCTGCAGGCTGTGGGAACGGAGGGGAGGAGGGGTGAGTCAGATCCTGGCAGTCCTCCTCGTCTGGGTCTCTGCGACTATTCTGCCGGCCCTCTTCCTGGGTTCCGGTCCCCTCCATCCGGACCCGGGCCCGCCGCTCCAGCTACCGGACTCCCGCCAGCACGTGGTGGTGGTTACCGAGGGCCCGGACCGCATCCACGGACTTCTCTACCGCATGGAGCGATCGCCGGAGTCCGGATCCCCTGCCCCGGGCGCCGCCGGCGAGCTCTCCCGGAACCCCTGGCGTCAGGTGGGACCGCCGGTGCCGGTAGTGCTGGGCCGAAGCGGCGTAGGGCCCAAGACTGAGGGAGACGGTCGAGCCCCCCAGGGCGTCTTCCCCCTCGGACCCGCGTTCGGCTACGGCCCGGAGCCTCCCCCGGGTGTCCGCCTCCCCTACCTGGCCATGGTCCCCGGCGCTCTCTGCGTGGACGACCCGGAATCGGCCCTCTACAACCTGGTCTTCGACCCGGATACCCTCCCGGGAGAAAGAGACTGGGCCGGCGCCGAGGCCATGCGCCGGGACCTGGCTCACGGGGACAACCTCTACCGGTTCGGGGTGATCGTGCAGTACAACCCCCATCGGGTCCCCGGAGGCGGATCCTGTATCTTCCTCCATCTGTGGCGGAGTCCGGACTCGCCCACCGCGGGGTGTACAGCCATGGCGGAGGAGGACCTGCTGGAGATCCTGCGCTGGTTGGACCCCGAGGCCGCGCCCCTTCTGGTCCAGGGGAACCGGGCCTTCCTGGAGGGCCTCCGAGAAGAGGGGAGCCTCCCGTACCCGGTGCCGGGGGTCGGGATCTCCCAGATTTCACCTTCCTGAAGGGGTACTCCCTCGCCCTATCTCGCTCCTGGACGTCCGCACTATCCACCCGAGCACTGCATCGCCCACTGCATCCCGCACTTGGGCGCGCACATGGAGAGCGCCATGGCTTTGGGGTGGTTCTGCTGCTCTTCCTTCGGGAGCTTGCCGATGGCCTGCAGCTCCTTGAAGGCGTCGCAACTGCAGTCGCACTCCTCCTCGCCGCGTTCGAAGCCGGAGAACAGCTCGTCGTCGAGCTCCTGCCGGGTGATGCTCTTGACCACCGTGGAGGAAGAGGCCGTCGCCAGCGGTTCCCCCATCCCCGCGGCTCCAATGCTTATGTAGGCACGCTCGTGGGTCTCCAGCACGATGGCGCTCGGGGGCAGGCCGTCGTCCGAGTTGGACTGCTCTGGCATCAGGTTGAGCTCCCGTCCGAACACCCGGAAGAACTGGACGATGCCGGCATCCTCGGTGTACGGCCCGTCCGTCGCGACCCACGCGTCGGTCGTGCTGCTCAGCGCGACGCCGAGGGGCGTGCCGCTTTCCTCCTCCATGTCGGTGGCCAGCACCACACTCTCGCCAATCGTGTACTTGCGTGCTTCGTGGCCCTGGATGTTCCGGAACTCGTTACTGGCAGTGACACCCATCGAGGTCACGTCCGCGTCCCCGCCGAACGCCTCGTACTCGTCCGCGGAGCCGGCCCGGACGGCGCGATCGAAGAAGTCCGAATCCATCACCTGGCCGGAGGCGGGATCGAGGACGGCCCACTCCGAAACGGAGCCGTCGGGAGCCAACCGGCCGAGGAGGCTGTTGGCGCCGATGTCGACACGGATCCTCGCCCCCTTGATGTAGACGGTGACGTCTTGCGTGACCGTCTCCGGAGGACCGAGCTCCTCCATCGCCGCGTTCCAGTCGCCGACGTTCTCCTGGGGCACGAGGGTGGCGACGGCCATGAGCGCCGAGTTGAGCCCCTGCTGGATGTTTTGGCTCAGGCCCGGCGCCGTGGTCGACGTCTCGATCTCGATGACCAGTCCGGGCCCCACCTCGAAGTCTTGCGCGGCCGCCCCTCGGGGATGAGCCCCCAGGACCGACGCGGCCAGCAGGACCGAGGCAAGAACGGTCGCCTTGAATCTGCTCGTATCTGCCATTCTCTTACTCTCCGTCGTTTATGAAGGTCAACTGTCTGGGAACCTGCACCGGTGCTTCCTGATCTTCGGTGAAGAAGAGGACGTCGGAGCTTCCCAACCGAAGCGTCCCTCATCTCCTGGAACGGAATTGCGTCAGGAAGTCCGCCACGTGAGGCCGGCGGCCACGGTCGACCGGACGGGGCGCCCCGGCCCCTGCACCTGGGCCAGCGGCACGTACCTCGAAGGGAAGGACGAGCATCCCGTGACCGGCATCAGCTGGACGGAGTTTTCGACATGGCCGGGAACGCACGGGAGTGGTTGGTCAACGCCACCGGCGAACTCCGCTATACCGTGGGTGGATGGTGGAAGGATGACAGACGCGTTTCACCTGAACGCACTGACGCGAAGCAGTCGCGTCCGTCAGGCTTCGCGACTGCTCACCCCTGGGTCGTTGAAACTCGGTATTCCCCTCATGTCCCCCACAAACCCCCGTCCAGCCGCCGTCAATACCTCCAGCTGGTCACGTCCGCACCCGGCGGGGCGGTGCTCAGGATCCGCTCCAACATCATCGGCAGGACTCGCTGGTAGGAGGTCTGCCCGGGAAATTCGGCCTCGCCGCTGTAGCAGTGGGGAGCCCTCTCACCCCATTCGAACCACCCGTCGTAGTAGGGATCGGTGGTCCCCTCCAGGAACTCCTCCAGGAGGCGAGCCGCCTCGTCCAGGAAGTACGTGTCCATCTCTCCCGCGTAGACGTGGATCTTCCCCACGAGCCTCGGGCCCAGCTCTCCCCAATCCCGCTCCAGGATGTAGCGAAGGTCGTAGTTCTCCTTCCAGTATTCGGCCACCTCCGGATTGATCTCCCCGGTCCACTTGTCGTAGAGGAGATCCGGATAGCCGTCGTCCCCCACCGGGCCGTAGACGGACATGAAGATGTCCATCTGGTCGCCTGAGCGGCCCCGGGTTCCCAGGACGGCCTCCAGGTGGCTCGCGTCCCGCTGGTCCATGAACACCTGATCGTCCACGCCCCGCATCCAGGGCCGCACCGCGTCCTTCTTCCAGGGGCTCCGGCCGTCCCCGGGGTAGAAAGCGTTCACGTCCTCGTAGATGTTCACCAGCTGGAAGTACCGGAAGTCCACCGGGTCCGGGCAGAAGGTCCACGTCCCGTTGAACATGTCCGGATAGAACACCTGCCACGCCAGGGACTCCCAGCCTCCCGTAGAGCCTCCAGAGAGGGTCCGGGCCCACGGCTCTCCGATGGCGCGGAATCGGGATTCCACCAGGGGGATGAGCTCCTGGGTGAGGGCGTCGCCATAGGGTCCGTTGTTCTCGGAGTTCACGGCATAGGAGTCGTCGTAGAAGGGCGTCGGGTGCTGCATGAAGACCAGGATGAACCGGCCCAGCTCTCCGGAGACCCACTGCTGGAAGAAGCGGTACTGCCCTTCGGCGGCGGCACGGGCCCGGCCCGTGAGTCCCTCCTCCGGTGGCGTCTCCCGGAATCCACGGAAGGTGGAGGGAAAGTGCCCTTGCCAGTACACCACCGGGTACCGGACCTCGGGGTGCTCCTCGAACCCGGCCGGCAGGACCACCACCGCCCCCAGATCCATGTCGTGTCCCCACCACTCGCTCAGGATGTCGCTTCGGAACCGGATATGCTTGACGAGCTCCGTGTCTTCCGGCGCCTCCAGGGGTGGGATCCGGACGTCCAGCGTCAGGTGGATGAGGTCCGATGAGGCCGGATCGATCAGCACCCGCTCCACCGGGCTGACCAGGTTCCCCGGAGACCGATTCCACTGCTGCCCCTCCCACTGGTCCATGTGGGCCTTGATGGTGTGGCCGTCCGCCCGCTGAAAGGTCGTGTACACGTTCAGGACCGCCTGAACGAAATAGTCACCCACAGGGAGCTCGGCGATGCTCTCCAGGGGATATCCCCGGGAGCCGTACCCGATGATCGTGCTCTCGCCGGGCCCCAGGGCTTCCACGTCCCCGCCGAAGATCTGGGGAGGATTCAGGCTTCTCAGGTTCTGGAATCGCGGCTCCGGTTCGTCGGTGTCGGAGATCAAGAGGATGACCCTCCCGTCCAGGGGCCCGGTCTCCATCTCCGGGGAGAGGGAGACCTCGAACTGGAGATTGGAATCGGCAGGGGGCACTCCGGGAGTGCCGCAGGAGAGGACGCCCCCGAGAAGGGAGAGGGCCGAGAGACGCATCGCCTTGGAATAGTCAGCCATGGGAAATCCTCGCTTCTTCAGCACCAGGGGGGGCGATAGGGCCTCCGTTGCAGTGTAGGCAGAAGAGAATGGGACGGGCCCGGCTTCTCCTCACCGGAGCCGCTTCACCGTCAGGGCCGAGATCTGTCCGGGAGACCGGTACACCCTCTGGGTGCTCTTGTGGTAGTCCGATTCCGAGGCCTGGAAGATGTCCATGAAGACCCCGGGGTTGCGGTCGATCATGGGGAACCAGGAGCTCTGGATCTGGACCATGATCCGGTGGCCGCCCCGGAAGGTGTGGAAGGCGTCCTGGAGAGTGAAGGTCAGGGGTGTCGGAACCCCCGGTCGGAACGGTTCCGGCTCAGCCAGGCTGTTCCTGAACTTCCCCCGGAGCACGTCGCCCCGGACCAGCATCTGGTACCCCCCCAGAGGCACAGGACCCGGGTCTCCGGCCCCCATCTCCAGGGTGTCCGGGAAGACGTCGATGAGCTTCACGATCCAGTCGGCGTCGGTGCCGGAGGTGGAGACCACCAGGGATACCTGTATGGGGCCGGCCACGGTGAAGTCCTCGGTCAGGACCTCTGACTCGTAGGTCAGCACGTCGGGGCGGCGAGAGGCGAACCGCTGGTCCTCCAGCATGAAGGCCCGATTGTACCAGGTGACGGTCTGGGCCGTGTACGGTACCGGGTGGGCCGGGTCGTGGACGTACTCGTCGTAGTCACGGCTCACGGCTCCGGGGGCCTCGAACCCCAG
>Ga0316577_10000197_pt1 | contig 20235 bp, 20 predicted proteins | sample S5NA_FD_203073 | JGI IMG/M metagenome (GOLD analysis project Ga0316577, IMG submission 203073) | Rhizosphere microbial communities from salt marsh grasses in Alabama, United States - S5-7_050615r2r1 | ecosystem: Host-associated > Plants > Roots > Rhizosphere | place: USA: Alabama | collected... | reverse complement strand
CGCTCAGCAGCGTAGCCCCTTGATGGTCTTGGCTGAGGGACCAGGATTCGAACCTGGGTTGACGGAGTCAGAGTCCGTAGTCCTACCGCTAGACGATCCCCCAATTGAGCGTTATTCCCTATAAAAAATAACCCCTGGCGTCAAGTGCTTTTTCCCGCTTGTTCAGGGCGATCGTATATAACCTTTTCGGAGTCGCTGTCGGCATCGGGATCGGTGTCGAAAAACGATGGCATCACGCTTCCGGCGCCTGCTTTTCGATATATTCGACGGCGGCCTGGAGCCGATCCAGCACCCGGCCCTGACCCAATACGGCCATGATCTCGAAGATCCCCGGGCTCACGGTGCCGCCGGTGAGGGCCACCCGCACGGGTTGGGCGATCTTGCCCAACTTCAGCCCGCTGGATTCCATCACAGCCAGAAATGGGCCTTCCAGGGCCTTTTCGTTGAAATCGCGCAGTTGCGCCAACTGTTCCATCAGTTGGCGCAGGATCGGCAGGATGGTTGGTTTGAGAAATTTTTTGGCTGCCTTGGCCTCGTAAGTTATCTTTTCTGCATAGTAAAAGCCGGCCGCCGCAGCCATGTCGGCAAGGGTTTTGCTGCGCGGCTGCAAGGTTTCGATGACGCCCTCGATGAAGGTGCCTGTTTCGGCGCAATGGCCTTGTTGTTCGAGGAAGGGAATCAGCCGCGGCGCCAGCGCCGCCGGTGGGGTTGCCTTGATGTGATCGGCATTGAGGCTGACAAGCTTGTCCGGATCGAATATGCCCGCCGATTTGCCCACCCGCTCCAGGGAGAATTTTTCGATCAGCTCCTGACGGGTGAAAAACTCCTGGTCGCCGAAAGACCAGCCCAGGCGCACCAGATAGTTGATCACCGCATCGGGCAGAAATCCCATATCCCGGTAGGCGGTCACCGACATGGCCCCGTGGCGCTTGCTCAGGCGGGTGCGGTCCTTGCCCAGCACCATGGGCACGTGGGCATAGACCGGCAAGGGAACCCCCAGGGCCCTGTAGAGCAGGATCTGCTTGGGCGTGTTCATCACGTGGTCGTCGCCGCGGATGACCGTGTTGATTCCCATGCTGATATCGTCCACCACCACCACGAAGTTGTAGGTGGGATTACCGTCGCTGCGGCAGATCACAAAATCGTCCAACTCGCTGTTTTGAAAAACGATGTTCCCCTTGACCACATCCGGAACCACCGTTTCGCCGTTCAGGGGGGCCTTGAAACGCACCACCGCATCGGCCGAGGGGGGCAGATTTTTTAAGCGGCAGGTGCCGTCATAGCGCGGTTTGTCGCCGGTGGCCATGGCCTTGCGGCGCATGGCCTCCACCTGCTCGGCCGAGCAGGTGCAGTAGTAGGCGTGCCCCGCGTCGATCAGCCGATGGACATACTGGCGGTAAAGATCGTAGCGCTGGCTTTGGAAGAAAGGCCCCTCGTCCCAATCGATGCCCAACCACTCCAGAGCTTCGAAAATGGCGTCCACCGAGGCCTGGGTGGAGCGGGCCCGGTCGGTATCCTCGATGCGCAGCACAAACTTGCCGCCCTTGTGGCGGGCGTAGAGCCAGTTGAAGAGGGCCGTGCGGGCGCCACCCACATGCAGGTATCCGGTGGGGCTGGGGGGAAAGCGGGTGATGATGGTTTCCATGAAATGATCCTTATTCATAATTCATAGACGATGAACTGCATTAATTGCCTTCTGTCTAGGCTTAATAGTCAAAAAGAAGCAAAAAGGGAACCTCAGGCCTGAACGTTGTCGGCACAAAAAAGAACCCTGCCCAACCGCCAAGGAGTCGACACGGGCTATTCGCCATCGTTGCACCGAAAATCGAATATTTATTTAAATATTGTTAATTCAGATAATTGAACATCGACTCGTACCATTCCGTACAGCGGCGTTACTCCATATCACATCCACCTTACGATCTCAAGCGAACAAAAAAGACAGCCTGCTGGTGAAAAGCCTTGACATTCCATAGCGTTTCAATTACTAGAGGCGGCACGCCTTCAGAATGCGCCACAACAAGTCAAATATCCAGTTAATCTAATATGTTAGGAGATTACTCATGGCGTTACCAAAACATAAGGTATCCAAGTCAAAAAGGGATAAGCGGCGAACCCACAAAAAAATCGAGGCGATCAATATCACCTCCTGCCCGGAGTGTGGCGAGCCCGTGCAACCCCATCATGCCTGCCCCAGCTGCGGCGCCTACAAAGGGCGCAGCGTGATCGAAGCGGAAGAGGATTAATCCAAATTTAAAAACAGGTGGAGTTCAATGACAGTTTATCCAGGCGACACCCCCACACCCCTGGCGGGATTGGATGAAGCGTCGCGCCAGATGGTCATCGACACGGTCGGGCAACTGCGCAAGCGGCTGCTCACCAAAGAAAAGGTACTCGAATTCGACAAGAACGAGATCTTTCCCGAGGCCGTCATCCGCGAAATGCTGGGACCTGAGATCGGCCTTCAGCTGCTGTTCATCCCTGAGGCGTACGGCGGCATGGGGGGCGGTGCCCGTGACTGTTGCGCCGTCACTTACGAGATGAGCCGCATCTGCCTGGGGATCGCCACGGCCTTCTTCGCCATCCAACTGGGAGCCGACCCGCTGCTGGTGGGTGGCACCGAGGCGCAAAAAGAGAAGTGGCTGGGGGCCATTGCCGAGGGCAACACCCTGGTGGCTTATGCCGTGACCGAGCCGGGAGCGGGCAGCAACCTGGCGGCCTTGAAGACCAAGGCCGATCCAGTGACCGATGACAACGGCACCCTGACCGGCTACCGGGTCAACGGTAGCAAACAGTTCATATCAACGGGCGGTTATGCCGATTTCATCACCCTGCTGGCGGTCACCCCCGAGGGGCCGACCTTCTTCGTGGTGGAAAAGGGCACCCCGGGCTTCAAGCAGGGCAAGGGCGAAGAGAAACACGGCATCCGCGCCTCCAACACATCGCCGCTGACCTTCAACGATGCCTTTGTACCTGTGGAAAATCTCATCGGCGGCGTACCGGGTCGGGGACTGAAACAGGCCAATCGTGTCTTCGGCTACACCCGTCTCATGGTGGCCGCCATGGCTTTGGGCGGCGGTCGACATGCCCTGGAGATCGTGATCCCTTATGCCAAAGAGCGCATCCAGTTCGGATCGCCGTTGAGCGAAAAGCAGGGTTACACCCACAAGCTGGTGGTACCCCACGCGGTGCGCCTAACCGCCGCCGAAGCTTACATCGACGAGGTGGCAGTGCGGCTGGATGCCAGCGACGACGATCTGCAGGTGGAAGGCTCGATTGCCAAATATTTCGCCACCGAGACGGCCAATCGCGCTGCCGACGATGCCATGCAGGCCCTGGGCGGCTATGGCTACATCACCGAATACGAGGTGGAGAAGATCAAGCGCGATGTGAAGATCACCTGCATCTACGAAGGGACCAGCGAGATCCAGCAGAACATCGTTAGCACCTTTCGCTGGAAAACCACGCGCAAAAGCAAGGGTGGTTTTTATGAAGCCATCGCTGCGGAGATGCAGGACCTCGACGGCACGAATCCCCGGGTGGGCGGCGGTTTGGTGGCCCTGGCGGCCCGGGCCCTGAACCATACCATCGATCTGGCCCACAACCACAAGCTCACCCGCCAGCAGGCAGTGATGTTTGCCCTGGCCGACATGATGACCCATGTGGAAGTGGCGGCCGCCCTGACGCGCAAAGCCGCCGGGGACGGCGGCGAGGCGCTATCCGCCATGGCGCGCGTGTTTGCCGGCGAAGCGGCCCAGCTGACGGCCCTCAACGGGCTTTCCATCGTCACGGGGTGCGGCCTTTTCGATAAGACCGCCACCGGCCAGTACCGGGAGACGATTCTCATGGAGGAGCTGCTGGAAGGTCATCGCAGCTGGATCGGGGATATGGATAAAATCGCAGATATTATTTTTGAGAGGTAGGCATGCAAGAAGCGCAAACCCAGCGCACGGTGGTGGTTACCGGCGGTTCGCGGGGAATCGGCCGGGCTATTTGCAAGGCCTTTGCGGCACCGGCAACCCAGATTTTCTTTAACTACTTTTCGCCGTCAGATCCCCAGGCCGAAGAGGCCGCGGCGGCGCAAACCTGCGAGATGGTGGCCCAGGCCGGTGGGCAGGCCAAGGGTTTCTGGGCCAATGTGGCCGAACCCCAGGAGGTGGCGGGTTTCATCGAGCAGGTGATGGACGCAGCGGGCCGGATCGATGTTCTGGTCAACAATGCCGGCATCACCCGGGATGCCCTGATGTTACGCATGAAGGAGGGCGATTGGGACGCGGTGCTGAGCGTCAACCTCAAGGGCCCCTTTCTGTGCACCCAGGCGGTCTCCAGAATCATGGCCAAGCAGCGCTCGGGAAGGATCATCAATATTGCCTCCATCGTCGGTGTCACCGGCAATCCCGGCCAGGCCAACTATTCGGCTGCCAAGGCCGGTCTGATCGGCTTGACCAAGACGGCCGCCCAGGAGTGCGCCTCCCGGGGCGTGACGGTCAACGCCGTGGCACCGGGATTCATCGCAACCGACATGACTGCCAACCTGCCCGAGAAGGTCAAGGCGACCATGCTGAGCAAAATCCCCTTGGCACGTCCCGGCCAGCCCGAAGATGTTGCCGGGGCCGTGGTATTTCTGGCATCACCCGATGCCGCGTATATTACCGGACAGGTAATTCACGTCAGTGGTGGCATGTATATGTGAAAGGAGAAATCAATGTCAGTGGAAGATAAGGTCAAGAAGATTATTGCGGAAAAGCTCAGTGTGGATATTACCGAGGTGGTACCGGAGGCCTCTTTTGTAGACGATTTGGGAGCCGACTCCCTGGACTTGGTGGAACTGATCATGTCCATGGAAGAGGAGTTCGATATCGATATCTCCGACGAGGATGCCGAGAAGCTGGTTACCGTCAAGGATGCCATTGCCTATATCAACACGAATTAGCCTATTTAAGGAGGTTCCTTGAACAGAAGGGTAGTCATCACCGGTGTCGGCTTGGTAACACCCATCGGCATCGGTACCGAGGCATCATGGTCGGCCCTGATTGCCGGTCAATCGGGAATTGGCGAAATCACCCGTTTCGATACCAGCGATTATCAAACCAAGATCGCCGCTGAGGTGAAAGACTTCGATCCCGAAGCGTTTCTCCCCAAAAAGGAGGCCAAGCGCACCGAACGCTTCATTGCCTATGCCATTGCCGCCACGCAGATGGCATTGGAGGACGCCGATCTACGGATCAGCAACGCCAATGCCCACCGGGTGGGGGTGCTCACCGGCTGCGGCCTCGGCGGGCTGGCCATGCTCGAACTGACCGCCCATACCGTTCAAACCAAGGGGCCCCGGCGGGTGAGTCCCTTTTTCATCCCCATGCTCATCGGCAACATGGCCCCGGGCATGATCTCCATTCAGTTCGGTGCCAAGGGACCCAATGCCAGCGTGGCCACCGCCTGCGCGGCGGGGACCCATGCCGTGGGTGACGCCTGGGACCTGGTCAGGTCGGGCAGGGCCGACGCCATGATCGCCGGTGGGGTGGAGTCGGTCATCACCCCCACCTGCATTGCTGGTTTTGGTGCCATGAAGGCGCTTTCCACCCGCAACGAAGATCCCCAGCGCGCCTCGCGTCCCTTTGATCGCGACCGAGACGGTTTTGTGGTGGGTGAGGGCAGCGGCATCCTCATCCTGGAAGCCCTGGATGCGGCCCTGGAGCGAGGCGCCTCGATTTACGCCGAGATGGCCGGATACGGCATGAGCGGCGATGCCTATCACATGACATCGCCCCCGCCGGACGGCGACGGAGCGGTGCGTTGCATGCAGGCCGCCCTGGACGATGCCGGCATCACAGCTGATCAGATCGGCTATATCAATGCCCACGGCACGTCCACGCCCATCAACGATCTGTATGAAACCCGGGCCATCAAGAGTGTTTTCAACAGCCATGCCCACAAGGTACCGGTGAGCTCCACCAAGTCCATGACCGGGCATCTGCTGGGAGGGGCCGGGGGCATCGAAACGGTCTTTACCGCCCTGGCCATCCAGCGTGGCACGATTCCCCCCACCATCAACCTGGAGCATCCCGATGAGGAGTGCGACCTGGATTACGTGCCCCACACGGCACGGCGGGCCGAGTTGACCTACGCCATGACCAATTCATTTGGTTTTGGCGGCACCAACGCATCGCTGATTCTGAAAAAATTCACCCCTTAAAACCACCCCCTGCTCCATCCACGGCGGGCGCCTCTTCCGACCATTGGGAACTTCCTGTCATGGCCGGGAGAGAGCGCTGTTCCAGGCCACACCCCTGCGAATCCAGCAAGTGCATCCACCCGACACTAAAGAGCTGGATCCCGGATCAAGTCCGGGATGATGGGTTGGGAGGTCTTTGTGATGTCATCAAAATCTCGACGACAAATAGGAGTGAGCCATGCCCGCCAAGCGGAATCTCATAAAAACCGATCCAAATGCGATTGCCCTGGCAGGATGGATGGGCGCTGAAAATGGGAACTACTTTTACGCTACCCATATTGGCTTCCCAAAGGGTTGCTATCGCTCGTGCAAAATAAAATGGATGCAGGGATATATCAATGGGATATACAAATAGCCATTATATCGGCCATGTTTATTTTCTGCTATAACGATGCGGCACTCCCGGCCAAAGGCCGGACGAGCGCACATCCGCTGGCACCGGCGGTGTGCGCCACCATCTTGCTTGAGGCGCATCGGAGAGAGGCGCGATGAGAAAACCAGACCGACGGGAGACCGCTTTCGCCTCCGCGCTTTTCGTCTACATGACCGCCGTGGTGGTTCTCATCACGCTCCTCCCCTTAAGGTTCCGCATGCCCCCTGTGTTTCACATCGTGTGGGGCACCGACCTTGAAGATCTGATCACCAACGTGATCCTGTTCCTGCCGGTCGGCTTTCTCCTCAGGCTCAGCCGCCGGGGCAGCCGGGACCGGTTTTGCGCAAAAGCGCTGGGCTTTGGGATTCTGCTCAGCGCGGGCATCGAGTTCACCCAGCTTTTCATCCCGGGCCGGTGCGCCTCGGTCATCGACGTGCTGACGAACGGCCTGGGCGCCTGGCTCGGGGCAGCGGCCTTTGAGCTGCTCATGGAAGGCGCGGGGGAGGATTCTGCCATCGGGCTTTTTTCCCTGGAGCTGCCGCTGATGAACCTGGCCTACCTGCTCATCCCCTTGATGTGGCTGAACGGCCTTTCCACTGGTGGGGAGCTCCAGCGCCTCTGGCTGCTGTTCCTGCTGGGCCTGATGGGCTGCGGCGTGCTCGCCTCCATCTACGTAAACCGGCTGAGGCGGAAAGGACGCCTCACCCCCAATAAGCTATCCCTTTTCACAGCCAGCTGGTTCATCGTGGCCGCCCTGCCCACCCTGGCCAATTTCCCCCTGCAGGTGGCCGGCTTGGTACTCTTTTATTCCGCTCTTGCACAGATCCCCGCCCGGCTGCCCCTCAGAAACAAAAAAGGGGAAAGAAGGTTCGAGCGCTCCACGCTCAAAGTCCTCTTGCCCCTTTATGCCGCTTACCTTGCGCTCCTTGCCCTTTGGCCGACCACGGTCCCCTTTCAGGACTGGCAGCGCAGGGTATCCTTTCAGGAGCTGGCCTTCAACGAAAGAATCGTCTTTACCTTCCGCTTCATCGAGATGATCGGCGCATTCACGCTCTTTGGCTACATGGTCGCCGAGATGCGGGGCAGGAAGAAGGAGTCGCCCGGAGCGGCCTTCGGGTGGATCCTTGCCATTGTCCTCGGCTGTTCGGCGGCCTTCGTCACCCTGAGGGCCAACCCGTCCCTGCTCGGCTCGGATATTTTGGAAACATTGCTGATGACGGCCGCAGGGATTTACGGCGCCGTGATCTACAGGCTCCGGCGGGCCGCTTTTCAGCGGCAACCGAAAGACCGATCGCTATGATGAGGACCAATTGCGCTTGGACGAAAACTTACCTCTCAGATGGTCAATCGGTCCTCTCGTCCCTCGTCCCAGCAAAGCGAACGCCTATCGGTTCTTCCATCGGGCTTCTGCCCGCTGACCCTATCATCGACACGCATATTTTTCTTTGGGCGCTGACCGATCCTTCCAGAATAGAAGACAAACCAGGGTTACATGCGATTGCCCTGCTGCGAATCCAGTTTTTGCTTGCGGAGAAGGCCGCTTACCGATAAAAGGAAAGATTACACTCATAGTTGGCGGGCTGCCATAGTGGCCGGTTTAGACCCAGTGAGAGCCGCCAATGGCCGTGAACCAGCGGGCCGAGAGCCCTTGACACAGGATTTCAGCCATGAGCACAACGGAAAATCGAGGCCCGGTCATCATCGGCAGCGATCATGCCGCTTTCCAACTCAAGGAGATCGTTAAGGCCTATCTTCTCGGTCAGGGGCTTCGCGTTGAAGATGTGGGCACCCAAAGCATGGATTCGGTGGATTATCCAGACATTGCCATGAAGGTCGCCGATCCGGTCTCCCGGGGAGCCTATCCTGTTGGCATTCTGCTCTGCGGTACCGGAATCGGCATGTCCATGGTGGCCAACAAGTTTCCCCATGTACGGGCGGCACTGTGCAACGATATTTTCTCCGCCATCATGAGCCGGCGGCACAACAATGCCAATATTCTGGCCATGGGTGGCCGCGTGATCGGTGACGTGCTTGCCCTGGAGATTGTAAAAAGCTGGCTCGCAACGCCTTACGAAGGCGGGCGCCACCAGCGGCGCGTGGAGAAATTCGAAACGCTGGAGAAGATGCGCCCATGCTGACAACATTATCTTAAAGCCTATATCACCTTGACCTACGCGGAGAGTAACCATTGGATGTGAATCTGTCGGAAATTGCCAGCGTCGATCCTGAAATTGCGGAGGTGATCCGCAAGGAAGCCCAGCGCCAGGCGGATCATCTGGAGTTAATCGCCTCGGAAAATATCGCCAGCCGGGCGGTGATGGCGACCCAGGGGAGCATATTGACCAATAAATATGCCGAAGGTTATCCTCAACACCGCTATTACGGTGGCTGCGAATGTGTGGACGTGGCCGAAATGCTGGCCACACAGCGGGCACAGGCGCTCTTTGACGCCGAATATGTCAACGTTCAGCCCCACTCCGGCTCCCAGGCCAACATGGCGGTCTATTTTGCGCTTCTCAAACCCGGCGATACGGTGCTGGGGATGAATCTGGCCCATGGCGGCCACCTGACCCACGGCGCCCAGGTCAGCTTTTCAGGCCAGCTCTACCGATTTTTGCATTACGGTGTCAGCCGCCAGACAGGTACCATCGACTACGACCAACTGGAATCCCTGGCCCGCCAGCATCGCCCGCGGCTCATCGTGGCCGGGGCCAGCGCCTATCCCAGGGTGATCGACTTTGAAGCCTTTGGACGCATCGCTGGGAATTGCGGGGCGTTGCTGATGGTGGATATGGCCCATATCGCCGGTCTCGTGGCGGCCGGAATCCATCCCTCGCCGGTACCCCATGCCCACGTGGTCACCTCCACCACCCACAAGACATTGAAGGGGCCGCGCGGCGGATTGATCCTGGCCAAGCAACAATATGCCAAAGCACTGCGCAGCCAGGTCTTCCCCGGGATCCAGGGGGGGCCTCTGATGCATGTGATCGCCGCCAAGGCAGTGGCTTTTAAGGAAGCCTTGAGCGATACTTTTAAAGCCTACCAGCGGCAGGTTGTGGTCAATGCCAAGGCACTCGCCGAGTGGCTCTTGGCCGCGGGGATTGAGCTGGTTTCAGGGGGAACCGACAACCATATGCTGCTGGTAGACCTGCGCAACCTGAATATCACCGGGCGTGATGCCGAAGCGGCGCTGGGTGCGGCAGGCATCACCGTCAACAAGAATGCCGTTCCATTTGAGACAAGACCCCCATCGGTCACCAGCGGGATTCGCATGGGCACGCCCTTTGTGACCTCCCGCGGTATGACTGCTTCCGAGATGGAGAGCATTGCCGATTTCATCGTTAAGATCCTGGGCAATCCCGGCGACACCTCCCTGATCGGCAGGATTCGTGGGGAGGTCAGGGCCCTGTGCGATGCTTTTCCCCTCTATTCGGACCAGAGCGTATAGACCTTCAGGCGCGGCACGGGCGGTGGACCGGAAACACTGCGAAACCGGACATCGACGGTGGGTGAGAATAATGCCAGGGGCATGTAAAAAACGAAGCGACTACATCACCTGGGACGAATACTTCATGGCGGTGGCCCTGCTTTCGGCGCAACGCAGCAAGGATCCCAACACCCAGGTGGGAGCCTGCATTGCCAATAGCGAACGAAAGATCGTCGGGGTGGGATACAATGGATTTCCCATTGGCTGTTCAGATGACGAACTGCCTTGGGGGCGTGAGGGCGACCCCCTCCAGACCAAGTACCCTTATGTGTGCCACGCCGAATTGAACGCGATCCTGAACAGTATACCCGGCAGTCTCAGAGACTGCACCCTCTACACGGCGCTCTTTCCCTGTAACGAGTGCGCCAAGGTGATCATTCAATCGGGTATTCGCAGGGTGATCTATCTGGTGGACAAATATGCCGATACCGACGCGGTCAAAGCGGCCAAGATCATGTTCGCCCAGGCCGGCGTCACTCACGGACGCTTGGTACCGGTAAAAAAAACCATCTTTATCCAACTGGGCGAGTGACAGCAACGGCAGACGGTCTTTGGAGGGATCCATGAAGTGTCCGTTTTGCGGCATACTCGACAACAAGGTCATCGATTCCAGGGTCAGCAAAGACGGCACGGTCATTCGGCGCCGAAGAGAGTGCCTTGAATGCACCCGGCGGTTCACCACTTACGAACATATCGAAGAGATTCCCATCATGATCGTCAAAAAGGATGGACGACGGGAACTCTTCAGTCGTGAGAAGGTGCGCGCCGGTCTGCAGAAGGCGTGCGAAAAGCTGGACATCAGCATGAACAAGATCGAGGAGTTCATCGATGAACTGGAGCGCGATTTGCGGGAAACCGGCGAAAAGGAGATCCCGTCGCATTTCATTGGTGAAAAGGTGATGGCCCGGCTCCACGATCTGGATGGCATCGCCTATGTGCGCTTTGCGTCGGTATACCGGGAATTTCGAGATGTGAACGATTTTGTGGAGGAGCTGAAACGGCTCCTCAGTGAACGCAAGGCCGGCGGAGCGCAATAGCCATCCGACGCGCCGGCCCGGTGGATGATGAACGACCGCGCTTACATGCTGATGGCCCTGGAGCTGGCCCGCAGGGCTGAGGGCTACACGTCGCCCAATCCCATGGTGGGCGCCGTGGTGGTTCAAGCGGACCGGGTGGTAGGCCGGGGTTTCCACGAGGCCGCCGGCCGGCCGCATGCCGAAGTCAACGCCATCGATGATGCCGCTGCGAAGGCCCGCGGGGCGACGCTCTATGTGACGCTGGAGCCCTGCAATCACACCGGCCGTACGCCGCCGTGCACCGAAAAGATCCTCTCCGCCGGCATCCGGCGGGTGGTGGTGGCCATGGCCGATCCCAATCCGTCTGTTGCCGGAGGGGGTGCCCGTTACTTGCAGCAGCATGGTGTCAGCGTGATCATGGGGGTTTGCGAAAGCGAGGCACGAGGGCTCAATGAGGCCTTTATCACCTATGTCACCACCGGGAGACCCTTTGTGATCCTCAAATGGGCCGCCACCCTTGACGGTCGTCTGGCCAGCCGCAGCGGTGACTCCCGATGGGTCACCGGAACACTGGCGCGCCAGCGGGTGCATCAGCTTCGTCATGGTGTCGACGCCATCTTGGTAGGGGTCAACACGGTCAAGTGCGACAACCCGCAGCTGACCACGCGCCTTGAACAGGGAGGGCAGGGCAAGGATCCGCTGCGTATCGTGTTGGACACCCGGATCTCGATCTCCCTGGATGCCAAGCTGCTCCATCACCGCTCTTCGGCCGAGACACTGATTGTTTGCGGGCCGGATACCGATCCACACCGGATGGCAGCACTGCAAAAGTGCCCTGCGGTGCGGGTCATGACCTGCCCCGTAACCAAGGGCGGCATCGACTTGGACGCTTTGATGGCAAGATTGGGCGGGATGATGGTGACCAGCCTGCTCATCGAGGGCGGCGCAAAGGTGCATGGATCGGCGCTGGCCGCCGGTATTGTGGACAAAGTGATGCTGTTCTACGCCCCCAAAATTTTGGGGGGCGATGACGGGGTCCCGGTGGTTCGCGGTACGGGGCCGGAGCTGATGGCCCAGGCGAAACCGATCAAAGCGCTTGCCGTCACCCGCCTGGGTGATGATGTTTTAATGGAAGGTTATCTTTGATCGCTGTTGCGCCGGTGATTTCAGCGGCGGCGATCGGGTTCGAATAATTGGATTGACAACATCGGCGGGAGATCTATGTTTACAGGCATCATCGAAGGCTTGGGTACCATCAGCGCGGTGCGTCCCTCCGGTCAGGGACGGCGGATGCATGTGGAGGCCGATTTTGAGCTTGCCGGAACGCGCATTGGGGACAGTATTGCCGTCAGCGGGGCCTGCCTGACGGCCGTTACCGTCACAGGGCGTGGCTTCAGCGTGGATGTATCCCCCGAAACGCTACACATGACCACCCTGAGCAAGGCCGCCGTGGGTGAACGGGTCAACCTGGAGCGCGCCCTTCGGCTGGGGGATCGCCTGGACGGGCATCTGGTTTCAGGTCATGTGGATGGCAGGGGCGTCATTGCGCGTCGGGAGACACTGGGCAATGTGATCCTTGTCACCATCAACATTGATGAAGAGCTATCGCGCTATATGATCCGCAAGGGATCGGTGGCCGTGGACGGTGTCAGCCTCACCATCAACCGCTGCGACAAAAGCAGCTTTGCGGTCAGCATCATTCCGCAAACCGCCCGGATCACTACCATCGGATTTAAAAAGGTGGGTCAGCCGGTCAATATCGAAACCGATATGATCGGCAAATATGTGGAACGCTTCGTGGCCCTGAAGGACGCCGACCCTGGGCCCGTTTCCCGGCCGCAGGGGATCGATATGGACCTGCTGGTGCGTACGGGGTTCCTTTAAGAAGGGAGTTACAGATAAGCAATGCCGCTGATTTCCATAGAACAAGCCATTGAGGAGATCCGCTCCGGCAGAATGGTCATTCTGGTGGACGACGAGGACCGCGAAAACGAAGGCGATCTGACCATGGCCGCCGAAAAGGTCACCGCCGAGGCGATCAATTTCATGGCCAAGAACGGGCGCGGATTGATTTGCCTGTCACTGAGCGGTGAGAAATGTGACCAACTCAACCTGCCGTTAATGGTGGACAACAACACATCACCCTTTGAGACCGGTTTCACGGTTTCCATCGAGGCGCGCTGCGGTGTCACCACGGGGATCTCGGCCCATGACCGGGCCACCACGATTCTGACGGCGGTCTCCGACGACGCCAAGGCCGGAGACCTGGTACGGCCCGGGCACATCTTTCCCCTGCGGGCCCGCAACGGCGGCGTGATGGTGCGCGTTGGCCAGACCGAGGGATCGGTGGATCTGGCCCGCCTGGCGGGCCTTATACCGGCCGGGGTTATCTGCGAGGTGATGGACGAAGACGGCAGCATGGCCCGCATGCCTGCCCTGGAAGTCTTTAGCGAGACACATGGCATTGGCATCTGCACCATCGCCGATCTGGTGGAGTACCGCTTGCGCAACGAATCTTTTGTCCACCGCTCCGCTGAAACCACCATCCAGACCCTCTACGGAGGCGATTTTCGCATCATCGCCTTTGAAAATGACGTGGACAACCTGACCCATATCGCCTTGGTCAAAGGTGAGATCCGTCCAGACCAGGCGGTTCTTGTGCGGGTGCACTCCGAGTGCATGACCGGGGACATCTTCGGCAGCCTGCGGTGCGACTGCGGTGAGCAGCTTCACAAAGCCATGGAGAAAATCGACCGGGAAGGATGCGGGGTGATCCTCTATTTGCGCCAGGAGGGACGCGGCATCGGCCTGATTAACAAGCTCAAGGCGTATGAACTGCAGCAGACCTGCGGTCTGGATACCGTGGAGGCCAACCTCAAACTCGGATTCAAGGAGGATCTGCGCGATTACGGTATCGGCGCCCAGATGCTGGTGAATCTCGGTGTGCGCAAGATGCGCCTGCTCACCAACAATCCCAAGAAGATGGTTGGCCTGGAAGGGTATGGATTGAGCATTGAGGAGCAAGTCCCCATTGAAGTGACCCCCAATGAGCACAATCGCTGCTACCTGGAGTGCAAGAAACTCAAGATGGGCCATACACTCAAAATTGGGAAAAAAATGGGAGGGAAATAGATGCCGAAAGTGTTGGAAGCCAATCTCATCGCCAAAGGCAGACGGTTTGCCCTGGTGGTCAGCCGCTTTAACGATTTTATCACCGATCGATTGGTGGGCGGCGCCGTGGACGCCCTGACGCGTTGCGGCGCTGATGAAAAGGATATCGAAATCATCAAGGTGCCCGGTGCCTTCGAGATTCCCCTGTTGGCCAAACAGCTCGCCAACAAGAAGAAGCATGATGCGGTGGTGTGCCTGGGAGCCGTGATTCGTGGTTCGACGCCCCATTTTGACTATGTCAGTGCCGAGGTTTCCAAAGGTGTCGCCCAGGCCGGGCTGGAGACCGGCGTACCGGTGATCTTCGGCGTGATTACCACCGATACCATCGAACAGGCCATTGAACGTGCCGGCACCAAAGCTGGCAATAAAGGCTGGTCGGCTGCCATGGCGGCTGTGGAGATGGCCAACCTGATGGAGGTGGTAAGCCAGATCTGATCATGGGTATTCGTCGACGTTCAAGAGAATTGGCCATGCAGGCCCTGTTTTATATGGATATCAACCCCTGCGACCTGGAAGAGCAGCTGGCGCTCTATCTGCGCTCCTTTCCGCCCAACCGGAAGGCCCACGACTATTTTTTGCGACTGGTGCGAGGCGTGACGTCGGTGAGAGAGGAGGTCGATCGGGTCATCGAACGCTTCTCCAATAACTGGAAAATCAGCCGCATGTCGTGTGTGGACCGCAACGTATTGAGAATCGCGGTGTTTGAGCTGCTCTTTTGCCAGGATATCCCTTTTAAGGTCTCCATCAATGAAGCCATCGATATCGGCAAGAAATACGGCACCGATGAGTCGGGCGCATTCATCAACGGCATCCTCGACAGTGTCCGCATCGCCATCGAGTCTGATAGACTCAAACCGGATCCCGAAGTACTTCGGCGGATACGTTCCATAGATGCGGCGGAGAATATCAACGCGTGATTTTACAAGGAGGCGGAATTGATCATCAAACAACTAACCCTCGGTCCCATTCAGGCCAACTGTTACATCCTGGGATGCGAAGAGACCAGCAAGGCGGCCCTCATCGACCCGGGTGACGAGGCCGATCGAATTTTGATGAGTCTGGCCGAGGCCCAGCTGCAAGTGGAAAAAATAATCAACACTCACGGTCATTTCGACCATGTGGGCGCCAATAGCCGCATCAAATCGGTGACCCAAGCCGAGCTTCTGATCCATTCCCTGGACGCCCCCATGCTGGCTCATTTGGCGGCCAGCGCCTCAGCCTGGGGCCTGAACGCCGAGGATTCCCCCCCGCCGGATCGCACCGTGGCGGATGGGGACACAATTTGTTTCGGCAACCAGCAATTGAAGGTGATCCACACCCCCGGTCATACCCCGGGTGGTATCTCACTGTATAATGACCTTATGGTCTTTGTGGGGGATACGCTCTTTGCCGGCTCCATCGGGCGCACCGACTTTCCCGGCGGCGATTACGACACCCTCATTAATAGCATTCAGGACAAACTCTTCACGCTACCGGATGACGTGACGGTTTACCCTGGCCATATGGGTACCACCACCATCGGACAAGAGAAACGCACCAACCCCTTTTGCCGTCTATAGCGTTCAGAAAAGTTTCGTTCTACCCACCATATTGCGGCAAACCCCAGTGGGTGCGGTGTTGGGGCAAGCCTTTTTCGACGGCCCGCCGTTTGAGAATATCATAGTAGATCATGATCTGATCCACGTACCCCACCGGTTCATTCCCCTGACAGAAGCCATACTGACTTTGCTTGTAGTATCGGCGGCTTTTCAACAAGGGCAGGGTTTTCTTCAACGATGACCACTTGTTGGGATCGAGTCGCATCTTGAGCGCCAGACGCCGGGCGTCGCGGACATGACCGATGCCGATGTTGTATGCTGCCAAGGAGAGATAAAGCCTGTCCTCTGGTTGGGCCAGGGGAAAACGATCGTAAAGCCATTTGAGGTGTTTTACGCCGGCGGGAATGTTTTGCCAGGGATCGTATAAGTCGTTAACACCCAGGCTCTTGGCCGTGGAGCGGGTGAGCTGCATTAATCCATAGGCGCCGGCATGGCTCTCAGCCTCCACATCAAAATGAGATTCCTGATAGATCTGGGCTGCGATCAAGCGCCAGTCGAAACTGTGTTTGCGGGCTGACACCTTGATGAGGGTCTCATATTTGGGCAGGTGGCTCTCCAGCCGGCGGTGATAGGTCCGCAGATCGACAAAATCGAATTGCTTCACATTGTCGTAGTAACGGTTGTAGATCTCGGCGAACTGACCGCTGGCGCGCAGCGACCGGAAGAAGTTATTGATTTTGGCCAGCAGCGCCGTTGATCGCGGATCAACCGCCCAGGCGAGATACTGTTTTTTATTGATGGGTACCGTCAAAACGGCGCGGGGATAGTAGCGATGATTGATGAGAAAGACGTTGTTATTGGCAACCGTAAAGTCGATTTGGCCCTGGGCCACGCGGCGGATGAGTTCTTCGGTGGAAATGTTGTCGATGAGCTTCAGTTTGATTTTGTAGCCCTCACGGATCAGCTCCTGCAACCGTTCCTGGTAAGGGCTCCCCCTGCGCACATAGATCTTTCGGCCGCTCAACTCCTCAATCCGATCCACATTTGAATATTCCTGATGGGTGATGAGGTACTGCTGAATGCGCATATAGGCATCTGAAAAGGCCAGCAGTTTTTTACGTTGGGGGGTGACTGTTATGCTGGCTGCAATCAGGGCGCCCTGCCCTTTGATAAGCAAGGGAATCATATCTTCCCACGTTTGGGCGATCTTCAGCTTCAATTTTACCCCCAGGTAGTCGGCAAAGCTCTTGGCCAGCTCATATTCAAAACCCATGGGCTCATCCCGATAGAGGTAGTAGCAGTGGGAGTTGTTGCGGGTGATAACGGTTAGTTGGCCCGACTTAAGAATCTCCTTGAGGGTGATATGATCGGAAAATCCACTGCAGCCCCACAATACCCAGGTCAGGCACAGGGTTCCGAAAAACGCGGCATATAAGTACCGGAGCTCGAGCTGGATACGGTCGTCCCTGAATGGTGGACGGGCGATGATCATCTTCTCTGAAGCCATCTTAATAGGTGGTTTCCTGTATAATTAATGATTAGCAAACCCATCGGCCACGTTCAAGATAATTGACAGACCGGACTGGCGGGAACTCCCGGGTTTGAACGATGAGTCCAGCAGGGGGACACCAGCGCCCGGGGTCGCCCGCGGGGTGGCCCATTTGCATTTGTAATTCCAAACAAAGTAAAGTATGAAAAAAATTTTATGTCGCTGATAAGCGGTGCCGCGACGCTTTCGCAATACCATTTGGATTATTATATTTTAGGATGGAACGATAATCGGTCATGGGACGCAATGGGTAATGCTATGGAACCATCGGTCATGCCAGAACAGCGCAGGGCAACCCGCCAAATCCGCGTAGGTCCTGTCCCTGTGGGGGGGGATGCATCCATTGCAGTCCAGTCCATGACCAATACCAAAACCAGCCAAGTGGACGCCACCGTGGCGCAGATTCAACGGCTGACCGCCGCCGGTTGCGAAATCGTGCGCGTGGCCGTTCCCGACCAGTCCGCTGCCGAGGCCATCGCTCGGATCAAGGCGCGCATCCAGATTCCGCTCATCGCCGACATCCATTTCGATCATCGCCTGGCCATCGCCGCCGCCAGGGCCGGCGCCGACGGTCTGCGCATCAATCCCGGCAACATTGGCGGCCGCCGCAATGTCCAGGCGGTGGTAGCCTGTGCCAAGGATCTTGGGCTGCCCATCCGCATCGGCGTGAATGCCGGTTCCCTGGAAAAGGATCTGTTGGCAAAACACGGTGGTGCAACGCCGTGGGCCATGGTGACAAGCGCTTTTCGGCACATGACCCTGCTGGAAGATTATGGCTTCGATCAGATCAAGATATCTTTAAAAGCATCGGATGTGGCGCGCACCGTGGCAGCCTACCGTTTGCTGTCTAAAAAGACCGACTACCCGCTCCACGTGGGGGTGACGGAGGCCGGTGGCCTCTTTCCGGGCATCGTCAAGTCGGCCCTGGGCATCGGCATGCTCCTCGCAGAGGGGATCGGTGACACCATTCGGGTTTCCTTGACACGGGATCCGGTGGAGGAGGTGCGGGTGGGCTATGAGATCCTGCGCGCGCTGAATATCCGCCACCGGGGACCGGAGATTGTCTCATGCCCCACCTGCGGACGATGTGACATCGACCTTTTCTCGGTGGTGGAACAGGTTGAAGAAGGGCTGCTGGGCACCACCGCACCCATCCGGTTGGCTGTTATGGGTTGCGTGGTCAACGGGCCTGGAGAAGCCCGTGAGGCTGATCTGGGTATTGCTGGCGGCCAGGGAAAAGGTATACTGTTCAAAAAGGGCAGGGTGATCCGCAAAGTACCCCAGGAGCAGTTGGTGGAAGTCCTGTTGGAAGAGGTTCAGAAATTAATTGGATCGTAAAAATGGAGGTAGCCAGATAAGCATGGGTAAACACGTTCAAAAGGCCATTTCACCAACCCGATCAGAAGATTATCCAGAGTGGTATCAGCAGGTTATAAAGGCTTCCGACCTGGCCGAACGCTCACCGGTGCGCGGTTGTATGGTGATCAAGCCGTGGGGCTATGCACTTTGGGAAAACATCGTTCACCATCTGGATGAAATGTTCAAGGCGACTGGGGTCAAAAATGCCTACTTTCCCCTCTTTATTCCGCTCAACTTCCTTGAAAAAGAGGCTGAACACGTGGAGGGCTTTGCCAAAGAGTGCGCCGTGGTGACCCACCACCGCCTGGAAAAGGGCGTCAATGGTGGATTGCAGCCGGGAGGGGAGCTCGCCGAACCCCTGGTGGTACGTCCCACCTCTGAGACGATTATCGGCGACTCTTTCGCCCGCTGGGTCACCAGCCATCGCGACCTGCCGCTGCTGGTCAATCAATGGGCCAATGTGGTTCGTTGGGAGATGCGCACGCGCCTATTTCTGAGGACCAGCGAATTCCTCTGGCAGGAGGGCCATACGGCCCACGCCACCGAAAGCGAGGCCATCGGGCGCACTGACATGATGCTGAATGTTTACGCCCGCCTGGCCGAGGAGTATCTGGCCATGCCGGTGATCCGCGGCCGCAAGACGGCCGCTGAAAGGTTTCCCGGCGCCGTGGAGACGCTTTGCATTGAAGCCATGATGCAGGATCGCAAGGCTCTCCAGGCAGGCACTTCTCATTTTCTGGGTCAGAACTTCGCCAAGGCCTCGGGCATTCGTTATCAAACGGAAAACGAGAGCGAAGCTTATGCCTGGACCACCTCCTGGGGTGCCTCCACGCGCCTGATCGGTGGTTTGATCATGAGCCACGGGGACGATGACGGCATCATCCTGCCACCTCGCGTGGCGTCCGCCCATGTGGTGTTGCTGCCCATTGTGCGTACGGCCGATGAGCGCCAAGCGGTGATGGCCTACACCGAGCAGTTGGCTTCCCAACTGCGGCAGGTCACCTATTTGGACGGCAAACTCAGGGTCGAGGTGGACAAGCGGGAAGTCGGGGGCGCCAGAGGCTGGGAGTGGATTAAGAAGGGAATTCCCGTGCGGGTCGAAATCGGTCCCCGAGATATCGCCCAAAATATGGTTTTCATGGGACGGCGCGACAAGCCGCCCCGGGAAAAGATCTCGCTTCCCAGGCAGCAGTTTGTGGCCGGGATTACGGAAATCCTGGAAGAGATCCAGACCAACCTGTTCAATCGTGCCCTATCCTTTCGCGAGGCGCATACCCATTTGATGGATAAGCGCGGGGACTTTCAGGCCTTTTTCACACCCAGAAACAGGGACAAGCCGGAGATACACGGCGGATTTGCTATTTCGCCCTGGTGCGGCGAAGCGTCGTGCGAAACCAAAATCAAGGAAGATCTCAATGTTACCATTCGCTGCATCCCGCTGGATGCCCAGGAGCAGGAGGGCCGTTGTATTTGGTGTGGCAAGCCGAGCCGGCTTTCGGTGGTGTTCGCC
>Ga0316577_10000196_pt1 | contig 20258 bp, 12 predicted proteins | sample S5NA_FD_203073 | JGI IMG/M metagenome (GOLD analysis project Ga0316577, IMG submission 203073) | Rhizosphere microbial communities from salt marsh grasses in Alabama, United States - S5-7_050615r2r1 | ecosystem: Host-associated > Plants > Roots > Rhizosphere | place: USA: Alabama | collected... | reverse complement strand
AGATCGGTGTAAATGCCCGTCTCCCGGCGGAAGGCATCGTACAGCGCTTCGATGCGGCGGTTTGTGTAGTTGTCATACCTCTGCTGAGAATACTTGTTCTTGACCGTCCAGAGGCCGATGTCGCGCGTGATGCGCATGTTGCCCTCGTAGTATTCCTGAGATCGTGGCATCAGGCGCAAGATGTAGTAATCTTCATAGAGCTGAAAGGGAATGGCGGTGGCTGCGCGGTTGCCGCCCGTCGCCATCCTGTCTCCCTGTCCATAAATCCGTCCAGCCGGCGTTTGAAAGCGGGTCGTCAAGCTGGCTTTCGCAGGCATTTCCTCAGGCCAGTGCACTTCGACCTTCTCATCAAACACGTAAACCTCTTGCTTGATGTATGCCTTCTCGAATGCTGTTTCGAGGTCACTGCGGCGGGCGATGGACTCGATGGCGGTGGGTATGAACACGTCGGCTTGCTCGGGGTCCTCCGGAAGCCCAATAACCTGCAGCGCCATGGCGTAGGGGCAATCGCGGGCGGCTACTTCCTCAAAGCGCACGAGGATATCGTTGTGTCCTTCCTGAAAGGTGGTCTGGAAGGAGACGCTGTGCGGCATCTGGCGGTGGAAATGTTCCTGGCGATGGACGTGCTCGCCGTTCAGCCACACGTCGGCGGGGCCGTTGGTCGTGAGGATCAGCGTGACCTCCTGGGCGGCAGGGCTGACCACGCGAGTGCACGCCCAGGTGCGCAGGTAGTGACAGGTGTGGTAGAACGCTGTTTGGTCCACAAAGTGGTCTTCCCGGCAGCAGGTGTAGGTCCACCGTAGTTCAGTGTCGTCCAGTGTGAACTTTGCCGTGTCCACGGGCGGTTCGACGATCCCCGAGTCCTCTGTGTAATAGTGACGGGCGATCTGCAGCCGGTAGTCATCTCCTGTGAAGCGGTCCAGGTCCTCAACGGGGATGGCCTGGGGCCCGGCCACTATCCAGTTGTCGACGTAGCCTTTTTTCAGGTGATAGGGTGCATAGAAAACGGACATAAAACTCCTCCTTGGTAGATGGTTTTCTTCTTCTTCTTCTTCTTCTTCTTCTTAAACGAATAAATGCGATGGGCTAACGAGCCCTGGGCTTATTAGCCCTGAGCTTAACCCCAATGGGCTCTCAGCATATCGAAATTACGACGAGAAAAGGTCCTGGCGATGACGATTATTCCAAGCAGCACCATGATGACCGTAAAGGCCACGGTGAGATAGACGATGTGTTGTTGCTCGACGGTGGGGATCAGGGGCGGGAGGGGAAATCCTTCCTCCCCGGTCACCGTAAAGAAAGGTGCAAAGAACATAGACGCTGTCGTGCCGATGAACGCCCCGACAGCCGCTCCGCAAATCGTCAGCAGCGCGTATTCCATTGTGATCTGGATGGCGATCTGCCGCAGATCGAGGCCGATGGCGCGCAGCACCGCCAGACGGTACAAACGCTCGCGCAACGAGGCGTAGCTATAGAGCAGCAGTCCTATGCCCGCCATGGCAACGGCAGCCATGAAACCGATAGATAGGGTGCCAAAGACGCCCACGCGTTCCATCTTTGTTTTTTCCTCTGCAATTATTGCGGGCGCATCTCTCTGTTTGATGGCCGCTATGCCCCGCCTCATTTCGGGGACGGCATCAAAGACCGCCTGTCCATCGGCTCCTTCCTGCACGTCCAGCCAGATGTGATGCCGAGCGTAAAAGCCAAAGACGTTGGATAGATGGTCTAGATTCCCGATGATGGCCATTCCGTCCTCTTCATAAACCGTGGGGAAGTATTCATAGGTTCCGGCCACTGTGAAGTAGGAGGTGAAACTCGTCCCTCTGACAACGACTACCCTCACGGCGATCTTGTCCCCGATTTGGATCGGGTATTCTCTCAAGAGCTGTTGCGGGACGAGGATGGCATCGGGCGTGAGCGCCAGGCGGTTCATCAACGAGCCCAGTGATTCCTGGGCAAAGTCCTGCCGAAACCAGGCCGTCGACGGGAAGGCCGCGCGATCGATGGCCAGGAAGCGCCCGTCGATATCGTCATCGGCGATGTTGATACTTGCGTCGAAATCTCCTACCCTGGTCACCGCTGTGACGCCGGGCAGAGCGCGGAATTCGTCCGGAAGGGGAATCCAGATTCCGGTGGTCAGATCGGGCGTTCCTGCTGCGACGCTTTCTGCTGACGATGTATCTGTCTCGAGCATGCTTGCCGGGTAGGGTTCGAATGACATGTCGGCTCCCACGCGGTAGTATATCCGGTCGATCAGCCATTGATCCAGGCTGGAGGCCATCGACATCATATAGCTTCCCAGAGCCAGGGAGACGATGAGCAATAGCAGCGGGTTGATGTAGCTCGAGCTGTGGCGGCTGAGCTGGCGGAGCGTCAGGTGAGGCGTGATCCAGGGAACTAGGCCTGCCAGGCTATCGAGCAGCCGCATGATCAAGGGAAAGATGCGCAGGGCTAGCAGCGCAGCAGCCAGGATGAACAAACCTGGCACCAGGACGAGCAGTGGGTCTTGATACAGGTCCTCTGGCCGGTCCTGCACCAGCATGGCCAGCGTGCCCCGGTTGGTCAGTTGCTGGTAAGCATAGATGGTGGGTAGGATCAGCAAGAGATCGAGGTAATATCGATACCAGAAGGGGGCTCGCATCGGGCGGGCGTGCTCGCGTTCTACCTCGACGATGCTGTACCGGGCGGATTGGGCCGCCCCCGACAGGCGGGTGACCAGCGTCATACCCAGCGCTATCAGGGCCAACGGCACGTTGACTCCGCGCAGTGAGACGGGCATCGGGGGCCGGGACACGAACGAGAGGAAACTGGACGTATATCCCATCAGCAGTGCCAGCCCCATGCCCAGGGCAACACCGATGGGGAATCCGGCGATAAACAGCAGCACCTCTTCGACTATGGTGAGGCCCAGAATGCTCCGTACACGCACCCCCCGGCTGACCAGGACGGCGATATCCCGCCGCTGCCAGCGCGCGATGATGGCCGAAGTCAAGATCAAAAAATACAGCAGGAAGCCAAAGGCCGGCAAATTGAAACTCAGCAGTAGGGTGATGAGGGTCGTCTCCCGCTCTACAAACTCCTTGAGAGGCCCTAGGGGAGGTGAGTCAAGCTTGACATCAGGCAGGTATTGGTTGATGACGACCAGGCCCCGCTCGAATCCCTCGATGTACTCGGCAGCGATGTCGGCATAGACCTTGCTTTCGTCCAAGATGATGTGCCAGTAGACGCCCCCGGTCCTGGAGGGAATCACGGGCTCCACAAAGTTGATATAGTCCTGGCGGCGGATCAGGAGCGTGGTTCTCAGCGCGCTGTCTGGGTCGGCGAACCAGAAATCGTCCGTCGGATCGCTGGCCTGCCAGGTGCCCCTCACGCGAATGGGAATCGCCGCGCTGGCCAGGGTCTTGCCGATTCTGAACTCGTCGCCGATGTGGACGCCCATTTCGGCGGCCATATCGGCAGGCATCCACACGTCGAGCACGTCGCTTGACGCGCCGTCGTCGATGGGGTCGCCCTCGATGGTCGTGAGCCGGTCCTGGACGTCGGCGATGTAGGCCATGTCGATGGACCCCAGGTAGGACTGGCCGCCGTACAAGGTCGATCCCTCTTGCGGCTGGAGCATCATACCGCCGCTTTCCACCTGGAGCCCCAGGTGTTTCAGGGGCAAGCCCACCTCTGAGGCGAGCGTGTTTGCCACATCGCTTGCTGCCTGCTCCGCCATCTCGACGGTGATGGGTTGGCGCGACGAGGGAAAGGTGTAGGCGGTCGTCGAAAAGGCAGGCCGTCCGGTCACGCGGCTGAACTCGGCCAACTTTTGATTGAGGATGAGTTGCGCTGAGGCCTGTGAAAAGCAGGAGGCGTTGGTGACCAGGCCGACCGCCAGCACAACTCCCATCAGAGCCAGCAGCGTGACGCCTGGGTGGTGGTATTGCCGCTTGATGACAAAGCGCACCATCCCGAATGCACGGGATAGCGACTTGCCCCCAAGCAAGGAGAACCAGCTTCCACGTTTGGCCGCCCGCCGAGACGATCGTTTTGGTGCTGTTTTAGCTTCCGCTGTAGCAGGTGTTGGTGGTGCTTTTGATGGCATAGAGCGTTACCAGTTGGCAGGAAACTTGAGACGTGCGGCGAATTCCTCGTGGCCCTCCATGGCCATTAGGTCCTCCAGCACGGCTACTGCCTGGTCGTAAGAGCGTGTCTGGTGGCTATCCAGCACGCTCCACAGCAGCATGGAGCGATCCCCGGTCTTGAACGCCTCCAGTTGGCGCTCCATGTCCAGCCACTCGGGTAGGATGTGTTCAAGCATGACCTTGGGCGGGAGTGAGCCGACGTGCAGCGGGTGCAGGCCTGTCTGGTTGATGATCGCGGGCACCTCGACTACCACGTCGTCGGGGATGCCCTCCAGCGCACCTCGATTTGGCACGTTGACCTGGAACAGCCCCTCTTGGTTGTTGACCAGCGCGTCCATGATGGGCACGATCTGCTCGCCCGTCATCTTTTTCTCGCCGAGCATCTTTTCCGCGAGTTCGACCAGGCTGACCTGAGGGTCAGCGATGAGATTGGTGATCATTGCCCTGGCCTGCTCCAGAATGTTCACAAAGTTGGGGCGCGCCAGCTCGGTATCCGGCCCTCCCCACGGCTCGCCGAACCAGTACTTTTTCGTCTCGATGTCGGTGTGATACCACCAGCCGCCCTTGCGCACCGTGTCGCCGATGGGGAACAGGCCGTACATCTTGTACTGATGGACCGCCCCGCGCGACATCTGTACGTCGTGGGTGCCGGTGGCCCTGTGGGTGCGCCAGTACTCTTCCGCCTCGTTCTCAATCCACGCGTCGATCAGTGGGTAGGCGTCTATCGGATGGTTTCCATCCGCCCCGCCATAGATGAAGTGCGTCATCCAGATGTTGTGATTGAGGCCAGGTGCCTGCCACGTCACGCCGTCGGGATCGATGCCGATGGTCTTGGCGATGTCGCGGTAGCCATAGTGCCCGTGGCATAGGCCGCAGACCTTGATGCCAGTCTCGCGCGTCATCAGCGTGCAGCCCTCAAACACCGGATTGCCGGACTGGATCAGCCAGGCGTCGGGGCAGATGCGCTCCATATCGCGTGCCACATCCAGCATCAGCCGCAACTGGTACCACGCCCCTAGGTTGACGCCGCCGTAATAGTAGCCGTGCTTGGCGGTCAGCTCGCGCGCCGCTCGCTCGTGGTGGTGGCCCTTGACGTAGGCCAGGTTGATCACAAAGTCGGCATCCTGTAGGGCCGTCTGGCGATCGGTCGTCGTCTCGAACGTGGTGTCGACGCCCAGTTCGTTCGCGTAGCGCACGGCGAGCTTTTGCATCGTCGCCACACGCTCTGCATCGATGTCCATCATCGTGACGTGACTGCCCGCCAGGCCCTCGGTGCGGCACAGGTCGTTGACGAACCCCGCCGAGAACTGGGCGCTCCCAGCGCCGATGACGCCGATTTTGATCGCTTGTGACATTGCTTATATCTCCTGATGCTGTAACGGGATTTGGATCAGACAAGCACCCTGAGGGGCCCCCGAGCTTGTCGAGGGGCCTCGTCGAAGGGTGCGGGTGTCGTCGTGGTAGCCATCCTTCGAAAAGCTCAGGATGACTCCCACGGCTCCAAAGCCTCGCAGGTTTTGGAGTTGTTGAAACTTGCAACCAACGAAACCAGTTCTCGGATCGAAGAGACCGTGTAACGCGGCTCCTCTTCGGCGGTCAGCGGCTGGCTGCGCCGCCGGTCGTTCCAGTGAAAAAAGATCGAGATCAGTCCCAGGCGGTTTGCGCCCACGATGTCCCGCTCCAGGTTGTTGCCCACCATCGCCACCCGGCCATAATCGTCCTCGGGGATGCGCAGGGCCTTTAGTGCCGTTTGAAAGATCAGTGGTTCTGGCTTTTCCGCTCCGATTATCTCCGAGATCGCCAGATAGTCAAAGTGCTCATACAGGCCGTGCTGCCTTAGCACGTTGACTGGCGTATCCGGGCGGGCGTCGGCCACCAGGGCCAAGGCGTAACCCTGCTCCTTGAACCAGCGCAGCGCCTCCGCCGCGCCGGGGAGCAGGTCGGCCCTCAGCGTTGTTCCTTCTGCGTCTTTGACCTCGCTCTCCTCGATCATCAACGTGTCACCCAGATCGAATAGCAGGGCGATGCGGCGAGCGCCACAGCGCTCGCCGTAGCTTCTACAGGTGCTCATTGGTTGAACCAGATCTCGTAAGCCTCGTCGCCGTGGCGTATGGTCAGCTCGCCGGAGCCAAAGCCGGCGTGGGCCCAGGAACTATCCACCATCGGATAGCCGTGCAGTTGGATCGGCTCGCCGCCGACGGTGGGCGCCACGTCCCAACCGGTGACAAAGCGCCCGATGGAGGGGGACTCGTAGGTGAGCGAATCCCCATCCGCACCGATCGGGGCAGCCTTGAGCGCCTCGACGAAGGCGTCGAACGACCCCCAGTCGGCCTCCCGCCCGCACTCGACCAGCCAGGTGTTCTGCGGCGCGTCGCAGATGAGCTCCCGGCCCGCGTACTGGCCGTAATCGCCGACGGCGAACCCGTTCTGCGAGTAGATGCCGACGTAGCCGCGTTCTACCCTGGCAAAGGCCCAGTTCCCATCAAAGCGCACCTCGTCAAAACGCTCCTGCTCGAAGAAGCAGTGCGTCATCCAGGCAAAGGGGCTCAGGTGCCAGGTGAGTGCCATCACGTTGCGGTATTGGACCACACGCGGCAGCGTGATGTGCCCCGACCAGTAGTCGGGTCGCAGCCCGGAGCCCTCACCGCAGGTGAGGGGGCACGACCAGAAGATGACGACCTTGTCGTGCAGCGTCACCTGCGCCACGTGGGTCGAGGACTCGAACTCGCCCTTGCGGTGGTCCTGCAGGCCAGAGAGCATGTAGTCGGGCGTGCGATAGATGCAGAAATCGGCGTGGGGTGTGGTACTCCGGCGCACGCTTTGCCGCACCTTCGATTCGATGACCGCCGTCTCGTCGGTGGCGATATCGGTCAGGATTTTGGGCAAGTGATATCTGCTGGTAGCGACGCTTACGGGCGACATGCCGCTGGTGCCCGCGACCAGCGATCCGGTGCCGTAGAGCAGCCAGTTGGTGGCCGACGTGCCCTCGAAATCCGGGTACTTGACATAGATGCCATAGCTGCGGCCGTGCGTCGTGCCAAAGACGCCGCGCAGGCTATCCGCCGCCATGTTGAAAAACATATAGTCCAGCACGCCCTCCGCCATCTGGCGCAGCTTGTGGTCCTCGTGGATCGCAAAGTCGACCACGTTGATCAGCGGTGCGATGCAGATGGGGTAGTAGGAATTGGAGTGCCACTCATCGAAGCCAAAGCGCCCGCGCTGGCGCAGCCACTCGGTGATGTAGGTGCGGCCCTTGGTGGCGTGATACAGCCCGCGCTGGCGGCTGTTGGTAAACTCCTCGGTGGGAAAGAGCTGCCCGGCCATCCACTCGGCCACGTGGAAGAGCAGGCGGTGATTTTCGGAGCCCATGTACATCACCGTGTCGCCTGGCTCGTCCACCCAATACTTGAAGCCCAGCACGGTGTCCTTCATCATTGCGTTGATCTGCGGGCTCAAGCGAGGCGTCTCGCGCTCCCAGGCCATCAGGCGTAGCAGCCCCTGGATAACGAAATCGGCACAGTCCTTGCGGGCGGCGATAAAGGCGCAGGTATCGCGGATGGCGCTTTCGTCGACCTCGACGACCTCATCGACCTCGGCGTAGTGGCCCAGCGCGTAGCGGGCCACCTCCCGCCAGATGTCGGGGCGCGATTCCTTCTTCTCGTTCGCCGCATAGTGGGCCAGTACTGCTTGTTTGCGCTCCTCCAGGCGATTGTAGCCGGCCGGTGCGGGGACGGGCGTCACCTTGTGGATGTCGAAGGCGGTGGACGTCAGCGATTGCCCGTCTTTCAGCCAGCGACACAGGATCTGGTAGTCGCCATCGGCCAGTTCTTCTCCCTGGCACAGGTCCACCGTCCCGGCAGCGGTCGGTGCGGCCTCGCGCAGCGTCTCGCCGGTCTTGGATAGCAGCGATACCGCTACCTGCGCGCCGCTCTCCGGCGCGGCGCCCAGCGTGAGGCCGACCGCGTGCTCCGGGTAAAAGACGTCGCGCGCCAGGCGCAGGATCGCCAGCTCCTCCTCCACCCGGGTGCGCGCCTCGAAAGGTAGCTTATCGCTCAGTGGGACTTGAGCCGTTGCAGCGCTATCGGCGATCTCCAGGCGGCATCCCACCTGCGCCATCCGCGCCAGCCGGAACAGGCCGACGGTCACCACATTCTCGCCGGGTTGCAGGGCGGCCTCGAAATCGTAGATAAAGAGGACCTCGCGATCCACTAAAAGGCCGTCGGTATCGTAGACGATCTCCCCATTGATGGCCACCACGGCGCGCTGCGAAAGCCCGGCGAGCAGCCGCCAGCGCCTGGTGCCCGGCGTATCAGGCGTCACCACCGTGGAGAGGAACGCGGCCCCCAGGTGGTTGGAGATGTTGTAGGTGCCCCACGAGAGATACTTTTCCGGGCGGCGCACCAGGCTCCAGCGAGCCGTCTGCCCGCGAAGTGTATCCTCGCTGCCCTCGCGTGGGCTGGCGGCAAGGATAGCTCCGGCATCCTCCACGATCTCAGCCATCGCCGCGCGTCCCACCGTCGCCCCCGGCTTTTCGAAGAACGTCAGTCCCTCCACCTGAGCGGAGAGGTCCTCGCAAAAAGGCCCCAGGATCAGCCAGGGTTTGATGATCTCCCCGGCCTGCACCCGGCGGGTTAATTTATCGCTGCTGCTCATTGCGTCCTCCCCATCGGATAGCGGCATTCGTTCTGCACGACCCACATCAACCAGCGCATGCGCCCCACGCCTGTGCCCGCGGCAAGCGAGCCCGCCGTGGTCACGCGCAAGCCGCCGCTTGCGCCAGCTTTTCTGAAATCGTCGATCGCGCGCTGGCGGATTTCCTCCGGGCTGCCGTTGCGCAGCAGCAATGGGGGCATCTGCCCGTGGATGTAGGCGTCGGGCATCTTTTCTCGGATCAGGCCCGCATCGACCTCCGGCCCGTAGTTGACCGCGCGGATGCCCAGCTCGTATTGTTGATCGAGTAGGTGGCCCATCGCGCTATCAGAGTGCTGATAGCGGCGGGCATCGCCGGGGGCCAGCGCGTTCAACACCTTTTCCAGCACCGGGAAGCAGTACTGTCGGTACAATTTGGGACTGAACAGCGCGCTGTTGTCGTCGGTGATCCACCAGCCGTGCTCGTCATTGCCGCTGAACGCGCGCAGGATTTGGTTGAACGCGACCATCTTCTCGGCCAGGATGTCGCGGAAGCGGGCCATCAGGGTGGGGTGGTCGTATAGCCACAGCAACAGTGTGGTTGGCTCGATCACCGAGGTCATGATCGTCGCCGGGCCGCGGCTGCCCGTGCCCAACTTGGGCAACGGCTTGCCTGCAGCTTTGCGCCGCTCCCATTCCTCCCGGTACGCCTCTGGAAGGCTCCACTCTTGCAGGTCGGTGCTCTCGGCCTGGTCGAGAATCTCGGCAAATTCGTCCGGATCGTTCGTCACCGGTGTCAGCCAGGGCGTGCTGCCTTCCTTGTAGCTGAACTCGCACCTGAACAGGTTTTCGATGCGCTTGGGTTGGTGCTCCCAGGTGTCCTCGTCGAAAAAGGACTGGCCCACGTATTCCTCTGTGATCTGGTTGACCTGTCCGTGCAGCTCGTCGCGGTAGGCCTTGTCCTGGTAGTAGCGCAGAGTCGAAGGGACATCCATAAACTCAAAGACCCAGTGGTCGTCGGGGGAGAAGGAGAGCGGGCAGCGCGGCTTGGCGGTCGTGAACTCGTGGCACAGCGCGTTCTCCTTCCAGAATGCCTCGACGTCCAGCTCTGTGGTCAAGGCCATAAAATCTCGTTCGATAATAGCCATACGTTCCTCACAGGAATCGGAGCGGCAGGGAGGCATCGGACTTTTGTCCGACTACCGCCTCAGCCGCTCCGCTTACTTGAACTTTTCAGCGACGACTCCACATCCAAGTCGGCGCGACAGGGCTAGCTCTTGCCTGGATTTTAGGTAGCGGCGAAGCACTGTACCAGATGGCCCTGCTCGATCTCGACGAGGGTCGGTTCCTCCAGGTTACACTTCCCAGCTATTGCTGCATCACAACGAGGGTTGAACGAGCAACCCTGCGGCAGCGCGTAGGGATCGGGCACCATGCCCCGGATAGATGCCAGACGCCGCCGGTCGCGCGTCCTCTGCCCCAGACGCGGGATGGATTGCAGCAGCGCGCGCGTGTAAGGATGCTGGGGATTGTGAAAGATGGTGTCCACGTTTGCCTGTTCGACAATTTTGCCCATGTACATCACCGCTACTTCGTCTGCCATCTGGGCGATGACGCCCAGGTTGTGCGTGATGTATAGGATGGCCATGCCCAACTCGTCCTGCAGCCCGCGCATGATCTTGAGTATCTGCGCCTCGGTGGTGACGTCGAGCGCGGTGGTGGGCTCGTCGGCGATGAGCAGGCTGGGGTGGCACGAGAGCGCCATGGCGATGATGCAGCGCTGGCGCATGCCGCCGCTCAGCTCGTATGTATATTGATCCAGCGTGCGTGCGGGCTGCGGCATTCCCGCCAGGGCGAGCACCTCGATCGCTTGCTCCTTAGCCTCTTTCTTGCTCACGTCCTGGTGCAGCAGGATCGCCTCCAGGATCTGGTTGCCGACGGTGTGCACCGGGCTGAGGGACATCATCGGCTCCTGGGGCACCAGGGCGATTTGGCAGCCACGGATGGAGCGCATCTCTGCCCCCATCGGCTTGAGGTCGGTCAGCTTGACCTCTTCGGCCAGCGCGCAGGCCTTGCCCTCCGCCTCGAGCGTGCGGTAGAGCGTGATCTCACCCTCCACGATGCGCCCGGGCTTGGGGACGATGCGCAGGATGGAGCGGGCGGTGACGCTCTTGCCGCATCCGCTCTCGCCCACCACGCCCAGCGTCTTGCCGCGCTTGATGGTCATATCGATCCCATCTACTGCCCGGACGGTGCCCTCGTCCAGGAAAAAGTAGGTCTTGAGGTTCTCTACCTTGATGAGCACGTTATCGTTGTTGCCGTTATTTTTCTCTTCCATACCAAACTCCTACTCTATCGCGAGTACGGATCGGCGGCGTCGCGCAGCCCATCGCCTACAAAGTTAAAGGCCAGAACGGTCAGCACCACGGCCAGCGCCGGCAGCAGCACCCACGGTATGAGCACCAGTGAGCGCAGGTTCTGCGCCTCCCGGAGCAGCACGCCCCAACTGATGGCCGGCGCGCGAAGCCCTAGCCCTAAGTAACTGAGGCCCGTCTCGGAAAGAATCATACCGGGGATAGATAGGGTGAGCGAGGCGATGATGTAGCTGAGGAAGGAGGGCAGCATGTGGCGCAGGATGATGCGCATCTCATTGGAGCCGGCCAGGCGGGCGGCCAGCACGAAATCCTCCTCGCGCATGGCCAGAAAGCGGCCGCGCACCACGCGCGCCATTCCCGTCCAACTGATGAGCGAGAGCAGCACCGTGATGCCGAAATAGATGCGCACGACGGGCCAGTCCCTCGGCAGGGCGGCGCTGAGCGCCATCCACAAGGGAATACTGGGCATGGTGCGGATGAACTCGATCACGCGCTGGATGGCTATATCGATCTTGCCGCCATAGTAGCCGGATATACCGCCGAGGACGATGCCCAAGGTCAAGCTCAGAAGCACGCCCACCACGCCGACGGAGAGCGAGATGCGCGCGCCATAGGTCATGCGGGAGAATAGGTCCCGTCCCAGCCGGTCGGTGCCCAGCAAAAAGAGGCCTTGTTCCTCTTGGGGCACCCGCAGGCCAAAAAGGTGCAGGTCCATCTTCCACAGCCCCCACATCTTGTACTCGTAGCCGCGGACGAAGAATGTGATCGGATAGCGGGTTGTGGTGTCTTCGTTATAGAGATCGCGCAACGTTTCTTCATTTCTTGTGCGCACGATCCTGTAGACAAAGGGCAGGTGGATGCGGCCCTCGGCGTCAAAGATGTGGATCTTGGTGGGCGGGCCATTCTTGTATTTGATAAAGTACTGCTCCGGGTCGTAGGGGGCCACGAACTCGCAAAATACGGCGGTAAAGTAAAGCAGGAACACGACGACCGCGCTGATCATGGCCATCTTGTGCCTGCGAAACTTCCACCACATCAGCTTCGAATAGGAGGCGACGTAAATTTTCTCCTCTTCGCCGCTGACGATCTTTTCTTCGAGGGCGAGCTCTTCAGCATTGGCATGAGCCGTTGTGTTCTTTTCGTTGTCTATTTCTGCCATTGATTCTACCCCTTATCTTGCCAGCCTGATGCGCGGATCGACCCACGCCAGCAAAACATCCGAGAACAGCGTGCCAAACACCGTCAGCGTGCTCAGGAGCAGCAGGAAGCTGCCCGCCAGGTACATATCCTGCGAGGTCAGCGCCCGCAGCATGAGCGGTCCCGTCGTCTGCAGGCTCAGCACCACCGCCAGCAGCGTCTGCCCCGAGATCAGGCCCGCCAACTGCCACCCCACCGTGCTAAAGAACGGGTTCATCGCCACCCGCACCGGATACTTCCACACCATCCTGCCTTCCTTCAGTCCCTTGGCCCGCGCCGTCTCCACGTAGGGCTTGTTCAACTCATCCAGCAGGTTGGCGCGCGTGGTGCGGATGCCCCCCGCCGTGCCGTTGATGGCGATGATGAGCACCGGGATCCACAGGTGCTTGAACATGTCCACCACCTTGGGCCAGCTCCATGGGGCGGAGATATACTGCTCCGAGAACAGGCCGCCCACGCTCATCCCCAACTGGCTCCAGGCCAGGTACATGATCACCAGCGCCAGCATGAAACCGGGCGTGCCCGCGCCGATAAAGCTCAGCACGCTCATGGCGTAATCCACGATCGAGTACTGGTGTGTGGCTGAGTAGACCCCGATTGGGATGGCGACGAACCAGCTTACCAGGAGCGATGTCCCCGAGAGCACCACCGTCAGTGCCATGCGCTCCCAGACCAGCTCCTTCACCGGCTGCTGCCACTCCATCGACTGGCCCCAGTCGTTGCGCAGCAGGATGCCACTGATCCACTTGAAATACTGCACATAGATCGGCTGGCCCAACCCGTAGCGGGCCTTCAACGCCTCCAGCTCTTGCTCGTCTACGATGTCTCCCTGCTCGCGCAGCGTCGCCACGTAGGATGATAGGTAGTCGCCTGGTGGGAGCTGGATGACGGCGAAGGAGATGAGCGAGATGACGAGCAGCGTCGGGATCATGAGCAAGATGCGTCGTAAAATGTAAGCTAACATATAGCACCTCCAGAACGGTGGTTCGGCTCGCAGTGCGCACCTTTGGCGCAGTGCGCACCTTTGGCGCAGTGCGCACCTTTGGCGCGCCGGCTGGCGATGAATCGCCGACTACGAACGGGAATATGATGTATCAATAACCGCGATGATGCCAGACTCCCGGGATGACCCGGGAGGGAGGGCGGAACCCAGCGGCTCCGCCCTCCGATGGTGCAGTGCGAAAGTGCCTTATCCAGGCAGCTCAGGCAGCTGGTGCTCCTCTGGGTTCTCCCAGTAGTAGGTCTCCGTCTGCAGCAGGTGCTCGTCGGACGTGACGTCGTCCAGCGGGAAGCCTGGCAGATAGCCGCGGAAACCGTTCTTCACGATCACTGGGCCAGGTTCGTTGCCCAGCAGGCCGAAGTAAGGAAGCTCGTCCTTCCAGATCTCGAGGATCTTGCGGAAGGCCACGTGCTGCTTCTCCTCATCCGGCTCGATGGCGATCTCCTCGTCCCAGATGCGCCAGATCTCCCAGATCCAGTGGCCCTCGGGCGGCTCTTCGCCATTCGGGTTGGTGGGATCGGTGCGCCAGTAACCCCAGGCAGGGCACCAAGGCCGGTCGGGCTGGGTGCCGATAAAGATGATGGGGGCTGCCAGCGGGACCACCGTGCGGTCGCCGCCCCACCAGGCTGCTTGGATGTCGTTTGCGTTATAGTGCTCGGTGTAGAGCGAGCGCTCCTCGATGACGAGTTGCGCCTTGACACCGACGTCCTTCAGGTACCCGAGGACCAGGTTGACTGCGTCCTCCTCGACGTTGGCCACGCCCATTGTCGACTCGATGACAAAGCTGATCGGGCCGGTGCCGTCCTTGAACATACGGTACCCCTCGGAGTCCTTCTCGGTGTACCCCTCGGCGTCCAGCATGTCGTTCGCCATGCCGGGGTCGTACTCGAGGTAGGCGTTCGACAGCTCCTCGTAGTAGTCCGGTGAGACCTCGAGCGGGCTGTACTGCCGCGGCGTGTACTGGCCGTTGTAGACCAGCTCGTTGAGCTCTTCACGGTTGCACGCGTACGACAAGGCGACACGTACGTTGCGGTTCTGGAAGAACTCGCGCAGGTTGGGATCCTGCACCGTGTGGTTGAGCTGCAGGGCGATGTGGCTGGACTTGAAGCCCATGATGATGTGATAGTCGCCGGCATCCTCATTCTCCTTGAAGAGGGTGTAGTTGGTCAGAGATAGGTGGCGATTCTGGAAGTCGATCTCGCCGCCGACGACGCGCAGGTTCAGGACCTCCGCCGAGTCAAACAGGCGGAACTGGATGTGGTCGAGGTAGGGTAGCTGGTTGCCCTCGGGGTCAACGCCGTAGAAGTAGGGGTTGCGCTCGAGGACGAACACCTCGTCCCGCATCGTGTTCACGGCGTCCCACGGGTAGGTGCTGGGGGCGCCTTCGCCATTGCTCAAACCGAACTCCCAGCGGTTGTTAAAGACGTCCATCCACGTCTCGAGGCCCTCGTCCGAGACTAGCTGCATCAGCGCATCCTCGTCCTCGGTGTAGTCGATGTGGAACGGCTTGACAAAATGCGATGGGTACGGCGTGCGATAGTCGCGGTAGCAGCTGAAGTAGTACAGTGGGTTGGGGTCCGCGAACTTCATCACGAGCGTATAGTCGTCCGGCGCTTCGAACACCACTGGATTCCACGCACCGTCTGGGCCCTTTGTGCTCCAGCTGGTGGGGAAGGAGGGGTTGAGCTCTTCGTTCAGTAGCACGTCGTTGTAGAAGAACATATAGTCGGCGGTAGTAAAGTCCATCCCGTCGGACCACTTTGTGCCCTCGCGCAGGTGCCAGACCCAGGTCTTGCCGCCGTCGTTTACCTCCCACGACTCGCACAGGCGCGGGATCAGGTGCAGGGATGTGTCCCACGTGACCAGCTTGCGATCGATGAACTTGCGGCAGCCCCAGGCATCCGAGACACCCTTGAACGCACGGCGCATGTAGCCGCCATAGTTGCCGATGCCATCCTGTACCGCGCAGACCCAGGGGTTCTTGGGCAGCCGCTCGTCGACGGGCGGCAGGTCGCCTGCGTCCACCATAGCGGCCAGCATCGGCGCCTCAGCGTAGGAACTCGCTGGCGGCGGCACCGGGGTATCCGCAGGTGGCTGCGTGGGCACGGTTGTAGGCTCGGGCCTTTTTGTAGCGTCGGCCGGCGGCGCGGCTGTCGGCGTCTCTGCCGGGGGGCAGCACGCGGTTGCCACGGCGCCTGCTGCGGCCACTGCCGAGAGGCTAAGGAACTCACGCCTCGAAATCTTGTGTCTTTGCGACATGTCTTTTCCTCCTAATATAGTCTACCACTTGAGTTGGCCTTACGAATGTAACACCATGTACAACGTACTGCATTCAGTTCCCTATTAACCACCCCCTTTCTTTCGGCTATTCTTCTCAAGCATCTCTTGTATCGACCTCCAGTTTTCCGTTTGGTCGAAAGAGTTTCGATCTGATGGTCCCAGTGTTTCGGGATCGTTCAGGCTGCTTTTTCGGTTTTGCCCAACACGCCGACCAGTTGCAGCTCCTCCGCCCGATGGCAGCTCACAAAGTGATCCGGCCCCATCTCGCGCAGCTTCGGCTCCTCCGTCGCGCAGCGCTCGATCTGGTAGCGGCAGCGCGGGTGGAAGTAGCACCCGCTGGGCGGATTGGCCGGGTCGGCCACGTCCCCCTCCAGCACGATCGGCTCGGTGCGCATGCGCGGATCGGGCTTGGGCACCGCCGAGAGCAGCGCCTCGGTGTACGGATGCATCGGGTTGAGGAACAGCTCGTTCGTCGTGGCCGTCTCCACCAGCTTGCCTACGTACATCACCGCCACGCGGTCGCTGATGTGCTCGACCACGCTCAGGTCGTGCGAGATGAACAGGTAGGTCAGGCCAAAGTCCTCCTGCAGGTCCTGCAGCAGGTTCAGGGTCTGGGCCTGGATGGAGACGTCGAGGGCCGAGACCGGCTCGTCGCAGATGACGAGCTGCGGGTTGGGGGCCAGGGCGCGGGCCACGCCGATGCGCTGGCGCTGCCCGCCGCTGAAGGCGTGCGGGTATCGCTGCATGTACTCGGGGCGCAGGCCGACCACCTTGAGGAGCTCGGCCACGCGGTCCTGCAGCTCCTGCCCCTTGGCGATGTTGTTCACCATCAGCGGCTCGCCCACGATCTGCAGCAGCGTCATGCGCGGGTTGAGGGAGGAGTAGGGGTCCTGGAAGATCATCTGCATGTTCTGGCGCAGGTGCTTGAGTTGCTGCTTTTCCAGGTTGGCCACGTTGATGTGTCCCATCTGGCGGTCCTGGAACCACACCTCGCCGGCGGTGGGTTGGTAGGCGCGCAGGATCAGCCGGCCGGTGGTCGTCTTTCCGCAGCCGCTTTCGCCCACCAGGCCGAGCGTCTCTCCCTCGCGGATGTAAAAGGTGACGCCATCCACGGCCTTGACCGCGCCAACCTGTTTGGAGACCAGGAATCCGCGCATGATGGGAAAGTGCTTCTTGAGGCCTTTCACGTCGAGCAGCAATTGGTTTTTATCAATTCCTTCGGCCACAGTTCTATCGTCCTTTCGTAATGTGATCGCGTTCTAGACCAGTGCCTGGATGCCGTATACCAAGCCCAGGAACAACAACTCGGCTGTCAGTATTTGAGCCGCACGCTTGAGCATTGCCAGCAACTCTTTATCGGCCAATTCACGAAAGTACCCCTCGGTAACTATCACGAAGAAGAGCCATACCATGCCTACGGTCACCGACCCGACATAGTTCCACAGCCGCAGCGACCAGCCGCTGACCTTTAGCAGCTCTATGGGTACGTCGGTGACGATAAAGGTCCTCAGGTATAGCACCGCCATCAGCGATAAAATCGTAGAGAGCAGCCAGATGGCATATCCAAGAGCGATCCGGGCGATTCGTTTTACCATTTGTTACTTTGCATCTTTACGTCGGCGGGTCACACAGGGCGTGCCGCGCAGCACGACTCTCGTTCGACGAGGTAGCAGCGCACCCAGATATTTCCGTGTACGACTTCGTTACTTTCGATCTGCTTTAGCAAGAGTTCAGCAGCCAGATAACCAACTTCAGCGTGAGAAAAGCGCACCGACGTGAGGCGGGGCAAGCCCGCGGGCGGCTGCCTGGCATCATCCTGGCCGATGACGGAAACGTCTTGGGGGATGCGCAAACCTGCCTCCCGCAGTCCTTCCATCGCCCCTATGGCTTCGGTGTCGTGGTTCGCAAAGATGGCCGTCACGTCCGGGCGGCGCTTCATGAGGGCTTGGATCGCTTCAACCCGATCCTCTGCCAGGATGATCAAGCTATCGTCAACCCCTCCGTTGAGCTTGGTCATCTTTTCGCGATAGCAGCCAAATCGCCCCTGAAACCAGTCATACTGGTCATCCGTCTCGCCGGCTACGAAAGCAATGGTCCGGTGCCCCAGACCGATCAGGTGGTCGAGCGCGATACAGGCTTGCTCGTGATGATTGTGCCCGACCGTGCTGATGGGCATATCCGGCCAATTGCGGCAAAGTACGACAACGGGGATACCCCGTTCCAAGGCATGAACGACGGCCGCGCTATCTCGGCGAAGGGTTGGCCCCATAAGGAGCAGACCTTCGGGCAGCAGTCCCTCGTCATCTAGAAATTCAAAGCCGATCTGCCCGAACTCTCCCTTTTGGTCGCCGGCGAGGATGGTGAGGTGGACGTTTGCCTCCCGGGCAAACATCCGCGCCCCCTTCAGAAAACCGGGGATGATATTGTATGCCTCTGTGCGCTCCACGTCTTTTAGGTGGTAGATGATGGTGAGGGTTTTCTGAGCTGAGGAACGCAGCGGGCGGCGATCGGGCAGGCGGTAGGCCAATTCCTCCGCCGCCTGCCAAACGGCTTGCTGCGTTTCTGGGGAAATACCTGGCTTTTTATTGAGCACCAACGAAACGGTAGCCTTTGAGACGCCGGCTCGTTGGGCCACGTCTTCCATAGTTGGGGGCATAAGCGGCAGTTTCGGACGGGCTAAATTAAACAAACAGGGTGTTTGTTCAATAAAGATTTTATCATATCCTGGGTGGCTTGTCAAGGGGCTGCGACAATTTTTCCCCTGTGCAGGCTCAGGCAACGTGATGACTGCCTGGCTAGCCATCTGATCCGACGGAGCGAGTTCTGTCCCAGAAAGGGTATGCTGGTCCTCATTCCCTGTTTTTTCTCCGAGAGAAACGCTTGCGGCAGGAAGCCAGGGCTTAGCCCGCAAGATTCTTGCACGGATGACAAGGCTCTCTCATAATGGTGCTTGGTTCGAAGCCCAGGATGCCTCCGGGCTGGGCCTTTTGGTCGCGGCTTTGCCGGTTTGGGGTATTTAGAGATCAGGCTATCAGCCATTATACCAGAAATTTACCGCAGAGTCTGATGAACAGTCTCAAAGCAGTCCCAGGTTGATGTCAAAGTGGCCGTTTTCCTGGCAAGATGGATTACCCGACCATCGTAGGCAGCGGCTCGTCATCTGCAAAGCGACAGGCATAGAGGAACTGGTAGACTTCGTGCACGTAGAACTGTGGATTGGGCTTATCTGGCAGGCTGTCCATGAACGCCGCTTCGATCTCTCCGGCCCGCCGCGAGCTGATCCCTGAAGAGACCTCATACTCAAAGTAGTAGGCCAGGTCTTGCTGGGGGCCCGGCGGCACCATCTGGCTGATGTCATAAGCTTCCGGATCCTGAGAGGCACGGGCGTGCCGCTCCAGCAGAAAGGTGCTCGAACTGATCGAGTGGATGACATTCTGGTTGGCCTGGAAGAACGCGATGGTCTCACGTGCGTCCTCTTCCGTCTCGCCCGGAAAGCCAAAGAACATAAAGGCGTGATTCCAGATACCGGCCGCTGCGCTATCCTGCAGGATGCGCCGCATTGTTCCTACGTCCGTGCCCTTGTCCATGCGGTCGAGCACGCGCTGCGAGCCGGACTCCATACCAAAGCTCAACAGGCGGCATCCAGCGCGGCGCATCTGCTTCAGCAGGTCGGCAGTGATGCCTGGCTCAAAGCGGGCGCAGGTCGCCCAATTGAAGGAGGTGCCCCTTTCGACCAGCAAGGATGAAAGCGCCCGCAGCATACGTGGCGTGAGCGCCTCGTCGGCAAAGAAAAAGTCTGTTGTGCCGTATGCTTTGGATAATGTTGTCATCTCATCGACGACGCGCTCCGCTTGCAATTCGTCAAAGTGTTTGGACTCGCCATAGCCGACGTTGCAAAAGGCGCAGCGTCCCCAGTAGCAGCCCCGCGAGGCCCAGACGGGCAGTACGAGGGACGGCGTGAAATACAGGTCCAGGGGCAGGCCGTCAAAGTCGGGAATGGGCAGGCACTCCGTCGGCTCTGGCTCTTTGAAGGCGTTGACCCGCACGCCCGATCCATCACGGTACATCAAGTTGGGCACGGCAGATAGGTCCGCGCCACCGTCAGGCGCGCTACTCAGGGCTTTGACGAGTTGCAACAGGGCCACCTCGCCTTCGAAGGCGATAGCACTATCAAACAGGTTCCACAGGGGCTCTGCCTTTGGCAAGAGGTCGCGCCAGCCCGTGATCAATTTGCCTCCCAACGTCACGTGGGTGGGGAGGCCGGCCTCTTTGATCAAGGAGGCCAGCGTGAAAGCGGCGACAATCTGCTCGGACGAGGTCAGCGAGATGCCCACCACGTCGGGTTTCTCTGCGCGAATCTGCGGCACGATCGTGGTTTCGAGCAGGTTGCGGAAAAGGTTAAAGTGGGTGTCTTGGGTGGAAGCGCGGATAGCCTGGCTGATGTCAATCGGGTAGGCGGATCGGTATTTGGAGATGCTAAACTCGGAAGGGAAGAAGGGGACGGAGGCGAGCATGAGGCCGTCTGCCAGCGTCAACAGAGCCTCCCGGCCTGTGGACACGTCGAAGAAGCGTTCGCCGCGCATGACCGCCTTGGCCTGGTCGATATCGGCGGCGATGCGCTGCCCTTCTCGCTTGGCCCAAGCGACGGCT
>Ga0316577_10000195_pt1 | contig 20264 bp, 12 predicted proteins | sample S5NA_FD_203073 | JGI IMG/M metagenome (GOLD analysis project Ga0316577, IMG submission 203073) | Rhizosphere microbial communities from salt marsh grasses in Alabama, United States - S5-7_050615r2r1 | ecosystem: Host-associated > Plants > Roots > Rhizosphere | place: USA: Alabama | collected... | reverse complement strand
AATTACAACCCTGGGCAGATATGTTCTAGGGTACCCATTAGAAAAGGATTTATCCGAAAGACTGGCCCAGGAGACTGGCGGAAACCCATTCATCATTCTTGAAACATTGCGAACTTTGAAAAGTACCGAATCGCAAACAGACTTCTCGCAAAATTCAAGACTGCCCTTAGCGAAGAGTGTATACGCGCTTGTCAAGAGACGGCTGAAGCAATTAAGTCCCGCTGCTCGAAATGTATGCGAATTTGCCGCTGTGAGCGGTACAGAATTTGACCCCGTGGTGATCAGCACCGCAAACCGACAAAACTTATCCATTACTGCCAGAGCAATCGAAGAACTGAAACAACGGCAACTGGTGGAAGTGGTTAAAGGACGTGAAGGAGAAATGATTTGGAGGTTTGTCCACGATAAAATTCGGGAGACAATCATCCAGGATACTAATCTTGTCCGGTTGCGATTTTTGCACGAGCGTATTGCCCAGACAATCGAACAAAATCAGGACTCTGACAATGTGAGCCTGGCACCTGTATTGGCACGCCATTATGAATATGCAGGGAAATTGAACATTGCTTTTAGTTACTGGTTAAAAGCTGCCCAATGGGCCAGGCATGTTTATTCTTCGCAAGAAGCGATACAAATTCTGTCTTATGGGGAAAAATTAATTTTGCATTCAAATGAATATATCAGCAATGAATTAATCCACGATCTGTACACCGATTGGACGGAATTGGTTTTTGAATTTCAAGATGCAGACCAGATTCGAGATATTAATAACAGGTTGTTGGAATTAGGTAAATCCAGGAACAGCCAATTATTAATCGGGACCGCTCTGGACGGTTTGAGCCTTGCTTATTTCGTTGAGAATCAATTTGAAAGTGGATTGATTTATACAGACCAAGCAATATCTTACCTGAAATTAACCAGCCATAAATTTGAAATAATGAACAGCTATACCAATCATGGAATATACCTCTATATGCTGGGGCGTATGGATGAGGCTATCAAATCTTTTGAGCTGGCTCTCAGTTTTGGGGATCACGGAAATAATCCTTCTATCCAACGTGGTTTAGCTAAAACCCATTATCATCTAGCAATCTCACAAACCTTGGCTGGATGGCCAGAACCAGGATTGAGGAATGCCAGGATTTCATTAGAACTGGCCAATAGAAATGGGCTCCATCATATGTCTGCAAGAGCTTACCTGGCTTCCTCCCTTGCACTTTATTTTATGGATGACTATCCAAAGGCATCCCAGGATAATTTCCAAGGCATAGAAATTGCGGAAAAATTAGATGCTAACCGGTTGCTTGCATATTTATATGCCTGTAAAGCCTTCTTGGAATATGCAGCCGGGAAAATAGGAACAGCTTATGAATTTTCCCAGAAGATGATTGAAATAGGTTCTCATAAAAATCAACAAGATATTCAATCACTGGCTCATCGGATAATTGGGGATATTTACCTCCAATTACAGGCATACCAAAAAGCTTGTTTAGAATTTCAAATTGGAATTGATTATGGGGGTCAAGATTTCTGGGGAATTGATAACCTGGTAGGGTTTGGATACTCCCAGATTCGATCCGGAGAGGTGCAAACCGGGATGCTCAATCTCCGGCGCGGAATAAATATATCGCGCTCTACCGGATTTGGTATCTTCGAAATCCGCGGGTTACAATTTCTCAGTTATGCACACATGTACGCAAGGGAGTGGGAACTTGCCCGACAGGTGACAGCTGAGTTGTCTCACCAGGCCAGGCTTCGTAATTTACCGCTTGTTGGATTGATGGCTAGATTTGTTGGCGGAATCGCTGATCACCATGATGTTGAACCTGAAAAACAGCTTGAACAAAACCAACATGCAATTAAATTACTTGATAATGTAAACCGTCCTTACACCATGTTACAGATATTACAGCAAATCGTTCACCAGAATAAGTTAGCAAAAATCGAATCTCATCAAGAAATCTCCAAAATTGGTGAGATTCTGGATAACTGTGAGCAGCAAGCATATCCAAAAATTATCAAGGATACTTTTATGGATTACAAGCAGCAACTGGTATCCAATCTTTCCATGTAAGATCTTGTCAACGTTTTGGCAACGCCTGCATGGTATAGTAATGCTGTAGATTATCCACTTACCTGCAGGGTGCCGGGGATTATAAATTAGGGGTCCTGCAAGAAGCCGACAGCGGTTGCGGGGAAAAGCCGCTGTCGGCTTATTTCTATCGCTTCTATTAATCCAATAATTATCTCGAGGTCTTTTATTTCGTGTAAAATTCCACCATGCAGGGTGTATCTCAAATTATTAAATCACGCCAACGTCGTTATATTCGACAAAACAGGATCCTATCTAAAAGACTGGGTCTAGTATCGATTATTTTTCTAATTATTTTCAGCCTGATTCTTTCTTCGTTGGTGATTGCTAGCTCAATTTTATATTCGAGACTGTTAGTCGGCATCCCTTCACCCACAATACTACCGCAGCTGATCGGATCAGCTGATGAACCAAAAAACCACCCCACGAAAATATATGATCGCAGTGCAGAACACCTGATCGCTGTCCTGGAAAATACGAATGCTCGCGGACAGAAATATCTGGTCCTCGAAGGGAATAGCGAGAATAAATTTCCCGATTCTATCGTTTCAGCAATGATTGCTTCCACAGAACCAAATTATTGGAATAATCCCGGTATTACACTGGCTAGTATCCGGGATGAAAATCAACCGACGATTGCACAAAAACTTTCCCGTATTTTCTTATTCGAGCAAGGTCCTCCATCGCTTCAACGGTTGATCCAGGAAAACATCTTAGCAGCGCAGCTGATATCAACTTACGGCCATCAACAGGCTTTAGAATGGTATTTAAATACTGAAAATTTTGGTAATTTTGCCTATGGTGTGGATGCAGCCTCAAGGGTTTATTTTGGCAAACCAGCTACTGAAATAAGTATCGCAGAAGCTGCCATGTTAGCTGCCATTGCGAATTCCCCCGGTTTAAATCCATTTGATTCTCCATCTCAGGCAAATCAAATGAAAGATCTTGTATTGCAGCAGATGTTCGAGCAAGGATTGATTTCCTCCGATCAACTTCAAGAATCACTCGCAAAGGATATCGTGAGCCGAGAAACCCCTGATCTTTCTCTTAACCTCGAACCAGCATTTACCGATCTGGTAATCAATCAGGCTTCATCGTATATACCCTCAGATCAAATTTACCGTGGGGGTCTGGAAATAATAACTACGCTTGATTATGATCTTCAAACTCAAACGGATTGCACAATTAAAGCCCAGGTTGGAAAAGCCAGCGAAGATCCTGCAGGAGGCCAGTCCCAACCAAGTTTGGAGAATTGCGAGATGGGGCGCTTGCTGCCTTCAATGAGCGCATCCAGCTCAGCTACCCCCTTTCCAATTTCTGCAAACGTGCTCATCCTGGACCCACGCGAAGGGCAAATCCTTGCCTTTGTCGCTGATGGCTCCAGCCAACTAAATCAACGCTCGATTCTTAGTCACCCTCCAGGCACAATCCTTTCACCCCTGCTGTATTTATCTTCATTTTCACGCGGTTCTAGTCCGGCAACGATGGTCTGGGATATCCCTGCAAATATTCCATCTACCTTTACAGATTTGCAGAGTGAGGTTGAATCATTTAATGGACCGGTCAGTTTGCGTTCTTCACTTGCAAATGATTATATGGGTCCCGCGCTTCAAATTCTCAACCAGATGGGTGCCGAGCAAGTTTGGCATGATGCTGAACGCCTGGGATTAACCAACCTTCAATTGCCTGAGGTGAATGGAGAAAACCGTATCCTATTCGAGGATGGAGCAGCTGAAATCTCAGAATTAAGCCAGGTATATGGTGTGTTTGCTAATCAAGGTATATTAGCAGGCATTGCCCAAAACAATGCCTCTGGTGAAGATCCTAACTCTCCAATCAATCCCCAGGTCATATTAAAAGTGCTGGATGAAGAAGGCAATGAAGTTTTAGACTGTACCGATCCAATCACCACCTGCCAAACAACTAGACGGCCCGTCACGACCAAAGAATTAGCCTACCTCGTCACCGATATATTAAAGGATGAAACCGCTCGTTGGCCAAGTTTGGGCCACCCAAACCCCCTAGAAATTGGACGCCCGGCTGCAGCCAAAATGGGAACATCGAACAACAAAGGTGAAATCTGGACGATTGGTTATACTCCCGAGTTGTTAACTACTGTGTGGGTTGGACCCGGTTATTCATCCCAGGATAATACTTTGAATCCAGAATTAGCTACCGGGCTGTGGCACGCCGTTATGCAGTATGCATCTAAAGATTTGCTTATTGATGATTTTGCAATTCCTCCTTCAATCAATGATGTTGAAGTTTGTTATCCTTCCGGTTTACTTCCCTCCGAGGATTGCCCGAAGAAAGTTGATGAAATTTTTATCCAGGGGAACGAACCATCGCAAACAGATAATCTTTTTAAAACTTTCTTGATCAATCAGGAATCAGGACGCCTTGCTACCATCTTTACTCCACCGGGATTAATCAAGAAAGAAGTGTTCATGGCAATCCCTCCAGAAGCTGAACAGTGGGCAGAATCTGCTGGTTTACCCCTTATCCCGACGGATTACGACATAATAGATTTAGAGTCCGACCCTAGTGAAGATGCCCAGATTCACTCACCAGCGATGTTCAGTACCGTTAAAGGAGTAGTCCCGATCATTGGACGTGCAGCTGGAGAAGGATTTCAAGCTTACCGGCTTCAAGTCGGTCCTGGTTTAAATCCTGTCTCATGGTATCAAATCGGTGATGAAAGAAATGATCCGGTACCAGAGGGGCAGCTCGGGGCTTGGGATACCCATGGGTTAAGTGGTTTGTTTGTGCTCCAGCTAATTGTCTCCTACGAAAATGATCGAGTGGAAACATCGATCGTTCAAGTAACCGTAGATAATCAAGAACCCAGTGTTAATATCCGTTTTCCAGAGGATGGACAAAGCTTCAATCAGCAAGACTTGGAGACGATCTCATTGCAGGTAGAAGCAGGCGATAATTTATTAATCGACAGGGTTGAATTCTTTATCAATGGGGATCTTGCTGCAACACTCAACTCAGCCCCTTACGTAATTCCATGGAAACTAACAACAGGAGAACACATACTTCGAGTTGTCGCGTACGATCAGGCAGGAAATAGGGCTAGTGATCGAGTGAAAATTATCGTGGAGTAAAGTAAATAAATCCCCAGGAATGATTTATCCTGGGGATTTACAACAAACGTTCATCTTGCAACGATCAAATTAAGGCAAGGTTCCTACTACGTCAAATGTCGCCAATAACTGGTCGAGTGCATCGAAATCTGCTTCTTTTACGATTTGCATCTCCACCAGTACCAAAAAAGCCTGCGAATCTGCTTTTGGAACTGCTGTCAGCACAATATACACATTTCCCGAATCACCACAATTTTCAAAGAGATCATATTTACCCCGATAAACCTCATCTTCATAATCGTAGCGATCATCATACTTGCAATCATCGATCAGATCATCCCGGCGTACATCCAGCAGGTTTACATAACCTCCCAGTTTTGCAAGATCATCTGATGCTCCAAAAAACGCACCTGATTCTGACCACGTGTTGATATAAGCGTCTAAATCTGCAGCAGCAGAGATTGCTGACCCGATGACTTCCCCACCATCCTCCCAATAACCTCCATAGATATCTGTCCACTCAAGAGGGATATCCATTTGAATAGCACCATAATCATCCATGACCCCTGTGTAGCCAGAATAGATTCCGAAATCTTCAACTGCCGCACTACTGAGATCATCTTCAATCGTGTCAGTAAAGGTGAGAGTAGTCTCTAAATCTCGCCCATTAATCTGACCGGCAAGTACCTCTCCGGTGCCATAACGGAGAACTTCTATATCGAGCGTATCATCAGGGTTATGGCTGCGCAGGATATCACAGTAATCTGACATGCTTCCATCTTCAGCCAGGATGATATTCTCTAACATAGTGAGAATATCTCCACCTTCAATACCAGCCTGATCCGCAAGAGATCCGGATTCAACGGAATAAACCCAAATTCCGGAAAAATCTTCACCGGAAAAAGCCTCCCCGTTAATTCCCAACGCTTCAACGTCTTCACCCTGCTCCAATTCACCGATAACCTCGACCGCCAGGTCCCGACCAATTGCAAAATACTGGCCGGTTTCCCTACCACGGTAATTAACTCCGACCACCTTGCCTTCTGAATCGACCAGGGGACCACCGGAATTACCGGGATTAATGGTTGCATCATGCTCGATCACATAATCTACGGATGCCCAATTTGTTTCTCCGCCAGCCTCTTCTTTCGATACAATCCCACGGGTGAGTGTAAATTGAGGTTCCCCCAGCGGATAACCCGCGGAATAAACCTCCAGGCCGACATTGATCGGACCTTCGTGCCATTCGAGGTAGGGATACCCATCACCTTCCAGGTCAATCAACGCCAGGTCTGAACACTCGGACACAGCAATCACCCTGGCATTGTAGCTTTTTGAGGTATCCCCGCCAATAAAGATTTTTAACAATGCTGCTCCAGTTACCACGTGGTTGTTCGTGACTGCCAAACCAGATGGATCGATAATGAACCCGGATCCATACTTTTCAAGATTATAAGAAACAGTAAAATCGGGATTCACAAAAGTTCCCTGTGGTTCGATTTGGATCACTGCTTTCCTGACATCATCCAAGCTGGTCACTGCTCCAGAGTCAGCTTCATCTGTCTCAACGATCTCCTCCTCCACCTGAGGCTCCATTTCTTCGGTCTCTTGCGGTTCGGGAGATTTCGTCTCCGTTGGTGATTGAGTAGGTTCCGGAGTGCCAGAACTGCACGCGGCTAAAAGCACAACGATTAGCATCACGAACCACACCACTGTCTTGAATTTCTTTATGTTCATTGCGTTCTCCTCGAAGTTCATGAAGACATTAAATTTTGGATGGCAAAGAGGTATTCCATTGATACCCGTCCAGAAAACCAAAATCAAGTATAGCAAACTAATTGTGAAATTTTGTTTAATTACACAATTATTAGGAATGAAAAATTTTCGTTCACAGGCTATTCATAGGTAAATTTTCCCCCTTGACCCAAATATTTTGATCAACGTTTCCGGTAGAAATAAATCGCAGCAATACCAGTCGAAATGGCGATAATCAGCAGTGCAACTTCAGAAACCCGGATCAGCATCCAGGTATCAATAACCCCTTGAACTTCTTCTTCAGATAGACCCGTTGGTGCCTGGGAATCAAACAGCCGTGAAGCATCTTCTTCAATCACACTACCCAACATATCACCCGCATCCGCCGAAGGGATCTGCTCAGTAGGCAAGGCTTTCTCCACTGCAGGTGCAGGAGCCAAGGAGGGACTTATGTTCTCTTCGACCGCCCCTTCCGCAGCTTCTTCCTCTTGCGGCATTTCCAACATCAATGGTTCAGCTGGCGCTGCTTGTGGTTCAGTTTCAACGCTCTCCAGCGTCATCGCTGCTTCTTCCATGCCCGATTGGAGTGAATCCGCTACCAACATCGATCTTTCGGTCGAGATTACTGAGCTCTGGAATACAAAATAATCTCCAAGAAACAGCAGTACCAACAGCAATGCAGCAAATGCAGATGCAAAGCGGAATACCGGAAATGCCCAGCTCGGTTTCCCGGTTTGCCCCACCATAGCAGGGGTTAAGAAATAATTACGTGGAGCGCGTAAGGTTGGTATGTTGCGAAGCACTAATCTGGTCCGCTTGAGCTCTTCGAACCACACCTTTAAATCCTTATCCTGCTCAAGCATCTTCTCGATCTGCGCGCGCTCATTTCCCTGAAGCTCGCCGTCCAAGTAAGCAGATAACGCTTCCAAGTTTCGATCTGATTTACTCATCAATATCCACTCAATAAAAATTCTTCTTATACTTCCAGACGCATCAAATCAGGTAAAAGTTCCCAGAAACCCTGCAGACACTCTCGCATCCGGTTTCTTGCCCTCGCCAGGCGACTCTTTACTGTTCCCAACGGTTTTCCAATCGCATCCGCTGCCTCCAGGTAATCAAACCCCTGTACATCAACCAGTACAACGACCACTCGAAAATCTTCCGGCAGCTGATCCAAGCAAGTCTGGATTGCCTGCCCCAATTCTGAACGCTCGACATTTTGCTCAGGTAATTCACTTGGATCCGCTATCCAATGAGGTGACTCGATCTCTTCTCCTGCATCATCCACTGGTTCTAAAGCGGTTGCCGGGTGTCGTTTTCTCCTGCGCAATTCATCATAACAAGCATTGGTTACTATACGCAGCAACCAGGCACGAAAAGAACCACCCCGGAATGAGCGTAAGTTTTTATACGCTGAAATGAACGCCTCTTGAGCAGCATCATCAGCGGATTGAGAATCACCTAGGACGCGGAATGCCTGGTTATAAACCCTATCCTGGTAAACCAGGACAAGGCTATTGAAAGCATCCAGGTCTCCCCGTTGGGCATCCTTGATTAACCCAGTCTCATCCATCTTTTTGATGAAGCCTTCTCAAGATCAGCCAGAATAATGCGCGCCAGACAAGAATTCCAACCGCACTGACACCGCCCAGGATGATCACGAACAGCGGCAGGATGGGTGAATTCAATGCCATCCCACGCATCCAGGCAGCCATCGGCGCGGCTAAGATCATACTCCAGAATGGTCGCCAGAGTTGCTTCCATTCCACCGTATTCTGGTAGATATAAACTCCAAGATAGGGAGCAATTAACAACCAGGCTGCCACCAATGGTAGCCAAGTGGTAAACATTCTGGTTCCAGCAGTACCTGCAGTCCCATGACTGGCAAAACCGATCAGAGTGATCAAACTAAAGGTAACTGTATCACCTATGATTAATATGTTCCGTTCTAGAGGAGTAAAGTTCTTCATTTATCATAAATCCTAACCGAAACAAGACAAAGCGGCAAGAGGTTTTCCACCCTCTGTTCACTATTGCCCATTTTCTTAAAGCCAGTTACAATGCTGCGGGAGGTTTCCATGCAACCAAGGCAAAATGTCCTCTTGGAATTATTAGCAAGACCCTTCTGGCAGTTATACCTGAGCCTAATTGTAATGGATTCCGCCCTTGTTTTTATCGGTTCTGTCTTTCTCGGCGGGCTTCAACGAATGTCTGATCTTTATTTTTGGAGCACTTTGATTTTGTTAATTATTGCAGCATTGCCAATCTTATTCGAGATAGGTACGAGTGCGAAAATAGCTGGTAAGGCAATCAAAGATGGTGAAAACGTTGGCTCCCAATTGAAGGACAGAAAAGCGACTTTTGATCTCGGTGCAAGGATAACGTACTTATTCGGTTTAGCAGGTATCACCACTTTTATTCTTGCCATTCTTACCCTCGGTATAAACTAACTATGAAAAATTCTCGTCGAAATATCATCATTATTGTCGGTGCTATCATCGTTGTCTGTGGGTGTATCTCTCTCATAAGTTTGGGAGTCCTTGGCTACTTATTCCCCTTCGAGCGTGTCGTCGGCCTCTTTTCTGCGAACGAACCTGTCGCGGTCGTCCCTGAAGAAATAATTGTTACGCCAGAAGAAACTTTCATTGAGCCAACACCAACGGAATCAATCGTTTTGCCTTCTCCAACAAACTTGCCCACTGATCCCAGCCTAACTGATGTGCCTCCAGAGCCCCCAACACCTGAGCCCATCCCGCCTGAGATAGCCCTGCAGATGGACCAGATCGAAACCGAGGTGATTACACTGCGCGATTTACAACCTACGGGACCTGTTTCCCGCAGATTATTAAGTCCCGAAGATCTGCGACAGAAGATTGAATCTGATTTTTTTGAAGATTATCCGGTTGAAGAAGCCGAACAAGATACAATCATATTGTCCGCTCTCGGCTTGCTCGATCCTGGTTTTGAGATGTTTACTTTTTATCAAGACCTGCTAAGCGAGCAGATTGCAGGTCAATATGACCAGAACACCAAGGAAATGGATATCATCCAGGATTCCGGATTTGGCGGCATAGAAAGACTAACCTATGCGCATGAGTACACCCATGCTCTCCAGGATCAGAATTATGACATCGAAAATGGTCTAAATTACTCCAGCGAATCTTGCAAAGAGGATTCGGAACGCTGCGCTGCAATTCAGGCTCTCCTCGAAGGAGATGCCTCCATGTTGGAGCTGGAATGGTTCAATAACTACGCCACCAGCCAGGATTTCTATGATATCCAGGATTTCTACAAGGATTATGAGGGGCCGGTCCTCGAGAGTGCACCTGATTTCCTGAGAGAAGATTTCATTTTCCCATATATTTATGGGCAATCTTTCGTTGAATACATCTACAACAATGGTGGGTGGAATGCGGTTAATAATGCTTATCGTGATCTACCCTTATCCACCGAACAGATACTGCACCCAGAACGATATCCTGATGATCGCCCGATAGAGATAGAAAAACCAGATTTGTCCCTTATCTTGGGGGATCAGTGGCAGGAACTGGATAGTGGTGTAATGGGGGAATGGTATACCTATCTAATCCTTGCCCATGGCCGCGAGCCGGATGCTCGAATTGATGATGTGGAAGCACAAAACGCAAGCGAGGGATGGGGCGGCGATTACTACCTTGTATTTTATGATCAGCAGAGTCAGAAAACGGTAGTCGTAATGCGTACCCTCTGGGAGAGCGAGACTGATGCTGGACAATTCTTTGATGCTTTCCAAAAGCATTCTACCGCCCGATTCGGCCCACCTTCAAATGTCGAGAGCGGCAAGATCAACTGGACGCATCCAGAAGGATTTACTGAAATCGCTGTCGATGAACTGGAAACCACCTGGATTTTCGCCCCTGATGAGGCTACCGCTCTTCTTGTAAAATCAGCAATTCCCTGACCCTGTTAACTCACAAGTGGGCAATTAAAAAATATTGAGACCAGCACCGGTACTTGCGGCATCGGTCTCATCTTCTGATTAACCAAAATTGACCAAAGAGATTTGGTGATCCGCGCTGTGGAGAAATTCGCTTTGTTATTAATTTGTTGTGAAGCAGCAAGCCAGGATTCTGCGAATAGTTTTAATAGCACCCACTGGACCCGGGGTCCATACTATCCTTCGGCAGCAAGAGATTTAATTAATTCCTCGTATTGAGCTTTATCTGGGGGATCAAGTGCGAGAATTTTCTCGATCACTTCTATGGCACCCTGGCGGTCACCGGCATCGAGCAATAATTCTCCAATCACATCATACTCTTGAATTGCGAGTTCAGTCTGACCGCTCTCCTGGAGCAAGTCAGCTCTTTTGCGGTGCAGGTCTACTCGTTCTGGATATTCCTGAACCAGCTTATTAAGATAATCCAGTCCAGATTCTTTCTCACCAGATAAATTTAGATAAGCAACATAATCATCTATTTCATTGATTGCCTGATCATCCTGGCCTAAGCGCAGTTTTAATTCGATTAATTTTTCAGTTGCTTGGAAATCATCTGGGTTCAGTGATTGAATTTGGGCGTAAATCTCCTCTGCCTGTTTCCAATCAAGACTTTGAAGTTCAATGTCTGCCAGACGATAGAGAATATTGATCTTCAAATCTGGGTTTGCCTTGTGATTTTGAGCAATCCTGAAAGCATCTAAATAAACTTCACGAGCATGAGATAAATCAGCAAGATTGTAATAAACTCCAGCTAAATTGACTTTCTCTTCGACAGCTTCGTCATAAAATCCCATCTCTTCCTGTAGGGAAATTAACTGATTTCTGGCATCTAAATCCATTGGTGCAGCTTTTATTATACGGTGAAGGATTTTGACTGCGTGCTCCGTTTCCCCTCTTGCATGGTAAGTTTTGGCTATCGCGCTAAATTTTTCAATCGCCTCTTCCAGGTGATCTTGCTTCAACAGCAACTCACCCATATAAGTGTGGAGAGGCAAATAGGTTGGTGCAAACTGGATGGCAAAGAATGCTTCCTCCATTGCGGACCGCCAATAGCCTGACCTTGCATATCGATTAATTTGCCCCACTGATTCAACAATTCGATCACCTTGAGGGTTGCTTAATAATTCACCAACAGGAATTGCAGGAACGCCTTCGAGATCAATTTGGAAATCTCCCCTGGCTTGACTGATATAGGATTGCCATCCGGGTCGAACCAATAACTTCTCAATCCTATCGCACAGCTGATTCTTAATTTGTGGATCAGTTTGTTTGGCCTCTGCCTCGATGATCGGGGTATACATACGTGACATATCCGCAGTCTGATCTCCCGGTACGAGCTGCGCATCCGCCAAACGCAAAGCTTCAAGATAATTCGTTGCAGCTTCACTAAGCCTGTTCATATAACGGTAGGTACGTGCGATCAGCAACCTTGATGCTAATGCATAATCAGGCGCTTGCACTGACCGTTGGAGATACCGGATTGCACTTTCCAAACGATCTTCTTTTGTACGTATAGAACCCAATTCAAAATATGCAGCTGGATGATCTAGTCCAAATTCGAGGGCTTTTTCTAACTCGTCTGCTGCGGCCCCCCTGGAATCCTGACTCCACAGGATGACTGCTTGGCGAACGCGTGCCAATCCTGGATCCCCACTTTGACCATCTTGACCTCCGGAATCCTGCTCGAAAACAAAATTCGCCAATGCAGAAATTGCAGACTGGTGTGCCTCCTCAATCGGATCTAATTCAGATCCTTCAGGGACAGGGGACGCTTCAGTCCTTGAAACCTCTGGTAATGAAATTCTAGGTTTTTCCAGGTCTACCGAGACAGGCTTCGGTAAAAGTTGACCTGCGGAGATTATCGCCTCTGCCTCGCTTGCTTCTTTGCTGTCAGGCATTATCTCAAGGGCATGATCAATCGCTTCTTGTGTACTGATGAAGTCACCCTTTTGCTGAAACAAGCTCGCCACCATCAAGTATTCATTTACACATCGTTGCTTGCGACCAGTTCGCTCATAAATTAATGCCAGTCTTGAATGGGCAGGCAAATTTTCCGGTTCAACCCGGATCACCCTCACCAAGCATTCAATTGATTTGGGTAGATTTCCTTGTTTCAAGTAGAGTTCACTTGCGAGCAGGGCTGGAGAAATTACCTCCTTGTTCTGTCCAAGCAGTTCATGAAGCTGTGATTTTTTCTCAAGTGCCAAGGGATCATTCGGAGCAACTTCTATGGCTCGTGAATAGAATTTAATTGACTCGTCATATGCACCGAATTCGAACAACGCCAATCCAAGACTCACTAGGGCATTCGGGTCGTCCGGGTTCATCTCGAGCGCCTGCCGGTAATGGTCTGCAGCTTTCTGCCAGTCCAGATCCCAGGCGGCATTGTGCCCCTGGTTCATCTCTTCATTAAAGCGATTTATGCTCTCAACCATGGCTTCTCCACCTGATTATAAACCCCAAAACTATACTGGTGACATTTCATTCCAGTTAGGACCACTCCGGGCATCAGCCAGGAGCGGGATCTTCAAGGAATAAGCATTCTCCATAATTTCCCGCACCAGATTTGCGGTCTCATCGAGTTCAGCTATTGGGCATTCCAGAACAAGCTCATCATGAACCTGCAGCAGCATCTTCGCAGATAAATTAGCCTTCTCCAAGCCTTCGGGAACCGCGAGCATGGCTAATTTCATAATATCAGCAGCTGTCCCCTGGATGGGTGCATTAATGGCCTCGCGTTCCTCCCTGTTCCGAATATTGCGATTTGTTTGGTTTTTGAGGCCAGGAAAATATCGCCGCCGACCGAGTAAAGTTTCCACGTATCCAGCGTTCGCTGCTTGGGCTCTCATTCCATCCAGGTAATTCTTAACTCCCGGAAATTGTTCAAAATATGCTTTTACGAAATCCTCTGCTTCAGCCAGGGTAATATCCGTATAACGAGATAAACCAAATGCGCTCATACCGTAAATCAAGCCGAAGTTGACACCTTTTGCTCGGCTGCGTTGTTCATTTGAGACCTGATCGATCGGTACACCGAATATTGCTGCTGCAGTTGCCGCGTGGATATCCTGTCCGGATCGGAAGGCCGAGAGCATCATTGCATCATCAGACATATGAGCAACGATACGCAGCTCTACCTGTGAATAATCCACCCCAAGTAATACATGCCCGGGTTGGGCAATGAAAGCCTTCCGGACCTTCCTGCCCATTTCTGTTCGAATCGGAATATTCTGTAAATTTGGATCAGAGGATGCGATTCTGCCAGTTACTGAACCTGCCTGGTTGTATGAGGTATGGACACGACCTGTTTGTGGATTCACCTGTAAAGGCAAGGCATCGACATACGTATTTTTTAATTTTGACAATTCTCGGTATTCAAGCACCATATCAACGACAGCATGATCACCTTTCATCGACTCGAGCGTCCCGGCGGCTGTTGAATAGAAACCACTGGATGTTTTTTGAGTTCGATCGGGAGGTGTCAGATTTAAAACGTTAAAAAGGGCTTCCGAAAGTTGCTGTGGGGAATTTAAATTAAATTCACTCCCAACTTCATCAAATATTCCGGCTTTTATGACACCAATTTTCTCATTCAGTTCGCCTGAAAATTGTTTTAAGTACTCAACATCCAGGGCAATGCCCGCCATTTCCATGCCTGCCAGGACCTTGACGAGAGGCATTTCGATATTTTTAAATAATGAATCAGCCTGATTCGCAGCTAATTCCACCTCCAATTCAGATTTTAATCGCAGTGGTATCGCTGCATCATCAGACGCATAAGGTGCGACTTCATCTATATTCACGTCAGCCATGCTACGCTGATTTTTCCCTTTGCCAATCAATTCCTCAATTTCTGTCATCTTGAAATTTAAACGGACCCAGGCTAAATTCTTCAATCCGAGGTTGCGTGAGGTCGGGTTGATTAGCCATTCAGCCAACATGGTATCAAAGGATAATGGGTATACTTTAATACCATTTCGAGCTAAAAGGACAAAATCGTACTTAAGATTATGACCAACTTTAGGGATGGCTGGATTTTCGAGAAATGGCCGGATTGCTTCGATGACTATATTTATAGGCAGCTGTCTACCTGGAGACTTCCGATGCCCAACTGGAAGATAATATCCGCCTTTCTCATTCGTTGCGATGGATATCCCCACCAAGGTAGCTTGCATTTGATCGGTAGATGTTGTTTCTGTATCAAACGAGATCTGCTCGGCTTGTTTTAAGGTCGCTACCAATTGTTCCAGGGTCTCAGGCGAATCAACAATTGTTGTGCGGAGCTCAATTTCAGAGCGTACTTCATCCTGAGCCGCCCCAACTTCCGAAAACAAGCTCAGTTGATCTCCATATGTTTTCACTCCCATGCCCTGGGTTTTTATCAATTTATCTAACCGGTCAGAGAGAGTCCGGAACTCCAGCTCACGAAACAAAGCCTCGACATCTTGAGGATTGAAATGCTCAGTTTTCGCCTGGTTGAGATCATAAGGAATATCTAAATTGGTGACTATCTTTGCTAATTTCTGGCTTAAGAAAGCTTCATCCCGTGATTTTTCAAGTTTATTGCGAACAGAAGTTGGAATCTGATCCAAATTTGAGTAAATATTCTCCAAAGTATCAAAATCTGCAAGCAATTTTGTAGCTGTCTTTTCACCGACCCCGTACACACCTGGAATATTATCTGACTTATCACCGATTAAGGCTTTGAAATCAACAATCTGGTCCGGTCGAACACCAATAAATTCATACACATCAGATTGAAAAAAATCCCGAGAATCCGACAAAGACCTTCCAGGGAGACTAACCATGACCCGCTCATTTACCAGCTGCAACAAATCTTTATCTCCAGTGATTATCCTCACCCCTAACCCGTCCGCAACCGCCTTCACGGACATACTGCCTAGAACATCATCCGCTTCATATCCTTCAATTTCCAGCCGAGGTATGTTGAACACATCTACAAGTTGTTTCACTCGCTTCATCTGGGTGACTAAATCATCTGGCATTTTCTCGCGAGTTCCTTTATACTCTTTATACAAATCATCGCGAAATGTTCTGCCCGTATCAAAAGCGACCATCAGATATTCCGGTTTATCTTGTTCGAAGATACGGAGTAATACACTCGCAAACCCGTAAACACCTGCAGTCGGTTCACCTTCTCGTGTTAACCATTGCTGAGCCCCGGTGCCACCCCGGGTTAAAGCAAAATATGTCCGGTAAGCCAGTGCATGACCATCGAGAAGGTAAAGTGTTGGAGGCATGTATAAACCCTTATGGATTCCAACCCTGGGGAAAACCAAGGTCGTTTAATTCAATTCGAACTTTTAAACCCAACTTACAAACTTCGAGCTGCTAAGGCTGTCTGTTCATTAAATTTCAACCTTCAAGGTAACCTAGTGTAACATGGGCCAAAATGCGTTGCAAGATTGTTGACAATCAGTTGTGAACATGATATTTTTTAGATAGAATGGTTCAGGCCAAAAGAGTTGCAAACGCTGTTTATATTATCATTCTACTCCTGAGCCTGACCGCAACGGGAGGGGAAAGTGCTGGCGCGCAGGAATCTGAAGAACTTTCTCGCCAGACGACAGTTATTACCGAAGAGACATTGTATGAATGGTGGCTAAATCGATGGACAGATAATCTCCTCGTCTGCCAGATTTTTGTGGACCATGAAGGACCTCCTTTTGAAGAGGACGTCATCAATGAATGTGGTTTGGATATATTCCAGCAGTGGTTAAAAACCCCACCCTGTGAAGAAGCAGCTGCGGGGAAACCGACCACCTACTGTCCTGGATTATATGCATATTTCGCGGGGTTCCAACCTGGAAAGGTGACCACTGTCGTTGATCTTCCTTCTCCAACAGTCTGGCTGGATGTTTCCGGATGCACTTTACGACCACCAGAGAACTTCTGCCCCCAACAGCCCAAACTGATCCTGACTGGAGAAGAACCGCTCCCCGATTACGAGATAGAAGCCATCCACATGATCATCGAAGGTCGCAAATCTTCTTGTGGAGGAGATGAATGTGAAATCCCGCTGAGATCAACACCATTTACTGGAACGCAGATCGAATTTTGGGCTGATTCGACTTTTGGTGATTCGAGCGAGCATTTCACAGCCTTGGTAAGGGTATTGGAAACGGGTGTCCCAACCAATCCCGCAGAAAATGGGTGGTATGTGGATGTGCTCAGCACTCAATGGCTTGGGGGTCCATTAGAAAGCTGTTCACTGATTTGGGAATCATTTCCACCAGCGGGTTTACCTCCCTCCTGGCTGGCGACTCCCACTCAAGACCTGCTGCTCGCATCAGTTGAACCCTACCAATACCTGGCTGGCAGATTGATCACACAGGGTTTAGTTGATGCTTCAGAATGTGCCAATAATGGTTTGCTGGTCAATGGTTATTCAGATGCCTGCGGCTTGAGCAAAGCCCGCCCCCTGGTTGATGAATGGCAAAACCAATTTGACAACCGAATACTTGAAGTAGCCAGAGAAACTCGACTGCCAGCCCAGGTGATGAAAAACATCTTCGCCCAGGAAAGTCAATTTTGGCCAGGTGTCTTCCGGGTTCCCCAGGAATATGGATTAGGCCAGATCACCGATATGGGGGCTGACACGATTCTGTTGTGGAACAAACCTTTCTATAATAGTTTTTGCCCCTTAATCCTTTCAGAAATGGTTTGTGCAAAGGGTTATTTAGGGCTCGATAAAGAGCAGCAAGCGATATTACGAGGAGCATTAGCCATTCAGGCGAACTCAGATTGCCCGGATTGTCCAAGTGGGGTGGATTTAGTTCACACCGATATTTCCGTTATGTTATTTGCCCAGGGAATTCTTGCCAACTGCGACCAGGTAGGACAGACAATCTATAATGCCACCCAAAAACAGCCTGGAACTGTGAGCAGCTACGAGGATTTATGGCGCTTCACCCTCGCAAACTATAATGGTGGACCGGGCTGCTTGGCGTTTGCTATCTTCAGCACCTGGAATCTGAGGGAACCGATGGATTGGGCTCATGTCTCATCCCACTTGACCCAACCCTGCCAGGGCGTAATTGCGTATGTTGACTCAATCACTCAATAGTTGGATTCCAGCAGCTGTTTTACCAGCTCAATAAACTCTTCCCACTCCTCCTCAAAAAAGTGAACAGTGACATTGTTCAATTCAAGGTGAAATGTAGATTCATTATCTGGTTCTTGTGCTCGCCAGGCAGAATAATTATCGGTCTCTGTTAATGTATCAATCTTCAAATCAGGTTGGTTATCCATCATATTATTCCTGAGAGAACTAGGGGGCAGGGAGGACATACCAGGGATTAATGAAACCGCCCATGTAACGAACTTCGAAATGGAGATGGGGTCCAGTCGAATAACCGGTGTTTCCAGCTGAAGCGATATACTGGCCTTGAAGAACACTTTGACCGCAACTGACACCTACTGAACTGAGGTGAGCATATAGAGTTTGGTAACCATTACCATGATCGATAACAACCATGTTGCCGTAGCCTCCCAAGGCAGATCCGGCAAAAACAATCACACCACTATCAGCAGCATATATCCTCGCACCAGTACCTGCTGCAATATCAATCGCCAGGTGACCTGACCAATAATCATTACCGGACAAAGTGTGATTATCTGCTGGCCAGATAAAACCTCCAGTTCCGTATGCACCTTCGTAACCACCAGGACACGTTCCGCTACCGTATAATGAGCTGGAGACTCCGGCTCGACCGCGTGGAATGGTAGGTACAATCCATTGTTTAAATTCCCGGTGACCACCAGGCAGCATTACGGTTGCCTCCCCCTCAACTTCTGGGTTAGTCAGATCAAATTTGTTGCCTGACCAGCCAAGGATATCCTCCAATTTAGCTTCGAATCGATCAGCAACAGCCTGGAGAGTATCACCTTCTTGCCATTCATACAATACACCATCTGTGGGTGGGATCTTCAACACCATACCAGGAGATAACTGGTCGGGATTGTCATTTAACAAAAGATAATTCGCCCACAAAACAGATTCTGGCTCAAGATCATATTCTGCTGCAATCGCAAAAACAGAATCCCCGGTTTCTACGACATGTTCAATCGCCTCCTGACGAGAGCGGGTGGGGATCGTTGTGTGAAGATTGGTCTCCCTGAGGATAGATGAAAGTTGCACAGGCTCAGATAATTCCGGTAGAGGCAAATCGACCACAGCATTGTCCACAGGTGAAAGATCCAAAAAGGAGGTTGTTTGTTCCAATGGACCAGCTTTAACGGTTGTTGTTTGCCATCCCAGGTAAATTGCGAAAGCAACCAATCCGGCTGCAACAACCCATGCCCCCCAATACAAACCTCGATTGATGGAGGTTTTGGTATTTTCGTCTGCTTCGCTCACAAATTTGCCTCGTTAAGGGTTTCAAGAAATTCCTGATTATCTGCGGTTTTTGCTAAGCGCTGTAAAATCGCTTCAGTAGCGCTCGAAGAATCAAGACCCGCTCCATGTGGAGGTGCAGTGATCATCTGATCCACCATACGTCTCATCAACCAGACACGAGGAGTGATATCCGGGCCAAGCAGTAATTCTTCACGGCGTGTTGATGAACGCTCAATATCGATCGCCGGGAATATGCGGCGTTCCTGGAGCTTTCGAGAAAGATGCAGCTCCATATTCCCAGTACCTTTGAACTCCTCATATACGACATCATCCATGCGAGACCCAGTGTCGATCAGGCATGTCGCCAATATCGTCAATGAACCCCCATCCTCAATATTGCGTGCTGCACCAAAGAAACGTTTTGGGGGATAAAGAGCTGAAGGATCGATACCACCAGATAGCGTTCGTCCGGAAGGTGTGACAACAAGGTTATAAGCTCTTGCCAACCGTGTAATCGAATCCAGCAAGATTACAACATCCCTTCCAACCTCAACCAGGCGTTTAGCTCGTTCGAGGACCATTTCTGCCACGCGAACGTGGGAGGTGACTGGTTCATCAAAAGTCGATGAGATAACCTCTGCATCTACCGACCGATCCATATCCGTCACCTCTTCAGGTCGCTCACCAATCAATGCCACCATTAAATTGACTTCAGGATTCTTGGTTGAGATTGCATTCGCCATCTGTTTAAGTATCGTAGTTTTCCCGGCTTTTGGGGGGGAAACAATAAGCCCTCGCTGCCCTCTCCCGACTGGTGTAACTAAATTTATTAAACGGGTTGCCAATGTCATGCGATCAGTTTCCAGGTCAAACCGGACATCGGGAAAGATAGGAATTAGGGATTCAAATCGTGGCCGGCGTTTTGCTTCCTCCGGGTCAATCCCATTCACTGACTCAACTTTTAATAATCCATAGTGTCGTTCTGATTCACGC
>Ga0316577_10000194_pt1 | contig 20273 bp, 14 predicted proteins | sample S5NA_FD_203073 | JGI IMG/M metagenome (GOLD analysis project Ga0316577, IMG submission 203073) | Rhizosphere microbial communities from salt marsh grasses in Alabama, United States - S5-7_050615r2r1 | ecosystem: Host-associated > Plants > Roots > Rhizosphere | place: USA: Alabama | collected... | reverse complement strand
TACCAATTTCCCAACCTACCAAGATACCAGTCTGGAAACCCTTCGCCCTCCTCGTCCTCGGTATCGACCTGCTCCTTTTTGGCACCGGATTCAACCCCTCCGCCGACCCGGCCTGGCTCGAGTTCACGCCGCCGGCCATCGAGTTCTTGCAAGAACAGACCACCGACGATGGCGGCCCGTGGCGGCTGACGACCTACCAGCCCCCGGACGACGCCGCCGTCACCAAGACGCTGAACGCCAACATCCCCTGGCTGCACGGCCTGTACGACGTGCGGGGCTACGATTCGATCATCCCCGCCCAGTACGCCGTCTACATGACCGCCATCGAGTCCCAGGGAGAGCTCCTCTACAACCGCATCGCACCGGTCTATGGCGCCGGGAACCTCAGCTCGCCCTTGCTCGACCTGCTGGGCGTGCGCTACGTCGCCACCGAGGGCGAGATCACGAACGACGACTACCGCCTCGTCTACGATGGCGAGCTGCGGATCTATGAAAACGTCGACGTCCTGCCCCGGGCCTTTGTCCTGCCGCCCTCGGCCGCCGAGTGGCTCGAGCCCGCCGCCCTGCCTGACCGCCTGCCCACCCTCGACCCACTCCACACTCTCCTCCTCGACCCCACCACGGCCAACACCCAACACCCAATATCCAGTACCCAATATCCACTAACCCCCGCCGCCATCCCCACCTACTCCGACAACACCGTCTTTATCGACGTCGACATGCCCGCCCCCGGCTGGCTGGTCCTGACCGACAGCTATTTCACCGGCTGGAAGGCCTATCGTTCGACCCTCGATCTAGAAACAGGTCCGGCCGTGCCCGACCCGGGCTTTGAGCCCGAGGAGGAGACCGAGCTGGAGATCGTGCGTGCCGACGGCAACTTCCGGGCCGTCTACCTGGAGGCCGGCGCCCACCGGGTGCGGTTCAAGTACACGCCCATGAGCTTCAAGCTGGGCCTGTACGCCAGCTTTTTGGCCGGGATCGTGCTTCTGCTGCTGGGCCTCTACTGGCTGTGGGGCCGCTTTTATCGGGAGAGCGCCGATGACCCAACGGTGAAGCGGGTGGCCAAGAACAGCCTGGTGCCCATGGGGCTCCAACTCCTCAACCGCCTCATCGATTTCGCCTTTGCCATGCTCATGCTCCGCATCCTGGAGCCCGAGCTGGCCGGGCGCTACAATTTTGCCGTCGTCTTTATCGGCTACTTTGACATCCTGGTGCGCTTTGGCCTGGGCACGCTGCTCACCCGCGAGGTGGCCAAGGACCGCGAGCACGAGAACCGCTACCTTAGCACCGTGACCATCTTGCGGGGCGTGCTGTGGCTTACCTCCCTGCCGTTGATGACCGCTGGCCTGCTGATTTATGCCTTTTTTGGCCAGATGACGCCCGACATTGTGGCCGCCATCGCCTTTTTTGCCGGGGGCTTGTTCTTTTCAAACCTGGCCGACGGCTTTAGCGCCGTCTTTTACGCCTACGAAAAGATGGAGTATCCGGCCGCCATCTCGACCGTCACGGCGCTGACCCGCGTCAGTCTTGGTGTGCTGGTACTGCTCATCGGCTGGGGATTCGTGGGATTGGCCGCCGTCTCGGTCGTGGCCAACATCGTTAGCGCCATCATCCTGGGCGTGCTCATGGTCCGCCACTGCTTCCGGCCCAGCCTCTCGTGGGACCCGGCCAGCGGGCGGTGGATGATGAATACGTCGTTTCCGCTGATGATCAACAACTTGCTATCCTCGGTCTTTTTCCGGATCGACGTCCTGCTGCTCAAGCCGATGAAGGGTGATACTGTGGTCGGCTACTATGGGGCCGCCTACCAATATATCAACGGCCTGCTCATTATTCCCAGTTTTTTTACCCTGGCCATCTTTCCCCTCATGAGCCGCTATGCCGACTCGGCCCGCGATTCCCTGATGCGGGCCTATGTGCTTTCACTGCGGCTGCTGCTCATCGTCGCCCTGCCCATTGCCGCCGGCACGCCGTTCGTGGCCCGCGGCCTGATCCTGGTGCTGGGCGGCGGCAAGTTCCTGCCTGATTCCATGATCGCCCTGCAACTGCTCATCGGCTTTTTGCCGCTGAGCTTTGTCAACAGCGTGACCCAGTACGTGCTCATCGCCATCGACCAGCAGCGCTTCCTGACCAAGGCATTTGTCATCGGCGTCGCCTTTAACGTGGCCGCCAACCTGGTGGCCATCCCCCTCTTTTCCTACCGGGGCGCGGCCGTGGTGACCATCTTTTCCGAGCTGGCCCTGCTGCTGCCCTTCTACTATGCCGTGCGTAAGCACCTGGGGCCACTGCCCTGGGTGTCGCTCTTCTGGCAGCCGGCGCTGGCCTCGGCCGTCATGGCCGGCGCCCTCTGGTTCCTGCGCGGGGCGCCGTGGCCGCTGCTCATCCCCGCCGGCGGCGCCGTATATGTCGTCGTGCTGGCCCTGGTCGGCGGCCTGCGCCAGCCCGACATGGACCTCATTGGCCGCCTGCTGCCCCTGGAGCGCCTGCGCGCCCGCCTGACCCCGCCCCGCCTCCGTTCCTCGTAAAAGAAAAGCCGGTCCTCCCGGACCGGCTCAATAGCCAATATCCAATACCCAATCTCTAGCGCCTGCTGCGCCGCCACACCATCGCCCCGATCGTCGTGCCCACGAGCACGATCAGCAGCACGCCCAGCACGTACTCGCCCCAGCGCACCCAGGTCAGGAGGGCGGGCCGGCTGCCGTACTCCCGCTCCGACTCTTCCAGGGCGCCGGGCATCGAAAGCGCCTCGCCCTCGGCCGCCGGGGCCGGAGGGGGCGCCAGGGCCGCCACCGTCGGCTCGGGCGCCAGCGTGGGCAGGGCCGTGGGCGTGGGCGGCACCGCCGGCGCTTCCAGAGCCAGGGTGGGCTCCGCCGCTCGCGTATCCCCCGCCGGGGCAGGAGCCGCCGCTGCTGCCGCTTCCTCGGCCGCTACTTCGGTCCCGCCGCCCATGCCCGCCGGCGCCTCCGTGGCCCGTATCCGGGCGATGGCCGTCACCGTCAAGACGTCGGCCGGGGCCGCTTGCAGCATCTTGGCTTCCGCTTCGGCGGCGTCAGAGGCTTCGGCCTGCGGGGCCTCCTGCGCCATCAGGCCCTCGACCTCCTTCTCCACGACCACCGTTTCCACGATCACGGCCTCTGGCGCCTCGACCGGCCTGGTCGCCTCCTTGCTCAGGGTCACGACCTGGGGCTCGGGCGTGCTCTGCCGTGCCAAGCCGGTCAGCATCACGTCCCCGGCGACGGCGAAAAAGAGCAGCAGGGCCACCAGGGCGGTGACCCCCTGGAGTGCCGGCACCAGGCGCCAGCGACGCCTCGCGCGTGCCGGCTCGGCGGGGACGGGGATCATGAAGGTGCGGGGCACGCGCAGCACCGGCAGCTCGGACGTCCACTGCACCGTCTGGCGCAGCGTCTCGAGGCTCCAGCGGCAGGACGGGCAGCCAGCCAGGTGCTGCTCCACCGCCTCCTGCTCCCTGGGCAGCAGCTCGCCGTCCAGGTAAGCTGACAACTGCTCCTCGTAATATTGATGCTCGGTTTCTCTCTGCGTTCCTAACCAACTCATTGGGCGTGGCCCCCCGTATTTTGCCTTTCCGGCTTACCACTTAGACGGTACCGGGGGGGCAAAAGTTCCCCTCTCTCCAACAAAAAGTCACGTACCTTGGCCCGCCCGCGGCTCAGGCGCGACTTGACCGTGCCCAGCGAGATATCCAGCACCTCGGCCACCTCCTGGTAGCTGAGGCCCTGCACGTCAGAGAGCACCAGGACCAAACGCTGCTCTGCCGGTAATTCATTGATGCCCGCCTGGATGAAGCGATTCAGCTCCTGACGCTCCACGAATTCGTCGGGCAGCTCTGAGGTGTCCTCCAGGTAGAAGGTGTGGTCGGCCTCCACCGGCAGGTCGTCCAACGAGCTGGTGGGCCGGCGCTGCTTCACGCGCAACTGGTCGTAGCAGGCGTTGGTGACAATACGCAGTACCCACGACTTGAACGAGCCCCCCCGGAACTTGGGCATGGCTTTGTAGGCCGAGAGGAACGCATCCTGCGTGGCGTCGGCCGCGGCGTCCGGATCGTTCAGGATCCGGTAGGCCACGTTGTAGGCCAACCCCTGGTAGTGCACGACCAATTGGTTGAACGCACGCACGTCGCCTTTACGCGCCGCCGCGATCAGGGCATCTTCATCCATTCACAAGCTCCGCAAGGGCCACAATTGCCCCGCGACCAGACAACCTCATCGATCTGATTCTCTCCCCCGCGGCCGATAGGCCCCGGCCACGCACGAACTGATTATACTCGAAAACCCCCGCGCAAGCAAACATAACCCGCCCTCCCGGCAGCCTAGCGCGAAAGCCGTCATTGCGCGTTTCCCATGGCGGTGACCGCCACTCAGTACGTAAGAAACATCATTGCGAGCGAAGCAATACCCAATATCCAATACCCAATACCCAATATCCAACCCCCAACCCATTTGACACCCTCCCCCATCTGGTGTATACTGGCCTTCGTCAAGAAGCCGGAGTGGCGGAACAGGCAGACGCGCGCGACTCAAACTCGCGTGAGGGTGACCTCTTGTGGGTTCGATTCCCACCTCCGGCATCTATTCTTTTTTCCAGTTTTCGGGATCGGTGTGCACCAATCCCGAAAACTGGAAAGAGATCTGACAACCGACAACTCCCGACCTGATTCCAGCCGCGCCGTCCAAGCGGCTGAATTTCTGTAAAGGAGCAGGGTAGAGTTATGTCGCAAGCGAGGAGACAGTATACCGGCCTCATGGTCGCCGTTCTGGTGGTTCTGGGTTTGACCGCCGGCGCCATATTGGGGCTGCTGTTCGGCTGGGTCATCATGCCCGTCAACTATGTCGACACGGAGCTGGCCGACCTGTCGCCGGAAGCCAAGGAGGAGTATATCCTCCTGGTGGCCACGGCCTACTACTACGACGGCGACCTGGAGCGCGCCCGAAACCGCCTGGCTGAGCTGGATCTGCCCAACCCCGGGCAGTCGGTCTCGGTCCTGTGCGAGGCGTGCATCGCTGAAGGGCGCAGTGAGGAGGACATCCGCGCCATGGCGACCCTGGCCGATGGGCTGGGGGTAGCCAGCCCGCAAATGGTGGCCTACCTGGCCAGTCCCACGCCGGAGCCTACGAACACGCCCCTACCGACCGACACCCCACTGCCCAGCGACACGCCCACGGCGACGCCCGAGGTCCCGACCTCCACCCCCGAACCACCCACCGACACCCCGGCGCCCGAGCCGACGGCGACCGACACGCCGCTGCCGCAGCCCAGCGACACCCCGCTGCCGCCCAGCGATACGCCCAAGCCGACGAGCCCACCCCAGCCCACGAACACGCCCAAGCCCAAGCCGCCGACCAATACCCCGGCGCCTACCCAGCCGCCGCAGCCCAAGTGGAGCGCTTCGGCGCGGCTCGTGGGACCGGGCGAGGACGGCCAGAATTGTGGCGTAGGCAACCTGCAGATCCGCGTCACCACCGTCGACGCCGGCGGCAGCCAGATCGGCGGCGTCTGGATCTTTGACAAGTACTCGCAGCAGTACCAGGTCACGGGCAACGTCGACTCGCCCGACTGGGGGCCGGGCGAGACCAAGTTCGAGTATGGCATCGGCGGCGGCGGCAGCCTGTGCGTGGCCTCCGGCCAGGGCGGCGGCTGCATCAGCGATTGGACCCGCGACATGCCCTGCTACTACCTGCCCCCCGTCGAAGACCTGTACGCCGCCGGCTACTGCAACTGCTGCGAGCCGGGCATATCCCTGGAGCGGTGTCGAGAGCTCATCAACCAGGGCACCTGCTTTGCCACCGGCGCCGAACACTTTTCCTGGCGCGTCGTCTTTAAGCGAAACTGGTAACCCTGGCAGCCCGTCGGAGATGGTTCGTAGTAACGGCCGCAGCCGTGTCTTTTACGGTCGCCGGCCAGGAGCGACCAAAGTCGCGACTACGAACGAGCAGTGATGAAACGTAGAGCGTTGGTCCTCTTTTCCCTGACGGCCGCCGTCGGCCTGGCAGGAGGCCTGTACTATACCTGGATGATCGATCCGGTAGAGTACTATGACACCTGGCCCGACGCCCTGCTCGACCGCGACAAGGCCCTCTACCTGGCCCTCATCGGCGATCTGTACGCCTACGAGGGGGACCTGGCCCGCGCCGAGGCCCGCCTGGCCGATCTGGGCCTGGCTGCCGACGGCCCGACCCTGGCCGAATTCATCGAGGTCTATCTCGACAATGGGGGACGGCCGGAAGAGGTGCGCAACCTGGCCCACCTGGCCGAGGATCTGGGCGCCAGCGGCGGTGTGCTGCTCGTCTTTGCCGGCGAGCCCACGGCTGCGCCGCCCAGCCCCGCGCCGGCGACGACCTCGCTCCAGGGCGAGGGTTTGTCCCTGGCCACCGCTACCCCGCCGGCCAGTCCCACGCCTGCGCCCACCTTTGAACTGGTGGAAAAGACCTCCCTCTGCGCAGCGCCGGGCCGCACCGGCCAGATCGCCGTCTGGACCCAGGATGCCCAGGGACACCCGCTGCCCGGCATCGAGATCGTCGTCTCTTGGGCCACGGGCCAGGACCGGTTCTATACCGGCCTGTGGCCCGAACAGGGCGCCGGCTATGCCGACTTTGACATGGCGCCGGCCACCATCTATGAGGTCTATCTGGCCGACTACCGGGGGGACACTGCCCAAGGGCTGGCCTCTGACCTGTCGCCCGGCCTCTGCCGGGACGACGTCGAGGCCGTCGATTGGCGGTTGACCTTCCAGCAGTCGCCCTAGAAATCGGGGCACGCGCCATGGCAGGTCCATGGCCCGGGGCATCGCCGCCGGCAGTGGCCGCAGGGGCCGATAGAGGCTATGATCGAGCGCTGATACACGGCCGCGGCGGACTTGACACATTCCCAGGGTCTGGTATAATGGCGGGTGCTCGCGAGGAGGTGACAGTACACCGTGAAATTGCGCTTAATTGGAGATGCGCCTTTCTTTTCGGCATTGTCGCAAGAGGAACAGGAACGCGTTTCCGAGCTGATGCATCTGGAGCATCACCGCAACGGCGAGAAACTCTTTCGCAAAGGTGACGACAGCCCCACCCTCTACCTGGTCAAGGCGGGGTGGGTACGACTGACAACAAACGGAGGGACGGCCCTGGCCAACCAGGGCCCCGGTAGCCTGGTCGGCGAGACGGACCTTTTCCTGGACCAGCCCCGCTCTTTTGGGGCCACCGCCGCCACCGACCTGGAACTGTGGGCTCTGAGCCGCGAGGACCTCGTCCGGCTCATCGCCGACAACCCGCAGACCGGCATCCGGCTCAGCCTGGCCTTTGGCCAGCGGCTGGCCTTGTTCGACCATTACCTGGTCGAACAGCGCCTCAAGCCGCTGTCCTTCTTTTCCGGGATCGACAGCGAGGCCCTCATGGCCGTCGCCGGCCGGCTGCTACCGGTCGAAAGAGAGCAGGGTGCCTTTGTCGTCGAAAGCGGTCAGCCTCCAGAAGCCTTGTTCATCGTAGAAGCAGGCCAGTTGCACCTGCACAGCACCGAAGAGGGTGGAGACTTTTCCGAGATCGGCCCCGGCGAATCGTTCGGCGAGATGGCCGTTCTTACCGGCAAGCCTCACGCCCGCTCGGTACAAGCGGCCGATGACGCCGTCCTGTGGATACTGCCCGCGGCCGAGTTCGAGGCCCTGACCGACGAGTTCCCGCAGATCCGCCTGGCCCTGAGCAAAAGCATACGCGAGCGACTGCTGCCTCAGGACCAGACGCGGGCCGTGGGACGCCTGGCCGAGATGCCTCTCTTTGAGGCACTGGGCGAGGACGTGTTGTGGGCCATCGCCGAGCGGCTGCTGCTACAGCACGTGCCCGCGGGTGAGATGATCTTCGCCGAAGGCCAGCGGGGCGATGCCCTGTACGTGGTCGATAGCGGCCAGATCGAGATCTTTAGCGACGGGCCACACGGCCGCACCATCCTGGCCCGCCTGGGCGAGGACGAGTTCTTTGGCGAGATGGCGCTGTTGACGGGCAAGCCCCGCTCGACCGGCGCCCGGGCCAGCGCCCATAGCAACCTATGGGCCCTGTACCGCACCGACTTTGACGATCTTGTCAATCGCTACCCCTCGGTCAGCATGGCCATGAGCAAGGTGCTCAGCAAGCGCCTGACCCAGATGGATCGCCGCTTTACCGAGACCCACCTGCGCGGCCTGAAGCTGCTGGGCAACCTGACCCCGAGCCAGCTGGAGGACGTCAGCCGCCGGCTCAGGGCCGGCCGCTACCGCCAGGGTGAGACCATCATCCGCGAGGGCGACCCCGGCGACGAGATGTACTTTATCGAATCGGGCCGGGTGCGCGTCGTCCGGCGGCGCGGAGACGAAAACGCGCTTCTGGACGAGCTGGAAGCGGGCGACCTCTTTGGCGAGATGGCCCTGCTTACCGGCGAGCCCCGCTCCGCGACCATCACCGCCCTGACCGACCTGAACGTCTGGATGATCGGCCAGTCCGATTTCAACGACCTGGTGACGGCCTATCCCAACCTGGCCCTGGCCCTCAGCCGCCTGCTGAGCGAGCGGCTGCGCAACACCGATGCCCGCTTTCTTGAGCAGCCGGCCACCGGCAGCGTGCCGGCCCCCACGGCCCGGGCACCGCAGAGCAAAAGGCCGAGTACAGGCTCGACGGTGGCCAATGCGGCAACCATCGCCGCCCCGGTTCCGCGCCCCAGGCCCGTGCCCCGGCCAGTCCCGCGCCGGACCGCGGCCCCCAGCCGGACCGCAGCGCCCCGGCGGCCTGCGCCGGCCCGGCGCCGCGCGCCACGCCGCCGCTCATCGCCGCCCCGGCGATCGTCGCCGGGCCTGGTCGGCGAGCTGGGTGGGGCCGTCGGCGGCCTCGTCACCTGGTTTGGGAACCTGAGCCCCGGGGCCAAGGTACGCCTGATCCTGTTCACCATGGCCCTCGTCTGGCTGCTGTGCATCGCCACACCCTACCTGGTCATCTCGACCCTGGCGGCCGACAACGTCACCAACCTGGAGGGCGCTATTGCCTTTGTGCAAACGGCAACGCCGCTGCCCACCGATGCGCCGCCCACGGCCGACCTGCCCCAGGCCATCGATCCGCCCGAGCCCGCCGCGGCCATGCTGGCCGCGCCGGCCGAGCCGGAAGTCATGACCCAGGAAATACAGGCCGAGGAACCGGCCGCCGGTGTCGCCGAAGCGCCCGTCGTAGAGAGCGTTGGCGCCGGGATCGAGGAAGCGGCCCCGGTCGAGCCTGCGGGCCAGGTGCCGGATCAGGCCGCCGTCGAGGCTGCCACGCCGACACCGTGGATCATTGTCGTGACCAACACGCCGGCGCCGCCCACCGAGACCCCCATCCCGACCGACACCCCTGTGCCGCCTACGGCCACGCCCAGGCCGCGGGTGCAAACCTCGGCCGCCGACGTGCGGCCGCAGCCAACGCCCACGGCCGCCGAACGGCCGCAGCCGGCGCGTAGCATCGATCCGCGCCTGGCGTCGTTGGGCGTCAGCGTCCAGCCCGTCGGCGTCGCCGTCGGCCAGAGCTACTGGCGTCTGGTCGAGGCCCGCTGGGCCAACGAGGACGAGGCCGGGGGCGACCACACCATCTATATCAACGTCATCGACGCGGGGGGCGCCCGCATCGTGGGGCAGCCCATCGAGATCCGCTGGGAAGCGGGCAACCTGACCGTAGTCACCGAGGACAAGCCGCCCAACGAGTATACGGCCAACTTTCCCATGTACAACACCCTGGGCTCCTACTCGGTGAGTTTGCCCGGCCTGCCCAGTGACGTCGTCGTGGGCATGGGCCTGGGCACGGCGGCTCAGCCTGACTTTACCGTGCACACGAACTTTTTCCTGACCTTCCAGCGGGTCACCCGCTAGCTTCTGTACCTCAAAAAGGGCGGACCACACGGTCCGCCCTTTTTTGATCTCCTGTTTTACACAGTGTTTACAAGCCTGACAAATGCCCGTAACAACCGGGGCCTATCATAGCACCTGTGGGGTGGGTGCGAGCAGTGACGCTGCTCGCACCTGCCCCAACGACGGACATAGAAGAGGAGGTTTGATGAAGCATAAACGACTGATCGTCATCGTCACCGCGGCAGCCCTGCTCCTACTGGCGGGCGGCATTGCCTGGGCCGCCGATAGAGAGCCGGCCGCGGCCGCCCGGCAGCAATTTTCCGTCGTCGGCGACGTGGTGAGCATCGAGGGCGACGAGGTGATGGTCCAGCCCGAGGGAGGACAAGAGGTCAGCGTGCTCCTCGGCGACGAGACCCACCAGTGGCTGCCCGGCGAGCCGCCCACGACCACGCTCTCCCTGGCTGTGGGTGACCCCGTGCTGGTCCTGGGCCGGCCGGCCCGGAACGGGGCCGGCGAGGCGGCCCTGATCGCCCGGTTTATCCTCATTGCCGAGCGCGAGGATCTGCCTCGTTACGTGGTGCGCGGCCAGGCCGTGGCCGTCACTGCCCAGACCATCGTCGTCCAGACCGGCCAAAGCGAGAGGGCAATCACCGTGGGCCGCGCCACGCGGCTGTGGTTGCTCCAGGGGCGGCTGGAGTCGCTGCGCGACGTCAAGGCCGGTGATAGGGTGTTGGCCGTGGGTCAGCCTACCGAGCTGGGACAGTGGCAGGCCGGTGCCGTCCTGGCTGTGGGCACTACCGCGACCGCGCAGCCCGCACTGCGCGGTGAGGTGACGGCCATCGACCTCGAGGCCGGCACGCTAGAGGTTGAGACCGCCCGCGGGCCGGTGACCGTGGTCACCGGCGAGGACACGCGCTACCGGCTGCCTGGCGTCGAGGATCCGGGCCTGGACGACATCCAGGTGGGGGATCGCATCGTGGCCGTGGGCCGCCCTGAGAGCCGTGATCCTCTTGTCTTTGCCGCGCGCGTCATCGGCATTCTGCCGGCCCGGGAGGAACAGGCCTCGGCCCCACCGGACGCCTGAACATCGGGAACGATTGCGAGGGCGAGGGATATCCCTCGCCCCGCACTTTGCCGGCCTCCCCCAGGGAGGCTGCTTCAGGGCTCTACAGACAGCCCTGCCCGCCCATCTACTGCCCCTTGACACCCCTTCCAGTCCATGCTATAATACCCTATGATGCAGTGCGTCATAAACCAAAAGTGGAGGAGGTATTCCCATGGCCAAGGTCAAGGTCAAGGTCGAAGAGATTTCGGACGAGGACGAGATGGAGCGCAGCCGGCTGCTGGAGGCTAGCCGCAAGCTGATGCTGGCCAGTATTGGTGCGGTGGCCCTGGCCCAGGACGAACTTGAGGGTCTGGCCAAGCGTCTGGTCGAGCGTGGGCAAATAGCCGAGCAGGACAGCAAGCGCCTGGTCCGCGAGATCATGGAGCGGCGCCGCCACGAAACACAAAAGGCCGAGGACCAGGTGGAGCGGCGCGTTGAGGAGCTATTGGAGCGCATGAACGTGCCCACCAAGAGCGACATCGAAACCCTGAGCGCCAAGATCGAGGCCCTGAGCAAAAAGGTCGACGAACTGAAAAAGGGCTGAGACCCACTATGCCGGTGATCAAGCGCTATCCCAACCGCAAGCTGTACGACACCGCGGCCAAGCGCTATGTCACCCTGGAAGAGATCGCCCGCCTGATCCGGGAGGGGCAAGAGGTCACAGTCATCGACCATGCCAGCGGAGAGGATCTGACGGCCGTGACCCTCAGCCAGGTGATCCTGGAACAGGAGCGAAAGCGGGAAGGCTTTGTGCCGCAGGCGGTGTTGGCCGGGCTGGTGCGTGCCGGCGGTGAGACGGTGGCCAGCCTGCGGCGCACGCTGGCCGCCCCCCTCAACCTGGCCCGCCAGGTGGACGAAGAGATCGAGCGTCGCCTGGCGGCCCTGGTCCGGCAGGGCGACCTGCCGGCCGAGGAGGAGGGGCGCTGGCGCGATCGGCTACTGGGCGCTGCCCCCCCGCCGCCCGACGACGAGGCGCTGCAGCGCCTGCTCGCGGCCCGCGATCTGGCCAGCCGAGACGATGTGCATCGTCTGTTGGACGACCTTGACCGCCTGGCGACCCAAATCGATGACCTGGCGGCGGCTGCCCAAGAACGCAAGCCGTTGCCCTAGTCCGCGTACGGCTCCCACCATACGCTCCAGGCCGGCCCGCGACCGGCCATTCGCCGTACAACACCAACTGCGCCGGCCGTGCGACAGGGCTGACCGCCGGTCACGGATAGGCTTGGAGCAGGGACAAAAATCCGTCATGGCGGGGAGCTCGCCTTTGGCGACGAAGCAGTCCCCACCTTGTCTAACGAAGAGAAGGGAGGCAATTCCCTCTCCCTTGGGCGAGAGAGTTAGGGTGAGGGGGGATTTTCGAGCCGCCGCCGCCAGGCCACCACGGCCCCCACGACCAAAACCACCACCATCCCCAGCGTGATGGCCAGCCCGGCCCGCCACGTCACTGGCCGGAAAACCATCGACACCCGGTGCGTGCCGGCCGGCACCGGCACCGCCCGGAAGGCGTAATTGGCGCGCAGGATCTCGACCGGCTCGCCATCGACCTTGGCCTGCCAGCCGGGATAGTAGGGGTCGCTCAACACCAGGTAGCCCGCCGCCGGGCTTTCGACCTCGATCTCCAGGCTGTCGCTGCCATAGCGCGCCACGCGGGCGCCGCCGGGTGCCGGCGGCAGATCGCCTAGCACCTGGCCCTCGCCCGCCGCCGGGCTGACGCCCTCCAGCACCACGGTTGAGGCCGGATCAAAATCGGGCTGATGGATCAGGTCCCAGGCCGTTGCCTGGTCGGCAGCGGGCAAGATCTGAAAGACAACCAGGGCGCGGGGCAGTGCCCGCTCGTTGCGATAGACGTTTACCTCTGGGTCGCCATCGTAGGCCGGGCTGAATTTCTCCCAATCCAGCACCGTGTCCTTGCCGGCGACCACGTACTTGACCCCCAGGAAATCGTACAGGGCCGTCGAGCGGCCGCCCAGGCCGTCCCAGTAACGCTCCACGTCGGCCACCACCAGCGGGTTGTCCACCCCCCCCACGTCGTCCAGCCCGGCCAGCAGCGCTAGGTCGGGCTGCCAGGCGCCGGCCACGTCGGTGCGCGAGTCGATGCGGTAGAAATCGGGGTCCTGGTGCAGAAACTCTACGACAGCGAAATGGTCATAGCCCGCCGTGGGCGGCTCGAACCCCAGGTCGACGTAAGCCCCCAACGAGGCCAGATCGACGAACACCAGGCCCACCGCCAGCCAAGCCAGCGCCCGCCGCCGCAGGCGCCCCGCGCGCCGTGCCCCCAGCCAGGCCAGCGACGCCCCCAGCAGCACCAGGGCCAGGATCACGCCGCTGGTCGCCGCCGATACCCGCCAGAAGAGGGTCGGGTCCCGGTCCTGGGCCTGGTAGACCATCAGGTAGGCCCAGGCGCCGCCCACGACGGCGCTCGCGCCCCCCAGCCACAGCAGGCCGCGCCAGGCGCCATCGAAGGCGCGCCGCGAGCGCCGGTCCAACGGCCGCAGCAGGCAGTCCAGGCCCAGGGCCGCCAGCCCGGCCAGGGCAAAATCGAGGAGCAGGACAAAGCGCGCCGGAGCGCGGATCTGGCGAAAGCCGGGCAGCAGCCCGTAGGCCCAGCCGTGAAAGACCGACTCGCTGCCCAGGGCCAGCAGGAAGGCGGCCACGCCCAGCGCGGCCAGGAGGGCGATGCGCCGCCCGCGGCGCAGCAGCAGGGCCAGCCCGGCCAGGATCAGGGGCAAGAGCCCTACGTAACCGGCGGCCACCCGGTCCCACACGCCCCAATAGAGGGCCGGCTCGCGGCTGCTGAACAGGGCCGGCACTAACAGTTCGCCCAGCAGGGCCGGCACCAGTGAATAGCGGGCCGCGTCGCGGTAGGGCAGCGCCGCCCGAGGGCTGAGGCCCGCGTACTGGAACGCCGGCAGCAGCACCAGGGCTGCCAGACCCAGCGCCACGGCCGCCGTCACGGCCAGGGCCAGCACTGGCCAGGCCGGCGCCCAGCGGCGGCCGTCCCGCCAGGACAGGTTACGCGCGGGCCCGCGCTGGTCGGCTTCCTGGATAACCCCCACGGTGGCCGCCAGGCCCAGCGCCAGGCCGATCATCAGCGTCACCTGCAGGTGGCCGGCCAGCGTCGAGAGGCCCAGGGCCACGCCGGCACCGGCGGCCAGGCCCAGACTGCGGCCCACCACCGCCCGCCAGAACAGCAGGAACACCAGCGGCAGCCAGGCAGCCACGGCGATGAGGTTCAGGTTGCCAAAATGGACGACAAAGATGCCCGAGAACATGTAGGCCAGTGCCCCTGCCAGGGCTGCCGGCACCCGCAGGCCGCGCCCCGGCGCCAGGTAGCGCAGGCAGAGGTACATCGTTACCCCGGCCAGGAATACGTGCCCGGCGGCCAGCCACTGCATTACCTCGTAGCCAAAGCCCGGCGCCAGCAGAAAGAGCAGCAGGTTTGGGGGGTAAAAGAGACCGCTCTGCATGTCGGCCAGGAACGGCGCCCCGCCATAGAGGTGGGGGTTCCACAACGGCAGGTCGCCGGCCGACAGTCGCGCCGCGGCAAAGCGGTAGGTGGGAAAGAGGAACGAGACCAGGTCGCCGCCGCCCGCCGGCTTCCAGGCCTCGCCGCTGAGCAGCACGCGCCAGAAAAAGCCCAACGCTGCCAGCAGCAGCAGAGCCACGGCGCCCAGGTCCTGGCGAAAATGTCGTCGTCTATCGCTCATAATCGTCTACCCCTGCCAGTCTAGTCCGACAATAATGCTCGCTCGGATGCTCGCTCGCGCCAGATTACAATCCGGCGCTTTGGAGAGAACCGCGGATTGTGATCCGCGGCGAGCAGAGCGGTGGCTCACGGTATCACCTCGACGGTGCCCAGGACCACGCGGTCGCCCAGGTCGGCGCCGCTGTCCGGGTCCTGCACTGGCAGGCGGTCCATCGTCGCCAGCAGGTACATGCCTACCTCCAGCAGGTGCGGCCCCGGCTGCGCCTGCGGCGAGACCTCCAGGGCATAGTTGTCCTGGACGATCTGGCCCATCGACCAGCGGTCGGTGGGCAGGCCGCCGGCCTGCGGCTCGCCGTCCATCTGGGCCTGGATCTGCCCCCCGGCATCCAGCAGGTGGGTAAAGACGGTGTACCGTTCCTCCATGGGTGCCAATGCCTGCCAGTAGAGGGTCAGCAGCAGGGTTCCGCCGGGGGCCACCTGCTCGGCGCCCAGGCTGTAGCCCAGCAGCCGTACGCGCCCGCCCAGGTCGGCCCGCAGCGGATGCTGGATCTCACCGCCGCTACCGCCGGCCGGGGCCATGACGTACAGCGCCAGATCGGCGTCCACCCAGCCGCCAAAGTAGGCCCGACTGCCGTGAGTCGCCAGCCAGCGCACCAGGGAGCCGGCGGGGTCATACTCTTCCGGGTTGCCAAAGCGCACCAGCCACAAACGCGCGTGTCGCCCGACAATGGCCTCCAGCTCCTGCGCCGTCCGCGGGTCCTCCAGCGGCACCCCCGGCCGGGGCACATAGTACGCATCCAGGCCCGCAGGCCGGTAGTAATCATACAAGGGCCGCTGCAGCGGGTTGGCCAACAGCAGCCCGTCGCCCGGGCGGGCGTGCTCCTTGACGTAGGCCATCATCTGCCCGTAGCGGCCCTTGGCATAGGCCTCGCCGCCATAATAGCCCGCCAGGCCCAGGCCGCTGCCCGCCAGGAGCAGCACGGCGGCGACGGCGGCCAGGGGCGCCCAGGCCCGCCCCAACGCGGCCAGGCCCCAGGCAGCCAGCAGGTAGAAGGCCGGGGCGATGAGCAGCAGGTACCGGGCGTAGAAAAAGGGCATGATGGGGTTGACGGCCCAGGCCAGCAGCAGGGGCAGCAACAGGTAGGCGGCCGCCAGCGTGCCTCCGGCCCCGCCCTGCCGCAGCGCCAGCACCAGGCCGGCGGCGACGACGACGCCAAAGACGATGCCGATGGCCCAGGCCCAGCCCGGCGACACGGCCAGCCCGGCGGAAAAGGCGCTGGCCGTCTCGCCGGCGATGCGCAGGGCGGTGGACAGGTCCCACTCGCCAAAACGGGCGCTGGCCTTGCCACCCAGGAATCCGCTCTGGACGGCGATCCAGGGCAGGTAGGCCAGGGCGATGCCCGCCTGGACCGCCAGCCAGCGGCTCAGCTCGCCGCGGCGCCCCCGCGGCAGGATAGCCTGCCGCCGGCTATCCTGCCGCCGGTGCCACAGGACCGGCAGCAGCACGGCGTTTTCGGCCAGGATCACGAAAAAGGCATAGTAGTGGGTATAGGCTGCCGCCAGGCCGGCGGCCCAACAGGCCAGGGCCACGGCCCCCGACCGCGGTTGGTGCAGAAAACGCAAGGCCCAATAGACAGAGGCGGCGGCCAGCAGGGTGACCAGGCCGTACATGCGCGTCTCCTGGGCGTAGTAGACCAGGACGGGCGAGACGGCAGCCAACAGGGCCGCCAGTAGGGGCACGGTCTCTGTGCCCAGCGCAAAGTCCCGGCCGGCTGCCCCCGTGGCACGCCGGCCCGCAGCGCCCACGGCGCGCCCGCCCGCAGCGTCTACGGCGCGCCCGGCCAGGACATAGACGACAGGTACCAGCAGCGTGCCCACCAGAGCCGAGAGCAGGCGCACCGCCAGCGGCGAGGTGCCGGTCAGCCGCTCCCAGAAGAAGAGCAACACGGGATAGAGGGGCGGGTGGGTGTCAGCCCCGCCGGCCACGACCTCGGCCAGGGGCCGGCTGCTGAGCCAGATGCTAAAGGCCTCGTCGCCCCAGATATCCTGGTGGTCCAGGGCATAGAGCCGCAAGCCAAAGGCCAGCAGAATGACCAGCAGGATCCAGAGCGAGGACCGGCGGGCGCGGACGGGAGTCATGGCGGCAGGGCTGCTAGTGCATGGCAAAGAAAAAGCGGACCAGGCGGATGACCTGCTGGGTCTCGGGTGCCGTGAGCTGGGCAAAGACAGGCAGTGACAGCACCTCGGCTGTCAGCCTTTCGGCGTTGGGGCACGAGCCAGGCTCATAGCCCAGAAAGGCAAAGGCCGGCTGGAGGTGTACGCCGCAGGGGTAATGGATCGACGTGGCCACGCCGGCCCCGGCGAGATAGTCGCGCAGGGCGTCGCGCAGCGAGGTGCGCACCACGTACTGGTGATAGACGTGCTCGGCCCGGGGCGGCACTGCGGGCCGGCCCAGATCGCCGGCATCGGCCAGCCCGGCGTCGTAGCGGCCGGCCAGGCTCCGCCGCCGGCGGTTCCAGGCATCCAGGTGGGGCAGCTTGGCGCGCAGGATGGCGGCCTGGATCTCGTCCAGGCGGCTGTTGACTCCCAGCAACTCGTGGTGGTAGGTGGCCCGCTGCCCCCCGTGGCGCAGCGCCCGCAGCCGCTCGGCCAGGTCGGCGTCGCCCGTGCATACCGCACCGGCATCGCCATAGGCCCCCAGGTTCTTGCTGGGATAGAAGGAAAAGGCCGCCGCGTCACCCAGGGCGCCGGCCCGGGTGTCGGCGTAGCGGGCGCCGTGGGCTTGGGCCGCGTCCTCCACCACCAGCAGGCCGTAGCGCCGGGCCACCGGCAGGATGGCCTCCATGTCGGCCGGGCAGCCATAGAGGTGCACGGGCACAACGGCGGCCGTGCGCGGCGTGATGGCCGCCGCCAGGGCGTCGGCGTCCAGGGTATAGAACATGGGGTCCACGTCGGCAAAGACGGGGGTGGCGCCGGTCATGGCCACGCCCAGGGCGGTAAAGGCCGCCGTCATTGCCGGGACCACCACCTCGTCGCCCGGGCCGATGCCGGCCGCCCGTAGGGCCAGGTGCACGGCGTCTGTACCGTTGCCCACGCCCACAGCGTGGGGTGCGCCGCAATAGGCCGCCCATTCGGTCTCGAACGCCTCCACTTCCTCCCCGAGGATGAACCAGCCCCGGCGCAGCACCCGCTCGATCGCCTGATCGATCTCGGGGCGGATGCGGCCATATTCCCGTCGCAGGTCGGCCATCGGTATTCTCGCTGCCATCGTCCCTCTCCTAGGCGTCCCAGTAGTATGACCCGTGCTGCTCGTAGTAGGCCAGCGAGCGCCGCAGGCCCTCTTCCAGCGAGACCCGGGGACACCAGCCCAACTTGCTGCGGATCTTGCGATAGTCCCCGTAATAGTCGCCAATGTCGATGCGCTGCCGCTTTTCGGGCCAGGGCACCAGGCGGTAACTGCCCTTGCCTGCCAGCCGCACCAGGAGCTGGGCCAGGTGCAGCAGGTTGATGGGCTCGTCGCCTCCCAGGTTATAGACCTGGCCGTTGGCCTCCTCGTCGGCGGCCACCCGCAGCAGGGCGTCCACCACGTCGTCCACGTAATTCAAGTCGCGCACCTGGCGGCCGTCGCCAAAGATCAGGAGCTCCCGGCCCTCGACCACCAGGCGCAGCCAGAGGCCCAGGAAGGTCTGCCGGGCGTCACATACCCGCATGCGGGGGCCAAAGGTATTGGTCAGCCGTAGCGAGGCGGCGCGCACGCCATAGACGTTGTTGTAGACAATGTGATACCACTCGCCCGCCATCTTGTTGATGCCATTCACGTCGGTGGGGTGCACCAGGTGGCGCTCGTCCACGGGCAAATAGTCGGGCATGCCATAGATCTGGCGCGTGCTGGCGAAAACGACCTTGACCTCCGGGTTGTTGTAGCGGCACGACTCCAGGATCGAGAGCTGGCTGCGGCAGTTGATCTCCAGGTCGGTAAAGGGGTCGTTCATGCTGTCCAGGTGGCTCACCTGCCCCGCCAGGTTAAAGAGATAGTCCTGGCCCTGCACCAGGTAGTCCATGCTCGTGCGGTCGCGCACGTCGGCGATGTTGACCCGGATGCGATCCTCGATGTCGGCCACGTTGAACAGGTTGCCGCCATAGGCCGGGATCAGGGAATCGACCACCAGCACATCGGCCCCCAGCTCTACCAGCGTGTGGGCCAGGTTGGAGCCGATAAAGCCCAGCCCGCCGGTGATGAGGACCCGCTTGCCACGAAATACTTCGAGATAGCCCGGGCCATCGCCCGGCAGGGGAGCCTGGCAATCGTCGAACATCAGCCCCTGCCCCTGCCGAGCAACTGCGGCCAGCGCAGCTCCCACCACAGCGCCCAGAGCTGCTTGCCCGTGCGCCAGATGCGGCGAAAGTTAAAGAACTGGCTCTTGCCATAGGCCCGGTGGTAGTGATGTACCGGCACCTCGGCGATATGAAAGCCGGCGTCCTGGACTTTTTTCATCAGCTCGACACAGATGACACCCGAATCCGATTTCAGATGGATCCGATCAAAGATGCGGCGGCGCATGAGGCGAAAGTCGCAGTCCACGTCGCGCAGCCGCAGGCCAAAGGCCAGCTTGACCGTCCAGTGGTAAATGCGCCCGATGATGATGCGGTGCAGGGGATCGGAGCGGCTGATCTTGTAGCCGTTGATCAGGTCCACCTCCTCGCTCCAGGCGTCGTACAGCCGCTTCAGCTCGCGGGGATCGTACTGGGCGTCGCCGTCGGTGTAAAAGATCAGCTCCTTGGTAGCGCTGGCAAAGCCGGTGCGCAGCGCGCCGCCATAGCCCTGGTTCTGGGCGTGGTGGATGACGCGCAGCTCGGGATAGCGCCCGGCCAGTTCCTCCAGCACCTCGGCCGTGTAGTCGCTGCTGCCGTCGTTGACCACGATCACCTCGTAATCATCGGCCAGCTCCCGCAGGGCCATGAGGGCGGTCAGGACCATGCTGGGGATGGTCCCGCCGTCGTTGTAGGCCGGAAAAAAGACCGATATGCCGGGCCGGCCGTCCCCTGCTTGCTCCTCGCTCATGCCTCCGCTCCCACGCAGTGCCTTGTCCCCCTACTCCCGGGCCACGGGCATTATAGCATCATACCCAGGCAGCGTCAAGCGTCATCCCTCCCCGGCCCCAGCCCAAGTTGACGTTGGTCCGGATTGGAGTATAATCTACTTGCCGCCGCGGCCGGCGAGTAACATACGAAACGAGGAGGTTTCAGTATCATGGTCATCATCACCGACGAATGCATCGAGTGCGGTTCCTGCATCGACGTCTGCCCCGAAGGGGCGATTTCGGAAGGTGACGGCAAGTACGTCATCGACCAGGAGCTGTGCATCGAGTGCCTGAGCTGCCTCGACGAATGCCCCAACGAGGCCATCGTCGAGCAATAGATTTTCAAAGACAAAAAACCCCCGATGGTTCAGGAACTGACCCACCGGGGGTTTTTTGCGTTCAAAGCCAGCGGGGCTATGAGTCCATTTCCTGGCGGCCGCGCCGAAAGGCCTGGCGGTTCAGGTCGACATACTTGGGCGGCACCCGTTTTTCCAGCACCGCCAGCCAGGTCTCGACCGGCAGGTCCAGGAGGCTCGACAGCGC
>Ga0316577_10000193_pt1 | contig 20297 bp, 21 predicted proteins | sample S5NA_FD_203073 | JGI IMG/M metagenome (GOLD analysis project Ga0316577, IMG submission 203073) | Rhizosphere microbial communities from salt marsh grasses in Alabama, United States - S5-7_050615r2r1 | ecosystem: Host-associated > Plants > Roots > Rhizosphere | place: USA: Alabama | collected... | reverse complement strand
CTGGCGACACCGCAGCAATATCCGCAACCTGGTCAGCGGAACCGAGGATCGACTGACCGACCGGCCGCAATAGGACGCAGGGCCCGCGGTGGCCCATGCCGGGGCACCGGCCTGCGGGACAGCTCGACCGAGCCCTGGCTCAGGCCAGGATCCGTGTTGTCGCGCCCTGATGCGGCTCGTCCGGCGGGCGGAACCAGCTCAGTTTCTCACGCAGCTTGACGACCTCGCCGACGATGATGAGGGTCGGCGGCTCGGGCGGGTCGGCCTCGACGAGATCGAGGATGGTCGACAGGGTGCCGGAATAGACCCGTTGCCTGTGCGTGGTGCCCTGCTGGATCAAGGCGACCGGCATCGTGTGCGAGACCCCATGCGCGATCAGCCGGTCGACGATAATGGGGAGGCCCGCCAGGCCCATGTAAAAGACCACAGTCTGATTCGGCTGGGCGAGTGCCGGCCAGTTGAGATTCATGGTGCCGTCCTTTAGATGGCCGGTCACGAAGGTCACGGACTGGGCATAGTCGCGGTGGGTGAGCGGGATGCCGGTGTAGCTGGCGCATCCCGCAGCCGCGGTGATCCCGGGAACGACCTGAAAGGGGACGCCCTCGGCGGCAAGGGTATCGATCTCCTCGCCGCCGCGCCCGAAGATGAAGGGGTCGCCGCCCTTGAGGCGGAGCACGCGGTGACCGTCTTTGGCGAGATCGGCGAGCAGGCGGTTGATCTCCTCCTGCCTCATCGCATGGTGATTGCGCTGTTTGCCGACGTAGATGCGCCGTGCGTCGCGGCGGGTCATCTCGAGGATCGGCTCGGCGACCAAGCGGTCGTAGACCACGACGTCGGCCTGCTGCATGAGCCTCAAGGCGCGAAAGGTGAGCAGGTCCGGGTCACCGGGACCTGCGCCGACGAGATAGACCTCGCCCGTATCGGATTCAAGCGCATCGGGCGCAAGCTCCTGCTCGATCACTGCCTCGGCCTCCGCAAACTGGCCGGCAAAGATGCGCTCGGCGACCGCGCCCTCGAGCACCCGATCCCAGAACCTCCGGCGTTCGCGCTGTTCCTCGAAGCGCTCCTTGACCCGATCGCGATAGCGGGCGCAGAGCTCGGCGAGCCTCCCATAGCCGGCCGGGATCAGTGATTCGAGCCGGGTTCGGAGGAGCCGGGCGAGAACCGGTGACGCCTTTCCGGTCGAGACGGCGACCACCACGGGCGAACGGTCGACGACGGAGGGGAGCAGAAAGGTGCAGGCCTCCGGGTCGTCGACGACGTTGACAGGGACGTCGTGCTGGCCGGCAAGCTCGGCAATACGGCGGTTGACGCCGCGGTCGTCGGTCGCGGCGATCACCAGTCTGTTGCCGGGGATATCGCTCGGCTCGAAGCGCCGGGGGAGGTGACGAATCTCACCGCGCTCGGCCTTGCGCGCCAGAGCGTCCACGAGATCCGGAGCGACGACGGTGACCGCCGCGGCGGCGCGAAGCAGGCTGTTGATCTTGCGTGCCGATGTCGCTCCGCCGCCGACGACGAGGCAGGGTTTACCTCGCATGTCTTGGAAGATGGGAAGGAAGTCCATGGTCATATCGGGGTTGTGGTTCGGCCCGGGTCGTTGAGTTGGCTGTCAAAACACCTTAATATACTTAAATACTTAGGTTGGTGGTAGGATGGTGATGTGATCAATGAGATTGATTCCGAATCTCTGCACGAACGGATTGCGAGCGGCGAGGGGGTCCTGCTCGTGGACATTCGGACCCCGGCCGAGATCGCGCAGGGGGCGATCCCCGATGCGCTCCAACTGCCGATGCACCTGATCCCGGTGCGTATGAATGAGTTGCCGAAGGACCGGGACCTGGTCCTCTACTGCCGCAGCGGCGCCCGTTCGTACCAAGCGTGTGCCTATATGATGCAGCAAGGGTACGACCGGGTCCTGAACCTGCGTGGGGGGATCATCGCCTGGGCGCGCCACGGTTACCCGATCGCTTGACCATTTCGGCGCTCAACCCGCCCGGCGCGGCATCTCGAGGCCCTGGTGGGGTGATGGCTCAGGGAAGCGCTGAAACAGTCATCGCTTCCCGCGCGGGGCAGGAAGCCGCGACATTTGCAGTGGGTCAAGCCGCTGAAAATGAAGGAGAGCGGAAGCTGCGTTTTCGCTCTCCGCGCCGTTCCTTGGCCAGGATGGCCAGTAAGTCAGCGTTTCCTTCGGGGCTTCGCGCCGATCGCAGCACCTTGCCTTTTCCGCCTTTTTCGCCTATAAAACCGAGTTCTCGTGTCTACTGATATTCTAAAACAGCTCTCGCGAGGAGGTGCTCCATGGCAGACTTTGATCAAGAACTCGACGCCAGCGGCCTGAACTGTCCGCTCCCGATCCTACGTGCGAAAAAGACGCTCAACGCGATGGATTCCGGTCAAGTGCTGCACGTCGTGGCCACGGATCCCGGGTCGGTCAAGGATTTCGACGCCTTCGCCAAGCAGACAGGCAATGAGCTCATGGAGTCGAAGGAAGAGGGCGGGAAATTTCATTTCCTGATCAAGAAATCCTGACAGGTCAGACCCTTCCCGCCAAACCGAACCAAACCGCGAGCCTTTGATTCGCGAGGAGGATCCGATGGAAGACAAGAAACTCGCCATTATAGCGACCAAAGGCTCTCTCGATTGGGCCTACCCGCCCTTCATACTGGCGTCGACCGCATCGGCGCTGGGCTACGAGACCCAGATCTTTTTCACCTTCTACGGGCTCCAGCTTCTCAAGAAGAAGCTGGCCCTCGAGGTTACCCCGCTCGGTAACCCCGGGATGCCAATGCCCATGGGAATGGACAAGTGGTTTCCGGTTCTCGGCCTCGCCTTGCCCGGCATGCAAGGCATGATGACGGCGATGATGAAGAAGAAGATGAAGGACAAGGGCGTTGCCAGCGTCGAAGAGCTGAGAGAGCTCTGCCAGGAGGCCGAGGTCAAGCTGATCGCCTGTCAAATGACGGTTGACCTTTTCGACATGGACCACTCTGAGTTCATCGAAGGTGTCGAGTACGCAGGTGCCGCCGCCTTTTTCGAGTTCGCTGGCGAGAGCGACATCTGTCTCTACATCTGAGATGCCTCAGACATCGATCGAGCGGCTGTCTGTGTGAGCGATCATCTGATCGGTCGGTCCGAAACGCCGCCGATCCGGCGGCGTTTCTGTTTCGGCGCCTTGTGGGGCGGCACTGTCGGGTTCGGTGATGATTTTTGGTGGCAGGATGGCCACTCGATCGACTTTGCCTTAGTGGCTTCTGGGGAGACGCTGCTCAAATGCCATCCTCGCATTCGATCAGCTCGCGACTCGAAAGTGCGATTTCAGAACCGCTCCATTTTCAGTCGCTTAGGGCGCTCGAAAATGCCGGGCTGTTCGTGGGCTAGAAAACCTTGACCACCTCGATCCCGAGCAGGTGTGCATCCATCGCATACTTGCCCTGGATCGCGTTGGTCCCGTTGATGTCTCTCCCGCCGAGATAGGGTCTGTCGCCCCGGTAATGGCGGTCCTTCCCTTTGACATACATGTAACCGGCCTCGACCGAGAGGCCGGCGCCCAATCCCTGCGCGAGGCCGACGCTGAAAAGATGGCGGTCGCTGTCCGGGACCCGGGCGCTGAAATGGGCATTGTCCTGTCCTGTCTCGTCGTAAGAATAACCGACACGCAATTGGGTCGCGGACCGCAGCTGGTAGGTTGCACCGATCCGGTATGCGCTGCTGTCACGCCAGTCGTTCGTATCCGTGAAGATCGTCTCGCCTGTGCGCTTGCCCTTGACCACCAGTTTGTCGAATGCGCTCCAGCCGGTACGTGTCCAGTCGAGCTCGATCGCCAGCGCGTCCGTGATCAGACGGCGAATGCCGAGCTGCAGGCGCCAGGGCAGGTCGAAGCTCACCTCGGCATCCTGCGCCGGCGGAATGGCGCCGATCGCGACCAGCGTCCGGCTCAGTGGCCTGTAATCGCCCTCGACGCCGATGGTCGCGCCAGAGCGAAACGCGGCACCGAAGCTCCAGTCCCCATAGCGGTAAAGGGCGCTCAGGTTGAAGCCCAGATCGGTCCCGTCGCCTCGCAGCTGCCCGGCGGTCGAGTCGAGCTGAGCCCGCTTCAGCCAGTAGATGTCCAGTCCGCCGGACAGACTGAGGTTGTCGCTGACCCGATAGACGACGCTGGGCGAGAGGTCGATGACCTCCAATTTGCTCGCCGTGGGGTGGCCGCGCGGGACGTTCGGGTCGAGCGGGGGCGGCACGGGGAAGGGAAGCCGGACGGTGTTGCTCAAATCCGGAAAGGTCCCGTCCTGCCAGCGGGTCTCCAGCCCGAAGGGAGCGGTCACGCCCAGCCCGATCCGCCACCGGTCGTCCACGCGCACGGCGGCCTGAACCATGGGGCTGGCGAGCCAGTCCGCGCCCTGGCTCTCGTGGCTGCCCGTTGCGGTCTCCACGGTGAAGCTCGGACCGATCATGAGCGCGCCGACGGCGCCGCTGGATGTCTCGTGAAAACCCATCGCGGCCGGGTTATAGGGAAAGGCCCCGATGTTGTCCGGGTTGGCGACCACCGCGTTTGCCAGTCCGATGCCGGCGCTGGAGGCCTCGGGGAGGGAGAAGCCCGCCGCCCGCACTAAGCTGACCGTTGTGAGTGCGCCGGCTGCCACGAGGCCGGCGATCGCGGCCGTGATCTTCTGCTGGTTCATTAAACGGCTCCTTGTCGGTGCATGGAATCATGCCTTTTTGTGAGGAAACTGTATGCGACGCGGCCGCCTGAATCCAGGGTTCGTGACCGTAAGATGTCCGCCCGCCGGGACCGGGAGGGGGTGCCCCCGCGTCTTGCAGCGCAGCGTCAGCAAAGCCCTTGAGATTACAGTGGAACTATCCGTGCGGCAGGCGATTGTGGTATAAGCCAAATTTATTCGTTCGTTGTCATCGGCGCAGTCCCCCCAGGATGGCAGATCGCAGACTCCAGGTATTTCATGCGGTTGCTCGGCTGCTGAGCTTCACCAAAGCCGCCGAGGTGCTGCACATGACCCAGCCGGCGGTGACCTTTCAGGTCCGTCAACTGGAGGAATACTTCAACACGCGTCTGTTCGATCGGACCCACAACCGGATCAGCCTGACGGACGCGGGCAAGACGGTCTTCCAGTCGGCCGATCGGATCTTCGAGCTCTATGCGGAAATGGAAAACGCCGTGCGCGAGATCACAGGCGAGATCAGCGGCGCGTTGGCGATCGGGGCGAGCACGACCATCGCTGAGTACATGTTGCCAACCCTGCTCGGTGATTTCAAAGAGCGCTATCCGGACGTCACGGTCCATCTGAAGGTCTCTAACAGCGAGGGTATCGTCTCGATGGTGGAGAACAACACCATTGACCTTGGCGTGGTCGAGGCGCCGGTCGGCAACAAGAACCTGGTCGTCGAGCACTGCAAGCGAGATCAACTCTACGCAATCGTGCCGCCGGGCCATCCCCTGGCAGGCGAGAACCGCGTCACGTTCGAGCGGCTTCTGGAATACCCCTTTATTTGCAGGGAGGAGGGTTCAGGGACGCGCGAGGTGATCAACGATTACCTGCATCTCCAGCAGGACGGCCATTCGGTCCTTAAGGTGGCAATGGAGCTGGGCAGCCCCGAGGCCGTGAAAGGGGCCGTCGAGGCCGGCATGGGTGTGTCCGTCGTTTCAGGGGCCACCATTCAGAAGGAGTTGAAGTTGGGCACACTCGTGGCCCTCAACCTGGATCCGCCGCTTGATCGGCCGTTCTCCTTTGTCCATCAGAAACAGAAGTTCCGCCTGCGGGTGATGGAAGAGCTGCTGGAGTTTGCCCGCGCCTATTGTCGCGAGCACTAGCGAGACGGCCCCGCCCACGATGTCCCCTTGGAGTGACCATTGCCGCGGGCCGTTCTATGGGATGGCGGCGCCCGGCGCCGCAGGTCCTCACCCCGGCTGCGTTGGAGCGGGCTCCGGGGTGGGACGTGTTTAGTCGGGTGCCGGGTTCCAATGCCGAGCGCCGGCTGGTTCGGGCGTTTCGTGCGCTCGCACCGGCGGACCGGGAGACGCTTCTCGCCTTCGCCGCGTTCCTAGTGAAGCGTGACAATGTGAAGGCGCAACGTGAGGAGCCGCCTGATCCGGTACCCTTGCCGCGTCCCGGCGAGGAGACCGTGGTCGCGGCGATCAGACGCTTGTCCAAGAGCTACGCCATGCTCGACCGCGGAGCCATGCTGAATGAGACCTCTGCACTCATGTCCGCGCATGTGTTGCATGGGCGCTCAGCCCGCGAGGTGATCGACGACTTGGAGGCCCTGTTCGCCCGGTACTACCAGGATTACCGCACCAAGCACCAATCGGATGGTGAATCCCGAACCTCATGAACATCGTCGCCAACTGGTTTCGGCGTTATTTCTCCGATCCCCAGATCATCCTCCTGGCACTGCTGCTGCTCATCCTGTTCGCCGTGGTCATCACCATGGGGAGCATGCTGACTCCGGTGCTCGCCAGCGTCATCATCGCCTATCTCCTCGAGGGACTGGTCTCGCAGCTCCAGCGGGCCGGTTTGCCGCGCCTGGCGAGCGTCCTGTTGGTCTACCTGGCCTTCCTGTTGTTCGTCGCCCTGGTGCTGCTCGGAGTGATGCCGATGGTCTCCCGCCAGGTCACCGAGCTGGTGCAGCAGCTTCCATCCATGATCTCGGTAGCCACCAACTCACTCCTGGAGCTTCCTGGGCATTATCCGGATCTGGTGACCGAGGCGCAGGTCGCTGAGTTGATCGACATGCTCCGCGTCGAGACCGTCTCGTTCGGCCAGCGCGTCCTATCCTGGTCCCTCGCCAGCGTGGTTGGGATCATCACCATCCTCGTGTATCTCATCCTCATGCCATTACTCGTGTTTTTTTTCATGAAAGACAAGGAGCTGATCCTGGATTGGTTTCGCCGGTATCTTCCCAAGCACCGCCCGATCGTGAACGACATCTGGAGAGACGTCGACCGTCAGATCTCCAATTACGTGCGCGGAAAGGCCTGGGAGATCCTGATCGTCTGGGCGGTGAGCTATGCCACCTTCTATTCCTTCGGGCTCAAGTACTCGATGCTCTTGTCTTTGTTGGTCGGTCTTTCGGTGATCGTTCCTTACATTGGGGCCGCCGTGGTCACGTTGCCGGTCCTTCTGGTCGCCTGGTTCCAATGGGGCTGGGCACCGACCTTCATCTGGCTCGGCGTGGCGTATTTCGTGATCCAGGCGCTGGACGGTAATGTGCTGGTTCCGTTACTCTTTTCTGAAGTGGTCAACCTCCACCCGGTCGCCATTATCGTGGCAATCCTTGTGTTCGGGGGGGTCTGGGGGTTCTGGGGGGTCTTCTTCGCGATCCCGCTCGCGACCCTCGTCCAGGCGATCTTGACGGCGTGGCCGATCCCGCCCGAGGAGCCGGGATGTGTCTCCCCCTGAATCCGGACGCCCGCACCGGGCGGGTGATCGGCATGAATACGGGGATCTGCAGTTCCTCTGGGGGCTTCGCCGGAATCGGTTTCGCCGTTCCGGTCGACACCTCTCAGGCCGGGGGGCAGGTCAGGCCGGAGCCAGGGTAGTCCAGCGAGTCTATCGCAAGGGGGAGGTGATCGAGGTCCGGCTGTTGCTAGGCTGCAGTCCCGGGCAACCTGTGTCAGGAACCGGGCAGGCAACCCGGCCACCCGCCGTCGAGGCCGCTTCTGGCCTCGCCCTTCGGGAGCCCCCAAACCCGTCAGCGCGGAACAGGGCCGCCGTCAGACCGCGAACGTTGATTGTCAACAGGCCCTAGTAGTCCGTCAATCCTCGATTGACAGACTACTAGCTCAAACCGCAGATCCCCCCCGGGCAGCAGGCTCCGGTCGAGCAAGCCGGGGCGGCCCCGCTGCCGAGGCTCGAGACCAGGTTCCCGCCGGTCGCAAGTCGGTGAACCGGCGCGCTCGGCGGGGTGTCGCCGGGCTCGAGGCCGGCTCGCTCGCAAAGCTCCCCCCAGCTCGTGAGGTTTTCGCTCATGCGGTGATTCACTTCGACTACGCGGTCGTTCGTATCGCAGCGGTAATCATAGGTCGGCATCGTCGTTCTCCGAAGAATATCGATGAATGCTTATGGACAGCATTATAGGCCTGGTGCGCTTTCAGGCAAGCCCCACCGGCGTTGCCGTGCCTCGTTGATCTGTCAACTGGTTGGTGGCTGATGCAGATGCCGGCATGGGTGACGGTCTCAATCCTCCATGGCCCGCCGCGCACGGTTGCGGAAGACCTGCATCTCCTTCGCGGCCTGGATGTCGCCCTTCGCCTCCGCGACCGCGATGCCGTTCTCGAAGGCCTTCATCGCCTCGGCATGTCGTCCGGCCGCCGAGAGCGCCTTGCCGAAGAGTTTCCAGGCGGCCGAGTAGCCGGGGTCGAGACGCACGGCCTCGGCGAGGTGGACCAGTGCCTGTCGGTGATCGCCGGCCTTGAGTTGCTCCGCGCCGAGGCTATAGCGCAAGAGGGCGGAGTCTTGACCGCGTTTCAACATGGCCTGCAGGTTATCGATGATGCCCATTGCGCTTGATCCGTGGTTGGATGGAGGGTGGTGTGCCTGCGACCTCCACCCCGCGTCAGCGTTGCCAGAATGCCGGTGTGAGGAGGACCAGGAGCGTGAAGATCTCGAGCCGCCCGAGGAGCATTGCCACGCAGAGGATCCATTTCGCAGGATCGTAAAGGTGTGCATAGTGGGGGCCGACTTGGGCCAGTCCCGGGCCGAGATTGTTGATGCATGCCGCGACCGCGGAAAACGAGGTCAGGAGGTCGAGCCCGGTGGCCGCAAGCAACAGGTACATCGCCACAAAGCTCGCGACATAGAGGGAGAAAAATCCCCATACGGCGTCGACCACGCGGTGGTTGACGCTCTTTCCGCCGATGCGAACGGGTATCTGTGCGTTGGGGTGAATCAGCCGCTCGATCTCGCGGATGCCTTGCTTGATCAGGAGCAGGAAGCGGATGACCTTGATCCCGCCGCCGGTCGAGCCAGCGCAGGCGCCGACAAAACTGGCAAACAACAACAGGATCTCGATGAAAGGTGGCCAGAAATAGAATTCCGCGGTCGTGAAGCCGGCCGTGGTCCCGATCGATACCGCCTGAAACAGCCCATTCGTGAACGCATCGTCCCAGGTGATGTAGGTGTCGCTATAGAACAGGGCAAGCGTCGTCATGGCGGTCACAGCGGCCATGATGAGGAGGAAGAAACGCAGCTCGCTGTCGCGCCAATAGACGCCTAGATCCTGTCGTCGAAACGCGACGAAATGAAGCGCGAAGCTCATGGCTGCCATGAGCATGAAGACGACGGCGATCATTTCGATCAAGGTGCCATCGAAATAACCCATACTGGCGTCGTGGGTCGAGAAGCCACCGATGGCGACGGTGGAAAAGGCGTGGCCCACCGCATCGAACAGGCTCATGCCGGCGGCCCAATAGGCGAGCGCACAGGCGACCGTGATCCAGGCGTAGATGTACCAGAGCGCCTTTGCCGTCTCGGTGATCCGGGGTGTAAGCTTGGTATCCTTCATCGGCCCTGGCATCTCGGCGCGGTAGAGCTGCATTCCGCCGATCCCGAGCATCGGGAGGACCGCGACCGCAAGTACGATGATGCCCATGCCGCCTAGCCACTGGAGCTGTTGGCGGTAGAAGAGAATCGCCTTGGGCAGGTAATCGAGTCCGACGATCACTGTCGCGCCGGTGGTGGTGAGTCCGGACATGGACTCGAAGATTGCATCCGTTACCGAGAGGTTGGGCTCCTCGGCGAGCAGGAAGGGTAAAGAACCGGCCAGGCCGAGGCCGGTCCAAAATAGGACGACGACCATGAACCCGTCCCTGATCCGCAGCTCCTGCCGGACCCGCATGACGGGAAGGAAGGTCACCAGGCCGATGCCGAGGATGAGCAGGAATGCGGCGAGAAACGGCCAGACCTCGTCGTCTTGGTAGATCAGCCCGACCACGACCGGCGGGAGCATCGAAAAGCTGAAGATCGTCAGCAGGAGTCCGAGGATCTTCTGGACTGCGAATAGCTTCATCTCGCACCCGGACGGATCGTCAAGCAATCGATAGCCGCCGGGATCAGCATCCCGAATGAACGACACCAGACGATGAATCTAGCCGTATCCCTTGTTGCAATTTCCCTGCTGCTGCTGCTCGGCCTCGCCGTCGCCGGTCTACTCCTTTCCGGCTCTGACAGCCGCTCCGCCAACGACGATGATCCGCCATCCCGTTGAGCCAACGTCGGCTTTCCCGCCGACCGACCCGGCTAGACGGCCCCGGCATCCGCGGGCCGTGATTGCAGCACCAACCCGCGGCCTGCTGCTTTGCCTGGCCCTCGGCGTGGCCGGATGCACTCACGCGCCTGGCCAGCCGCGCGTAGCGGGCTTCGAGGTCGAGATCCCCGAGCCCATCAGGATCCCGCCAGGATCCGCCCATGCCAGCTTTCGGGGCGGCCGACAGGTTGCCGGAGTTAGTCTGCTGGAGCCCTTTTGCGAGTTGGAGATCGCCACGGTCTCCGATGCGGGCCAGATGAGCAGCTCCGGGAATTTCCGGGTCGTGTCTAGTCGTTACACCCTGCTCAAAGATCCGATCACGCGCGTTCCCGCCCTGATGGCGGGGTTCGGCTGCTCCGACACCCTGTTCCAGGAGTCCGTGTGGCGGCTGCGGAGCGACCCCGGGTCAAACGTGCGATCGCTGCGTTGTATCGCCCCGTACTTTGATTGCCGCCTTGGTCCACCTCTCACCCTTCCCCAGTCGCAGCAGGTCATCGGGCCGCAGATGAGGATCCGGGCCATCGCCGGCGCCGCGTCCTGATTGCGGTCGGGGGCGAGCTCAACGCCGCGCCGTACAGTCGCCATGGTGGCAGTGGATGCGCAGCGATCGCCCATCGAGGCAGTCGACGCGATGGCGCTCCCAATCCGCGCCGGATGCCTCGAGCACGGCCCCCGTCGGCGTCAGCGCACAAGCGCGACTCTCCGCGTAGCGCTCCGCATAATAGGCCCAGACACCGATCGGGCCCCTTTGAGTCGGATCGCCGACTGAGCCGACGGACCCCACGAGGGTCGCTTCCTCCGGCTCGCCCGGATCCCGGCGGTGCTGGCGATCCCAGTTGCTTCGGAGTGAGGCCAACGCGTTCGTCAGGTTCTCGCGGTAGCGCTCGGTGACGTCCGTGCTCAACTCCTCTCCGGTCGCCGAGACCTCGACCTCGCGGCCGCGCAGAAGCACCCTCACGCCGGCGGGTTCTTCCGTGAACCACGCTGAGACGCGGATCAGTCGTCGCGGATCGCCCTCCTCGAGGACTTGCTCGAATTCCGCCACCTCCGCCGCCGCAAGCACGGCCCATCCACGCTCGGATGCCGAGTCGACGGCGAAGCGTCGGGCTTCATCGACGGTGGCATAGAACAAGAGCGCGCTCGGTCCGGTTATCGGGGCGGCGAGGCTGAGCTTCACGAGGAAGACCCCGGTGACCAGGGTCGCGAGCTTCCGCCCGGCACCGCCACGCCTCATTCGCGATCCGGCGCCTCTCCGCCGGGTGGCGGATGAGCGGGTCCTCGCTCCGATCCCGCCGTCATCTGGCACAAACGGCGTGGTCAGGCCGAGCGCGACCGTTGACCCCGGTCACAGCAGACCCCGACATTCACCATTGTCACACTGGACGAGGACTGCGTCCGTGCCCTTGCAGGGCACCTTGTGGATCTCTCCGTCGCTTCGCGAATCGATGAGGATCGAGCCCTGGGACGCCACGTTGCAGCCGCGCAGACGCGCATACTGCTCTGCATAGTACGCCCAGCGCACCGACTCCGACGCCGGGTACAGCGCCACCATGTTCTCGCTGCTGGGCAGTGGCAGGGGCGCGGCGGGCGGCTCCGGAGCCGGTTCCGGGATCACCATCGGTTGCACCGTTGCTACAGTCGGCAGGCCGCTCAAGACGGGGCTGGCGTCGACGACTGGGGCCGGCGTGACCCCGCTGCGCCTGGGCTCAGGCGCAGGCGGCCGCAGTCGGGTATCGGCGACGCGGGTGGGGACCGGCTGCTCAACGGGTCCCGGCGCAGACCGAGGTGCTGGAGGCTCTGGCGCGCTTGGGGCTGGTGCCTGGTCGGGCTCGATCACTGCCGCGGCGGCCTCGTTGGTCCAACCCGCTGGGTGACGTTGGCTGACGTCGCTCGCTGCATCGCCTCGGGCGAAGGAGTCCTGACTCTGTGCCTCGCTGTCGCGCTCGGCCAGTGCGCCGCCGCCGAGCGGCGGTGCGGCCTGTGCGAGCCGGGCGCGGTTCTGAGACCATGAGTCGTGGAGCGACCGGAGGGACTCGTTCAGCGAAGCGCGAAAGGTCTCGGTCACGTCGGTGCGCATCGGCCTTCCGGCGCGCGCGGCCTGCGAGACGACCGCCGCGTCCAGGGCAACCTTGACGCCACCCCGATCGCTCAGGAAGTAGGAGGTGACCTCAACCGGCGAGCCGGGTGCGATCCCGGATGCCGCGAGGTCACGCGCCGCCGATGAGCCCGAATCGAGTGATCGTTGAACAACCAAACGGTCTTCGGTCGACTCCACGATGGTCCAGGACCGGCTCCGTGCCGCCCCCATGGCGAGTGCCTTGACCTCGGAACGGGTGGCCCCGGGGAACGCCATCTGCGGGCGATCCCCAACCGACCAGCTGCCCGGCCGCATGTCCGAGCCGGAGGCGCTCGGCGCACCGGCGCAACCGGCCATCATGCCGCCGAGGGTCGCGAGACAGCAGACACTAACGATGAAACGCATCTTCACACCCAGTCCTCGAGATCAATCCGTGGATACCCGGCGGACGCCGACCGTCCCAGGTCCCGCCAAGCGTGCCATACCTTAGGTCAGGATCCTAGCGGGGATGGCGCGATTCAGGGCCCGCGACCCCATGCGCCAGGCCTACGGGAACGGATCGTGCGCCCCGGCGCGGTGCCGTTGAACCGAATGCAAAGGTTGGCAGGGCGCCTGCCGCTGATCCATGCGCGTCGTTGAGTTGGAGCCGGTGCGCGGATTCGAACCGCGGACCTACGCATTACGAATGCGTTGCTCTACCGACTGAGCTACACCGGCAACCAAGCTCTTAAGTATAGGTGGAGAAACCGCCGGCCTCAACCGGGAGCTGATGCGGTTTCTGTCCGTGTCTGCGAGGCGGCATTTCGAGCTGTTATACTGCAAAATTGAGCCGTATTGACGCATGAAGCCGATGGCCGTGAACCCTGCCGAACGATCCCTGGTCGCCTTTACCCGCGTGGAAGCCCGCGCCGCCGCCGGTCTGGCCGCGATCTTCTCAACGCGAATGCTGGGTCTCTTCATGGTCCTGCCGGTCTTCGCTCTGTACGCCCATGAGTTAGAGGGCGCGACGCCCATCCTGGTCGGGCTGGCGATCGGCGCCTATGGCCTGACCCAGGCGCTCTTCCAGATCCCTTTGGGTCTGCTGTCGGATCGCGTCGGGCGTAAGCCCGTCATCTATGCCGGACTTGTGCTGTTTGCGATCGGGAGTATCGTCGCGGCCTTGGCCGATCGGATCGAGCTCGTGATCCTGGGGCGGGTGATCCAGGGCAGCGGCGCCATCGCGGCGGCGACCATTGCCCTGACCGCCGATCTCACTCGGGATGTCGTGCGGACCCGGGCCATGGCCGCCATCGGCATCAGCGTCGCCTTGTCGTTTGCGGCCGCGCTCGTCATCGGGCCGCCGTTGGCGCGCTGGGTCGGGATATCCGGGATCTTCTGGTTAACTGCGGTCCTGGCGGTCGCGGGGATCCTGGTACTGACCTATGTCGTGCCTGAACCCGTGCGCTCGAGTGTGCACCGAGAGGCGCAGCCGGTGATGGACCAGTTTGCCGGCGTGCTCACCAACCGAACGTTGCTGCGACTCGACCTCGGCATCTTTCTTCTGCACCTCACCATGGTCAGCCTCTTCGTGGTGCTGCCGCTCTCCATCGAGTCGGCAGGACTGGCGGCCGAGGACCACTGGCTGCTTTATCTGCCCGTGGTGCTGCTCGCCATCGTCGCCATGGTCCCGTTCATCATCCTCGCCGAGCGTGGGGGCAAGGTAAAGAGCGTCTTGCTCGGCTCGGTCATCGCCATGGGCTCGGCGATGTTGGGCTTCTATCGCTTCAACCAGTCGGTCTGGGTCCTGGGGCTGCTGTTGCTCGTGATGTTCACGGCCTTCAACCTGATGGAGGCCATTCTGCCGTCCCTGGTCTCGAAGGCCGCGCGTCCCGGGGCCAAAGGAACGGCCATGGGGGTCTTCTCGAGCTCCCAGTTCGTTGGTGCGTTTCTGGGTGGGCTGCTTGGGGGCATGGCGCACCAGAGCTTCGGTGCGGACGCAGTCTACCTGGTCGGCGCTGCGACCGCGTTGGTGTGGGTCGGCCTCGCCGCGGGCATGGCGATGCCCGCGAATCTGACCGCGCACGTCCTGTCGCTCGACGCGCTTCCAGCTGGCCCGGGTGACGGTCTGGAGGCGCGTCTGCTCGCCATACCGGGCGTCGAGGACGCGGTGGTCGCGCTCGATGAGGGCGTCGCCTATCTGAAGGTGGACAGTCGCAGATTGGATTGGGCAAAATTGCAGGAATTCACTGCGGTTTCGGCGTAGCCTGGATGACGCGTCAGCGGAATCCGGGGCTGGCTCGCGGCGTAGGATCGGTCAGACGCATCTGCGGCAGCCTGGTTTCTGCTGACGCTCCATCCGGCCTCCGGGGCGCCCGACTGCCATCCTTGGCGTCTCGGCACTCGAGCACGTCGCTGCGACCATCGCGGCGGCGGTTATCCGAATCATGACGATGAGGCCCACCGTCAGGCGCTGGGCAGGAGGAAGAGATGGCGACGCGCGGCGTCAACAAGGTGATTCTGATCGGCAACCTGGGCGCCGATCCGGACGTTCGCTACATGCCGAGCGGGGATGCGGTCGCGAATGTCCGGGTCGCGACCAGCGAGGCTTGGAAGGACCGCAGCACGGGCGAGATGCAGGAGCGCACCGAGTGGCACCAGGTGGTGTTCTTTGGGAAGCTTGCGGAGATCGTCAAGCAGTATCTGCACAAAGGCTCCAAGATCTACGTCGAAGGAAAGTTGCGCACCCGTAAGTGGCAAGGCCAGGATGGACAGGATCGCTACACCACCGAGGTGGTGGTGGACATGAACGGCACGATGCAGATGCTCGATGGCCGTTCCGGCGGCGGCAGTGGCTCCTCGGTCCCCTTTGACGAAGCGCCTTCCGGACAAGCCTATGGCGGCGGGTCGTCTCGAGGACCAACGCCTGCGCCGGCGACCTCCGGTGGAAGCGGCGGTCACGGCACCGCCGATTTCGATGACGACATCCCTTTCTGAATAGCCGGGAGCAAGCTGCGCGTGTCCACACTCCTCGTCACCGGCGGCGCCGGTTTTATCGGCGGTAACTTCGTCCATTTCATCCTCGATTCCACCGACGCGCGTGTCGTCAACCTGGATCTCCTGACCTATGCCGGCAATCTGGATACCCTGGCCGGACTCAAGGGCGACCCTCGCCACGTGTTCGTGCAGGGTGATATCGCAGATCGGGGACTGGTGAGTCGCCTATTGGACGAGTATGACGTCGATGCGGTGGTGAACTTCGCGGCGGAGAGTCATGTGGACCGCTCGATCGACGGTCCGGCCCAATTCGTTCAGACCAATGTCGTCGGGACCTTCAATCTTCTGGACTGCGCCCGTGCGCATTGGGCCAGGCGCAGCGGCGCGGCCAGGGATGCATTCCGCTTTCTGCACGTCTCCACGGACGAGGTCTACGGCTCGTTAGGGCCGACCGGACGATTCACCGAGTCGACCCCTTATGCCCCCAACTCACCCTATTCGGCTTCCAAGGCCGCTTCCGATCATCTGGTCCGGGCATGGTTTCACACCTACGGCTTGCCTGTCCTCACCACCAATTGCTCGAATAATTACGGCCCATATCAGTTTCCCGAGAAATTGATCCCGCTGATGATCCTGAAGGCCCTGCGCGGCGAACCGCTACCGATCTACGGCGATGGCGGGAATGTGCGCGACTGGTTGTTCGTGATCGACCACTGCAGGGCGATCCTGCGCGTGCTCGAAGCGGGAACACCGGGTGAGGTCTATAACGTCGGCGGCGACAGCGAGAAGACCAACCTCGAGGTCGTGGATACCCTGTGCGCGATCCTGGACGAGCGATTACCGGAATCGCCCCATCGTCCCCACGCCGGCCTCCGGACCTTTGTCGCCGATCGTCCCGGGCACGATCGCCGCTACGCCATCGATGCCGGCAAGCTCAAGCGCGAGCTGGGCTGGGCACCGGAGGAGACCTTCGAGTCGGGGTTACGGCGGACGATCGGCTGGTATCTTGACAACCCCGCCTGGTGTCGCCGGGTGACCGACGGAAGCTACCTCGGTGAGCGTCTCGGCGCCGCCGGACCCTGAAAAAGGCTACTCATATGGATCGGAAAGGCATCATCCTCGCCGGAGGCTCCGGCACCCGGCTCTATCCTTTGACTCGGGCCCTCAGCAAGCAGCTGTTGCCGGTCTACGACAAGCCGATGATCTACTACCCGCTCTCGACACTGATGTTGGCGGGGATTCGCGAGATCCTGATCATCTCCACTCCGCATGACCTGCCCATGTTTCGGTCATTGCTTGGAGATGGATCCCAATGGGGAATCGCATTAGATTACGCCGAGCAGCCGTACCCCGGGGGGCTGGCGCAAGCCTTCCTGATCGGCAAGGGGTTTCTGGGTGACTCCCCCTCTTGCTTGATTCTGGGAGACAACATCTTCTACGGCCACGGCCTGGTCGATCAACTGAAGGCGGCGGGTGCGCGGGAAAGCGGTGCGACCGTCTTCGGCTACTATGTCTCGGATCCCGGGCGCTATGGCGTAGCCGAGATCGACGCAGCGGGAAGCGTGCTGAGCCTTGAGGAGAAGCCACGTCTGCCTAAGTCCAACTGGGCGGTGACTGGGATTTATTTTTACGACCGGAAGGCATGTGAGCTGGCCGAGGGGCTGCGCCCGTCGTCTCGCGGTGAGCTGGAGATCACGGATCTCAATCTGCGTTATCTCGAGCGAGGCGAGCTCTCCGTGAGCCGCATCGGTCGCGGAACCGCCTGGCTCGACACGGGTACTCACGAGTCACTGATGCAGGCCGGACAGTTCATCGAGACCATCGAACGTCGCCAAGGGCTCAAGATCTGCTGCCCGGAAGAGGTGGCCTACTTCAACGGATGGATCGACGACGACCAGCTCCGGGCCATGGGCGAGGAGCTGAAGAAGAGCGGCTATGGTGATTATCTGCTCAGCCTGTTGCGGCGGGGCTCCCTGTGAAGGTTTCGGAGACGGCCATTCCGGGTGTCCTCATCCTCGAGCCCAAGGTATGGGGCGACGAGCGGGGGTTTTTCTTGGAGACCTATCGCGCTGACCGCTATGCCGATCTCGGGATCTCGATGCCGATGGTGCAGGACAATCTGTCGCTCTCTCGCAAAGGGGTCCTGCGCGGGCTGCATGTACAGCACCCGCGCGCCCAGGGGAAGCTGGTGCAGGTCCTGACCGGGGAGGTCTTCGATGTGGCGGTGGACATCCGCCTCGGCTCTCCGACCTTCGGGCGCTGGGTGGGTGCAATCCTGTCGGGAGAGAACCGACATCAGCTCTGGATCCCGCCGGGTTTCGCGCACGGGTTTCTGGTGACCGGCGAGTCCGCTCTCTTCACCTATAAGACAACAGACTACTACAGCCCAGATACGGAATTCAGCCTGCGCTGGGATGATCCGGACATTGGGATCGACTGGCCGCTCGAAGGCGCGCCTGAGCTCTCCCCGAAAGACGCGGCGGCGGCATGTTTGAACGACATACCGCCCGAGCGGCTCCCTGGCCACGAGGATTACACATGACCAGCAAGCTCGCGCTCACTGATCGGCCTCGTATCCTGTTGATCGGTGCCAATGGCCAGGTCGGCTGGGAGCTGCGGCGCACACTCGCCGTGGTCGGCGACGTCGTCGCGGCCTCGCTCGAAGGCGAGTATGGTCCAGCGATCGACCTCTTGGCCCCGGGATCCTTGGCGACACTGGTTCAGGATGCCGATCCTGATGCGGTCGTGAACGCCGCAGCCTATACGGCTGTGGATAAGGCAGAGACGGACCAGAAGGCCGCCCAGCGCATCAACGCCGATGCCGTCGGCGAGCTTGGCGCCTTGCTCGCCGACCGGGCGACTCCAATCATCCACTATTCCACCGATTTCGTCTTTGACGGGACACTCGATCGTCCCTACCGGGAGGACGACCCCACGGGTCCGCTCAACGTCTATGGTCAAACCAAGCTCGGGGGCGAGCAAGCGCTTGTTCGCTCAGGTGCACCGGCACTGATCTTCCGGACCAGTTGGGTGTATGGCGCACGAGGCGCCAATTTCCTGCTGACCATGCTGCGCCTGTTCAAAGAGCGCGATGAGCTGCGCGTCGTCGATGACCAGATCGGCTCGCCCACCTGGAGCCGCATGCTCGCAGAGGCGACCGCGCTGGTCCTCTACCGGGTCCTCCGTGGCGAGCTCGACCTGGAGCGGGTCGGCGGTCTCTATCATCTCACCGGCTCAGGCCAGGTCAGCTGGTATGGCTTTGCAAGCGCGATTTTGGAGGCAACCGGGTTTGAGGCGAACCTGATCCCGATCCCGACCTCGGAATACCCCGCGCCAACGCGCCGCCCGCTGTACACGGTGTTGGACAACAGCCGTTTTCGGGAGACCTTCGGGCTTGCGATGCCGGACTGGCGCCTCTCGTTGGCTCAGTGTCTCGAGGAGCTGAAGTAGGCGCCTAGGGCGTTGCGCCCGCCCGGCGCCGCGAGGCGCCACCTGGGGCCTTTCTCGGATTGAAGAGCCACGGCAGAAGGTCGGCGTAGCGGGATGCGAAGTGCACCGTCAGCCCCGTGCGGACGTGCTCCGGCACCTCATCGAAGTCGCCCCGATTGTCCTCGGGTAGGATGATCTCCCGGATCCGGGCGCGCCGCGCCGCAATCAGCTTTTCGCGGATGCCGCCGACCGGGAAGACCTCTCCCGTCAGTGTGATCTCGCCCGTCATGGCGATCCGGCGAACGGGCGCGTTCAGCGCCAGCGAAAGCAGCGCCGAGGTGATGGTCACCCCGGCGGATGGGCCGTCCTTTGGGGTTGCACCGGCCGGGACGTGGACATGAACGAACGCGTTCTCGAAGAAGGCGGGATCGGCCCCGAGCTCGACCGCATGACTGACCAGATAGCCATAGGCGATCTCGGCCGACTCCTTCATCACGTCGCCGAGCTGCCCGGTCAGCTTGAACCCACGCGAGAAACTATGCGTGCGGGCCGCCTCGATCGAAAGGGTCGCCCCCCCCATCGCGGTCCAGGCCAGACCGGTCACCACCCCGGGACCGGAGAGCTTGCGCTCGTCACGGAAGACCGGACTCCCAAGATAGTCTCTGAGGTCGGCCTCGGTGATCCCGATGGGGGTCCCTTCGCCTTCCAGCATGCGAACGGCGACTTTCCTGACGATCTTCCCGAGCTGCTTTTCCAGTCGCCGGACGCCGGCATCCCGCGCATAGCCGTCGATGAGCGCCCGCATGGTCTTGGTATCGAGTCTGATCGCACCTTTGCTCAGGCCGGCCCGCTCGATTTGGCGAGGAAGCAGATACCTCTTAGCGATCTGCAGCTTCTCCTCGGCGATATATCCGGAGAGCTGGATGACCTCCATGCGGTCGAGCAGAGGACCCGGGATGGTGTCGAGCTGGTTCGCCGTGCAGACGAAGAGCACCTTCGAAAGATCGAAGCGCAGGTCGAGATAATGGTCGAGAAAGCCGGTATTCTGCTCGGGGTCGAGGACTTCCAGGAGGGCAGAGGCGGGGTCACCATGATAGGAGGCACCGATCTTGTCGATCTCGTCGAGCATGATCACCGGGTTGGCCGTCCCGGCATCCTTCATCGCCTGGAGAAACTTGCCGGGCATCGCGCCGATATAGGTGCGTCGGTGACCCTTGATCTCCGCCTCGTCGCGAATGCCGCCCACCGAGAAGCGATAGAACTGTCGTCCCAGCGCGTCGGCAATGGAGTGTCCGATGGAGGTCTTCCCTACCCCCGGGGGACCGACGAGCAGGATGATGGAGCCAGCAATCTGGCCCTTATGAATTCCGACAGCCAGGAATTCCAGTATCCGCAGCTTGACGTCTTCCAGGCCGTAGTGGTCCCGGTCCAGGACATGTCTCGCGCGTCTTAGGTCCAGCTTGTCCTGGGAGTGCCTCCCCCAAGGCAGGAGGCTGATCCAGTCGAGATAGTTGCGGGTGACCGAGTATTCCGGCGACCCGGTCTCCAAGATCCTCAGCTTGTC
>Ga0316577_10000192_pt1 | contig 20323 bp, 18 predicted proteins | sample S5NA_FD_203073 | JGI IMG/M metagenome (GOLD analysis project Ga0316577, IMG submission 203073) | Rhizosphere microbial communities from salt marsh grasses in Alabama, United States - S5-7_050615r2r1 | ecosystem: Host-associated > Plants > Roots > Rhizosphere | place: USA: Alabama | collected... | reverse complement strand
GGGGATGGCGATGGCCGACCGGGCGAGGCAGAGGCTCCGCTCAAGGAATCACAAGCGTCAGACCGGGAAGAAGATGATCCGGATCATCGAGGACGTGGCGGTTTGCCTCGAAGAGAATCCGCCACCGGGCGGTGTCGCCATACCAGCGGCCGCTGATCAGCGCCAAGGAGTCGCTTGAGCGGATCCGATAGACACCCTGTGCGTCGGCAACGCGTGCCAGGGCAAACTGGCGTTGACGTAGCATTGCCTGCGCCGCAGCGATTGCCTCTCGGGTCTCCCGGTCCCTCGGTTCGCCTCCAGCGCGTTGCAGGAGCTCGCGCAACGCGAGATAGGCCTGGGCTGCGGCGTGTCGCGCTTGCTGTGGATCCAGGGTCCCGCCGTCTTGCGTGGGAACGTGCGCTCGCAGGGCCTCAAACCGGCGATTGAGAGCCTCGTGCGACGTGCTCAGCGCGAGCCACTCCGCGTCGAGCTGGGTGATTCTCTGGTCGCGCTCGCTTAGCGCCCGCTCGAGCTCGCGCTGCGCATCCTTGAGTCGCTTGATCTCGTCGCTCAGGCGCTCGATCTCCTGGATGCTCTCGGCGAAGCGGCGCTCTGCCTCCATCCGGCCCTGATCAGCGCTTTTTCGCGCATGGGCCGACTCCTTGAGCTTACCCTCCATCCCGAGCAGACGCAGGGTCAGCTCCTCAACCCGATCCTCTGGCGAAGCCGCCGCGGGCGCAGGAGGTCCCTGATCCTCGCCTGCGTCGCGTTTCCCGGCGCCCTCCGCTGCATTGCACGACGTCGCGATCAGGAGCAGCAGGAGTGCGGGAAGCCTGCGTCCATACCCAGGATGACGTTGCGGCATTGCGCCCTCCCGGGGCCGTCGCCGTTCGCGCGAGTGCGCTCGATCCTTAACCGACGCTGGGCAGGCCGGCCAACGCCATGGCGACCTCGTCTTCGGCGTACGTCAGGTCCTTGAGCTGTCCGGCCAGGTAGTCGGTATAGGCTTGCATGTCGAAGTTTCCGTGTCCGCAGAGGTTGAAGAGGATGGTCTTGGACTCGCCGGAGTCGCGGCATTGCTCAGCCTCGTAAATCACGGCCTTCACGGCGTGATTGGCCTCGGGCGCAGGGATGATGCCCTCGGCCTTGGCGAACTGGATGCCGGCGGCGAAGCAATCCAGCTGGTTGTAAGATCGCGGCTCGATATAGCCGAGCTTGGTGAGATGGCTGATCTGCGGCGCCATGCCGTGATAGCGCAGCCCGCCCGCGTGGAAACCAGGGGGTACGAAGCTGGATCCGAGCGTGTACATCTTCACCAACGGCGTCAGTTTGGCTGTATCGCCGTAGTCGTAGGCGAACAGGCCCTTGGTCAGGGTTGGACAGGCCGAGGGCTCGACGGCAATGAGCTGGATGTCCCTGCCGCTGCGCAGCTTCTCGCCGAGGAACGGGAAGCTGATCCCGGCAAAGTTGCTGCCGCCGCCCGTGCACCCGATGACCATGTCGGGGTAGTCTCCCGCCATCGCCATCTGTTGCTGTGCCTCCAGGCCAACAACCGTTTGATGCAGGAGGACATGGTTCAGGACGCTCCCGAGGGCATACTTGGTGTCGTCGCTCTGGGCGGCCAGCTCTACGGCCTCGCTGATGGCGATGCCCAGACTGCCGGTGCTGTCCGGATGTTCGGCTAGGATGGCACGCCCGGATTGCGTGGTGTCACTCGGGCTCGCGATGCACTGCGCCCCGAAGGTCTCCATGAAGGCACGCCGATAGGGCTTTTGCTGGAAGCTCACCTTCACCATGTAGACCACGATGTCGAGCCCGAAAAAGGACCCGGCCAGGGCCAGTGAGGAGCCCCATTGACCGGCGCCGGTCTCGGTGGTGATGCGCTTCACGCCCTCCTGCTTGTTATAGAAGGCCTGGGCGATCGCGGTATTGGGCTTATGGCTGCCGGCGGGGCTGACCCCCTCGTATTTGTAGTAGATCTTGGCAGGCGTGTTGAGTGCTGTCTCCAGCCGGCGCGCGCGAAACAAGGGCGATGGGCGCCATTGGCGATAGACGTCGCGCACCGGGCCGGGGATCTCGATCTCGCGCTCGGTACTCATCTCCTGCTCGATGACGGCGCGCGGGAAGATCACCGCAAGGTCATCGGGGGTGATGGGCTGTTGGGTGCCCGGATGCAGCACCGGATCCAGCGGCTTCGGGAGATCGGCGTTGATGTTGTACCAGAAGCGGGGAAGGTGCTCCTCGTCGAGCAGATACTTGACTGGGTCGCTCATGCTGTGGTCGGGCCTCGGAGGTGGGTGTGGCGACCGGCCATCGGGGCAGCCGGTCTCTGGCATTGCGGGGCAAGTGTGCCAGGTTTGTGGCCGATCTTGAATCCCATGCGAGCTTCGGCCTTTAGCCGTGAGCCATCCGCGGCGAGCCAGGCACGTGCTCCGTTTCACACCGCCGAGGCGGAGACATGAGGATCCCGGATAGGCGCCCGCGGCAGGGCGTCTTGCATCAGCTGCATGCTCATGCAATGTAGGCTGCCACCCTGGCGGATGAGCCGGCGGCAGTCGACGGGGAGGATGGCGCGGTCCGGGAAGAGACCGCCGAGGGTGGCCAGCGCAGCGTCGTCCGCCCGGTCGTCATAGGTCGGCACCAGCACAGCGCCATTGATCACGAGGAAATTGGCATAGCTTGCGGGGAGCCGCGCGCCATTCTCGTCCAGGGCGGGGCTGGGGGTGGGCTGGGGGATCAGTCGATAGGGATGGCCCTGGGGGTCGCGGAAGGCCTGGAGCTCTTGCTCCATCGCCCGTAGCTCGGTGAAGTCGGCATCCATGGGATCTTGGCAGCGCACATAGCAGAGCGTTTCCGGTCTGCAGAACCGAACGAGCGTATCGATGTGACCGTCGGTATCGTCGCCGCTGAGAGCGCCGTGCTCCAGCCAAAGGTAATGCCGGATACCCAGATGCTTCGCCAGTGCCCGCTCGATGGCCTCAGTCGACCAACCGGGGTTCCGTCGGGGGTCGACCAGCGTCCGCGTCACGGCAAGCAGGGTGCCCCGGCCGTCGGTCTCGATGGCGCCCCCTTCGAGGACCAGGTCGATCGCTTCCAGCGGTGTCGCGCCGAAGGCCTGGCCCTCACTCAGGGTGCGGCTGATCCGGTCGTCCCGATCGGCCGGGTGCTTCCCGCCCCAGCCGTTGAAGCGGAAATCGAGCAAGAGGGGCCGGCCGTGCTCTCCCCACACACCGATCGGCCCATGGTCGCGCGCCCAGGTGTCGTTGCTTGGCGCGATGCCGAAGCGCTGGGCGCTGGGGTTGGCGCCCGCCCCCTTGATAAGGGCGCGGACCCGTTCGGCGTGAGCCGGCCCCCGGCAGACGTTCAGCACCGGTTCCAAGCGCCCGATCAACGCGGCGAGCTGAGCATAGACTCGCTCGATGCGGTGCAGCTGGTCCGCCCAGTCGGTCTCGGCATGGGGCCAGGTGAGCATCACCCCGCTCTGGGGCTCCCACTCGGCGGGCAATCGGCGCATCAATCCCTCCCCGTGAAGTAGCCGATGCGCCCATTGTATGCGATGAGTCGCGCGAGGGCGCCGGGCTCGGGAGGCGCGGGGGCAATCGCAAGGACGCGTTTCGGCACCCGGGCTCAACGCCGAAGAGGATCCTCTGTCCGCTCGCACCGAAAGGTAAAGGATGTCGGGCAGGGCGGCGGGGTTTGTGGTTAAATCCGCCGCCATGTTCCATCCCCTCGCCATCTACATCGGGCTACGCTACACGCGGGCGAAGCGCCGCAACCATTTCATCTCCTTCATCTCTGCGACCTCGATGGCGGGCATCGCGCTCGGCATCGTCGCACTCATCGTGGTGCTGTCGGTCATGAACGGTTTCCACAAAGAGATCCAGGCCCGCATTCTGAGCATGGCGTCGCATGCGACGCTCTCCGATCCCGATGGCGGCATGCAGGATTGGTCGGAGGTGTTGGACCGCGTTCGTGCGCATCCGGACGTCGTAGGCGCGGCGCCGTTCGTCGAGGTCCAGGGTATGCTGGTCAATGGCTCGCAGGTCAGCGGGGCACTGGTCCGCGGGATCATCCCGACCGAGGAGGACCAGGTCGCCGAGCTGCGGCGGGATATGGTCGCGGGTTCGGTGGACGACCTGGTCGACGGCGAGTTCCGGATCATCTTGGGTCGCGATCTGGCGAGCTTTCTGGGTGTTCAGCCTGGCGACAAGGTGACGGTCGTCACGCCTCAGGTCAGCGCAACCCCCGTGGGGATCATGCCTCGGCTCAAGCGGTTTACCGTCAGCGGCATCTTTTCGGTGGGCATGGCCGACTACGACCGCAATGCCGCGTTCATCCACATGAACGACGGCGCCAAGCTGCTCAATCTGGGCCGAGCGGTCTCAGGTGTGCGGCTGAAGCTCACTGACATGTGGCTTGCCCCGCGGCTGTCCCGCGACATCGCCTACGAGCTTGGCGGAGTCTACCGCGTCTTGGACTGGACTCAGGCCCACAGCAACTTCTTTAGCGCGCTGGCGATGGAGAAAAGAATGATGAGTATCATTCTCTTCCTGATCGTTGCCGTGGCCGCCTTCAATATCGTCTCCACGCTCGTCATGGTGGTTACCGACAAACAGTCAGATATCGCGGTGCTGCGCACCCTGGGCGCGTCACCCGGGCGCATCATGGGGATCTTCATGGTTCAGGGGACCGCCATCGGGTTGGTCGGGACCCTGATCGGCATGGTCGCCGGGGTGATCCTGGCGTTTAATGTCGAGCCCGTGGTCGCGGGGATCGAGGGCCTCTTCGGCGTCCATTTCCTCGACCCCAGCATCTACTATATCAGTGAGCTGCCATCCGATGTCCATCTCTCCGACGTGCTCCTCGTGGGAGGCGCCGCCTTCCTGATGTCGGTGCTTGCGACCCTCTATCCCGCTTGGCGGGCGGCCGGCACCCAACCGGCGGAGGCGCTGCGCTATGAGTGACCGCCGATGAGTGAGGCGACGCCGGTGCTCGAGGTCAACGGGCTCGCCAAGACCTTCCGCCAGGGACCCCTCGAGGTCGAGGTGCTGCGTGGTGTCGATTTCAGGGTCGCTGCGGGCGAGCGGATCGCGATCGTGGGAGCCTCGGGGTCAGGTAAGAGTACCTTGCTGCACTGTGTCGGCGGTCTGGAACGGCCGAGCGGCGGGGTGATCCGCTGGATGGGCCGGGAGGTCGGCGCGCTCTCCGAGGTCCGACGGGGTCTGCTGCGCAATCGGCACCTCGGTTTCGTCTATCAGTTTCATCATCTACTGGCCGAGTTCACCGCGCTGGAAAACGTGGCGATGCCGCTCCTGATCGGCGGTGTCGCTCCGTCTGAGGCACGCGAACGGGCAGTCGACCTGCTGGATCGCGTCGGTCTCGGGCATCGGGGACAGCACAAGCCGGGTGAGCTGTCGGGGGGCGAGCGACAGCGGGCGGCGGTGGCGCGGGCGCTGGTGACCCATCCGGCCTGTCTGTTGGCGGACGAGCCGACCGGCAATCTCGATCGCAGCACCGCGGCCCGTGTCTTCGAGTTAATGCTCGAGCTGAATCACGCCTTCGGGACCAGTCTCGTAATCGTCACCCACGATCAGGACCTGGCCGGGCGGATGGATCACACTTGGCGCTTGGACGACGGTCGACTGTCTCGGGACGCCGTCGCGCGATAGCGCGCCTGGCGCGCCCGGATCAGACGAGTCAGTCGCCAGCGCCAGAGCATCTGAATCATCAGGTACCCCAGGGTCGCGGAAACGGCCGCGCAGACCAGACTGCCGAGCGCCAGTGGCCACATGACCGCGAGCCAGTTGTGCCAGTCCATCCAGAAGTCGAGCTTGAACCCCCGGGGTTCGATGCCGACCAGCCAGCAGCCCAGACTATAGGCAAAATAGAACATGGGTGGGATGGTCACGGGATTGGATACCCAGGTCGTCAAGACCGCGATCGGGAGGTTGACGCGGAAGAAAATGGCCGCGCCGGCGGCGACCAGCGATTGGCCCAGTGGCGGCAGGAACGCCACGAACAAGCCGACGGCGACGGCCCCCGAGACCGAGTGTCGATTCAGATGCCAGAGGTTTGGGTCGTGCAGCAGCTTGCCGAAGACCCCGAGCTGGCGGTTTGCCAGGATGACCCCAGGGGCGGGCAGGATTCGCTTCAGCCATCGTTTCACGCCGCAAGTCCGGGGGGTCTTACGCCAGGGCGAAGGCCTGAAGTATAGAGCACTCCCTGCCAGATGGATCGGTCGGCCCGGCGGCGGGTGGCCGACATGCGCTGACTGGAACGCCCGGACATCTTGTTGATGCCGTCCCTCCCGCGTATCTCGACACTGGCCGGGGCTGGTCTTTCATTCGCCGCTGGGGTCGCCGTTTTTCATCTTCTGCCCCGGATGCCGCCACTCTGGTGGGGCGCATTGGGCATGTCAATCGCGGCTCTCGCGGCCTGGCGGCAGGATTGGGCGCGGCTCCCCTTCTGGGTGTTGCTCGGTGCCTTCTGGGCGCAGATCCAAGCCTGTGTGATCCTCTGCGCGCCCTTTCCGGATGAGCTGGCACGGGCGCCGTTGATCGTTGAAGGACGGATCGCTTCAATCCCTGCGCAGGCGGACATCGCGCGGCGTTTCCTGTTTTCTGTCGAGAAGACTTGGCGCGACGACGAGCCCGTGCCTTTCCATGGCCTGGCTCGGCTGGCTTGGTATGATGATGCACCCCGGCTGCGGGCGGGCGAGCGCTGGCGCTTGCCCGTGCGGCTCAAGCCCAGGCATGGCCTTGCCAATCCAGGGACCTTCGATTTCGAACGCTGGCTGTTCGAGCAAGGTGTGAAGGCGACGGGCAGCGTGCGGCGCGGCAGCCCCCCGGAGCGACTGGACGCCGGCGCCGGTCCCTATTGGCTCGACCGCTGGCGGGAGGGAATTGCCGGACATCTTGACCGGGTGTTGACCGATGCGCCTGCGTCGGCCTTGGTGCGGGCACTGGTGATCGGCGAGCGCTCCGCTTTCAGCCCGGACGACTGGCAGGTGCTGACGCGCACCGGCACCAGTCATCTGGTCGCGATCTCCGGCCTGCATATCGGGCTCGCTGCCGGCGGAGTCTTCTTCCTGGTGCGCTGGCTCTGGTCACGGAGCCGGCGCCTCACGGGTGCGCTCGCCGCGCCGCGTGCGGCGGCCGTTGCCGGTCTGCTGGCCGGCCTCGGCTACGCGGGGTTGGCGGGTTTTGCGGTCTCGACGCAACGTGCCCTGATCATGGTCGCGGTCGTGCTCGCGGCCCTCTTTTGGCAGCGCACGCTCCGACCCTATCACGCCTTGACCCTGGCGCTGGCGGGTGTCCTGCTGATCGACCCGGGCGCGGTCCTGTCCGCCGGGTTCTGGCTGTCGTTCGGGGCGGCGGCGGTGCTGCTGCTGAGCCTGGGCCACCGACTGCCGAGTCGCCACAGCTGGACACACTGGGGTCGCGCCCAATGGGCGGTGGCCATCGGGTTGCTGCCGCTCCTGCTGCTTCTGTTCGGGCGCGCCTCCCTCATCGCCCCGCTGGTGAACCTGCTCGCCGTGCCTCTGTTCAGTCTGGTCCTGCTGCCGTTGGTCCTGGTCTCGAGTCTGCTCACCCTCATCGCGGGATTCGCAATCCCCTTGCAGTGGACCGCGTTGCTTCTGGGCTGGTGTCTGGACGGACTCGCCTGGCTTTCCGAGCTGCCCTGGGCCGCCGCCACGTTTCCACAGCGACCGACCTGGGTCTGGCCCGCCGCCGCTGCAGGCGCGTTGCTTCTCTTGGCCCCGCGCGGGTTGCCGGGACGCTGGCTGGGCAGTGTCTTCCTTTTGCCCCTGCTGCTGCTGCGTCCTCCCGAGCCAGGGCACGGCGAGGTCTGGTTCACCCTGCTGGATGTCGGCCTCGGCTTGGCCGCGGTAGTCCGCACCCAGGAGGGCACCCTGGTCTATGATACCGGTCCAGGCTATCCCAGCGGCTTCGACACGGGCAGCGCCGTGGTGGCGCCCTTTCTCGCGGCGCAGGGTGTGCGGCAGGTCGAGCGTCTGGTGATCAGCCACGCCGACCGCGATCATGCGGGTGGGCTGGTTGGGTTGGCCGAGCAGGTCACCATCCGTCGCATCGATAGCGGGGAACCGGAGCACCTGGACCTGCCCGGCGCGGAGCCCTGCCGCGCCGGAGAGCAGTGGGAGTGGTCCGGTGTCTCGTTTCGTTTTCTTCATCCGCCGCAGGCGGGTCTCCGCGGCAACAACGCTTCCTGTGTCCTGCGCGTCGAGGCCGGTGGCCGCTCGATCCTATTGACGGGCGACATCGAGGGCGGGGCGGAGCGCCGGCTCGCGCGGACGCTCGGCGATGCGATCGCCAGCGACATCCTGGTCGCCGGCCACCACGGGAGCGCCACTTCGACGCACCCAGATTTCTTGGAGGCCGTCTCGCCGCAGCTCGTCCTGTTCGCGTCCGGCTATGCCAATCAGTTCGGCTTCCCGGTTGCTGAGGTCCGCGAGCGGGTCGCCCTGCGTGGCACCCCCGCGCTCGACACCGGCCTGGTCGGCGCGGTCGAGCTGCGACTCAATCCCGATGGCTCCGTGTCCGGACCTTCGGTGTGGCGGGTCCGTGCGGGACGGTTCTGGACACACCGCGCCGACGGATGGCCGAGCCCCTGATCCGCGCGGTCTGCGCGCCTCCCGTTCGGGGCGGGATGCCCGGTGCCGAGGTTTCGCCTGGATCGCCGAGAAATCAGCCTCACCTCACCGCTGTTCCCTTACGGCTGCGAACCATCCGGCTGTCTCGGTATAGACTATGGGTTTCGGAGCGATATGGGAGGAGTAGATGGCGAGATACCAGGTCTACGGCATCGGCAATGCGCTGGTTGACATGGAATATGAGGTGGACGTTTCGGATCTCGGCGTCCTCGGGATCGACAAGGGTGTCATGACGCTCGTCGACGAGAAGCAGCAGCTTGCGATCATGGCACATCTGGAGCGCCATCGGCATCAGCGGGGGTCCGGCGGTTCCGCAGCCAATTCGATCATTGCCTTGAGCCAGCTCGGCGCGCGGGGATTCTATTCCTGCAAGGTCGCCGATGACGAACTGGGTCACTTCTACATGGATGACCTGACCAGGGGTGGCGTTGACACCAACAACCATACCGAGAAGGGCCAGGGTCATACCGGTCGCTGCGTCGTGCTCGTGACCCCGGACAGTGACCGGACCATGTGCACCTTCCTCGGCGTGAGCGGGGAGTTGTCCACCCGGGAGCTGGTGGCGGACGCCCTCCGCGACTCGGATTGGTTCTACACGGAAGGTTATCTGGTCACCTCGGATGCGGCGCGTGAGGCGTCGATCGCTGCCAAAGGGATCGCGGATGCGGCCGGCGTCAAGACCGCTATCTCGCTGTCGGATCCCAACATGGTGAAATTCTTCAAGTCTGGTCTGCTTGAGATGATCGGATCCGGCGTGGACCTGCTGTTTGCCAACGAGCTCGAGGCGATGGGCATGGCCGGGAGCGACGACCTCGACGTCGCGGTGGACTATCTCAAGACGATCAGCCGGACATTCGCGATCACCCGCGGCCCCAAAGGCGCCCTGGTCTGGGACGGAGACACCCTGCTCGAGATCGCGCCGGTCAAGGTCCAGGCGGTGGATACCGTTGGGGCCGGGGATATGTTTGCCGGCGCCTTCCTTTACGGACTCAGCCAGGGCTGGGGTTTCACGCGCGCCGGCAACCTGGCCTCGGCTGCCGCAGCAAAGCTGGTGACGAGCATCGGTCCTCGGATCTCGGCCGCCGAGACTCGGGCGGTGCTGGCGGGGTTCGACGGATGACCTCCCCGGGACACGCGACGGGGGTCCTTGGTTGAAGCTCCTCGCGATCGACACGTCGAGTGACGCCTGCTCTGCCGCCCTATTGTGGGGCGATCGTATCGAGCAAGTGCTCGAGACCGCGCCGAGACGACACGGCGAGCTCATCCTCGCAATGATGCAGCGGTTGTTGGGTGAGGCAGGGGCCGAGCTTGCCGAGCTGGACGCAATCGTCTTTGCCCGGGGTCCCGGGTCCTTCACCGGGGTGCGGATCGCGGTCGCGGTCGCCCAAGGCGCGGCCTTCGGCGCAGGGTTGCCGGTGGTGCCCGTGTCGACCTTGGCGTGCATGGCGACCGGCCAGTTTCGGCGAGGCGGCCAGCGACATCTCTTGACGGCGCTCGATGCCCGGATGGGGGAGGTCTACTGGGGCTGTTTCGAGATCGACTGCCGGGGATTGGCGCAGCCTTGCTGCGAAGAGCAGGTCTCTCCTCCGGGCCGCGTGCAGGTTCCGCCGGGGCGATCCTGGTACGGCGTCGGCTCCGGCTGGGCGGCCTATGGCGAGCAGCTCATGGCTCGCGCCGCATTGGAACGGCAGAGTTGTGCGGGCGATGCCATCTGCGAGGCGCACGATCTCGCCCTGATCGGCGCCGCCGAGCTTGTCGCGGGACGACAGATGGCCCCCGAGCTGGCGGCACCCGTCTATCTGCGTGATCGGGTCACACGGGCCGACTGAAGGTCTGGCCCGATGGTCCGCGGTCCTCATGCACATGCCGGCAGTGGCGTTTGAGGCAACTGACGACATAGTGCACGAGGGTCCCGCCGACCGCGAAAAACACCGCCGCTCCGGCTGCCGCGCGCGGGACGGGCTCGACCTGGGACAGACCCAACACCAACCAGGTGATGAACGCGAGCACGCTCGAGATCAGCAGCACCATCGCGAAAGGCAGCGGAGATCGCCCGCATTTCGAACAAAGCTTCATGGGTGAGACTCGTTGGTATGGTTTCGGTGGATGTCTGACCGTTCGGTAATGGGTCGCGGTGAATTCGGACGATCCCGAGAGAACCGCATCCCTCCCTTTCCGACACTTAGACATGTCCTTCTGAGGAATGCATTGCGCAACCGCAATCTGGAGTCGCGATGCGGTTCTCCAACCGTCCGAGAATGGTGCCTGAGCAGGGCGGGGGGGCGCCTCGGGCGCGGCTCGCCGCAGCCGAGGGCCATCGGCGCCGATTGTCGATCTCGTCCGGGGTATCTTTGATGGTTGAGTCGGGCTCCGTGCGCGGAGTGTTGCTCGAGGTCTTCGCCGCGGCCCTGCGGGCCGCCGAGGGGCGGACGGTCGTGGGCCGGGCTTTGGCCGAGCGCCCCCTGGACGGCCCCATATGGGTCTGTGCCATCGGTAAGGCGGCGCAGTCGATGGCATTGGGCGCTTGGGATGTGCTTGGCCGGGACTGCGTCGGCGGCCTGGTGATCACCAAGCCGGGTTACCTTGATCCGTTGCCGTTTGCCGGACTCGGGGTCGATTGTCGTCTAGGCGGTCACCCGATCCCGGACCGGCGGAGTCTGGAGGCCGGCCGGCGATTGATTTCTGCCCTGGCAGGGCTTCCGGATGAGACGGGGGTGCTCTTCCTGATCTCCGGCGGGGCCTCCAGTCTGGTCGAGGTCCCAGTGTCCTGGCTGGGGCTGGCCGAGCTCCGGCGCGTGAACGAGTGGCTCCTCGGGAGTGGGCTGCCGATCGATGCGGTGAATCAGGTTCGCAAGGCCCTCTCTTTGATCAAGGGCGGCGGACTTCTGACCGTGCTGAAAGATCGGCGTTCGCGGGTGCTCGCGATCTCAGATGTCCCGGACAACGCGCCAGGTGTGATCGGCTCGGGGTTGCTGGTGCCCGAGGTCAAACTCGCGGAGCGACTCGCCGAGCTGGCCCTGCCGTCGTGGCTGGATGAGTTGGTCGGAAGGGGACTCGAGCGGCGGGGATTGCTGCCGGCGTTCGGTCCTCCGATCGAGCTGGTTGCCACTGTGCAGACCGCCAAGGCCGCGGCTGCGGAGACTGGGCGCCGTGCAGGTCTGCCGGTCCGTGTCCACCAGTGTACCGTCGAGGGCGATGCCGTGCGCGCCGGACGTCGCCTGGCCGGGGTCCTGCTGAGCGGTCCGCCCGGTCTGCACATCTGGGGCGGTGAAACGACGGTGTGCTTGCCGGACTCGCCGGGGCGGGGTGGCCGAAATCAGCACCTCGCCCTGGCGGCGGCGGTCGAGTTGGCCGGTCATCCGAGCGGGGCGCTGCTCAGCGCGGGCACCGATGGGACCGACGGTCTGACCGACGACGCCGGTGGCCTGGTGGACGGCTTCACCCTGGAACGGGCGAGGGATGCCGGACTCGATGCCGTCATGAGTCTTGCGCGCGCCGATTCAGGCTCATTCCTTCAGGCGAGCGGCGATCTGATTCGCACCGGACCGACGGGGACCAATGTGATGGATCTGATGCTCGGATTCCGGGAATGATTGAGGCGCGGGGAAACCTCTTCGATGCGGCGGTATCCTGTCTCGGGGAGCCGGACCCGGCCCGCAAGCAGGCATTGACTCTGGCTGCGGCTGAAAGCTGGCGGGCAGGGCAACTCAGCGCGGATGCATCGGGCGCTGGTGCGGTATTGGACCTCCCCGGTCGACCGGCGAGGCCCGAGCTGGTTCCGCCGCGGGACCTCAAGCCTCGGAAGCTCACGAACCGCCAAGGCCGCGGCGCCATGATCCACGCCGTCGCCCATATCGAATTCAACGCCATCAACCTCGCCTGGGACGCGGTACAGCGTTTCCGGGGGATGCCGGCGGACTTCTACCACGACTGGATTCGGGTCGCCGTCGAGGAGTCCGAGCACTTCGGTCTCATGCACGAGCGTCTCCAGGATCTGGGCTACGCGTATGGGGACTTTCCGGCGCATGATGGTCTCTGGGGGATGGCACGAGCCACGGCGCATGATCCAATGGTTCGGATGGCGCTGATCCCTCGGGTCATGGAGGCACGCGGCCTGGATGTGACGCCCGCCATGATCGAGCGATTCGAGGTGGCGGGCGACCAGGAGACGGCCGCCCGCCTCGGTGTCATCCTCCGCGATGAGGTCAGCCATGTGGCCATCGGCTCCCACTGGTTCCGTCGGCTCTGTGAGGAGCGCGCCCTCGACGCCGGCGCGCTCTACTTCGACCTGCTCGAGCGCTATCTGCCGGGCGGCATTCGCTGTCCACTCAATCTCCCGGCCCGACGGCAGGCCGGTTTCGACGATACCGAGCTCGAGCGCTTGCAGCTGCTCTGCCGATCCGCGCGCGTTGCCTGACACGCTCGTCCACCCCACGCCGTCATCGGATGCGCCAGCGCCGCAAGATGCCGGGTTGCCGAAGCGGGACGAGGGAGTACCATGGTGTCATCGCGCCTCGACCTCGACATCGCCTCGGGTCCGCAGCGCCGGGCTTCTGAACGGCCCGGCCCTCGGAGGCTTGTCTCCGACTTGATGCGCCGCCGAACACACGAGCCGCCTCATGAGCAGTCAGCGGGTCCCATCGCGGCCGAGACCGGCCCGCATATCCGAAGTTCAGTCGCTTGCTAGGGCCGATTGACCGCAATCCCCAAGGAGCTCTCCTCTTGCTCGACTTGTTGTCTTCCGGCGGCTGGCTGATGGTGCCGATCGTTGCCTGCTCGATCATCACGACCGCCATCGTGATCGAGCGCGCCTGGACCCTGCGACGGTCCCGGATCATGCCTCCGAATCTGGTCGCTCGGATCTTCGAGTGGCATCGCCAGGGGCACTTGAGCGACGCGCGAATCGAGGAGATCCGCGCCGGCTCGCCGCTGGGGCGTCTGCTCGCAGCAGGACTCATCAACCGCAATCACCCACGCGAGATCATGAAGGAGGCGATCGAGGATACCGGGCGCCAGGTCGTGGCCGAGCTGGAGCGTTTTCTGAGCAGCCTCGGGACCGTCGCCTCGGTCGCGCCCTTGCTGGGCCTGTTGGGGACGGTCCTGGGGATGATCGATGTCTTTGCCGTCATCATGGAAGCCGGGGTCGGCAATGCCGCGATCTTGGCCGGTGGGATCTCCAAGGCGTTGATCACGACCGCCGCTGGCCTCTCGGTGGCGATTCCGGCACTTCTGTTCTACCGCTTGTTCGACAACAAGGTCGCGCGGCTCGCCCTCGACATGGAAGAGCAGTCACTTCGGCTGGTGGAGGTCATGAAGGGTGAACGAGAGGCCGGTGAGGTGGTTGCGTGAATCTGCGTCCGCATCGCCGGGATCAGGCGGAGATCAATCTTACCCCTCTGATTGACGTCGTCTTCCTCCTATTGATCTTCTTCATGGTCTCGACGACCTTCAAGGACGAGGCGCGGCTCCGCATCCAGCTGCCGGAGGCGCAAGGCGAGGCGATCCCGGCCGAGGGGCCTGAGATGATCGAGATCCTCATCGACCAGTCCGGGTCTTTCCGGGTGGATGACCAGGCCGTCGGGGGGCGTGCCGCCGACACGCTGATTCAGGCCCTCAAGGGTGCGCTCGGCGGACGCGCGGCCATGCCGGTCTTGATCCAGGCCGATGCCAGGACGCCACATCAGGCGGTCATGACCGCGCTGGATGCCGCCCGCCAGGCGGGGCTGTCTCGCGTTGCCTTCGCCGCGATCCGCCCCGAGGGACCCTCGCAGTGAGTCGCGAAGCGGCCCGGTCGGGCGAAGAGGCCACTCAGGTCTATCGGCGGCTTCTCGGCTACGTTAGACCTTACTCGCGCATGTTTGCGGTCTCGATCCTCGCCATGCTGGCCTTCGCGGTGACCGAGCCGCTCTTTGCCGCCATGATGCAGCCGTTGATCGACGGCAGCTTCGTGGATCGCAACGAGGAGGTCGTGCGCCTCATGCCCTTCCTGTTAGTGGCACTTTTCGTGGTGCGTGGAATTGCGGGATTCGCCAACACTTACTGTCTTAGCTGGGTCGGCCGTCGTGTCGTCGCTGATCTGCGCCAACAGATGTTCGAGCACCTGCTGCGTGCACCGACGCGCTACTACGACAATCAGGGGTCCGGGCACATCCTGGCCAAGCTGACCTACAATGTCGAGAACGTCGCGACTGCGGCCACCTCTGCTGTCACGACCATCATCCGTGACGGCTTCACCGTCATCGGTCTGATGGCCTACATGCTGTATCTTAACGCGGCACTCTCGGCCATCTTCCTGGTCATCGGACCGGTCATGGCGGGAGCAGTCAAGTATGCGACCAAGCGTTTTCGTCGCCACAGCCGCCGTATCCAGGATCGTGTCGGGGCGCTGACCCAGGTCGCCCAGGAGGCGATCGATGCGCATCGGGTGGTCAAGGCCTTCGGTGGGCAGGTGCGCGAGGCGAGACGCTTCAGCGCCATCAACGAGAAGACCCGCTCGCTGCAGATGAAGATGATCGCGACCGAGGCCGCGAGTGTGCCCTTGGTTCAGTTGATCTCGGCGGTGGCGATCGCGGTCATCGTTTATCTGTCCACCATGCAGGGGCTCAAAGAGAACATTTCGGTCGGGACTTTCATGTCTTTCGTCGTTGCCATGGGTCTGCTTCTGCCGCCAGTGAAGCGCCTGACCTCAGTCAACGCCCATCTGCAGCGCGGCATCATTGCCGCGCAGAGCCTGTTCGAGCTCCTCGACTCGGAGGAGGAACGCGATCGAGGATGCCGAACGCTGGATCGCGCTGCTGGACGGATCGACTATCGTGGCGTGACCCATGCCTACTCGGCCGACAAGCCAGCCGCAATCCGGGATCTCGACCTCACCATTGAGCAGGGCGAGCGCGTCGCACTGGTCGGGCGCTCCGGAAGCGGCAAGAGCACCGTCGCGAGCCTGTTGCCGCGTTTCTACGACGCAACCGCCGGTGAGATCCGGATCGACGGCATCCTGATCCGAGAGCTGACGCTGGCGAGCCTGCGTGCCCAGATCTCGCTGGTGAGCCAGGATGTCGTCCTTTTCAATGACACCATTGCCAACAATATCGCCTACGGCCGTGCCGACCCGCCGACCCGCGAGGAGCTTCGTCGAGTCGCGGCGAGCGCCCATGCGCTTGACTTCATCGAGGCCCTACCCGCCGGCTTCGAGACGCGGGTCGGCGACCGTGGCGTCTTGCTCTCCGGGGGGCAGCGCCAACGGCTCGCCATCGCCCGGGCCATGTTCAAGGACGCCCCGATTCTGATCCTGGATGAGGCGACCTCGGCGCTCGACACGGAGTCGGAGCGCCATATCCAGGCCGCGCTCCAGGAGTTGATGGCGAACCGAACGACCCTGATGATCGCCCACCGTCTCTCGACCATCGAGAACGCCGACCGTATCCTGGTCATGGAGGCAGGGCGGCTGGTCGAGCAGGGTCGTCACGCCGAGCTTTTGGCGCTCGACGGCTATTACGCACGCCTGCACCGACTTCAGTTCCATGAGGCGACGGTGCGGCCGGTCGAAACGGCTGGTTGAGCAGCGTCGACGGGTTCGCCGTGGGGACGACAGGAAGAACAACAGCCAAAGCGGTGTCTCGTGCGTCGTCCAGTGCGGCGCAAGCTCCGCGCTGACACCTGACGGCAACCGCGCACGAGCCCATGGACCCCACCCCGATCTGGTATGGCCGACACCCTCTGGGTTTGCTGCTCTTGCCCCTCTCTTGGCTCTACTGCCTCGTCGTTCGGCTGCGCCGCCTCGCCTATCGCGCGGGCTGGCTCGCAAGCGCGCGATTGCCGGTACCGGTGGTGGTGGTGGGTAACCTGACGGTGGGCGGAACGGGCAAGACCCCCGCAGTCTTGCGTCTTGCGGATCTGCTGCAGGCCCGGGGCTGGACACCTGCGATCATCACCCGAGGCTATGGCGGCCGGGCGTCATCGTGGCCTCGGTTGGTACCTCCGGGCGCCGATCCGGGTGTGTTCGGGGACGAGCCTGTGTTGCTTGCGAGCCGCAGCGGCTGCCCGGTCGTGGCGGGCCCGGACCGCGCCTCCGCGGCGAGGCTGGCGCTGGACCAGGGCGGCGTAGACGTCCTGCTTGCCGACGACGGGCTGCAGCACTCTCGGTTGGCCCGCGACATCGAGATCGTCGTCGTCGACGGGGCGCGCGGCTTCGGCAACGGACGCTGCCTTCCGGCAGGTCCTTTGCGGGAGCCCAAAGGGCGCATGCGCTCGGTCGACTTCGTCTTGAGCAATGGCGGCGATCGATGCGGCGGCCATCGGATGGAGCTGATTCCGGGCGCGGCGGTTAATCTGCGCGACCGCAGTCGGATGCGGCCCATCGCGGACTTCGCGGGCGAGCACGTCCTCGCGGTTGCCGCGATCGGAAACCCTGAACGCTTTTTCGCGATGCTCCGAGGCCTTGGGATCGCCATCCGGCCTCGGGCCTATCCGGATCATTATCCGTTTTCCGCATCCGACCTTGCGGAATGGCCAGCCGGCCCCGTGCTCATGACGGAGAAGGATGCGGTGAAGTGCGCGCGTGTCGCGGGCGAGGATCACTGGTACATTCCCGTGGAGGCCAACCTGGAAGCGGCCTTCGTCGATCAATTCTTTGCGAGGCTGGAGGCCCTGCGCAATGGCTAGCGGTCCCTGTGGCTTCAAGGTCGTGATCCCCGCGCGCTACGGCTCGACCCGACTTCCGGGCAAGCCGCTCCTGCCGATCGCCGGCAAGCCGATGATCCAGCATGTGGTCGAGCGTGCCCGGGAAAGCGCTGCCGAGGAGGTGCTGGTCGCGACCGATGATCAGCGGATCGCCGACGCCTGCAGCGGTTTCGGCGCTGAGGTCGTCATGACGCAGGCCACGCATCGCAGCGGATCCGACCGCATCACCGAGGTCGTCGAGCGGCGGGGCTGGGCCGACGATGTCGTGGTCGTCAATCTTCAGGGCGATGAGCCCGGTGTGCCGCCGGGACTGCTCGACCAGGTGGCAAGTGATCTCGCGATCATTCCCGCCCTGGGCATGTCGACCCTCGCCAGTCGGATCCGTGATCGCGAGACGCTCTTCGATTCGCACGTGGTCAAGGTGGTGACCGACGCCGGTGGCTTTGCACTCTACTTCTCGCGCGCGCCCATCCCCTGGCACCGAGACGAGTCCCTCGGGGCGTCCGAAGGACTGCCGACGACGGTCAGCTTCCTGCGCCACATTGGACTCTACGCCTACCGTGCAGGTTTTCTCAGACGTTACCTGACTTGGAGACCCGCACCATTGGAGTTGGCGGAGTCGCTGGAACAATTGCGCGCTCTTTGGCATGGCGAGCGCATCCATGTGGCGATCGCGGAAACTCAGCCTGGACCCGGCGTCGACACCGTGGCCGACCTGGCGCGAGCCGAGCGCCACCTCAGGAGACGCTGATCAATCGGCCGTCCTGGCCGACAATCAGCATGGAGAGCGCAGAATTCTTCGGCGCTTCCCTCACGGGACGAGTCGGTCCTGTGAGGGTGCGGCCGCACAGACTCTGCGCCGGACGGCGAGCCCACCGCATGTGTCGACGTTCGAGTATGGGTCTGGTGACGGTGCGGAGTCTCGGCCGTGTGACTGCGATACCCGTTTCCAGTCCGGGCTTCGTTCTGAACGCGGGCTTGCCGCGTTCCGGACAAAAAAAACCCCGCGGGCGCGGGGCGAATCACCACTGAGGAGGTCAGAGAACGAAACCGAATGAACGGAAGCGTCTGTCTCATGATCTGATTAGCAGATTGGATGCCAGCTTCGCGGCCTGCTCCTGAACTGCAAAAAAACAATTTGTTATGAACATGCGGGTCGATGTGGTCGAGGTTTCCAGGTGAGTCACGCACGGGTTTCAGGCTCAGGCAGCCCTTTTCGCACCGCAATGGTGCGATGCTTGCGACACCTCGCCTGTCATCTTGTAGCCATTGCGACGCTCACGATCTCCTGTTCGCCCGCTGCCGAGACGGAGTCTGCACGCGCCGCGGGTGCTCATTCACAGCGCGCCGCCGCCGGCTGGCTGCGTCTGCAGCGGGATCAGTGGGATGCTGGACAGCAGGTGGCTCCGATCACGCGCGCCGAGTCGGCTCGGCGAGAGTCTCTGGAGCGGCAGGACGCAATCCGCCTTCGCGAGACATTCATGCAGGAGGAGCGCGAGCTTCAGACCTTACGACGCGTAGAGCGACAGACGAGCCAGACGGGTGGACAGGGCGGACTCGACGACCGGGCTGCTGAGCGCCGGATCCAGGGACGCCTGATCCAGCAACAACAGGCACGGGAGGGCCAGCGACTGAGGATGCGCACGGAGCGTCGCGCTCAGCCTCCCTCCCAGGGGTTGAAGGGTTGGGGTCGCCGGGCCGAGTAGCTGCGACCGAGCGGAGGGGATCCTTTAGCCAAGAAGCATCCGCGCGCGTCTCAATCGATGCAGCGCATTCAATGCGAAGAGGTTCTCCCCGCTCCGGACCCGTCTCCTCTCGGATGGGGCGGTCCAATGCCCCTCTCCAGCTTGAGCCTGCGTGGACTGCCGATCGGCTAAGGAAACGTTCAAGTCTTCAGCGTTTCCCGCCCAGTGCAGGCAGCCCTGAGCGGAACATGGCCAGGATGGCCATTCATCCCATCTCCCTAAGTGCCGGGCTCGTGATCATCGGGTTGTCCGAGACACTGCTCGGACTCGTACCACATCACATTGATGATGCCGAAGGCGAGCGCCAGCAGCACACCCAGAATCCAAGCGAAATACCACATGCGAAGGCCCTCTCGGTGATCGAAGGTCCGGGGCGCTTGGCCTCTTAACGGAGGCGACCCTGGGCCCGATCCTGGGGACGCTGATTGATTGGCCAACCTGGCCGGGAAATCAGCACCGAACGGCGAAACCCGTTTTCGCCATTCCATCACTCTCGGCCGCTCAGGCGACCGAACATGGCGGCACCTCGGGGTGGCGCCGAATGCGCCGAGCCTTTCAGCGCCTCCCGAGCTCAATAGGCCAGGTGCTCCTGCTCCTTGACCTCCTCGACTGTCACCCGGCGCCACATCTTGGCGTAGGTCCAAGTGGTGTAGGCCAGAATCAGCGGGATGAAGATCAGCGCGGCCCAGAACATGACCGTCAGGGTGAGATGGCTCGAGACGGCATCCCAAACGATCAGGCTGCTGTTGGGATCGGTCTTGGAGGGCAGGATAAAGGGAAAAAGACTGACGCCGGCTGTCAGGATGATGCCGGTCAGCGCCAGGCTGCTGGTCACCAAGCCGAGTCCCGGGCGATCGCTTGCGGCGAGCCTCAGGGTCATCCAGAGGCCGACGAAGCCGAGGAGCGGAAATCCGAGTGTCCACGGATAGCTGACGTAGTTTGCCAACCAGGCCCCCGACTCCTGCACCACCTCCTTGGTCAAGGGGTTGGGCGTCGCATCCAGCGCCGGCATCGACACGACCCGGAAGCCGTCGACGCCGAGCATCAACCAGACCCCCGCGAGCGCGAACACGGCGATGCTGACCCATGCGAACAGTCTGACCGCGCCCTTGGCCCGCGAGGCGATCGGCTCGGCGGTCCGCACCTGGAGCCAGACTGCCCCGTGCATGGTGAGCATGGTGACGCTCAGGACGCCGGCCAGGAGGGCGAATGGGTGGAATAGCCCGAAAAAGCTGCCCGTGTAAAAGGG
>Ga0316577_10000191_pt1 | contig 20333 bp, 16 predicted proteins | sample S5NA_FD_203073 | JGI IMG/M metagenome (GOLD analysis project Ga0316577, IMG submission 203073) | Rhizosphere microbial communities from salt marsh grasses in Alabama, United States - S5-7_050615r2r1 | ecosystem: Host-associated > Plants > Roots > Rhizosphere | place: USA: Alabama | collected... | reverse complement strand
CCCGTCACAGGAGCCTGCGCGCCACCTTTGAGCACTCCTGGGCTTTGCTCTCCGAGCCGGAGCGTGCCGCCCTGTGTGGATTATCGCTCTTCCCAGGCTGCTTCGAAGGGAAGGCGGCCGAGTTTGTTACCGGTGCCTCATGCCAGACGTTGGCCGCGCTGCTGGACAAGTCGCTGCTGCGCCGGGACGGCCCGGGGTGCTACGAAATGCACTCCCTCATCCAGCAATTCGCCCAGGAGGCGCTCCGCACCGACCCGGCCGAGCGGCAAGGCGCGGAGGATCGCTTCTGCGACTACTACAGCCGGTTCCTCCTCGACCGGGAGGCCTGGCTTCGGGGTTCCAGGCAGGCCGAGGCACTCACGGGCATCGCCGCAGGGATGGACAGCGCCCGCCTGATGTGGCGCCTGGCCAGCACCTGCGGTGATGTCGAGGCCCTTGGCCGTGCCCTGACGAGCCTGGGCATGTTCTATGCCATCCGGTGTTGGAACCAGGAAGGCGTTCACGCCTTTGGCCAGGCAGCAGGAGGTCTGGACGCTGCGTCCCAGGCAGGGCGGCGCAGAGGCGATGGCTCTGGGCAGCAGGATGTCGTCCGCGGCGGATTGCTGGCCTGGCAGGGCTACTTTGCCCATCAGCTAGGCAGACATCGAGACGCCCAGGCGCTGCTGGAGAGTAGCCTGGCCCTCCTCCGCCGGCATCCTTCCCCTCGCGAGACGGCCTTCTCCCTGTGCACCCTCGGACAGATCCATTGTCAAGGTCAGAGCAACTACCAGGAAGCCGAACGGTGCTTTGCCGAGAGCCTCGTCCTCTACGAGGCGGAGGGTGACCGCTATGGCCGCGCCCAGTCGCTTGACGGGTTGGGGGACATCGCGGCCCGGCAGGGCAGGCACGACGAGGCCCAGCGGTATTACGAGCAGGGCCTTGCCCTCCGCCGCGAGATCGGAGACCTGTGGGGCATCTCGACATCCCTGGGCAGCCTCGGCGGGCTGGCCGGCAGGCAAGGGGCCTACGATGAGGCCCGGCGCTGGTTCGAGGAAAGCCTGGCCATAAGCCGTGATCTGGAAGATGCGCGGGGGACTGCCGCCTGCCTACACAACCTCAGCACAGTGGCCTATCTCCAGGAGGACTATGAAGAGGCCCGGCGCCTGCGCCAGGAGACACTCGACATCTGCCGCCAGATCGGCTATCGCTGGGGCATCGCCAGTGCGCTCAAGAGCCTGGGCGACGTCGCCTTCCGGCTGGGGGAGCATGCGCAGGCCGTCCGATATCTGGAAGGGAGCCTTGCCCTGCTTGAGGAAGAGGGGGATCGGAGGAGCCAGGCCTACACCCTCAACAGCCTGGGCACGGTGGCCCAGACCATGGGCAGAGGCCAGAAAGCCCGACAATCCTTCCAGCGGGCCCTCAGGGCCGCCATGGAGATCCGAGAACCGGCGCTGGCCCTGGACATCCTCATGAGCCTGGCCAGACTTTCGGCCGAAGACGGCGATGTAATGCGCGCTCTGGAGCTGTTGGCCTTTGTCCTGCATCACCCAGCCAGCGAGCAACAGACCAAGGACCAAGCCGAACCGCTTCGGGCAGAGCTTGGCCAGCGCATATCGAACGACGCGCTACACGCGGCTGAGGCCCGGGGCCGGGCTCTAGAGCTTGACGTGCTGGCTGCTCAGATCCTGAACCAAGGGGGGACTGGGTAGTCAGGCCATGATCCCTTTGAGCGCAGATGCCGCTGATCGCATCTTGCTGGACCAGCCAGACTCGGGTATAATTCTCACAGTCGTTCGGCAACCTAGGCTCTGGATGGCCAGCCCCAGAACGTTCTCGGGGAGGAGACGGACGTGGACGATAGGCCTTGGTTCAAGAGCTATGACCCCGATCTGCCAGATACCCTGCAACCCTACCCGGAACGCACGTTGCCAGACATGACGGCCGGCACGGTCCGTGACCCCATGGACCATGCAGCCCTCCTCTTGTCGAGTTCCGAGACCCCCGTGACCTAAGGAGGAAGTGATGATCTTACTCAATCCCAAGAACCTCGTCCGCCCCTATCCCGACGAGCGCTCCCGGGCGATCATGCAGGCGACCGTCGACTTTTTTGAGCGAAAGGGAAAGCGGAAGCTGAAGGAGGACGACCGCGAGCGGGTGTGGTACGCGGATTTCCTGGACTTTCAGCGCGAGGAGAAACTCTTTGCTACCCTGCTGACCCCGGCCGCCTACGGAGACGGCGACTGCCGATGGGACACCTACCGCAACTGCGAGTTCAACGAGATCCTGGCCTTTTACGGCCTGCACTACTGGTACACGTGGCAGGTGTCCATCCTCGGCCTGGGCCCCATCTGGATGAGCACCAACGAGGACCTAAAACGCCGCGCCGCGAATCTGCTCCAGGACGGTGCGGTCTTTGCCTTCGGCCTGTCGGAGCGGGCCCACGGGGCCGATATCTACTCGACCGAGATGTCCCTCACGCCTCAGCCCGACGGCGGCTATCGGGCCAACGGCGAAAAGTACTATATTGGCAACGGCAACATCGCCCCGATGGTGTCGACTTTTGGCAAGATGGCTGATACCGGCGACTATGTCTTTTTCGTGGCCGACTATCGCCACCGCAACTATGAGCTGGTGGCCAACGTCGTCAACACGCAATCCTACGTCGCCGATTTCGTCCTGCGCGACTATCCCATCACCGAAACCGACATCCTGTCCCGGGGCCGGGAAGCATGGGACACGGCTCTGAACACCGTCAACGTCGGCAAGTACAACCTGGGCTGGGCCTCCATTGGCATCTGCACCCACGCCTTCTACGAGGCCATCCGCCACGCCGCCAACCGCCGACTCTACGGCATGTACGTCACCGACATGGCCCACGTCAAGCGCATGTTCGTCGACGCCTACGCCCGCCTGGTGGCCATGAAGCTCTTTGCCCTCCGTGCCTCCGACTATCAGCGCGTCGCCTCGCCTGTCGACCGGCGCTACCTTCTTTACAACCCCGTGGTCAAGATGAAGGTCACCACCCAGGGCGAGGAGGTGATCAACCTGCTGTGGGACGTCATCGCTGCCAAAGGGTTCGAGCGGGACATGTATTTTGAGATGGCCGCCCGCGACATCCGCGCCCTGCCCAAGTTGGAGGGTACCGTCCACGTCAACATCGCCCTCATCGTCAAATTCATGGCCAACTACTTCTTCAACCCGGCGCCCTATCCTGAGGTGCCCCTGGTCGACGATCCTGTCAACGACGACTTTCTCTTCCGCCAGGGCCCGGCCCGCGGCCTGGGCCAGATCCGCTTCCACGACTATAATCCCATCCTGGCCCGCTACGATCTGCCCAACGTCCGCGTCTTCCGGGAGCAGATCGACGCCTTCAAGGCCCTCCTCGCCCGGGCCACACCCGCCGGCCCGCAGACGAAGGACGTCGACTTTCTCCTAGCCCTGGGCGAGATCTTTACCCTGGTCGTCTACGGCCAGCTCACCCTGGAAGCTGCGGGGCTATACGGCATCGACGACGATCTCGTCGACCAGATCTTTGACGTCTTGGTGCGCGACGTGTCCAAGTTCGCCCTCCAGCTCTACAGCAAGCCGTCGAGCACCGCAGTGCAGATGGAGTACAGCCTGAGCATGCTCCGCCGGCCGCTTGAGGATGCCGACCGCTATGAGCGCGTATGGCGCGAGGCCTATGCCCTAAAGGATGCCTATGAGATGAATCCCTGATCTCCGTTGCGCCCTGAACTTGCCTGCCGCATAGTCTAGAGCAACCAGAGCCGGGACTGAAGAGGTTTGTCAGTCCCGGCTTTTGTTCCATCGATGATAGCATAGATATCTATGTCATTGCGTCGGCGAACAGGCCCAGTGATTTTGACTTCTCGAGCCAGAGTCGCATCAGATCTACGGTAAACTCATAGCGATCAGACCCCGGGTCCGGTCGCTGGAGGATCTCCCTCCGAACCACCTGACCGAGCGCTTCTGCAATGCCGGCTCGGCTGACCTGCAAGCCTAACTCTTCCAGCAGCCCGCCGATGGCTCCCAGCGTTCCCGGCTCGCCGACCGACAACAACTGGGCCAGGGCCAGAAGCACGGCCTGCTCCTGCGGGGACGACTCGCCCCACAGGAAGGTCAAATGCGCCTCGCCGAGGCTGACAATCTCTGCCAAGGTGCGGTTCACATCCTCGATGGTCAGGTAATTGCGCCGCTCCCGGTTGTGAAGGTTGATCATGGTGTAACACATCAGCTGCAGGAAGTAGGGATGCCCGCCCGTCACGCGGAGCATCTTGTCCACCGCCAGGTCATCGTAGACCAGGCCGCAGCCCTGCACCGGCTCGACGATCAGCCGTCGGGCAGCCCCAGCGTCCAGCGTGCCCACGCGCCTGTAGAGGGCGATGTTGAATAGGATCGACCAGTAGTCGGCGGTCAGATCCTCCAGGCGATGGGTACCAGCGAAAAGGAAAGCCAGATTCTGGCTGTGCTGCATCAGGTGACGTAGGTAGGAAAACACCGCGGGTGACAGCTCCCCACCCCGCACCCGCATCTCCAGCTCCTCGAACTCGTCAAAGAGCAGGAGCAACACCCGGTCATCCAGAACTTGGACAACCTGCGGCAGGAATCGTCTTTCAAAGGCTTCGGTGGGTCGCTCGGCCAAGTCATCGAGCATCGGTGGCTCGACGTCAATCCCCTGGCTGGCCAGAACCTCGACGATCTCCACGGCCACATCGTACAGAAGACCGGCAACCCCGCCCCCAAAACCCAGGGCCTGGCCATCCAGGAAAACCGGTAGGTACTCCTCTCCCAAGCGGGCTGGCAACTGCCGCATCAGTGAGGTTTTGCCCATGCGCCGCTGGCCCACCAGCACCAGGATATTCTCCTGCCCCAGGCCACCCAGGTTCTCCCGGATGAAATCGAACAGGTCATCCCGCCCGAAGAAGACCGGGCTGCCTGGTCCCAGGGGCCGGCCGGTGGCATACGGGTTGGCGATCTCGACAAACTCTTCAGGAACGGCGACCAGCCGCACGCGATCGGCAAAGTGCTGGACCTTGTTCACGCTTTCCTGGTCGTCGTACCGGATCTCGAACTCGGCCCGGAACTGGTCGCGGACGATGGGCCGGACGGTCACCTGCACCCATTCGGTCCGGCGCGCCGGCAACAGCTCCAGTGTGGCCCGGCCCTGGACCACCCCGTAGCCGCGACCAGGCAGCACCTCGACCCGTACATTGGTCGCCGGGCTGCGGCCCACATTCCGGAGTTCCAGACCCAGGGCCACATCGCCGGCGGCGATGGCCTGGTGGGTCTGCAAGGCCACCTCCAACTGCGCTCGCCCCTGCAGCTCCTGGACGGCACGGGTGACCACCTGTAGCCAATCGTCGACGATGCTGCCCAGAATGGCCTGCTCCGGCTGGGCCAGCGTCGCCAGGACTTGGCGGTCGTACCCGCTCAGGATTTGCGTGGCCTGAGCCAGGTAGACCACCTTGTCTTCAGGCATCTCCACCCGCTCACAGTGGCGTACCACCTCGCTCACCTGGGCGAGCCCGGCCCAGGCCCGTGCCGCATCGGCCAGGAAAAACTCTGGGTGGTCCATCACGACCATGCCTCCCAACTGGCCGCGCAGCGCAGCGATGCGCGACACCGAACCAGCCTCCAATGCGCTCAGGCAACCCTGGTATAGGCTCCGTACCTCCTTTTCCCAGACTAGACCCTCGCCCGGATCCAGGGCGGCCAGGAGCAGGCGCAGGCCCTCAACGGTGCGCGGCCTGTCGTGACCGGTGAGCAACAGGTAGTACCCCTCCGCCAGGTCGGCCAGGGTGTTCTCACCGGCGTCGCGGAACAGTCCGGGAAGGTGGGACAGAACGGTCGCGGCCCAATCGGCGTCGGACACCAGATGATGCAGCTCAGGCAGCAGATCCTCCCGGGCCTGGCGGAGAAGGTGCAGCGCGGCCTCTGCCCGGCCCACGGGGGAGCGGCGATGGGTGTGGACGCGGCGGGCGTAGAGGATCAGAGGGCTGGCCAGCAGTATCAGCAGGACCAGCCCGCCGGCGTAGCGGCCATAGTGGATATACCAGGGATCCGTGGGGATAGTCAGCGGGCCGGATGCAGCGGCGGTGGTGCCGCGGTTGCGCCCGTCGTCGTAGGCGAAGCGGTAGCGGCTGTCGCGGCCCGCGTCCCAGGTGTCGAACGGATTTGCCACGTCCCAGCTCAGCCGACCTTGACCACGGAACAGGGGTTGGGCTGCCTGGATCAGCCACTTCCCGGCCGACGGATCCAAGATCTCAAGCGTGGCGGTCACCGTGTCGCCTTCCGGGTCGTTCACGTCCACGCTGTAGGCGTAGCCGGTGCGGGTCTCAGCCACGCCCGGGCTGGTGAGCAAGGGGGGTTGGTTGACAGCCAGGCCGAAGAGATAGACCCGACCCCGGCCGGTGCCCGCGGCGAGCTCCATGTTGCCATCCTGATCGAGATCACCAGTAGCTAGTGCAGTCACCTCGCCGTCCACGGCGCCCCGCCAGGCCAGGCCGTCGCCAGCTAGATTGACAATCTGCCCTCCCGCCAGGGCATAGGTCACGCCGGCTGTGCCGACACGGACCGCCTCGGCCGGCTCTTCCAGTTCCGATACCAGGAGTGGCGCGCCGCCGTCCAGCCGATAGATGCGACCCTCAGCGGTGATCGCCAGCCCTTCCCCGAAGCCCATCACCGCCGAGCCCAGATCTTGCTCACCAACATGTGAGCCGTTGGCCGCCAGGCGATACACTCGCCCACCCTGGGTCCCGACCAGCACCTGCTCGCCATCCCCGTCCACGGCCGTTATCCGTTCGGTGAACTCCTGCTGCCAGATGACATTCCCGTCACGGTCCAAACGCAGGACCGCGCCGCCGGAGGCCAAACCAACACCAGCCAAGATCACGACTTCCGAAGTTTCGGAAGTCTTTGGAGGTCTATCGCCGGCGATGGACACCCCGGTGACGTACAGCCCGGCCGGGACCGACCACAGGCGCCGGCCCCCATCCAGCAACTGCAACTGACCCCCGGCCGACCCGGCACCGCCCCAGGTGCCCACCCCCACCTCGTCACGGCCATCCCCGTCTACATCCCCGGCGTCCAGGGCCAGGACGGCAGCCTGGAGGGGCAGATCCCACAGGATCTGGCCGTCGGCAGCGAGGGCATAGACCTGGCCATCCTGTGAGCCGGCCAGCACCTCGCCCTGCCCATCGCCGTCGGTATCGCCCAGCGTGAGGGCGGCGACTGGCCCCAGGGAGGGCGAGCGCCACAGCTCCCGCCGCTCCACCTGGTCCGAGGTGCCAAAAACCTGGAGGCCAGCCTCGGTGGCGACGAGGATCTCGTCGCGCCCATCCCCATCCAGGTCGGCGAGTTCGAGGGGACCGCTGGTTCCCCAGGTTCGATACTCGGCGAGGAAGCGGCCCTCGCTATCCAGAAGGTAGACCGGCTCGTGCACCGCCGTCGTCACGGCGATCTCCAGATCCCCGTCCCCGTCTATGTCGCCAGCGGTCAGCCGGGCGGATGTGCTACTGCTTGTGCCCAGGGGGTAGGCCCAGGCCTGGTTGCCATCACCCTGAAAGACGTAGAGGCTTGTCGGAGGATCGACGGTCACGATGGCGACCTCTGCCCTGCCGTCGCCGTCCAGGTCGCGGACCAGCACTTGCCCCGGGTCGGGGGCGACGTGGGCGTAGCTGAGGGCGATGGCCTCGCTGTGCCAGACCGGCTGGCCATCGCCTTTAAACAGGTACAGATCCCAGGAGGCCGACAGCACGACAACTTCTGCCTGCCCATCGCCGTCTACGTCCCCGCCCTGTACCAGGCCGATCTCGCCTTCGGTACGCTGCTGCCAGGCCAGGCGCCCGTCGGTTCCGAGCAAGTAGAGATCGCCGCCTCGATAAGGACTGGGGATGACCTCGAACTCGCCGTCGCCATCCACATCTGCGGCACTGAGGTCGAGTATCGGTCTCCCCAACTGAAAAGACCAGCGCGTACGACTGCCTGCAGAGAGCGCTGCCGAACCATCGCCCTCCAGGGCATAGATCTGGCCGTCGCGCGAACCTACGAGCAGCTCGATCTGCCCATCTTGGTCTAGATCATAGGCAGCGAGGCACGGCAGGGAAACCTGGACCTGGCCGAGGTTGGCCGTGCCTGCGGCCCGGACCGTCCAGACAGGCTGCCCGGCGTCGTCCAATAGGCTGACAGCCCCATCGACAGAAGCCATCACGACCTCAGCCCGCCCATCCGCGTCCAGGTCGGCCAGAACCACGTCGCTGATGGCACCGCTCGCCTCGTACCGCCGGGCAGGGTTGCCATCGCTTTCCAGGATGTAGAGCTGGTTGTCCGCTGTGCCGGCGGCGATCTCTGGCAGCCCGTCGCCGTCCACGTCGGCCGCCCCGAGGGCGGTCACGCGCGCCTCGGTCTCGAAGGACCAGTAGGGCTGCAGCACCACGCCGCCCTGAGCCTGAGCCATGGGCGCAGTTAGCAGGACAAACAGAACCAGCAGAACAAACCGGGCAGGTTTCCGTAACCTGCTAGGTTCCCGGTTAGTGGAAAAGGACAAAGGTGCCATCCCCTTTGTTCAGCGCGTAGGCGGTGCCCAGAAACAGGTCCAGGTCTCCGTCCTCGTCAAAGTCAGCAGCCGCCGGGATGCCCGTAGGAGCATCCACTGCCAGTCCGGCCGCTGCCAGATCCTGCAGTGCAAAAGTGCCATCGCCATGGTTCAGGGCGTAGATACCGCCGGGCTCCCATACGTTGGCCCCATATAGGTCCGGGGTCCCATCGCCGTTCAGGTCGGCGGCAATGAAGTAGTTGAACTGATGGGGGGGTGTGCTCAAGCCCACGGCCTCCATGTCCTGAAGAACAAAGGTGCCGTCGCCGTTGTTCAGGGCGTAGAACTCCTCCACCGAAAAGTTGTCGGCCGGTTCGACATCACCCAGGAACAGGTCCAGGTCGCCATCCCGGTCGAAATCGGCGGGGACCGAATGGCTGCCAGCGCCCACTTCGGCCAAGCCAGCAGCGGCTAGGTCCTGCAGGGTGAACGTGCCGTCTCCGTCGTTCAGCAGATAGGAGGCCTCGGCATCCAGGTGGCCGACAAAGAGGTCCGGCGCGCCGTCTCCGTTCAGGTCGGCCGTCGTGCCGTATTTCCCGTCGCCGCCAGGTGGGATGCCGGCCTCTGCCAGGTCCACCGGTGTAAACGTCCCATCGCCATTGTTCAGAGCGTAAAAGTCGTCCGTCGGTTCAAAGAATCCCATGTCCACGAACAGGTCCAGGTCGCCATCCTGATCAAAGTCGGCAGCCACGACGGCCAGCTTCTGCACTGGGACCTGGTCGGGCCGCATCTCCAGGCCAGCTGCAGCCAGGTTCTGCTGCGTGAAGGTGCCATCCCCGTTGTTCAGGGCGTAGGCGCCTGGAGAGCTGCCCACGATGTAGAGATCCACGTCGCCATCCCGGTCGAAATCCTCAGCCACGGCGTCCTCGCTGGCCATGCCGACAGGCAACCCCACCTCGGTCAGGTCCTGTTCAGCGAAGGTGCCATCCCCGTTGTTGAGGTAGTAGGCGCTGTCGACCCCGTACTCTGGCACGCTGCCCGGGACGAACATGTCCAGGTCCCCATCGCCGTCAAAGTCGGCGACCACACCCCCGTAGAAAAGGTCACCCCGTAGGCCGACCGAGGCCAGCGACGGTGCCAAAACGGTGAAGGGCATCTCCTCGCTGGGCTGCCTTCCGGCGCTGACCACGACTTGCACCGTGCCCGTCGCGGTGTCCAGGGGAACGCGCACGTCGATAGACGTATTGCCCCAGTCGAGCACTGTCGCCGGTGCGCCGCCAAAAGTCACGGCACCCGCTTCGTCGCCAAAGTGCTGCCCCTGGAGGTTGATCACCACACCCGGCGGGGCCGCGTCGGCGGGAAAGAAAGACTGGATGGCCGGCGTCGGTGGCGCCGGTGTGGGCGATGGCGGCAGGGCCGTGGGGGCGGCTGCCGGTCCACAGGCAGCAATCGCCAACAAAACAACAAACATGACAGATGGCAGACACCTGTTCATCCTCTCACCCTCCTCCCAAAACGGTAGCTGAGCGGTGAAGAGCACCGGACGACAAAGCTGCCGTCATGTTTTTTCGTTGTGTCTGGCGTGACACGGCCACGCTCCTTCTATTAAACAACTTTCCAAGTCGAAAGTCAAGAATCAGAAACAGGATCCTCCCGCAGGTTCGGTGCCTGAAACCAAGGGCATCTAGCCTGGGCTCTGCGTCGGGCACGTGACCTGAGATAGGTCGCCACCTGCGGGAGAATCGGATCGATCTGTTCCCAAAAGGGCTCAGGCAGTTCGCCGCTTCAGGCACAGGCCGCCCAGGAGCGCCAACCCGCCGCCCGATGCGAACACAACCCAAAGCGGGACCGCGGGACCGCCGGTCACGGGCAGGGTGGTCGTGGCTACGCGCACGGTAGCTGCATACTCTGCCTCCATGCCAGCAGGGTAGTCGTCATAGCCATCGTTCAGGTCGGCTTCGATGATGTAGGTCCACGTCACGGCGTGATCGCCGGGTCCCAGCGGCGGAAGATAGATGTCCAGTGCCATGGCTCCCGCCGTCATGGTCTCATCCCCACAGGTGATGGAGAAGGGCGTGGGCCCGTGCTCGTAGCCCTTGGGGTCGGCAATCTCCTGGCCGTCCACGGTGATGACAAAACTGATGTGCTGCCAATTGTCTTGCGCCGTGGTTTCGTCCACAGCCACCCACTTGGCACCAACGTTGATCCAGTCGTCGGGCGTGGCCTCCACCGTCCACTCGGTCAAGTCCTCGCACATTGCGTGCTGCTTCGAGAAGGCATCGACCACCGTGGCGCCTTCTGGTGCCTTCTTCTGCGGGTTGAGGCCCTGCGCTAGGCAGGTGCTGAGCTGTGCCAATGTAGCCGTGCCAGCCAGCAAGACCAGCACAACCAGCAGTGCGAGCCATCGGATGATCCTGATCTCCATTTCTGTCTCTCCTTCGCATGCTCCTTGCATGCCAGGTAGGCCTGACCGCAGTTCTCCGACCTGTGCCAGGCCAGCCACTTTCCACCCTTAAGTGTCTATTCGACGAGCATGTGCTCCCCAGCGGCACGAGGATGCGGCAGGCCGGCATGCAGCAACCTTACCCCCAGCGACACAAAGAGACGCCCCAATTGGCACAGCAGCCAGCAACTCTGGAGGGACAGCAGGCCCGGATGGGCTCTCCGTGCTTCGCGCTGAAGGCGACGGGTCTCAGCTTGATACCGTTCCTCTTGAACGCGCAGATCCATGAGTCTATCCCCAAAGTGATAGTCGGTGTACGACATCTTGGTGCCTCCTTTTCCGTGAGCCGATCCTGCTCACATCATATCCTATAGGAGGCACTTTGCGAAGGGAAAAACCCAGGAGAAAGTGTGGAGAAAACGGGGGAAATCTGGAATTAGTGGGTCAGCAAGGCACTTGAAACAGGTAGCCGACGCCCCATCTGGTCACCAGGCAATCGGCCTCGCCGGCAAGGGCCTTGCGCAAGCCCTTGATCAGGGACCGGACCCGCTCCGGGTCTTCGACATACTCGCCTGGCCAGAGCGCCTCTTCCAGTTCCTGGGGCGTGACCACCCGGCCGGCATGCTGTAGGAAGTAGATAAGGGCGTCGAGCTCCGTCTTGGTCACAGTCAGAGGCACACCTTGGCATAAAGCAAGCCTCTGGCGGAGATCCACCACAAAGGGCCCAGCTTGCAGCAGATCGGCCACAGACTGTTGCCGGACGAAAGACTGGAAAGCGGGAGAGAGATAATCGAGGCCCCCATCGCGCCGGGTGACTAAGCACTGCTGCTCCAGGCTTCGTAGATTTTGCCGATGCTCCTGGCTGTGCTGCGCCAACGGCAATGTAACCAGGGCGTATTGTTCCTCTGCGGTCAGGTGTCTCCAGTAATACTCATAGTGGGGCTGCGCCTCAGCAAAGAAGTGGCGCTGGATCTGGGCATGATCGGCCTCTTCCACTACTCCATCCCGTTGTCGCCACGCTTCAAAGGTATGGAAGCCAGCGATCTGCAGCAATAGGGGGTGTGAGCCGGCCAACTCCACGATCAGGCGGACCAAATCGGGAGCAAAGGTCGCACCCGCCCTGGTCGCCAGCGTCTCGACGAGCCCCTGCGCATCCTCGTCCGAAAAGAGGCCCAGGGAGAGGGGGACAAAGGTATTGAAGAAGGGTGAACTGAGCGTCTCAGGCTGGGCGTAGGCAAGAGCGTGGATGGGCATGCGGGAGGCGGTGATGTAGGCCACGTTCAACTGGCCGGTCAGGCCGCGCAAGCTGGAGAAAAAGCTCGGTCCTAGATATGGGTTCGCGCCCAGGCCCTCGAACTCGTCGAAGCAGAAGACGAGCTTCAGACCTTGCTGGGTTAGTCGTCGTACGACATGGCGAAAGGTGCGGTACTCAACAGGTCCCTCGGGTAGGGTCAGTTCTGACTTCTGGTGACCGGCCGCTTCCAGGGCAGCGGCCAATTCCTCGACCATGACCGAGCGGATTTCGCCGTCGTCGAGTTCGGTCAGCTCCTCACCGTCTAGATAGACAAAGAGGTACTTGGCAGGCGAGAGACCATAGTCTGAGTGGATCGCCGGGTCAGCCAGCTTAAAGAGCAGTGAGGTCTTGCCAATGCGCCGCTGACCGACCAGGGCCACGTTCTGCAGACTGCGCAGCAGGCCCAGGGCCTGGCCCATCTCGTGCCGGCGGTTGAAAAAGTAGTCGCTCTGGCGAATGGGACCCCGGTGGAAGAACGGATTACGTAACGATTCCATTCTGCTTTCCCTCTCCGATCGGACCTGGTTTGGGTGAGTTTCTTGATGGGTCCTACTCTCCAGACAAGAACCCATGCACACAACTCAACGCATCCTGGAACATCTGCAGCGCCCTCGCACCGTCCGCGCGCGTCGAGAAGTAGTGCTTTGGCCATTCGTAAGAGCAGAACTCGTGGAGGAGTCCCTGCCGCTCCATTCCCTTCGCCAACTCCACGCTCTGTGAGAACGGCGAGAACTCATCCTCCACGCTATGCAACAAACAGGCCGGTGGCAGGCCTGCCAGGTGGTACATCACGCTGTACTTGTAATGATGGGCAAGAACGACAACAGTGCACGCTGTTTCTTCGAATCATGCTGCAATAGCGGAGCAGCAGGGGCATGACCGACAACCCATGTACGGTTGCAGGCATTGGTGGACTGCCTACCAGGCGGTCAAGTCTCGGTTCTCTCCACCACATGACGGAGAACCCATTCGGCGAATGCCTTGCGATCTAGTTCTCCCGCAGCAAGCTGCAGAACTACTTGCTCTTGCTCATCCACCGATGCACCGATCTCGTAGCCGTTTAGGAGGAGGAAGACTTCCATCGCTGCGTGCCCGGTCCGCTTGTTCCCGTCCACGAAGGGATGGTTCATGATGAGAGAAAAGCCCAGAGCGGCAGCCTTCTCGGCAATCGTTGGATAGAGGTCCACCCCGCTGAACGTCATGCGAGGTTGGGCCAGCGCCGACTCCAGCGCTTCCACACTGTGGATGCCTGTTGAGCCACCAGATTGCTCGACGAGGCGGTGGTGTAGTTGGAGGAGTTCGTTGAGGGTCAGGTAGCGCATCAAGCGAGCCGGCGATACAGTTCAGCATTCTTCCTGAGGACGTATTCGACTGCCTGCTCAAAATCGGGCTCAGGGCGAGTCAGGAGTTCCTCAATGCTGACTCGCACAAGTTCCTCGGGTCCAACCCCGAACCGCCTGGCCATCTCATTCAGCTTGTCTAAGCGCTCCTCGGGTAGAGCAACCGTAATGGTTGACATCACAACCTCCAGACTCCACGTTCGATCAACTAGCCTGCAACCATTATAGCCTGAAACCTGGGCGCCGTCAACGTCAACCCGAAGAACTAGGGGCCGCTCTTCTCAGCGAGCGTCGTACATTGAGACAGGTCACACTAATGGAATTCTGGGAAGGTGCATGGAGCGGGGATGGAACCGAGTAAAGTTGTTTGTCAATCACCTTCCAGCCACCTTCGCAGACAATCCAACGAGTCCTGGAACATCTGCTGCGTCGTCGCATCATCCGCCCGCGTCGAGAAGTAGTGCTTCAGCCCTTCGTAGGAGTAGAACTCGTGGGGGAGTCCTCGCCGCTCCATCTCCTCCGCCAGTTGCACGCTCTGCGAGAACGGCGACAGCTCGTCGTCGACCCCATGGAGCAAGCAGGCTGGTGGCAAGCCTTCCAGGTGGTACATCACGCTGTACTTGAAATACAGTTCCGGCGACGTATTCGGGAAACCCAGTGCCATCAGCACCTGGTCAAATGGGGGGCGCGTCTGGGCTGTCCCCATCTCCACGTCGTGCCGGAAAGCGAACCCATCGGCCATACCGCCTAGCACCAACGTCACGTCGAACAGATCCGTCAGCTGCAGCAATCGCCAGGTATGCAGCGAGGTAAAGCTGGCACCCACCAGCGCCAGCCGCTCCGGATCCGCCCGTGACGGCCTTCGGCCTTCGCGCACGTACGCCAGCGCCGTCAGCAGGTCCCCCGCGTCCTCGTCGATGTCGATGCCCCGCAGCGGATAGCAGGCCAGTACGCTGAACCCCTCCGCCGCAAAGGGCACGGGGATGATCTCCCAGCCTGCCACCGGCCCGGGCAGCACCAGCAGCATCGTCGGCAGCGGCCCCTCGCCCGCCAGCGGCTCGTACAACCAGCAATCATTGACCCGCAGGCCGGCACGCTCGAAGGTAAAGTGGGTGCGCAATGATGTACTGGGGAACGGTGCCCCGACCGATACTTCCACCGTCGGGCTGACAACCAGCGAATCGTCGAGCATGGGCACAGGCGCTTCAACAGGCGCCAGCGTCAAGTCGATGTCGGCCGTCTCCTTGCCAGGCCGCACCCGCACCACATCTTTGATGCACAAGCCCGCCGCGCAAGCCTGCTGCAGGGCGTCGTCGTAGCCCCGCTTGCCAGCCACCGGCACGTAGCGGCCCGGTGGCACACGCTCGATCCGATACCACCCCGCAGGGTCGGTCTCGGCCGTGTATACCTCCCCCAATGGCGAAGCGACGAGCACGACCGCCCCAGCGACCGGCACCCCGCTCTCGTCTTGAATCCTGCCCGAAAGGCTGCCTGGTAGCTCGTCGACGCACAGCCGCGGTCCACCTAGGATCTGGACCACCTTGTAGTGCACAACATTGCGCAGGGCCGTGATCTCTGGATCTGCCGTATAGGCGAACCAAGCCAGGCCCAGGAGCAGGAGCCCAAGCAGAATCAGCGGGATCCACCGAAGACGGCTTGTCGTTCGTCGCTTTCCAGTTGATGACTCACCTTCTCCGGTCATCATCTTCTTCTCCAACGAAGCTGTGTCCGTGTTGTGTGGTGTTTTGCACGCTTCGCATTATACTCGAAAAGGGGTCGGCTCACAAGAGGCGTGGTCAGGAACCTATGATCGTCAGGAAACAAGAGCGCTGCTGCGCCTCAGATAATGCGCGTCTCCACGCCCGTCTCGGCCTCGATCTCGGCAGAAAGCGCTCTGAGCCCGGCCAGCTCGAAAGCACTCTCAGCGCCTGCAGGGCGCCCGAGCACGAGCAGCGAGATGCCTTCTTTCTGGGCAAGCTGCTTTAGCACCTCACGCACCCTTCCTTTGCGCCACATCGTCTCAGCGGCAATCCCATGTTCCGCTGCCCGCTCTTTCGCCATCAGTAACAGAAACTCGCCCATCTTGCCCAGTTCACCCTCCACATCCACCACCAAAGGAGCCGACACCTTGTCCAAGAAGTGCAGGTCCACCACGTAGAGAAAAACCAGGGTGTAGCCCAGCTCCTTGGCCAGGGCAATTGCCGCGTCCTGAGTTCGGTAGCTCGCCTCTCCCCCGCGGGTCGCACAGAGTATCTTGCCCATGACATCCTCCTCCTCAGAATTTCAGTACGAAGTAGCGCAGGAGAATCCACAGCGTCGGCACCAGCAGGGTCACAAAGGTGACCGGCACGCCAACCTTGGAAAAGTCCGCGAACTTGAGCCGGAAGCCAGCCCGGTCCAGGACACCCGCCGCCACGATGTTGGGCGCCGAACCGATGTAGGTCGCGTTCCCGCCCAACCCGGCGCCCAGGGCCAGGGCCCAATAGAGCACATTGTTCTCGGCGCCGGGGATGGTGTGCGTCAGGTAGACCGTCACCGGCACCATGGCCGCCGCAAAGGGAATGTTAGCCACGATGGCCGAGGCGAACGCCGAGACCCAGATGACCAACAGCGTGGCCAAGAGCAGATTGCCACCGGCGATGTTCTGGACCGATTCGGCGATAACCTGGATCAACCCCACCTCTTGCACACCACCGACCATCATAAAGAGGGCCATGAAAAAGACCAGCGTCGTCCAGTCCACCTCGCGCAGCATCTCGCCCACATCGGGCCGGACCCACAGCAACAGGGCCGTAGAGCCCAGGATGGCGACCACAGCCGGCGGCATCTGGAACAGATCCTCGACAAAAAAGAGTACCATGGTGAGGCCAAAGAGAAAGAGGGATTTGCGTAGAAGGACCGGGTTGGTGATCTGCGCGCCGGCCTCCAGTTGCTCGACCAGCGCCCCCGAAGCGGACGCACCCTCCTTCTCATACTCGGTGCGGTACAGCCAGCGGGTCATGAATAACAGCAGGATCATGCCCATCACGGCGATGGGCAGCATGTTGGCCAGGAACTGGTTAAAGCTCAAGCCCACGTACGACCCAATGATGGTATTGGGTGGGGTGCCGATAAGGGTCGCGGCCCCGCCGATGTTGGAGGCCAGCACCTCGGGCACGACGATACTTGCTGGATGGATCTTGAGCGCCAGGGCGATCTGGATGCTGACCGGCGCCATCAGCAACATCACGGTGGTGTCATTCAGGACCGAAGAGGTGATGGCAGTGATGAGGACCAGCACTGCGGTCACGAGGTAGGCGTTGCCCCTCGCCAGACGAAAGGCCCGAAAGGCTAGCCACTGAAAGACGCCCGTCTGGCTCATGACCGCCATAAAGATCATCATGGTCAGCAGCAGGAAGATGACATCAAAGTCGATGAATTGGATGGCCCGGTGGAAGCTGATGATCCAATAATCGGCGTTAAAGCTGCCAAAGAAGTAGCTGACCGCCAGCATGGCCGCCGCCCCGACAAACGCGGCGATGGTCTCGTGGAGCACGTTGAACGAGATCAAGCCAAACACCACGAAAAAGATGCCTGTGGCGATGAAAAAGGCCGGGTTGAAGACGCGAGGTAGGACGACGTCCGGAACGCGAGTATAGTAGTGATCCGCGGCATGGGCGATCCGCTGCTGGGCAAAGCCTTGTCGGGTGACGCGATAGCCCGGCTTGCTGACGACGACGGCCAGCGTATCCCCCTCTAACATGGCAGGGGACAAGTTCAGGTCGGCAATGTAAAAGCCCTCAGCACTGGTGCGGGCTGCCTTCACCTCTTCGCCGGCAACCGTCAGGCCCTGCTGCTCGCCGCCGATAAAGACGCGTACCTCCGCCTCGCCCACGGGCTGATCTTGGGTGTTAGCCACCCAGCCAATGAGGGTCAGGGTTACCTTTCCGTCGTTTTGGGAAATGCCGGCGCTGCCATAAACCTGTGTGATCTGGCTGAGCAGCAGTACGATTAGGATGGCTGCCAGAACAACCAGTCCTGTTCGCGTCAGAGACCGCATGGTTTTGCCCCCTCCTGAGTTTGGGATACCTTGATGGCCGGTCAGCTCCTATTGTACCATATTCAGAAAGGCAGGGTCGTACGCTTGGCAGGTGATGTCGTTTGCCTGCATTCCATCGAGCCGCAACGCAGCAACACGCCGGCTCCTGGCAAGGCAGGACCGCTGCACACCTGTGATCATACCATAAAGCAGGCTGTCTACACGCTGTGGATGGTTGGATTTTCGGTTGGCATTGTTGGAGCTTGCGCCGGCAGGGTTGGAGTTGCCGGAGAAATGCCCTTGGCGCTGCGATTGTCGTTCCTTAGGTGCAATGCACCTTGGATCCAGTTCAAACCCGATGCTCAAGCTGAGGCAGTAGATGACGACGTCGGCCAGTTCCTCGGCATCGATGGCGATGGACACGGATAGGTTCTTGGCGAGTGAAAGAGCTGCCAATCGCGGGAAGCGATGGTGGTGCGGGCATCTGTCTCCTCTGCCAGTGGAGGGGAGAAACCTGTGGTGGTTTCTGCCGGTGTCTGGCTATCTGCCGCTTAGCAAGAGGTACAGGGTTCCGGCGGTCGAGAGCACGGTCAGGACCGGCACGACCTGGTGCAGCCTGAGCGCAACCGCGGGCGCCGCCTCGACGACACTCAACACCCCGCCCGCTGCCACCGTCGCGACGAAAAGCAGGACGGTGACCACGATGGCAGCCGTCTGGCCCGGGCTCAGGGGCGCAATCTGATGGGTCTGGTAGGCGATCAGGCCCAGGAGGACGCCGAGGGCCAGCCCGACCAGCTTGTGGACGGTGAAGGGCAGGGTGCTGTACGGCTTTCCAGCCACACTCACCCAGATCCCGGAAAGAAAGATCAGGAGAAAGGCCAGTCCAGCGCCGACAACTCGTACTTGGGTGGTACTCATGTTCAACTCCTTTGTCCAGTCGTATCTGATCCTGAGTTTGACGAACCTACAGCAGCTCCGTGGCCAACAGCACGATGTTGCCCGTGACCTGGCCGCTTTCCAACAGCTCGTTGGCCTGAGCCGCTTCCAAGAGGGGGAACGTCGCAGCCACGATGGGGTCGATCTTGCCCTGTTCCAGCAGGCCAAAGAGTGCCGTCCAATCTTCTTCCAGAAGCTGATGATCTACGCGATGGGTTCCATAGCCTTTGATCGACTTGCCGTTTGGCAGAAGGTTGTACCCGATCAGCTTGGCCACCAAACGCAGGAACCCGGAGAAGCTCTGGGGGCCACCGTAATGCACCAGGATGCCGCCCCGCCGCAGCACGGCCAATCCGCGCTCAAAGAACTCCTCCGCCATGCCATTGAACACAAAGTCGATGCCATCCGGCTCCGCCTGGCGGAGGACCTGCACAAAGTCCTGCGTGTGATAGTCGATGGGCGTCGCCCCGTATTCGACCAGGACAGGGTGCTTGCGCTTGGAGGCCAGGCCGTACATCTTGAGATCGGCCAGTGCGCCCAGTTGGAGAAACGCGGTGCCGACACCACCGCTGGCGCCAATGATGAGCACCCTGTCTCCGGCCTTGACCTTCGCGATCCGGTGCAGGATCTGGTAAGCAACCAGGTAGTTCAGGATGAGGGTCACGGCCTCCGCCGGGTCCAGGGACTCGGGCACGTGGACCAGCTTCTCGGCCGGCCAGTAGAGGTACTCGGCGTAGCTGTCGTAATTCGTCAATGCGCCGACGCGATCGCCCACTGCGACCTGGACGTTTTCGCCAACAGCATCGACCACGCCGATCATGGTATAGCCCGGCACAAACGGTACCTTGGGCAGAAAGGGCCGGTTGCCGACCCGCGTGGCCACGTCATCCTGGCATACAAGGGTGGCCAGCATCTTGATCCGCGCTTCTCCGGCCGATGGTGGCCGCAGCTCATTCTCCTCGATCTGGAGAACTTCCGGGCCACCCCTTTTGGTCACGACTACGCTTCGATATTTCATGCTTCTACTCCCCCTGTCCAAGCTCGTGGGGCGCCTTGGCGCCCGTCTCGATCCGTTTCAACTCGACGAGGGGCAGGCCCAAGTCACGGATCTTGGTCAGGATGCCGTAGAGCGCAGCCTCGTCGACCAGGGTCCCGCTGAGGACCGTTTCGCCGCCCTCCCCATGCTCGATGGTCATTCCCTCGAACCAGGAGGACCAACTTTCCCCGATCAAGCCCTCGACTCGGATTGTGTAGCATACGGGTGTACGCATCGAACCAACCTACCTCGCCACTACCGTGATTTGCTGACTCCAGTATAGTGGAGCGGGGCAGGTTTGTCAGCACCCAAACGGATAATCCTGAGGGATACGGGTAGCAGGGTCAGGTACCCGAACGTGTTATCGGAACAGTCAGGGAGGGCGTTTTCGGAGTGGGAAAGGCTACAACAGGCCCAATTCCTGGGCACGGACGACAGCCTGGGTTCGGTTGTGTACCCCAAGCTTGCCATAGACGTTACTGGCGTGTTTCTTGACGGTATTGAGGCTGATGACCAAGGCGCTGGCGATGTCGTCGTTGGAGTACCCCTCGCCGATCAGGCGCAGGACCTCCATTTCACGGCCGGTCAGCGGCTCGACGAGGGGAGAGGTCCTCGGGGGCGCCGGTGCGGGGACGCTTTTCATCCCTTCGGCCTCAAAGGCAGCCAGTAGGCTGCACACATAGTCCGGGGCGATCCCGTGGCTGGCTGCCTGCTGTAACAGCGCGGCCATGGCTGCACCCTGCTCCACAAAGAC
>Ga0316577_10000190_pt1 | contig 20350 bp, 20 predicted proteins | sample S5NA_FD_203073 | JGI IMG/M metagenome (GOLD analysis project Ga0316577, IMG submission 203073) | Rhizosphere microbial communities from salt marsh grasses in Alabama, United States - S5-7_050615r2r1 | ecosystem: Host-associated > Plants > Roots > Rhizosphere | place: USA: Alabama | collected... | reverse complement strand
GACGCTCGACCCCCAAGAACAAGACGCCATGCTGAACGAGCTCGATCACCTGCCCGAAGGCCTCCTCGACGCCGAATGCCACCAACTGGACCGGGTGCTGGGTGCCCCCACCCTGATCCACCTGCCCGGGGCACGCGAGCCCGCGCTCTTCCTGTCGGTGTTGATGCACGGCAACGAGACCGTGGGCTGGGAGGCGATCCGCGGCCTGCTGCGCGAGCGGCTCGAGCGCTTCGGCGATCTGCGGCTCCCGCGCGCGTTGAGCCTCTTCATCGGCAATGTCAGTGCGGCCGCAAGCGGGGTTCGCCATCTGCCCGGCCAGCCGGACTACAACCGAGTCTGGCCGGGGACCCAATTGCCGCACACCCCGGAGCATGACCTGATGCAGAAGGTCGTGCGGATCATGGCCGACCGGGGCCTGTTCGCCAGCCTGGACCTGCACAACAACACCGGCCTGAACCCCCATTACGCGTGCGTCAACCGGGTCGACAACCGCTTCCTGAATCTGGCGACCCTGTTCGGGCGGATCGTGGTCTATTTCACCCGACCCGCCGGTGTGCAATCGCTCGCTATGGCGGGGCTCTGCCCCTCCGTCACCGTTGAATGCGGCAAGGTCGGCGAGCAGCAGGGGGTCGAGCACGCCCGCAGCTTCATCGAGGCCGCGCTCCATCTGTCGAGGATCTCCCACCATCCGGTCGCGCCCCACGACATCGATCTTTTTCACACGGTTGCCCAGGTCAGGGTCCGCGAGGACGTGGGCTTCGGGTTCCCGCCGGACCAGGCCGACCTCGTGCTCAATCCGACCCTGGAGCAGCTCAACTTCAGCGAGCTGCCGCGTGGGATGGCGTTCGGCCGGATTCGCGTGGGACTGGGTATCGGCTTGGATGTACGTGACGAGCGGGGGCGGGATGTCGGGGATCGCTATTTCCAGGTCGATGACGGCGAGCTGCGGCTGCGCCAGTCGGTCATGCCGTCGATGCTGACCCGCAATCAGGTCGTGATCCGTCAGGATTGTCTCTGCTATCTGATGGAGCGCTACAGCGACCATCTGCCGACGGGGGACGAACCCGTCGACGCCTAGTCGTCCGTCAATCGTCGATTGACGGACGACTAGGCGCCTGTCTGACTTGAGCGATCGTCGCGAGCCGAGTGGGAGAGCGAGGACAGAGTCGACCGATTGCGAGGCGCATCGTGGGTCTACGTAACGAGAAATCGGTCGGATCTGGACCGCTGTCCCGCCGGCGCAGTAGATCAGTCCCAAGTCAGACAGGCTCCTAGGTAGGGTCTGCCGGACTCAGGACGGTGCGCGAGCGGTATCTCGGGAGCGGCTTCGCGGACCGCCGGCAGACGGGGCCGGCGCAGGGAATCTAAGGGTGTGGGCACCGGCTGGCATGGGAGGCGGAGCGGTCAGTCGAGGACGTCGCGTACCTGCTGGTCGGCGTGGTAGGACGAGCGCACCATGGGCGCACTGGCGACGTTGGAGAATCCCATCGCTGCTGCGGCGACCCGGAGATCTTCGAACTCCGCCGGCGTCCAATAGCGCCGGACCGGCAGATGGTCTCGGCTCGGCTGGAGGTATTGGCCGAGGGTCAACATCTCGCATCGATGCGCGCGCAGGTCACGGAGGACATCCAACACCTCCTCGTGGGTCTCGCCGAGCCCCAGCATGAGACCCGACTTGGTCGGCACCTGGGGATGGGCGGCCTTGAAATCCGCCAGCAGGCGAAGCGAATCCCCGTAATCCGCCCCGGGGCGCGCCTGGCGGTAGAGCCGCGGGACGGTCTCGAGGTTGTGGTTGAAGACGTCGGGGACGCCTGATCCGGCGAACTTCCCGAGCGCGAGGTCCCGGCGGCCCCGAAAGTCGGGCACCAGGACCTCGAGCCTGATCGCCGGATTCCTGGCGCGGACGGCGCTCAGACAGGCCGCGAAGTGACCGGCCCCGCCGTCACGCAGATCGTCCCGGTCGACCGAGGTGATGACCACGTAGCGCAGCCCCATCGCGGCAATCGACTCGGCCAGGCGGTCGGGCTCATCTGGATCGACCGGCCGCGGGCGCCCGTGCGCGACGTCGCAGAACGGGCAGCGCCGGGTGCAGAGGTCACCCAGGATCATGAAGGTCGCCGTGCCATGCGTGAAGCACTCGCCCAGGTTCGGGCACATGGCCTCCTCGCAGACCGTCGCGAGGCCGCCTGCCCGCAGCAGACCCTTGATCCGGCTCACCCCGGCGCCGACCGGCGCCTTGGCGCGGATCCAGCTCGGCTTGCGCAGGGTCTCTGCGGTGGGCTCGATCTTGATCGGGATGCGCGCGACCTTGTCTCGACCCCGCTGATGGGTCTCCGGGGTGCTACGCGATGGTGCGTCGAGGCCGTCTTCCAGGGACATTGATGCGATCTCGGGCGTGCATGGCAGCGTTCGGGGATACCCCCGACCATTGGATGAACCCCAACCTCGGTCTGACAACGGCGCTGCTCGGACAGCGGCACCGAGCCGGTCGTGACGCCCGGCGGAGGCTCCGGACCGATCGGGCAACGGGACGAGGAAGGCCCGAGCCGTGACACGATGTTGGGGACTGGAGAAGACAATCACCACACCCCGGGTCGGCCTAAGGTCGAGTGCGAGCCACGGGATCACCGCCAGGCGCGACTGGCGCGACCGTCACTGCGGGAAGAGGCGACCCATCAGAAGCCCGAACCAAGGTGTAAACCAGGCCGGGTTCCGGCGCAGGGCGCGGCGGATCGTGGGAATCGACATCCAACGCCAGGCGCCGATCTCAGTCGGGTCCGGGCGTGGATCGCCGGCATGGACACCGTAGAAGACATGGAGATACTCGTGCTCGATCAGGCCGGAGGACAGATCCTCCGCACGATAGACGAGCTGGCTGCGTTCCGTGAGGGGCACCCTGATGCCAAACTCCTCCTTGAGCCTCCGCCCGGCCGCCTGCACGGTGGCTTCGCCTGGCCTGGGATGGCCGCAGCAGGTATTCGACCAGCGGGCCGCGAAGTGGTACTTGGCATCGGCGCGGCGCTGAATCAGAAGCTCGTCGGCGGCATTGAAGACCAGAATCGAGAAGGCCCGGTGCAGCTGGCCTTGCCGATGCGCGTCGATCTTGCCGGCAGAGCCGAGCGCACGGTCCTGGTCGTCGACGAGAATGACCTCCTCGAGGGCGTCGCGTCGCCAGGCGCGCTCCAGGTCATCAGGCGCGAGCGGCGGAACGATTCGGGCACCCAAGCTCTACCTCCAGATCAGCTCTGTTCGAAGTCTCGACCCGCCGCCTCACCCGGGCACGCCGAATGCGGCGAGCGCAGCGCTCAGCTCCTGGTGGCGACGGGCATGGTCCTCGATCGGGATGCCTGCACGGATGGCGTCCCAGGCCTGGCGAATGCTCGCCGCTCCACCGCGGGGGCCCATCGGGTGTCCGAAGACGCCCCGTCCCGGTACGAACCCGAAGTCGAGGGTCCCGAGCTTGTCGTACACCAGCTTCAGGGTTCCGGCCCAATCGCTGCCACCTGGCACAGGCAGGCTCGGAGGCAATCCGCCCATCGGCTCCAGGCAGGCCGCCACGTTGTTGCACACTTCGGTGTCGGATGTGAACATCCGCCCCCCAAAACCCGGCATGATGACGACGTCGAATCCCGCGAGTCGCTGCAGCTTGGTCCACACCAGTGAGCTGACGCCGAAACAGTCGAGCCGGCTCAAGGCCGCGATCATCGGAAAGTGGGCGACCAGCGGCACGCGGGTATGGCGACGCAGCATCCGCACGGCGCTCAGACCAACCGGCAAGGCGTTGAGCAGGAGCGCATTGGCGCCATTGGCCACCGCCATGTCATGCAGCTCGTTGAGGCGTTCCACCTCGTCGGTGATGTTGGCCAGATAGACCTTCGGGCTTCCGGTCTCATCCTCGGCACGTCGCCGCGCCGCGCCCAGCAGCGCCGAGCGGCGATCCAGGCTACACCAATCGGCGTCGCAAAGCATCTCGTCATCCTTGGCGACGTCCAACCCGCCGAGCCAACCTTGAAGCCCCAGATCCGCCATCGCCTCCGGCGGAAGTCCGATGTTCGGCTTGATCACGCCGAAGAAGATCGGCCGGTCGTAGACGCGGAGCAGATCGCGGAGACCCCCGACGCCGAATTTGGGACCGGCGAACTGGTTGATGTAGGGATCGGGGAATCGGATATCGAGCAGCTTGACCAGGGGAACGCCGGGTGAGAAGAAGGTCCCCTCACCACAGACAGCGCTGAGGAGATTCGGGATGCGCGGGCCGAAGTTGGCGTGCGGGTGGGCGACGCGGATGCGGCAGGCGTGAACCTCGCCTGACCCGGCCCCTTGCACGCCGTAGCTGAAGCCGGAACGGGTCTCCTCGACGCGCAGATCCACCACCTTGGCGCCGAACCGGACCCGCAGGTCCTCGTCCGAGCCGACCCGCCGCCACTGGGCCGTCGACTGCTCGGAGCAAAAGTGGGCCGCGGCGATCCGTGGGTCGCCCTGACACTCCATGTAGTAGTCGAGCCACAGGTATGCATCGGGGTCGAGGCTGTCGACATCGGCGTAGAAGCCCGCAACGTCTGCGGCCCTCATCGGCTAACGCTCACCCACGACCTGAAGCTGAATCCGGCGTGCCTCGCGCGGGCCGTCCAGCTCGACGAAAAAGATCGACTGCCAGCCCCCCAGGAGCAGACAGCCCTCTGCAACGGGGATGGTCTCGGAGGCATTCATGAAGAGGCCGAGCAGGTGCGAGTGCGCGTTCAGCCGACCGTCGACCGGGTCCCGATTATGCCGGTAATCGCCGTCCGGCGGCGCGAGGCGACCGAGATAGTCCAGCATGTCCTGCTGGAGCATCTGCTCGCGCTCGTTGAGGCAGACAAACGCCGTGGTGTGCGGCGAGAACAGGGTCACCTGGCCACGCGCGATCCCGCTGCGCTCGACCTCCGCCCTGACGAGCGCGGTGACGTCGATGATCTCGATCGGTGCGCGGGTCCGAAGGGCGACGGATTCGCACGCAAAGAGCATGACGGGGGATCAGACGCCGCGGTTGCGCGCGGGCGGCCGGCTGTCCGGCGGCCGGCCGCGCGCAACCGCAACACGCGCGGCCCGAGCTAGCGGACCGTCGGCAGCGGGGCCATCTGCGCAGCCGGCCCGACCGCAGCGGCCGCGCTGGCCGCCGGGGGCCCGGCGAGCCAGTTGAAGTCCGCCGTACTGAGCAAAATGAAGTGGATCAGCAGTGCCAGCACGAACAGGAAGCCGAACAAGGCGACCAGCGCTCTGCGCGGATCGAAGATCTGCCAGATTTTGTGCATGAGTTATCTCCTAAGTACGTAACGCGGGACGGTGCAGATCGCTGCCCTTCTCCCGTCGGTTTCCGTCACGAGGTCGCAGACTTGTCGGTTACAGCCAGGGACGCCACAGCCAGGCCAGGATGTGCGCGATGATGACGACCGCGAAGAACCCGGTCATGCTCTGCACGAAGATGCCGTGGAACTCCTTCGCCTCTTCTTCGGTCAGCCCGGACATGCTTTTCTCTTCAGCCATGGAATTACCCTCACGATTTCATGTTTTGGCCGTTCGGCCGTTACCGCGATATGCCTCGCGGCAGGGATCACAGTGGGGCGCCTATCTGTCGAAGGAGACCGTACAGGCGTCCCGCTCTGCGTACACCAGACTTACGAGCCCGAAAGCCAATTGAAGGCCGGACTGCTGAGCAGGATGAAGTGGATCAACAACGCCAGGACGAACAGGAACCCGAACAACCCAACGAGAGCTCTGCGCGGATCGAAGATCTGCCAAATTTTGTGCATCTGCTTTCTCCAGTGTCAAACGGATGGGTGTTGCCTTGTGGGAAACGCCCGGTGGGTCATCAACCATCTAGCCCCCGGCCGTCACAGCCAGGGCCGCCACAACCAGACCAGGATGTGCGCGACAACCACGATCGACGTGAATGCGACGAAGCTCGAGACGAAGATGCCGTGAAACTCCTTCGCCTCGTTGTCCGTCAGGACAGACGTCGTGCTTTTCTGGTCGGACATCGATACCTCCTCACACTGCGCCAATGCCGACGCCGTTCGGCGCCTGACCCGCCTGCGACGCCCTGCCCACAGCGGCCGGCTGCAGTCGGGCACGGCCTACATCATCGCGATCACTGCGCGCCGGACCGCGGTCCGGCGCTGCCCTTTCGGCTTCCGTGCCACACGAGCCATCGTCTGAGGCCCGTCCTTTACAGCTTCTGCGGCTGCGCAGCAGGCGGCGCCGGCGCCGGTGTTGCCGACTGGGCCGGCTCGGCAGCTTGAGCGGGGGCTGCAAGTGCCGGGTAGTCCTTCAGCATCTGAGCACCGTAGAGCGGCTTGTAGGCGCCCTGGTGGCAGGTCGCACAGCTCACCCGGTAGGGATCGCCCAGCGGCCCCTTCCGCGTCTCGGGCAACACCTCGTTGAGCGGCCAGATGTAGTCCTGGTTCAACTCTCGCACGTGCCGGATGGCATACCAGGCGGTGGTGCGTTTCGGGGTGCTCTGATCCCACGCGAAGAACGAACGGCTGTTGTGGCAGAAGGTGCAGTTGACCCCGAGCGCGCTGGACAGATGCATCATCAGGCCATAGGTCCATTCCGCCTGTTTGGTCGATGCCAGGTTGCCGCTCGGCAGGGCCGCGTCTCCGATCACCCGAATCTCGTTCGCCTGATCGAGGAAGGGCGTGAAGGGGTCGTACGGCAAGGAGGCATAGGCCACGGATGATGCCGCGATGTTCTGACCGGTCGGCGCGACGGCGGACGGCAGTTTCGGGCCGGGGTCGGTCACCCAGACGTACTCGGGCACCGGCTTGCCGCGATGACAGGTGTAGCAGGTGACACCCGTGTCGGCCACGTGGTCCTTCCAGCCGGCATTGGTATCCCGGGTCATCTGGAACATTTTGCGCGACACGACCTTGGTGTAGATGTCGTCCGAGGCCCAGTTTCCGGGCACGTGGCAATAGTTGCAGCCCTGCTCCGGGGCGACCCAGGTCGTCACCGCGACCATCAGACGCGTGAAGTCGGCGACCGAGAGGTCTTTCAGGACCTGGACGTTCTCGTAGACGTCCGAGACCATCGGCCCGCCCGGCGCCGCGGCCGGGATGGACTCCGGCGGCTGGTTGGCTTCATAGCTACGGGCCAGCAAGCGCGGATTCTTGACGTGCTCCATGGCCAGCCCACGGTACCCCAGCTGCACGGTCTCCGGAGGCGGCGCCTCGCATCCGACCAGCATGACGGAGCCGACGACCGCTGCCAGTGCAATCGATGTGTGCCTGCCATGACTCATTGCGACACCCCCTGAATCAGGTTCGGATCCACGACGACAGTGTCAATCGGGTAGGACGGTGCCACACCGTGCTTGACGGCCCAGAGGTACCAGTTGTCGACCACGGTCCCGGTCAGGAGGATTCCGATGCCGGCCGTGATCACGGTCAGGACCGCGAACCACCATGCCCAGCGGTGGATCGACTCCATCGTCGCGTTGAAGCCCATCGTCCAACGCCAGAACAGGGCCGCACGCTCAGCCGCGGTGCCGCGGTCCACCACCTGGTCGATCTCACGATCGCCGCCGAACCGGCTGACGGAGAGGATGGTGCCGCCGTGCATGGCGAACAGGAGGGCAGAGCCATACAGGAAGGCGATCGACAGCATGTGGAATGGGTTGTAGTAGAGGTTTCCGTACCGAATCGAGAATGCCGCCGTCCAATCCAGATGCGGGAAGATGCCGAAAGGTACGGCCTCCGCCCAGCTGCCCATCAGGACCGGGCGGATGAAGCCCAGGCTCAGATAGAAGAAGATCGCCGCCGCAAAGGCCCATGAAAGCCACTTACCCATCCCGAGGTCGGCCGCCCGCTTATAGGTGCGGATCCACCAGAGGATGATGGAGGTGGTCAGGAAGAAGCCGGCCATCAGCCACCAGCCTCCGTCGGCCAGCGGCGGGATGCTCAGGCCATAGGACGGCGGCGGCGGCTCGAGCGCCAGCCAGAAGAAGTTCTTGACGAACTCGATCGGGCTCCAGTTCACCGAGGCGGCCATATTGAAGCCGATGATCTCGATGGCGATGAAGCCGAAGATCAAGGATGCGACACCGGTAAACCCGAGATAGATGGGACCAATCTGGGCATCACCGATCTTCCCGAGCCAGTAGGAGAAGAAAGGCTTGCCGAGTCGCGGCAGGTTGCCTTTCGGCAACGGCGTCCCGGGATAGGCCGGGGAGCGCACCTGCACGGCGGTGAAAATGTTCTGATATTCAGCCATTGTCGTCTCCTAGACCCTACCAGAGCGGAAGCTCAAGCCACCAGTTCCACCATTCCGGCCAACCGCGTGTCCAGAAGGGTCCGCTGATCACGATACAGACGGCGCTAAAGAAGACGGCGGCCAGCGCCAGGAACAGACCCAGGCGATGGATCCCGAGTGCACCGATGGAGTAGCCGATGAAATCACGGAAGAAGGTGTTCTCGTGCTCGCCGGTCTTGACTGGCTCGCCCTTCTCGGGGTTCGTCACCGACAGGATCAGCGAGCCATGCATCGCCAGCGCCAGGCAGGTGGTGAAGAAGAAGGTGATCGCCAGCATGTGGGCCGGGTTGTAATGGAAGTGCAGGTACTGGTAACCGACGTTGGAGACCCAGTCCAGGTGGCTCAGGATCCCGTAGGGGAAGCCGTGACCCCAGGCACCCAGCAACAGGGGGCGGATCACCACGAGCGTGACGTACGCGCCGATGGCGAATGCGAAGGCGAAGGGAACGTGAAAACCGATCCCGAGCTTGCGACAGATCTCGACCTCGCGCAGCGCCCAGGACACGAAGGCGCCGATGGCACAGAGGGTGATGATCTGCCACAGGCCGCCCTGATCGATCGGCGCCATTCCGAGACCGTAGCTGAGGTCCGGGGGAGCGATGTTGATCTGCCAGATGTTGAATGTCTGCAGCTCAGCGTTCGGACCGAGGGTGGCACCCCAGACGATCAGGAGGGTGCCCAACAACGCGAAGAAGAACGCCGCGACTCCGAAGAAGCCGACATAGAACGGCCCCACCCAGAAGTCGAATAGATCTCCCCCTATCAGCGTCCCGCCACGGACGCGGTATTTTTTCTCAAAACTGAGCATGGCCATCGTTAAATCCTCTGCTGGGGAGGCATCCGGGGCGGCTGCCTCCTCTTAGCACTGTCGGCGGTAGGTGGGGTCTGGCCACCGGGCCACGCCTCCCCTGCCACCCCCGTCAAGGACGCTATTGCCTTTGGGGCACGGCCGGCGTCACCTGCATCTGGCCCACAGCGGATTGGGCCGGGATGCCGTCTTCGAGCCAGTTGAAGTCGTCGGTGCTGAGCAGGATCAGGTGGATGGCCAGCCCGAGGATCAGCAGGAAAGCGAACAGCGCGGTCAGGATCCGGCGAGGATCCATGATCAGCCAGATTTTCCAGAGGCTTTCAGTCGAGAACATATTGGTTTCTCCCAGAATCAGGACGAATTAGGTTGACTTGCCACCGCACTGTGCGGCGCCGGGGTCGGATTCGGTGACCTTACAGCCAGGGGCGCCACAGCCACGCAAGGATGTGCGCAACGATGACGATCCCGAAGAAGGTGGTCATGCTCTGCACGAAGATGCCATGGAACTCCTTCGCCTCTTCTTCGGTCAGCCCGGACATGCTGGTGTTTTCAGCCATTGATCGATCCTCCAGTAGGAGATGAACCTAAGTGACGCCGCACTGGCCCCGCGCGGCGGGGGGTCGCCGCGAGCCAACCGACCGCGGCGGAGGGGCCGCCCGCTTCGCCGGGCGGCCCCTCGACTCGAACATCCCCCTCACGAGGGACGGAACACTCGCGCCGACCGGGGTGGCAGCATCCGCTCGACAGCGACCACCCCTCACCGCTCGGCGCAGCACATCGACCCATGGACCTCGCCCTCACGGGCTCTCCCGAGCGCCGCAACCGACGAAACGTGCCTCGCGTCGAAGCGGCTGCGGTGGGGAGGGATGTCACGGGCGCGGTACGAAGGCCTGACGGGGTGGCTGGATTTAGGTGTCAGTCTAGCTTGACTGGCGCAGATGTCAATCTACATTTACACCCGGTTTGCGTGCGGACTGCTGAGCATCTGCAGCATGGCAAGGCGTTCCGCCCCGCCGGGTGGGGGGCCAATCGGCGGCGCTGGTTAGAGCGCGCCCTGGGTTTGGTGGACCCGCTCGAGTGTCACGCGCTCCTCCCCGGCGTTGCGAGCCGCTCGTTCGGCGGCGTCACGCAGACGTTTCGCGGCCGAGATCCGCACCAGTACAGGCTGCGCATCGACGAGCCTGTCGAAGGCGGCGAGCGCCTCCTCGTCCCACTGAAGCTCCCGATGCAGACGTGCCGGGGTGGCCTCGACCCGGTCCAGATCCGTGCCCAGGGGAAGGATGTTGAAGAGGGCGTCGAAGAGGGCGTTGCAGACCTCCTGCACGATGTAGGTCGCACCGGAGTAGCCCATGAAGGGTGTCCCGGTATGGCGGCGAATGACCGTGCCGGGAAAGGATGCCGGGATATAGGTGGCGCGCGCACCGATCTCGGCCAGATACATCCGCTCGTTGTAGCTGCCGAAGACGATCAGGGGCGTCTTCTCGTGCACGGCGCGACGCACGGCGTCATTGTCCGGCTTGACACCGGCCTTGCGGGAAAAGGCGAAATGGCAGGGGAGACCCAGCTCGTCCTCGAGGAAGTGACGCAGCCCCCTCGCGTAGGTCTCGGTGGCCGCGACGCCGAAGCTCGCCGTGCCGAAGAAGTCCTGGGTCACCGAGCGCCAGAGGTCCCAGATCGGTTTGATGGTCGTGTGCTTCTCGCGCTCGATGAAGGGCTCGGGATCCAGACCGAGGAGCTCCCCGAGGGTCCGCAGGAACCTGGTCGTACTGTGCAGGCCGATCGGCGCCTGCAGGAAAGGGCGCCCCAGCGCCTCGCAGAGGCCACGGCCAAACTCGCGGTACATGCAGACGTTGACCTCGGCATCAACCAGGCCGGCGACCCGGTCCAGATGGCTGCCAAGCGGGAAGACCTGATTGACCCGCGCCCCGATCCCCTCGACCAGCCGCCGCACCTCGGCGAGGTCGGAGGCCGTGTTGAAGGTCCCGTACATGGGTCCGATGATGTTCACGCCCGGGGGCTCCCCGGGTTTGCGCCGCTTGGCCTTGGGCATCCCGCCCTTCTTCAGGCCGTACTGGCTCCACAGCCAGTACATCGCCCGATTGGCGCTCTGCCATTGGTCCTCGTCGATGGTGCGCGGGAGGAAGCGATGGATGTTGGTGCCTTCGGGGGTGACGCCCCCGCCGATCATCTCGGCGATCGAGCCGGTCACGACCACGGCGGGGCGATCGGGGTCGAGGGTCGCGTAGGCGCGGCGCATCGCCTCCTCCGTGCCCTTGCGGCCCAGCTCCTCCTCGCCCAGACCGGTGACGACGACCGGGAGCTCATGCGGCGGGAGCCCGTCGGTGTAGTGCAGGACCGCGGTGACCGGGAGGTTTTCGCAACCGACCGGACCGTCGATGATGACCTGCAGCCCTTTGATGGCCGCGAAGACATAGACGGAGCCCCAATAGCCGCCGGCGCGATCGAGGTCATTGATCAACATGGGCAAGACGTCCTCGATGCGGGACTCAGCGACGCTCGGCGGCGGGCGGACGCCCCCTGTCCGGGCTCACCCAGCCGGCCTCCGGCGGCCGGTCCCAGATGCCGCCCGTCTCATCGCGACCGACACCCTCAAAGAAGCGACGCATCGCCGCGAAGCGCGCCTGATTGGCCAGGGCGGTATTGATGACCTGCGCCAGGGAACCGGCTCCGGCAGGTCCCATCAGTGGACGCGCCGAGATCAGGTTCGTGAAATAGAGGGCGGGGATGCTCATCTCCTTGGCCCTTTGCACGACCGGTGTGGTGCCGATCGCAAGATCCGGCTCGAGCGCCTCGACCGCCGCGATATCCTGCTCCAGCGAGGCCCGGAACTGCACCGGGACACCCTTGGCCTCCAACCAGGCCAGGTCCGGCGCCGACCAGGGCGTGCGCGGGCAGGCGGTGCCGACATAGGGCACCTCCGCGCCGGACTCGATCAGCAGACGCGCGACCAGCAGCTCGGAGCCCTCGTAGCCGGATACCGTGATCCGGCCCCGGATCGGACTCCCGGCCAAGGCACCGGCAATCGCCGGCAGCACCTTGTTCTTGGCGAGGGCGACCCGTTCCGGGGCGATCCCGCAGGCCGTCCCGATGGCGTCCAGCCAGCTCGCGGTGCCCTCGCGGCCCACCGGGGCCGAGCCGACGACCGGACGGCCGGCGGCGGCAAACTCGCGGCAGCTGGCGACGTATTGCGGATGGATCGCCGCCGCGACACGGCAGTCGAGCGCCGCATAGAGCTCACGCCATTCGCGCGTCGGCACCACCGGCCCCGGCGCCAGTCCCAGCGGCTCAAGCAGCATGCCGATTCCGACCGGATCCGCCGGGAACATCTCCCCGAGCAGGGTGACCGTCGGCTTCTCACTGCGCCCGCCGCGGGGCGCTTGCACCGGGCCCTGCTCGGCCTCGCTGCGCGCATACTGGAGCATGGCGCCCGCAAGCACGTCCTTCGCCTCGGCATGCGTCGGCACACCAAATCCGGGCACGTCGATCCCCAGGATGCGAACGCCGTTGATCTGCTTCGGCAAGAGGCGCAGAGGCACGCCCGAGGCGGTCGGGACGCAGAGGTTGATCACGACGATGGTGTCGTAGTGGTCGGGATCGGCCAGCTTGAGGACCGACTCGCGCACGTCCTCGAAGAGGGCGCCCGAGACCAGGGACTCTGAGTCGAACGGCACATAGCCGACCGAGCGCCGCGCACCGTAGAAATGCGAGGTGAAGGTCAGGCCATAGACACAACAGCCGGAGCCGGCCAGCAACATGGCCGTGCGCCGCATCCGCAGCCCGACGCGCAGCGCGCCGAACGCCGGACACATGGTCTGGGGCTGGTCATGCGGGCCTTTCGGGTAGTCCGCGGTCAGGCGTCTCAGCAGCACGTGATTGCCGGACGCCGCACCGCCCGAGGCGGCCGCGCGGGTCGTATCCGTCGATGATGGGGCGCCGACGGCGGGCTGCTCCCTTGCAGGGCGCTCAGACATCGTCGTAGATCACCTCGAGCGATGGCTTCATGAAGGTCTCGGCGCTGCACATGTCCTCGGGTCTGGCGGGCTCGAGGCGCACGTGCCGCCCCACCGCATCGCCCTTGAACAGAGCGAGGAGGGCATCCTGGTCGAGCGGCCTGGGATGCACCGGGGGGGCATGCGCGACGTTGATGGCGAGCTCTTCGAACAAGGGGCCCCAGCGATCGCCCGGCCGCCCGATGATCTCGTAGTTGGCGCTCTTGCGCCGGATGTCGTCATGGGCCGGGATGGTCGCCAGGATCGGGATCTCCACGGCCTGCGCGAAGGCCTGTGCCTCGCCGGTGCCGTCGTCCTTGTTGATGACCATCCCCGCCACCCCGACGTTGCCGCCGAGACCGCGAAAGTATTCCACCGCCGAGCAGACGTTATTGGCCACATAGAGCGACTGCAGGTCGTTGGATCCGACGACGATCACCTTCTGACAGAGATCGCGGGCGATCGGCAGGCCGAAGCCGCCGCACACCACGTCGCCGAGGAAGTCGAGGAGGACGTAGTCGAAGTCCCACTCGTGGAAGCCCAGGCCCTCGAGCAGCTCGAAGCCATGGATGATGCCTCGCCCCCCGCAGCCGCGGCCGACATCCGGCCCCCCGAGCTCCATGGCAAAGACGCCGTCGCGCTTGAAACAGACGTCCCCGATGGCAACCTTGTCACCGGCGCGCTTCTTCTCTCCCGAGGTCCCCAGGATGGTGGGACAGGCCCGCCCGCCGAACAGCAGGGTCGTAGTGTCGCTCTTCGGATCGCAGCCGATCAGCAGGACCTTGCGACCCTGCTGCGCCATCATGTAAGAGAGGTTGGCGAGGGTGAAGCTCTTGCCGATGCCGCCCTTGCCGTAGATGGCGATGATCTGGGTCTCTTTGATCGAGGGCGCGGCAACCGGGTCCGTGGTGGCTTGGTGCGCGGGCACCAACGCGGGTTGCTTGACGGGTACACTCACGAGTTCGATCTCCAATCCAGAATCATCTTCAGACAGGCCGGGTCGCCAAAGGCGGTGCGATACGCGGCGTCGGCGTTCGTGGCCGCCTCGCGATGCGTGATGAGACCCTCGAGGGACAGGCGACCAGAGTCCACCAGCTGCGTGACGGCGCGGATGTCGGGCGGTCGCCACTCCGCGGCGACCTGGATGCGCGCCTCGCGCATGAAGGCAGGCGGAAACGAGAACGTCAGGGGCTGGCTGTAGAACCCGGCGAGGACGATCTCCCCGCCCGGCGCCAGTCGGGCGATCAGGGTGTCGAGGATCGCCGAATCGCCGCTGACGTCGCAGACCCGGCGATAGTCGTGCCGGGAATCCTGGTCCGGCGCCATGACCGTGTAGCCATGGCCCGCGGCACCCTGGGCCCGCTCGGGATTGCGCTCCCACACCACGGGACGGGCGCCTTCGGCGAGGGCGGCGATCCGCGCCACCAGGCGCCCGAGCACCCCGTGGCCGACGATGAGGTCGAGCGGCGCGGCCCCCAGGCCGCCGATCGCGTGATGCGCGGTCGCCGCGAGCGCGAGCAGCACGGCCGCTTCGCCGAGCCCCTCGCCCACCGCGACCAGCCGCTCGCCGGGGACGACCACCCGGGATGCCGCACCGCCGAACAGGCCCCGGACCTCACCGTAGCAGCGCGCACCCGGCACGAACACCCGCTCGCCGACCCGGACTCCGGATCGCTCTCCCGCCCAGGTGACCCGACCGACCGACTCGTAACCCGGCACCAGCGGATAGCCCATGCCGGGAAAACTCGGCATGCGTCCGGACCACAGGAGACGCTCGGTGCCGGTGCTGATGCCGCTCCACTCGATCTCCACGAGCGCCTCGTCATCGCCGGGCGGGGTGAGTGTCAGCGGCCTGAGGGACAGGCGTTCGGGCTGATCGAGGACAACGGCAAGGGTCTCGAGGTTCAATGTTCGGCTCGACGAATGGCAGCGGAATGAGACGTCAGTTTAACCAAACTTCCGTGTCAGTCTAAGCCGCGTCGAGCATAACACGGAGGCCTGGGGTGCAGGCCGGCTGCGCGCATGAACCGCCGGGCGCGGCTGCGGGCAGCGCGGTTCGCATCGGCGCCTGCTCAGACCATGCGACTGGCGACCAGCAGCCGGGTCAGGATCGGCCGCGCGGTCGGGACCAGGCGCACGGGATCGAAGACGTTGACCCGCAGCATGTGCTCGATCTCGAGCGGGGTGCGCGGACGCCCGCTCCCCATCGCCAGCAGGTAGAGGCCGAAATAGGCATCGCCGATGGGCTCGGCCCCCGGCGTCCCGGACATGGGCTCGGCCACCAGCAGGGTGCCGCCGGTCGGCAGCGCACGCCGGGCCGCCTTGATGATCTCGAGCGCCTCCGCGTCGTCGTGGTCGTGCAGGACGCGCACCAGAGAGACGATGTCCGCGCCTTCCGGCAACGGATCACGCAGCACATCGCCGCCGACGGCGGTCGCGCGCCCGCCGAGCCCCTCGCGCTCGAAACGGGCACGGGCGCGCTCGGCGACCGCCGGGAGATCGAACAGGACGACGCGCAGATGCGGCCATCGCTTGGCCGCGGCGACCAGAAAGGTCCCGTCCCCGCCGCCGACGTCCAGGAGACAACGGTGGTCCTTCAACGAGTAGGCGTCGAGCACGTCCCCGGCGATCAGGGACTGACTGTCGGACATGAGCGCCGTGTAGGCATCGATCGAGCGGTCATCCGCTTCCGCCGCATGGGTGTTGGCGGCATAGGCCCAGTACGCTGAAAGCGCCGTGGGCTTGGACTCACCGCGCAGCAGCGCGACCGGATCCGCGAGGTCCGCATAGACCATCGAGTGATGCTCGACCATCGCGGCGATCCCGGGGTTCCCGATCATGGCGGCGCCCAATTCACCCAGCGCGTACCGCTCCGCCCCGCACGGTTGCAGGAGCCGCAGACTGGCGGCCGCACGCAGCAGCCTCGTCGCGCCGTCGAGTGGAAGACCCATCCGCTCGGCCAGCTGCTCCGTGGTCAGGGGACCTTGCGCGAGGGTCGGAAACAGCTTCAGCCGGACACAGGCGAACAGGACCTGGGAATAGACGAACCCGGCGACGATGTCGAACAGCTCGCGCGCCCGCCGTCGCGCAATCGGACGGGTCAGGGGGAACGCCGAGGCCCAGCGCTGAAAACCCGAGCTTGCAAGCAATCGGTTGCGCAAATCCAGCCAAGAATCGAAGATCGACACGTGGGCAACCTCGAGAAAAAGCCTTGTCGAAACGACGTCGCTCCCGACACCGCGTGCGTCCGTCAGCCGGGCGCGTCCCAATCCGCGCCCGCCGAGCGGGGGATGTCCTCAGGCCGCGCGATCGGCAAGATCCTTGGGCATGATGTGCCGCGACTCCGACAACAGGACCTCCGCGAGCTGTTGCGCCCCCGGACAGGGCGGGATGGCGTCGATCGCGTCCTTCACCAACCCGCGGAGCAGATCGACCGCACCGGTCACGCCCAGCTCGCCTGCCGCGCTCGGGCGGTGGAGCAGCGCATCGCGACCGACCGGTTTGCCGACCTCCTGCGCGCTCGCGGCGACGTCACGAAGATCATCGGCGACCTGATAGGCCTCGCCGATGCGGTCGCCGACCACACGCCAGGCATCGGCATCGGCGCCTGCGACCTGAGCCCCGGCCGCGGTGGCCGCGGCGAACAGCGCACCGGTCTTGGCGCGGTGGTAGTCGGCCACGGAGACCCGAGGCTCGCACTCCCACGCCTGGCCGGCGACGATGCCGGAGGGCATGCCCACGGCGCGACTCACCGTCATCAGAAGCGGGGCCAGCCGTTCCGGGCTGCCGGCCAGGGTCCGCGCCAGGTTCTCGAAGGCGAGCACGATCAGCGCGTCACCGGCCAGCACGGCCAATGGCTCACCAAAGGCCCGGTGCACCGAGGGAAGTCCGCGGCGCAGCGGCGAGTCGTCGAAACAGGGCAGGTCATCGTGGACCAGCGAGGCGCAATGAAGCAGCTCGATGGATGCCGCAACCGCATCGGCGGCCTCGACATCGCGGCTGCCGCAGGCCGCGGCGACGGCGAGACACAGCCGCGGCCGGACCCGTGCACCCCCCGGAAACACGGCGTGCCGGACCGCCTCGGCGAGTCGGGGTGGACAGCTCTGCGTCATCGCCGATTCCAACGCCGAGGCCAAGGCCTGCTCGATTCGCGCGGTCGCATCCATCGCTGATCCCCAGGTCGCCACCATTTGTAAGGATTGGTTGACACTTTTCCGTGTCATGTACAATAGACAGCGATGTCTAAGGCGTCAAATGCAAATCAACAGAGGTCATCACCCGATGCCCACAGAAAAAGTCATCGTCGTCGGCGCCGGCATCGGCGGACTCGTCACCGCGGTGGATTTGGCCTCGCGCGGACTCGAGGTCCATGTCCTGGAGCGCGCCGCCACCCCGGGAGGCAAGATGCGGGAGGTCCGGATCGGCGACCACCGGATCGACGCCGGACCCACCGTCTTCACCATGCGCTGGGTCTTCGAGGAGATCTTCACCGAGGCCGGTGCATCCCTCTCGGACTACCTGAAGCTGCGGCCGGTCGAGATCTTAGCACGGCACGCCTGGAGCGAGCAGGAGCGCCTGGATCTGTTCGCCGATCAGGAGCGCACGATCGATGCGATCGGCGACTTCGCGGGTGCGGCCGAGGCCCGGCGGTACCGGGGGTTTTGCGAGCACGCCCGGACCATCTTCGAGACCCTCGACGGTCCCTTCATTCGCTCATCGCGCCCCAACCCGCTCAGCCTGGTGAGCCGCTGCGGCGTCTCCGGCTTCCCCGGTCTGCGCCAGATCAAGCCGTTCGACAGCATGTGGCAGGCCCTGGGTCAGCACTTCAAGGACCAGCGGCTGCGCCAGCTCTTCGGCCGCTACTCGACCTATTGCGGCTCCTCGCCGTTCCTCGCCCCGGCCACCCTGATGCTGATCGCCCACGTGGAGCAGCAGGGCGTCTGGCTGGTCGAGGGCGGGATGCACCAGACCGCGGTGGCCCTGGCGCGCCTCGCCGAGTCACTTGGCGCGACGGTCCGCTATCAGGCGGATGTGGCGGAGATCCTCCAGGAGCGCGGACGGGCGGGCGGGGTGCGCCTCGCCTCCGGCGAGCAGATCCATGCCGACGCCGTCGTCTTCAACGGCGACGTGGCGGCGCTCGCCGCGGGGCGTCTGGGGTCCGGCGTGCGCCAGGCGGTCGCCAAGGTCCCGCCGGCCGGGCGTTCGCTCTCGGCGATCACCTGGAGCCTGGTGGCACGCACCGAGGGCTTCCCGCTGCTGCGCCACAGCGTCTTCTTCGGTCGGGACTATGCCGCCGAGTTCGACGACATCTTCGGCCGCTCACAGGTGCCGCGCGAGGGCACCATCTATGTGTGCGCCCAGGACCGCGGCGACCGCGACGACGAGGCGCCTCAGGGACCCGAGCGACTTCTCTGCCTCCTCAACGCCCCGGCCAAAGGCGATCGGCATCCATTCGACACTGCGGAGATCGAGCAATGCGAGCAGCGGGCATTCTCCCTATTGGAACGCTGTGGTCTGCAGGTTCACCGAACCCCCGAGACGAGCCGGGTGACGACCCCGGCGGTCTTCGAGCAGCTCTTCCCGGCGACCGGGGGGGCGCTCTACGGCCAGGCGTCCCACGGCTGGCAGGCCTCCTTCACGCGACCGCCGTCGCGCAGCAAGCTGGCGGGTCTCTACCTGGCGGGGGGCAGCACGCATCCGGGCGCGGGGGTGCCCATGGCGGCGATGTCGGGTCGGCTGGCGGCGGCGGCGCTGCTCTCGGACCTCGCTTCGACCTGAGGGTCACGCCGGGTGGTTACCTCTGGTGGTATCTCGATGCCCTGAGCGATGACGGCGACCATGGCCTGACGATCATCGCGATGGTCGGCAGCGTCTTCTCGCCCTACTACGCCTGGGCGCGCAGACGCGGCAGGCCAGACCCGCTCGACCACAGCGCGCTCAACGTCGCGCTCTACGGGAAGGCCGGCAAGCGCTGGACCATGACCGAGCGCGGCCGCAAGGGGCTGCGCCAGGAGGCAGGGCGGCTGGACATCGGTCCGAGCAGTCTCACCTGGGACGGCGCGGCCCTGACCATCGAGGTCAACGAGCTCACCGCCCCCATCCCGTCACGGGTGCGCGGTCGGATCCGGGTGGTCCCGGCGGCCGTCAACCGGCGCGAGTTCGCCCTCGACCCCGCGGGACGCCATCTCTGGTGGCCGATCGCACCGATCTCGCACGTCGAGGTCGAGCTGGAGCGTCCGGCCCTGCGCTGGAGCGGCCAGGGGTACCTCGACTCGAACCGCGGGGAGGAGCCGCTCGAGGACGCCTTCCAGTGCTGGGACTGGTCGCGCGCCAACACCCCGAAGGGCACGGCCATGCTCTATGACGTGACCGCGCGCCGGGGAGACGGCGCCACGCTGGCGCTGCGCTTCAACGCGGCGGGTGAGGTCGAGGAGCTCGCGCCCCCGCCGCGGGTGCGCCTGCCCACGACCGGGGTCTGGCGCATCGCGCGGGGGACTCAATGCGAGTCCGGACACCGGGCACGGGTGATCGAGACCCTCGAAGACACCCCCTTCTACGCACGCTCACTCGTGGAGACCCGGCTCTGCGGCGAAACGGCCACCTGCGTGCACGAGAGCCTCTCGCTGGATCGCTTCGCCTCCGGGTGGGTGCAGGTGCTGCTGCCGTTTCGCATGCCGCGCATCGCCGGTTGAGCGAGACCGCCGGCCAGGGCGAGCCACGCAGGACCCCGCCCGCGTGCGATCGCCGCCTGGATGAAACGCCACCGGCCGGCCCCGACCCGGCCGCGCTGTGTTGACGTCCGACCCCGCCGACCTATGCTTCGGATGAGGGCGGGATGGTCGGCCGGCCACGGCCGGAGCCGGCGTGCCACTCGGAGAGGGCGTTTCCAGCCCAGCAGGGAAGCCTGCCGTCGCGGCAATCATCTGGATGCCGCGGCGGTTCCTAGCGATCGATCCCGATCCGCCCACCCTGCGTTGACGGCTCGGCGGGGGCCTCCGACTTGACGCTGGTCTCCAGGCAGGTGACATGACGAAACGCATCTTGGTCACCGGGGCGGTTGCCCTCGTACTGACAACCGCATTGATGGTGATTCTCTGGATCCTGGGGGTCGGAGAGGACACGTTCCTTCGCGAAGCCCTGTTCAAGGCGGCGTCGCTCATCGCGGTCCTCATCCTGGCCGCCCTTGCCATCGGCGGCCTGATGGCGAAACCGCGCTCTCGCGGCAGCTCACGCGCGGATCGGC
>Ga0316577_10000189_pt1 | contig 20358 bp, 20 predicted proteins | sample S5NA_FD_203073 | JGI IMG/M metagenome (GOLD analysis project Ga0316577, IMG submission 203073) | Rhizosphere microbial communities from salt marsh grasses in Alabama, United States - S5-7_050615r2r1 | ecosystem: Host-associated > Plants > Roots > Rhizosphere | place: USA: Alabama | collected... | reverse complement strand
GGGGTGTACGGCACCGGCGGAGTCCCCGGGAGCGACCCGGAGCTCCGCTGCATCTGATCGTAGGCGGACACACCGGCAGCCTGGACCCGAACCCGCACCTCACCGGGCGCAGGCTCGGGCAGGGCCTCCTCCACCGTCTGCAATACCTCCGGCCCGCCGTGCCGCGTCACGACCACGCGATGATTCTTCCTGCCCTCGAAGCCGTACTCGTCCTGGACGTCAGCGCTCATCGATTCCCTCCTTGTGAACCTTGACCAGTCTGCCCGATCTGCCGGGCGCTCACGGCGAGCGCAGGGGAAAGGTCTCGGCCTGCTCTGGCGTCAGCACGTTGTTCCGCACCACGTTGGCGATGGCCCGGAAGATGGTGATGATCAGAAAGGTGATGAACGCTGCCCGGTAGTCGATCACCTTGAGAAAGCCGAGCACAATGGGCACCCACCAGACGAGATTATAGACGATCACAATGAGCCGGTTGATGGCGCTCGGCGGTGCCGGGGCAGGAGCGCCGGATTGCTCGCGAAGCCATGCGAACCGCATGGAGGCATGCTGCTCGACGATCACTCAGTAGAGCACCCCAATCACCACGATCCCAATAAAGCCCCACAGCTCGGATGCCAGCGACGTAGACAGGGCGACGACGGCATAGGCCAGCGCCGGAATGCCCAGTCCCAGCGCCAGCCAGTTGTTCCAGCGCACGGTCAGGAACTTTTCCTTGTTCATATCTCCATCCTCTACCTAGCCAGTGTTTGGTACCAAATTCAGCTCGCACTCTGCCTGCAAAAGCTGGCAGCGGACCACAGCCCACTGTACGCTTTCGAGCGGACTGCGGTCAGTCCAGAGCACAAGAGCGCCCACCAGACAGCGTTTTTGCGATAACGACTATCGAGTGAGTGGCCCGCCACACTTCAGGACAGCCTACCGGCTAGCGGCTCAGGCTCAGACCACCCACTTCCACGCATAGAAGATAGTCAGAGCATTGAACACAAAGCTCACCGCGATCAGAAAATTGTCGTACGCACCCTTGTACGGCAGGCCGGCAAGATTAAAGATGACGACAAATATGGCGGCGACGATATTCACCCAGCGGATCGCGGGATACGGCAGCGTCAGGGTCAGCACCACCATGATAATCGGCACCAACATGATGGCGGCAATCAGCAACCACATACTCTGGGTCGCCGGCAACGCCCCGGTGAGCTTGCCCGATTTGAAATCGCCGGCAAAGATGCGCAGCACATCGCCCAGCAGATAGGTCAGCATGACGGCTACCCACAGCCCGGCAAGCGTGATCCTGGTGTCTAGCATGCTTCCACGGCCTCCTCTGTGCTTGGACATCGACCGCAGCTACCGGTCGGATGCGACGGTGATCGCGACGTTGCCCTTCTTGTGCCCCTGGTCGACGTAGCGGTGCGCCTCAACCATCTGCTCCCACGGATAGCGCCTGTCAATGACCGCCTTGAGCTTGCCCGCCTCCGCCAGTTCTTTCAGCTCGCCGAGAAGCGACGGCATATCCCCGGTATCGATCTTGTCGGAGGCCACGTGGACATTCAGATAGATGCCCGTATCCTTGAGAGCGGCGCGGTAGTCGCCCTGATACTTGTCCACTGCGTCAAAGATGAAGTCGTACATCTCGCCGCGCTGGGTGCAATCCTCTCGCGTGTAGTCGATGGCCGTCTCCGCGCCCAGGGAACGCACCAGATCCAGGTTGGCCGTGCTGCATACCCCGGTCACGTCAGCGCCAAAGACTCGGGCAAACTGGACGGCAAAGGTGCCCACGCTGCCTGATGCGCCGTAGATGAGCACCTTCTGTCCCGGCTGGATCTCGGCCATCTTGATGATGCCCAGGGCCGTGATCCCCCCGGACGGGATGACGGCTGCTTCCTCGAACGTCATGTTGCCCGGCTTGGGCGCCAGCAAGCCACCCTCGGCCATGCACTTGTACTCCGCATACGCGCCGAATCCGGACCACATAGCGGAGCCGAAAACCTCGTCTCCTGGCTGGAACTGTGTCACATCGCTGCCCACGGCGTCAATCCTGCCCGCCAGATCCATCCCCAGGATCGCATTCTTCGGCCTTCGAATTCCCAATACCAACCGCGCCATCAACCGCTGCCAGGCAGGGCCGGGGATGTCCAGCCCGCGCATGCGCGAATCCCCCCGGTGCACCGACGTGGCAAACACCCGGATCCGGACTTGGTCGTGGTCGGGAGTGGGCGTTTCGACCTCTTGAAACTGGAGGACTTCGGGCGGGCCGTACTCCGTGCAGACAACTGCTTTCATATAGATACACTCCGCCCGTTTCTAGTCGGCAAGCTCGGCAGATGCGCTGAAGCCCCTCACCAACAGCCAGAGCCCCAGAAAGATCTCGTTCAGGATCATCGGCAGCGCAAAGACCATCCCGGCGCTGATGTGGAGCCCGAACGCCTCCACCATGTTCCAGGTAAACAGCGCCACCACGGCGATAAGGCCCCACATCGAGATGAACCGCGGGACGAGCTTAGTCTGATAAAGAAAGATGTAGAGCAGCAGAGCCGCCAGGCTGAAAAAGATCGGGGTCAGCAGGCTGGCCAACTGCCCACGTGCCGCCATGACCAGCGCGCCCGCCGTCTCAAAATACGCCGCATCCGCGGCTCCCGCTGCCAGGTACTCCTGGCTCAGGGTGACGATCAGCAGCGGGCTGACGGCAGCAACGGCGAGGACCACGGACTCGACGACCCGGGTGCCCAGGTAGCCGGCTGCCAGGGCCTCGTTGTGCCGCCTCATCAGCGGAAACAGCACCGCAGCAATGCCGAGGACCCCAAGGCAGTTGATCAGCTCCAGCAGCACGCCCAGCAGTACCTGGGTCTCGTTCGCAGAGGCGGTGGCGAGATAGTCCTCCGCGGCCACAATCGATTCCAACCACACGCCACCCATCAAACTCGTCACCATCGCCACGAGGAACAGCGCTCCGGCGATCCTTGCGGTCCTATTGTAGGCACTCATTTTTCTTCTCCTTTGTCACCATAGCGAGAGTAGCGTACACTTGCAGGCCGAGTATACCGCAAGGCCGCACTCGTGTCATCACCCGAAAGTGTAATTCAGAGGATTAATGGCAGACACGGACCTGAAGACGAACCACTGGAAGGGCAGTGCACCGTCTATTGACAGCAAGCCGCCCAACGTGCATTGCCAGCAGCGTACACCTGGCGAACGAATTGAAACCGGCAGAACTGCTGTCCTGGGGTGCCAAGCCTGGTGCAGTGTTGTCCTGTTCACCAACCCGCCCCCCCCACAACCGCCGCGCTCCTTCGAGGTGACACCTTTGGACAGATGCCAAGCCGCTCGTCCATGTTGTTGTGCGCAGACGAGCGGCTTTGGGGGACGGCTCTCCCACCTACGAAAGAGCCGTGATCTCGAATAGCGACAAATGCGCCTGGAGCTAGATGTACAGATCCCTCCTGCTGTAGGTCAGGTACGCTCCGATCATGCTCGCCAGGATGATCGCCAACGACAGGCCGACGTAGAGCAAGTCGAGCCGCGATTCGCGCAGCAGCAGGCCCGGATCGAAATACTTGAAGGGCGTCAAGTACTTCAGGAAGTCCAGATTCTTGTTCAGGCCGGACAGGACGGAGAGAAAATAGGTGCCCAGCAGCAGGGCTACCGCCACAGCGCTGGCCCGCTTGTAGCGTTTCATGGCGCAGCCCAGGAAAATCCCGATGGCCAAAAAGATCAGCTGCATGATGAACAGCGCCACCATGCACAGGCGCAAAAACCCAAAAAACTCGCTGCCGGGCTGGTACTGCGCCGCGCTAACCAGTGACGCAGCTAGCGTGACGAGCAGCAGGACGATGCAGTTGACCAGCGCTGCTAGCGCTTTGGCGGTCACCAGGCGGCTGCGGGTCACCGGCAGGGTCAGCGAGAATTCAACCGTCTTGTCGCGCTCTTCCTTGGAGATGATGTCGCTGCCCCACATCGCCGCCGCGATGGACAGCATCAGCGCAAAGTAGGTAAACATCACCCCATAGAAGCCGGTGATGGTGGTCAGATTGAAAGCCCCAAAGCTAAAGGCTTCCAGCAGGGCCGGAGGCATGCTGTCCAGCAGCGCCAGCATCTCCGGGTTCTCATAGTAGGCGGAGAACTTGGATATGCCGATCGTCACGAACAGGACGACGATGACGCTCCAGATGATCAGCGACCGCAGGTTCGACTTTAGCTCTCTCACAAAGATGTTCATCGCACGGCCTCCTCACACTGCCGACGGAATGTCCCGCCGGGCATAGAGCAGATAGCTGCCCACCATCGAGAGCACGATCACTGCCACGCTGATCAGCACCAGGGGCCAGTCGTAGGCCTCGTGCTGGATGATATAGTTCGCGCTGAAGTGCTTGAACGGCGTGATCTTTTCCAGGGCGCTCTCGCCGAGCATGTCACCGAACGCGCTCAACACGTACATGCCAAAGCCGAGCGCCATCGCGTAGGGCGTGACGCTGCGGATCCGTTTCACCAGCAGCGAAACGACCAGCCCCACAGCCAGGAAAAAGAGCTGGAAGGGCACGATGCTCGCCAGCAGCAACAGCAGCGTGCCTGTGTCGACCGCTGCATCCCCTTTGACCAGCATGATGCAGGCATAGCTGACGACCCAGACCACGACGTCGGTGATCGCCAGGGCGCACAGCGCGGCGAGCAGCTTGCTGGTCAGGATGCTCGTGCGGCCCACCGGCTTGGTTAGCAGAAAATCAGCCGTCCATTCGCGCTCCTCGACCGAGACCATCCCAAAACCATAGTTCGCCGCCTGGAGCGCCAGGAAGATCTGGATAAAAAGAAAGGCCAGGCTGAAATAGCCCAAGATCGTCGCCAGGTCCACCCCGGTCATGCCAAAGGCAGCCAGTAGCTGCTCGGGAAAGTTGTCCAGCATCTCGGTGAGCAGCGCGGCATCTTGGGCGAAGGAGGAGAACAGCGAGACAATGAGCACGATCAAGGCCGTCAGCCCCAGCGACCAGGTGATCACGGTCCGCACGTGCATCTTGAACTCTTGCCGGAAGATGTTCATCGCCATGATGGTCCCCTACTCGTAGTAGTGCATAAAGATCTCTTCCAACGTCGGCTCCTCAAGCGTCACGTCGGAAACCGTTACCTCGCTGAGCTTGTGTATGACCGCGTTGATGTCGCCCTTGTAGAAGAAGCGGACGGTGCCGTTGTGCTGCTCCAGCTTGGTCACGCCCGGCATGTCGAACCGGGCAGCCTCCAGGTCGGCAGCCGCGATCCGGACCTTCTTGTAGTTGTTCTGCTGCAGGGTGCGGATGTCGGCGATCTCGATGATCTGCCCTTCCTTGATGATCCCCACGCGGCTGCACATCCGCTGCACTTCACCCAAAATGTGCGACGAGAAAAAGACGGTCACGCCGCGCTCGTTCTCCTGGCGGATCAGTTGGAAAAACTGCCGCTGCATGAGCGGGTCGAGGCCGGCGGTCGGCTCGTCGAGGAAGAGCAAGGTCGGCGAATGCAAGAGTCCCTGCACAATGCCCACCTTCTTCCGGTTTCCGTACGACAGGTCCTCGATGCGGCGGTTCATCTCCAGCTCCATCAGCTCGGCCAGCTCGTGCATGCGCTGTGTGCAGTCCTTGTCGTAAAAGCTGGCCGAATACTTGAGCAGGTCTATGACCTTCATCCGGTCATAGTAAAAAACCTCGGAAGGCAGGTAGCCAATGTCGCGCCGCAGCTCCGGACCGTACTTGATACAGTCTTTGCCAAAGATGGTGGCGCTGCCGCTGGTGGGATAGATCAGTGACAGCAGCAGGCGGATCGTGGTCGACTTGCCCGCACCGTTCGGGCCGATAAACCCAAAGATCTCCCCCTCGTCCACGTGAAACGAGACATCGACGATGCCCCGTGCCTTGCCGTAATACTTGGTCAGGTTGTTGACTTCGATGACGCTCATGGCGGCGCTCCTTATGATCAGCTTCCTTGCATCCACGAACCATGGGTTCTGTCTAGATACCGAGTTGGCAAAACAGAGCTATTGTACTCCGATACTGTTCTAGTGGCAAGCGCGGGGGGTTGTGCGTGCACAAGACAATGGAATAGGGGTACCGCACTGGATGCGGCTTCCTGCGAACACTCCAGCATCCTGGAATGTGCCAGGCTGGGCCTATGTGAGGGCAGAGCGAGTGCGACCTAGGTGTTCCTCATCATGCGCTGTGCTGAGAAGCCGCCCGCCGCTTCGACCGCCACCAACAGATCAGAAACAGTATCCCAGGAACGGCGATCATCATCCACACACCATAGGGCGCCAGCAGGTAGCGAGGGAAATCATGCGCAATCGGCCAATGAATGAGAAGCACTGGAAGCCATGCCAGACTAAAGACAACGGCAATCGCTCCGCCCAGTCCCTCCCACCGCCAGGCGATGCCCAACCCCAGGGCGCTCAGCAGGGCAAATAGCGGGGGCAGATTCTCAATGGGAGGATAGTCCTCTACCGCATACGGGGCCGCTTCACCCGTCAGTACCCAGCTCGAGGCACGGCCGATGAAGATGAGTAGAACGATTGCGATGATCACGGCTGCCCAGATCCGGGCAATCCAGCGTATCCACTTTGTTGTACGATCGGAAACTTCATTGACCTTTGGCATGATCTATGCTCCCTGCCACTGGAAACGTACGCATCTCAGACATGATGCAGACGCCGACTAGATCCCAGCTTGAGCCTGCGCGATTGCGCGCCAGGTAGCCTCGAAGGTGCTTGGCGGCTGCGCCCACTCGCTATGGGGCTTGCGCACCAGCGTCAGCGCCCCGCTAGGGCAGGTCGAAATGCACAGTCCGCAGCCGATGCACCGACCGGCATCCAGAGCAACGCGGTCACCGTCTTCGGCGAGGGCTTGCATTTGGCACCGTTCCATACAGACCCAGCAGCTCTCGCACAGCGCAGGATCAAGGCTGGCGATGAAGGCGCTGGCAACAATCTCAGCCGGTCTCGGATGGCTCTGCAGCCCTCCCAGAATACCACAGCAGCAGCCACAGCAACAACAGATGGCAGAGATATCCCTGGAGTTGGTCGGCTGGAGTACCAGATTGGCGGCGTCAGCCCTGGTCAGGATGTTCATCACCTCAAACCGGTCGATGGAGCGACCTCTGCCACCGCGAACATAGTAGTCTGCCCACTCGCCAAAGAGCAGGCAGCTCTCCTCCGGCGCATCACAGCCGCCTCCTAGCATGCGTGCGTGCCGGCGGCAGATGCAGGGCGCGACCGCAAACCGGCTGTGAGCCTTGACCAGCTCAGCCACTTGCTCGTAGGGGAGCGCTTCCAAGTGAGGCTCGACGCTCTCACCCACCGGAATCACCCGCATCTGAGGAATGATCTGCCGGCGCGGCCTATCCACTGCCGTACTCCAGTAGTCGCCCAGCGCCTGGAGCAATTCCTGGCTCAACTTGTTAACCTGGAACTCGTAGATCCCAATGACAAATGGCACAGCCTGGTAGAGGATTGGACCATCTTCTGGTAGCGTGGAAAAGATCAGTCCCTTGCGCGACATCTCGCCGAGCCTTTGCTCTACCTCGACAAAGGGGAGACCGGCTCTACGAGCAATGACATGGGCCTCCTCCCGTTCCAGAGTCAGATACGTGGCCAACTCGGCTTCTTGCGGCGTGAACAGCCTTTGCAGCAAACGCAGATCGGCGCCCGTGTCGCTGGGAGCAAATCCACCTGGGAGTCGATCTAGATGCTCGGCCAGCTTCCGGTAGGTTTCCCCCCTCATCTCGTCTTTCCTCTCATCGATGGGCCTATGCTGCTGTGCGAATGTGCCCGACCACTCGTGCAGTTGGCTACTTCCGTCTATCTGCCTGGAGAACCAGGCTTATTGGATTCGGCACAGCGAGTCAAAGGAGCCGGTTGATGTCTAGCCTCGACCATGCTAGTGGAAGTCTCAATTGGCGACCTGGCTGCGGAGCACGTTCGAAGTATATTCTACTCCCGAAACGGCCCCTTGTCAACCAGAGCATTCCTCGCTCGCGACTATGCACTAGCCCGGCGGCATCCATTTGGCGCTGCTGCCGCGTAACCGCGCGTCAGGCCTTTGAGGGGCGGTGCAGATAGTAGTAGACGCTGTCATAGACCTGATCGTACCACTGCCAGTTCCTCTTGACGATCCGGTCGCGGATGAACCCCGCCTTTTCGAGAGTTCGGTAGGAGGGCACGTTGTGCAACGTGACCCCCGCTTCGATGCGCTCGACGTCGGTGCATCGAAACAGCCAGTCCACCACGGCCAGCAGCGCCTCGGTCGCGTACCCCTGGCTCTGCGCCTGGTGATCGACGAAGTATCCGACGCGGCACACGTGGGTCTCCCAGTCCGAGTATTCGGCCTCGAAGACAATCTCAAAGAGTCCGATTGCCCGCTCCTGCTTGCGTATGACCCAGAGCAGGCTGGCCTCGTCCGCGATACTTGGCTCCAGCCAGGCCCGGACCTCGTCGAGGCTGCGGGCGGCATACTGGTAGTCCTCGATGCTCTCCTTCTCCCTGGCGATTTCAAAGATGGCCAGGATGTCGTCGGTGGTCAGCGGATCTAGGGCAAGCCGGTCGGTGACGAGATGCGGGGTGGCGGGCACTAGACGCCTCCTTGAGTCTCCGAATTTCTCTTCCTGCCGGCTCGGGGCTCGCCTCCAACCTCGCCGAGCACAACAGGTACGGCGACCTCCGTCCTGCCGCCCTTCTTGAAGCGGAAGTCGCACCGCACGCCGCCTTCGGCCAAGGTCGTCGTGCGGCGCAATCCCCAGCCGAAAAGCTCGCCGGCGACTTGGTCCACCGCACAGACGTAGGGACCCAGCTCTTCCGCGCCCTGGGCCTCGAGCATCTTGCAGCAGGCGCACTCGATATAGTCCACCCCATAGTCGAACTGGACTCCGTCGCCTTCCACATAGGTCAGCAGATAGCCGCCGGGATATTGGCGCTCCTGAGAAGTTGCCGCCCGCCTCTGCACACGCCTGCGAAACCAGCGAGAGAACCACAGCTCCTGCGCCACGCGGCGCGCCAAGACCGGAATCGCCTCACCGTCCGCTTCGCACATCGCATAGATCAACTGCCCTGCCTCTTCCACGGGCCCGCCGTGCTTTTGCAAGGCCAAATAGGTAGCCAGGTACCGGGTCGTAGGCAGTAGGAAGATCAGCATCGGCGTCCAGTCGCCGATGTAGGGTATGTAGGGGATCAGTTGCTCGTACTCCTGGCGCGCCCCTCGAACCAGGATGCGGGCCTCGTCCTCGCCGTAGCGGGCCACAAGCATCGGCTTCAGCCTGGCAACCGAGCGATCGAAGCTTCGCAGGAGCCGCGGCTTGCGCGATACGTAGCTGTCATGTGACACCATAGCTCCTCCCCACCGCATGCCAGGCGGCGGCGCCTGCCTATCAGGCTGCCACCGTGGCGACGGCGGCCCGCTCCCCGTCAAAGACGCTCAGCTTGCGGCCCACCGGCTGGAGATAGCGCGCCTGGTAGTCGGCTGCGCCCACATCCTCGACCAGCGTCAGGTCCCGCTCCACCAGGTAGCCCGCCAGTTCGGCCCGATCCAGGCCAAAGGTCATGGGCGAGCCCACCTTGCTGGCGAACGACAGGAGCGCGCCCATCCATTCGGGGCGGTCGCTCCCGTCGACGATGCCGCGGCGGACATAGGTAAACACAATCGAGCTTTCGGCCCCTGAGACGTCGGAGACGAATGCCAGGGTGCTGCTTACCGCATCGGCAGTGAGGTATTGCGTCACCCCCTCCCAGATGAACAGCGTCCGCTCGCTCGTGTGAAACCCGGCGGCGCTCAGCGCGTCGCCCAGGTCCTGCCGGTCGAAATCGATGCCCACCAGGGTCACATTCTCCGGCACCGCACCCAACACCTTCTCCAGGCGGGTCTTCTTTTCCTGCCGCCAGCCGGGCAGATCCACCTCGAATACGCGGACGTTGTCCATGCCGTCGATGCGGTAGGCCCGCGTGTCGAACCCCGCGCCCAGGATCACCACCTGGTCCAGCCCCTGCGCCAGAGATCGTTTCAGCACATCGTCGATATAGCGCGTCCGGCACAAAATGCCGCCCAGCGAGCCGGGCATGCGCCGCTCGCGCACAGCCAGGAGTAGCTGCCGCAATCCGGGCAGGTAGGCCAGCCGCAGAAACAGCCGCCACCCAAACGGCAGGAGCCGGTAAGCCAGCGGGTCGTCAAAGAGCCGCTGCGCATGCGGCTGGTACATCTCCACCACGCGCGTCGCCGCTGTAGCCACCCCGGCGAAACTCTCACCGACCTGCATGCGCCTTCCCCCTTGGGTCGTCTCCTAAGCCGCGTTTCGCTAGTCCGCCCCGGCCGACGCGCTCTGCTCGGGCGGCGCCAGCGCCACCGCCAGCAGCGCATCGATCACCGCCGCAAGTTCTTCTTCTTTGTCGCTGTTGCTCAGCACGGCGACGGTCAAGTTGGGCCCCGGCAGATGCGCAAGGAACGCTCGATAGCCAGGGATGCTGCCGCTGTGCCCGTAGCCGGTCTCGCCGCGCAGAATCTGCGGGATCCACTCCAACACGCCCAGACCATAGCCGGCAAAGATCGGCGGCTCGTTGCCAGAGTCATCGGGCCGGACAAAGGTCAGCATCTCGTCCAGCGATTCCGGCTCGAGCACCTCGCCTGTCAGCAGCGCCCGGCCCCACAGGCCAAAGTCCTCGGCGGTGGTGTAATAGAGAATGCGCGACAGCGACGCGATCCAGTTCCGAGAGCGGTCCGACACGTCCTCGGGGTTCCCGTCTCCGTCGGTATCCACCCAGTTGTGGGCGATGGGGATGTCATCGGGCACCGGCTTGGAAAAGTCGAGGATCATGCCGTCGATGTCTAGCGGATCGAGCAAGCGCGCCTGGATCTGCTCCGCCGTGGTCGAACCGGTCATCGCCTCGACGATCAGCGTCGCGATCTCGTATCCGGCCTGACTATAGTGCCACCCCTCGCCCGGGGCAAAGTAGGGCTTGGCGGCAAGCTCAGTGAAGATCTCGTCGATGGTCCACCAGCGCTCGAAATCGATCTCGTTGTAGGGCGTACGGAAGGGGGAGTCGGGATGCTCGACCATATTCGCCAGGCCGCTGGTGTGGTTCAGCAGCAGCCGGATCGGGATCGAGCCGTCGATGCCCGGCGGGGGCTCGACGTACTTGTCGATGGAGTCGTCCAGGGAGAGCAGGCCATCCTCCGCCAGGCCCAGCATCAGCGCGGCGACCAGGCTCTTGCCCGCACTCGCCATGTCGAACCGCATATCGGCGGTGATCGGCTGGCCCGGATAGGACTCCCCGCTCACACCCGTCCAGAGCATGCCCTCTCCATCGATGATGGCCGCGGAGACGCCGATCAGACCGCCTGCCTCGCGAGCGCTGTCGAGCGCCTGCTGCAGCTCTTGGGCGCGGAGATGTTCCATATCTGCGGGAGATCCCGCGTCGCAGGCAGCAAGGAAGACCAGGCCACACAGCAGCAGAACCCACAATTTCCGTCTCGACATTGAATCCTCCTTGTATGGTACCTGGATCAGGGTTGGCGCAGCCTTGACCGCGGGTCGCCCGGGCCCAGTTCAGGCCCGTTCTGAGGATATCACAAAAGGAAAAAGCCTGCATCGGTCAGGTGGGGAATTTGCTATTCGTCGCCTGGGCGATCTTGTATCCGCCATGTGGCTAGGTTGCAAGGAAAAGCGAGCCCTGCCTGGGCTTTACGCAAGTGCCGAGCGGATCAGGCAGCAGCTGCCTGATCCGTCCACGATGACGTCCGGTTGGTCGCCCGAGTCAGGGTATAGGCGCTCCCATCTGCCGCAACAGATCGGATAGCGCTGACTGGCTGACGGTGAGGAGGCCTTGTTGGGGCCGGTCGAGATCGACGATGATCATCAGCACCGCGACTAGCGCCAGCGAAAAGAGCAGAATGGCGATCGGATCCCGTTTTCCATCTGCGCTGTTTGCCACACCCACCAACAGAAAGCTCAGCACCGTGGCAGCATACAGCACCATCCAGAGCGTTTCCGGCAAGCGAAGGTTAATGGCCGCCAGCCGCAGGGAGTGGACGTCGATCACGTCGTTGATAGATTCCACATAAAGAGCCATGACATCCGACTCCCGCCCCTGCTTGACGTTGTCCTCCACGATCGACCACAGCTCGCCGTGAATCTCTTCGGAGCGCGCCGTCGCGGATTCAAGCAGCGAGGCATCCTCCGCGGCTGCCAGGCGTACCTCGACGTACTCGCGCAAGAGATCGCGCGACAGGTCTCGGTCAGACTCGTCGAGAAAGCCAGACCGGAGATAGGCAGTCTCAACGGCGTTGGCTTCCGTGACGACCATGGCCTTGCGGCCATTGTGCTGATTGATCACAATGCCGACACAGAAGGCCAGTAAAAAGGCCATCAGGCCCAGCATGCCACCGACCACGGCACCGGACAAGGCGTACTTGCCGGAATCTGGGTCCCGGCGTTGGAGCCAAATGCCAACGCGAAAGCCGATCTCGGCACACAAGAGAACTACAACGACGGTAGCCAAATACACTACCCAGAGCGGAGCCTGATCGAGGAGAATCATGTTTGTACCCCTTTCCTCCTATCTCGATTATGGTTACTGTGGTCTCGGAGGATGCATACGAGTCCTGCGGTATTGGGTCAGCCCTTGCACTTCACCAGATGCAAAGCATATCATGGAGAAGCGAATCGCACAAATCTTCCCTCACAACCCAGGCGGGTCGGAGGTCAACTGAATCGAGCGGCGACGGCGGCGACCTCACCACCTGTATTTCCGGTCGAAGGAGCGCTCGACAAAGTCCCAAATCTCTTCGAGCGTCCGTCTATCCTTGCCGTCGCCGCGCTCGGCTGCCTTCAAAATGCGCTCCCGGATGCGGGCGATGCGCTTCGACCGGTTGTATACGTCCTCGAGCACGCCCTTGTCAAAAATCAGCTCGACAGCTTGCTCGTATTTCCAGGCGGGATGGAAGCCCATGTGCACGTACAGCTCGCGGAGGAATCCGCGAGCCAGCAGCAGCCCGCCCGTATAGTCCAGCGAATAGTTCAAGTCCACGTAGTGGTTGTTGAACAAGTCGCGCGCCTCTGTTGGGCCGGTGGGCAGCATGCCATTGATTGGCGGCCCCTCCTGCCGCACAAAGTGTCCCTCGGGCTCGCACAGTGTGACGTGGAACGTTCCCAACACCAGTTGGGAACCAACCAGCGCGAACACGGCCTGGTACCCTCGCCAGCATGCCGAGCAGTTGGCCACAGGCTCCAGCCCAAACATGGACGGCTCGAAGAGCGTTGCTTCGCTGATCCCGCTGAGGCTGTATTCGACACCGCGGTACAGAAACAGATCGGGAATTTGCGCGGTCATCGGCACTGGCTCCTTTCCGCCGGCGCGGGCCGGGTCTGGAAAACGGTCACTACGCAGCGCGCATCCACAGTGGCGCGGCGCGATCCGGCGCTTTCGGGGTGAGCGCCGATCAGTATACCCTGCCTTGGAGTTTATGGCAAGTGGCGCCTGCCGCAACTGCGGCTGTTGCGAAGCCGGCGTATGAAACGACACCAGACCAGTCTCTGTACGATGGAATTGGTTTTCTATTGATTTCAACTTGATTCGCAGATTTTCGGGCCTAGCATTGCACGAAGACTGGTCCGGTGTGCTCAAGGGACAGCGCAACAAGCACGCCCTCCTGCTCACGACATCTTGCGGGCCACGATTAGCAGGGTTGGCTCGGGCAGGATGCCGTCGGTGTCCAGGCGCCGGTGCAGCTCCGCAGCTTGCTGTTCCAGCGTGGGATAACTGGGGACCTTGCGGGCGCGCTCCAGGTAGATATCGAGGTACTCTTGCACCTGTGCGGCATAGTCCGTATCGAAGGGGTCCGCGTCGGTGCCGTCGCGGTCGTACATCTCGACGCCGTCCAGGGGCAGCGTCTCGATCCAGTCGACAAACTGCCGCCTGGGGAAAGTGGGAAAGTGATTGATGCCCAGGGCCATGTCCACGGAGGCGGCCCACTGGTGGAACTGCGTGCCTACGCGCTCTGGCTCGCTCTGGGTGGTGGTGTGCATCTCCATGAGAACCAGGTGCCCGCCGGGCCTGAGGACGCGCATCATCTCGGCGAGTGCTTGTTCGGGGCGCGCCAGGTGGTGCAGCGACGCACAGATGGCGACTGTGTCGAAGTCCCCATCCCCGAAGGCCAGGCGCTCGGCGCCGATGCAGGCCAGGCGGATTTGCTGAAGCTCCGGATCGCCCCGGGCGGCAGTCAGCGCCCACATGCTGGTGTCAATGGCTACCACACAGTCGTGACCCTGGAGGTGTGTGGCGAGCAGGCCGGCAAAGGTGCCTCTACCGGTAGCTACGTCGAGCACCCGACCGCCCGCCAAGCGGCCTATCGCCTGGACGAAAATGTCACTCATGGGACGCCTCCGTTCTCGTTGATGATGAATGCACCTATCATGAGTCCGCCTCCCCCATCGAGAAGCTGAAGCGGTCAAACACGTCCCGAAACTTGGTCACAATCTCCTCCCGCGTCAGGCTGGTGCCCTCCAGCGAATAGGAGTGACGGCTGCGATGGGCACGGGCGCGCGCGGCCTCGGCTTGCAGAATCTTGGCATAGGCCGGACCGACCTCGAATCCAAAGCGGGCATAGATCCGACGGACCGTACCGGCGGGGTCATCCACCAGGTCGTCGTAGCGCACGATGATGTAGCCGTCCTCGGGGGCATAGTCTAGGCGCTCCAGGGCGTGGGTGTACCAGTGGCGGGCCATGTCGACCACAAAGTCGCGCAGGGCGTCGCCCTCGGTGCGCTCGTCCGCGGATGGTGTCGACAGCTTCAGCACTCGGTCGGGTGCGCCGATCACGCGGTACGAGAACCGCATCATGTGGACAAAGGAGGGCACCATCTCCAGCGGGCTACGGACCAGTAGAATGATCCTGGCGTCAGGGAACCAGCGGTAGACCGCATCGATCTTGGGCGTGAGGGCCGGGTTCTTGGCCAGGTAATTCCGCCCGCGGGCACCGTGGGCGTGCAGGTGCCGCTGCAAGCAGTGCCGGTAGAAGCCCAGGATCCGGTCCTGGGTGCGCTCGGACAGCGCCGTATCAAAGTAGGCATAGGGGCGCGCTTCCTCCAGCACGCCCGAGGAGAGACCGACGGTCAATGCCGACCAGATGTGCAGCAGCAGGTAGTCGTCCTCCTCAGGGGCGCGTAGCGACACCCGATGCATCGGGTTCTCCTCCTGCCACTGATCCTCGATGCCTGCCAACCGCCTGCCAAAGGGCGCGCCCAGCCAACGATCGAGGGCGCCCAGCGCCTGCACCAATCTGCGCTGAAGGATCGACGGCGCGAACAGAATCTCCCACATCTGCATGGTGCAGAACCGCTCGTAGTCGCGGGCCAACAGGCGGTGCAGGAAGGTAGTGCCGCTGCGAAAGTTCCCGGTAATAAAGACCGGCGCCGCCACCTCCACGCGGCGGTAACCGGGGAACAGGAGGTTGTCCAGCGCCAGGTGGAGCCAGGTGGCAAGCTCGAACGGGGGATAGAACAGGTAGAGGGCGGCATAGACCGCCGCGCGGCGCGGGGTCCAGCCGAAATCGGGGTCGCCGATCCGGGACAGCAGGCGAGCGGCAAAACGGAAGAAGCCCTTGAAGTCGAACGCCATGTGGTCTCCGCCGGTGCGGGGCCACGACCTCTGTGGCCGATAGCGCATGCAAACAACCCGATGAGTCTATTCTATCACCGGTCGGCGATTTCTCCAAGCGCAAGCGTGTCCGCGCATACATGCGGGGCAGGCAGCAGAACTTCGAGGTTTTGAAAACCTCGGAGTTCTACGCCTTGGGGCTGTTGACGAGGCGCCTGGCAACAGATATCCGAGGTCGCGCGAACCTGCGGTTCGAGTGAGACCCCGGAGGTCTCCTCCCGTAGCCTGCCTGTGGTCGCGGGGCAACAGAAATCCAAAATCCTCGAGCCTTTGGATTTCCACCCCCTTGACCTATCCACCGCGCAACCGCTAGAGCCTAGCGGTAGACCATTACGATCGATACCCCTTCGTTGATCAGCTCTCTCTTGAGCCCTGCCAGCCCCTCTGTTGGGGCCGGGTACAACTCGACCGGGATGTCGATGCGGCTGAGATCACCGGCGACCAGCTTGGCTGCCGTAGCCACCTGACCATCTTCCTCGGGGAACACGATAAAGACCGCCTGATCGCGTGGGTAGCCTGCCTCTTCGAGCAGGGCCAGCGCCCGCTCAGGATCGTACGGGATGGTAAAGGCCTCCACCGGCGCACCGCTGATGATGGCGATAAACCGGACATCTTCATTGGGGAAGGCGCTGGCCAGGACCGCCTCCTGGTCGATGGCGCCGACAAAGGCTTCCTGTATGCGGGCATCGGCAAGCTGCCCGTCATCAAAGTCGATGGTCACGCCCTGGAAGGGCCACCACGGCTCCAGCAGCTGTTCGGTCTCGGCCCAGCGGGTGACGTTGTCCATCCAGCCGCGGATGCCCAACTCGTAGACGATCAGCGGCAGCTCGTACAGGGGCCGTGGCTCGCGGGCCGGAACCTCGCCTATTTCGGGCGACACGCCGCCCGGCATGGTGTAGAGGAAATAGCCCGCCTCGACTGGTACAGGCTCTCCGATCTCGAGGGTGTCCATGTCGAGCACCGGCGCCACGGTCACGACGCCTCGCAATACGGTGACCAGGGTGAGCTGCCGTTCCGGCAGGTAGGTGATGGTAAAGGCCGTGGCCTTGATGTTGACTTGGGCTGACGGCGTGTCCACCACGTCGAATCTGGACGAGCAACTGATGTTGAAACCGGCGGTGCCCTCCTCAGTGCACCAGTACTCCTTATCCAATTCCGCCTTCTTGGTACAGGTCCACACCGACAGCGTCGAGTTGTCGAACACCCACACGCTACCGTCGCAGCCGACTAGGCGCAGCTCGGCCTCGCCGTTTCCATCGGTGCGGACGCTGTCGCCGGCGGACAGGTCCTTCCAGTTGTCGTTTGCCAGCAAGGGTGGATTGTTTCCCGGCGAGCCCGCCCACACTTGGACCTCGCGGCGCCGCACTTCGTCCTTGTCTGGGGGTGGGGGCGTCCCGTCGCACCCGGTGCCGACGATGACCCAGATCAGGGCCATGATCACGCCACTCACCACCAGAACCATAAGCCGCCTGTGCTTTCGCTGTTTCATTTCCTCCTCCCTTCCCTACCCACCGGGCCTAGGCCCCGGCTTGCTCCTCGAGGTTGCGCAGCCACTCCCACAGCCGATTGGCCAGCGCCAGCCCCGTCGAGAGGCCGACGGCCAGCACCACACCCGCCAACGTAGCATCGAGCAGCACCACCCAATTCATCCAGGCCTCCGGGATTGCGTCCCCGAAGAATGCGTCGTAGAAATTGATCGACAACGCTACATCCAGCGCCGCGCCCGTGTCGGGCACCCACACAAAGACGGCCTGGATGCCAGCCGAGATGGCTGCGACGAGGCTCACGCGCAGCAGGGCGCTGCCTACACCCAGCGACTTATCGGTTCGGGGCCGCCCGTACAGTGCCAGGCTCAGCCCCAGGCCCAGCACGAACCCAAACAGGTAGACCAGCGGCCTCTCGGCGACGGGCAGGCCGCGCACCCCCACCAGCGCCGCCAGCGCCAGCCCGAAGAAGAGAGCACCCAGCAGCACAGCTACGACCTGGACCTTGAAGCCCGAGGGCTCCACCTTCTCCTTCCACCTGCGCATCGGCGCCAGTAAGGTCGGGCCCGCCAGTAGCATGCCCAGGCAAAGCACCGCGCCCAGCAGGACGCCCAGATAGCCGTACATCAACAGGTAGCTGGCGGGATTCTTTCGCCCCAGGGTAAAGAGGACCACCAGCGCGCGCAACAGGCCCAGCCCTAGCCCTGCGCCAAGGCCGCCGCCCAGCGCCAGCAGCAGGATCCGCTTCCAGTCGTGCAGCACCCGCCGCGAGAAGCGCCAGAACCAGATGCCAAAGCGGTCCCAGGGCGGCAGCCCGGCGTTGGCCCCTTCGATCTGGGGGTCGCCGTCAGCCAGGGCACCGCGCAGCTCGGCCTTGCGGGCGTACCGCCGCCAGGGCCACTGCAAGCCGCTCAAGGCAGCATCGACCCGCACCATCCCGGCGTCGGGCGCCGGGTGGAGCGCGGTCAGGGCCAGGGCCGCAGTGTGGCGTGTGACGCGGGCCGGGGCCGCCCTATCGCTCATGCTGCGTGGGGTTGGCCGGACAGCGGCCCAGGATACCAGCCCCACGTCCGGGGGCCGATCATCTTTGGGATAGTCCGGCACCTGGAAGACGGTGGCCTCTTCCCGGCTCTCAGTGGCAGAGGGATCGTCCAGCTCGGCCATCAGGCCCGCGCCCGTCTCCTGCAACTGGTCCAGCCACGGCTTCACCGGCTCGCCGGCCACCACAGCCGACCGGAGCAGCAGCAGGGCCTGGGCCGGCTCCATGTGCAGCGACTCACCCAGACCGGCCAAGTAGCGGAGCTGTTCAGCGCTCACCGTCGCCCGGTGGTCGGTCCAGTCCCACCAGGCCTGGTGCAGGCCGGAGAGAAAGTCGAGCTCGCGCTCGGCTTGCTGGCGCGCCTCCCCGTCCTCGACCGGGGGAAAGACATACCCGGACGGGGCGCGCGAGTAGAGGACCGGCGCGCCCCAGTCGCGCGTCCCGGCCCGCTCGCCGTAGCAGCGACCGTGGATGGCTTTGCGCCCGCTCGACACCGCCTCGTCGATGGTGCGACCGGCGACCAGTCCCTTGTACACCATCGCCATAAACAGGGCGGCAAAGTCATCGTACACGGCAAACTGCATGGCGACGACAGAGGGAATGCGGCCCTTGAGCAGGGCCACGGCAACGCTGCTCCAGACGCTAAAGATATCGCGGGTAGCGGTCTTGCAGGCGCCCAAGGTCACCAGTTGGATGCCGTGCTGGCCAAGCAATCCCTCCAGCTCGGGACCGGTGATCGGACTGGCCTGGTTGTTGCGGTCTGCCAGGACAATGAGCCCCTCTCCTTCGTACAGACCGAATTCCGGGCTTTGCTCTTCGGAAAAGTCGCCGTGCCCGCTAAAGTGAAACACGTCCACCGACTTGATTTCCTGGACCAAGTCGGTGATCTGCTCGCGCTGCACACCTGTCACGCTCTGCCAGTCGACACCCTCGCGGTAGGTGGGCAGGCAGGTGTACTCTATGCCCTTCACAGTATCCAGCGCAGCGGCGATCTCTTGCTGCTCTTCAGGCAGCTCTTTGAGCAGCTTGTATTTCTGGCGCGGCTCGGGCGAGGCCATGGCGATCAGGACGCGGCGGGACTTGCCAGAGCGCGGCTCCTCGAGTGGTGTGGCAATCGCCTCGTGGCGCACAATGGAGATGCGCTGGTCGAGGGCCATGAACTTGGTAGGCTGTGGAGGCTCGCCATCCTCGCCAAGGTACATATACTCCCAGGGAAACAGGGCCAGGCGGCGCGGCAGGCGCAGCCGCACGCGTAGTCCCTCCTCCCCGCTGAGCGCCGCCAGGCTGAGGTCGAACAACTCGCGGGCGTAGGCCGGCAGCAGGATCGCGGTCAGCGTCCGGCCAAAGTCGACCTGCTCCTGGAGATCGAGCCTACGGTCGGCAAGCTGGCGGCGCCATTTGTCGAGCACACTATACTTGGGAATCTTGCGGCTGGGGTCAGGGATGGCGACAGGGTCATCCTTCTCACCCTCCCCGGCGGGCGACAGAAAGACGTACACGCTGTAGCGCTCGACCGTATCGCCGGGCTGGCGCTGCGTCTCCTTGACCTGGAGGACAAACTCGTGGTACCTGCGCCTGTTCATAGCCCAATCTCCCTGGGGCGCTCCCTCTATGCTCTTGGCGGACATCGCTGGCGATGCGGTCAGGTGGTGCGTGGTCGAGAGACAGAACTTGTGAGAAATCAACAGCGCCTTTCATTATACTACGGGCGGTGACAGAAGTCAACAGGCAGGTTTACCGTAAATCAAATCAACTACAGAGCACAGACATCCGAAGGTTCGGAACCTTTGTCTCCTCCCGCCTTCCTTCCCGCGGACCGGTGCGCGTGGTTTGCCTGCTACCTAGCTGAATCGCTCGCGGTACCGCTCAGGCAGGATCAGCAGCGCCACCGCCGCCAACACGGCAAAGACCTGCGGCACAAGGATCTCGACGGCGTAGGGCGGCCCGCCCTGGGCCACCTCCACAAAGATATAAACCGAGGCATAGATGTAGAACCCGGCGACGAAATAGGCAGCCCGGTGCCCAAAGCGCTTGAGCTGCCACAGCCCGATGGCAGCCACGATCGAAGCCGGAGCGTTGACCGCCATGTCGGTGATGGGAAAGGCCAACCCGATCCCTTCCGGGGGCCGAAGGATGAAGCCCTGCCCCCACAGGAAGGCCGAGCCAAAGAAGGCCAGGAGGCCAAAGAG
>Ga0316577_10000188_pt1 | contig 20387 bp, 17 predicted proteins | sample S5NA_FD_203073 | JGI IMG/M metagenome (GOLD analysis project Ga0316577, IMG submission 203073) | Rhizosphere microbial communities from salt marsh grasses in Alabama, United States - S5-7_050615r2r1 | ecosystem: Host-associated > Plants > Roots > Rhizosphere | place: USA: Alabama | collected... | reverse complement strand
TGTTCGTGAAGAAGCTCCTCTTCAGCCTTCCCGGGGCGATCTCCGAGAGCCGGCGGGCGGCCTCCACCTGCACGTCGCTGGCGTACAGGGTGGAGATGTGCCCCAGGCGGCTCATCTGGTCCGTGACACGGGCGATGATCCTGGGGTGGCAGTGCCCGAGGGAGGTGGTGAGAATGCCGCTGAAAAGGTCCAGGTATTCGTTTCCGTCGGCGTCCCGGACCCGGACCCCGTCGCCCTCCACCAGGGCCAGAGGTTCGGCGTACATGTGGAGCATGGCCGGGAGGAGATACTCTCTCTGTCCCCGGACGATCTCGGCGTTCCTGAGGCCTGCAGTGTGAGGAATCATGGTGTCCTGAGCCGTGTCTCTTGTCTGGCCGGAGGTCGACGTGCACAGACGACGACCCAACACATCCCAGCGGCTTTCCCCCTCACCACCGGGAGATCACCACCCGGGCGTCGGTGAAGAAGCTGATGGCGTCCCGGCCCTGAGCCTTCAGGTCGCCGAAGAAGGATCCCTTGGAGCCCCCGAACGGGAAGAAGGCCATGGGGGCCGCCACACCGATGTTCACCCCGATCATGCTGATTCCCGCCTGGTACCGGAATTCCCGAGCCGCTTTCCCGCTGGTGGTGAAGATGGAGCAGGCGTTCCCGAATCGGCCAGCCCGAAGGGCGGAGAGGGCCTCTTCGAGGCTCTTGGCCCGGTTGAGGTTGGCGACGGGTCCGAAGATCTCCTCCGTCCCGATGGAGATGTCGAATGGAACGTCCTCGAATACGGTGGGACCCACCCAGTAGCCGCCCTCCAGCCCCGGAACCGTAGCCCCCCGGCCGTCCAGTGCGATTTTCACGCCGTCCTTCTCCCCCTCGGCGATGAAGCGGTTCACCCGTTCCTTGTGGCGGGCCGAGACGACGGGCCCCATGTCGGTCTCGGGATCCAGCCCGTCGCCCAGCTTCCAGGAAGCGGCCGTGTCCAGAAGTCGGTCCCGGAGGGGGCCCCACGCATCCCCCACTCCCACCAGGAAGGACCCGGCCAGGCAGCGCTGACCCGTGGATCCGAATACGGAGTCCATGCAAGCGTTGAGGGTCAGGTCCAGGTCCGCATCCGGCAGGACGATGAGGTGGTTCTTGGCTCCTCCCAGGGCCTGCACCCGCTTCCCGGCGGCGGAGGCACGGGTATAGACCGCCCGCGCCACATCGCTGGAACCTACGAAGGAAACGCCGACGATCTCCGGGTGGTCGCATACGGCCTCCACGGCCTCCCGCCCGCCGTGGACCACGTTGAGGACTCCCGGAGGAAGGCCGGCTTGTTCCGCCAGCTCCACCACCTTCTGGTGGGTGAGGGGGTCCTGCTCGCTGGGCTTCAGAACCACCGTGTTTCCGGTGGCCACGGCATAGGGCCAGAACCAGAGGGGGATCATCACCGGGAAGTTGTAGGGCGTGATGATCCCGAACACGCCGATGGGTTGGCGCACCGATTCGCAGTCGATACCCGGGGCGATGTCCTCCAGCGTGTCTCCCATCATCAGGGTGGGTATCCCGCAGGCGTGCTCCACGTTCTCGATGCCCCGCCGCACCTCTCCCCGGGTCTCCGGCAAGGTCTTCCCGTGCTCCACCGTCATGGACCGCGCCAACGCCTCTTTGTGCTCGTCCAGAAGTGCCTTGAGGCGGAAGAGGACCCGGGCCCGATCCACTGCCGGGGTGGCTCTCCAGAGGGGAAAGGCGGCCACGGCTGCCCTGACGGCAGCGTCCACGTCCGATGCCGGGGACAGAGGGGTTCGGCCGATCTCCTTCCCCGTGGCGGAGTTCGTGATGGGGAGCGTGGACGTGGCCGTGGACGGCCGCCATTTCCCGTCGATGTAGTTCTTCACGGTCTCGGTCATCGATTTCCTCTCCATACGGGGTCCGCTCGTTCCATGATCTCCCTGAGCGCCTCATGCGGAAGGGCCGGCACGGTGTAGCCGTTGATGCCGGTGAGGGTTTTCGCCGCCAACATGGCGTTCAGGATGGCCTCCTCCGTAGCGTAGACCGTGGCAGGTATGAGGGGGTCGACGGCATCGTTTGGAAGCATCTCCGGGGAGACGAGCTCGCTGCGCTCGGCGGCGGCATGACGATTCGCGGTGCTGAAACCAAGGAAGATGTCCCCCGAGCCGTTGTAGCCCATGCCGCCGATTCTGGCCAGACCCAGGGCCGTCCGGGTCACCAGCCGCTTCACCTGGGTGGGGAGGAGGGGCGCATCGGTGGCCAGGACGATGATGATGGAGCCAGCCCCTTCAGGGGGTGGCTGGAGAAGCCCATCTTGTGGGGAGCCAGTCGCGCGGCTCTGCAGTGCGGGCGGGGCGGCGGCGGACGTCTCCGCCGGCTTGGTGCCCACCTCTTCGCAGAACGGGACCCCTCGCCATCGGAGCTCAGCCGGGACGGATGGATCGGCATAGCACGGAGCCGGCTCCGGCATCAGCTCCCCCACGGGGACACCGGCGATCCGCAGGTCACGCCGGGCCCCCTGATTGCACTGCACCAGTACACCCACGGTGTAATCCCGGCCCTGGACGGGGACCACACGCGACGCGCTTCCGATCCCCCCCTTGAAACCGTGGCAGACCATCCCGGTCCCGCCACCTACCGCACCCTGCTCCACGAATCCGGAGTGTGCTCCATCCAGGGCGGCGAAAACGTGCTCGGGTTTCACGTGGAATCCGTTGATGTCGTTCAGGGATCCGTCGTAGGTCTCCGCTACCACGGGGAGGGCCCAGAAGAAGGAGGGATCTCTACGCCTCATCCAGTCGATCACGGCATCCCGGGCCACGCCCACGCTATGGGTATTGGTGATGAGGATCGGGCTTTCCAGGATCCCCGACTCTTCCACCCAGGTCGTCCCGGTCATCTCTCCGTTCCCGTTAAGTGTGAACCAGGCGGCAAACGTGGAGTCTCCGCTTGTCCGGCCCCGGGGAAGGATCGCCGTGACACCGGTCCGAACCGGTCCCTCTCCCACGATCAGGGGTCCGTCTCCCCGAATGATGGTGGAATGACCTACCTCCACCCCGTCCACGTCGGTGATGGCGTTGTACGGGCCCGGTGTGCCGGTCAGGTGGACCCCCAGAGCCCGGGCGTCCGGGACCTCCTGCGCCCCGGAAGAGCCCACCGTCAGTGTCAGGAGGAGGACAATCCAGAGGGGTGCCTCCATCCAACGAAGACTCACAGGCCACGATTCTGGGAACCGGGATATCATGCTTTCCCTCCCGTCCGTTGGGGCTGAAAGCTCGAGCTGCTGTTATCGGGTTCTGCTGAAGGTCCGCTGGGAGGGAGAATAGGTGGGTCGGCGGCTCCGGGCGAGCCGCGCCGGTCCGACGGCATGAGCCCGGGCCGTTCCGACGGCATCAGCCCGCACCGTTCCCTTCACGCGGGTGGTCTAGGGATTTCCCGCCACGCCCACCCGCACCACCGTGGTGAAGAATCCCAGCTCCCGGTACTGCCGGCCCATGAGCTCGGCGTAGCGCTCCGAATGGTAGCGGCCCACCACATAGGCCTCCCCTCCCTCCACGGGCGTCTTCCCCACGTTCGGAATCACCTCTGCGATGGCCCTGTCCTGCTGGGGGCTCTGAGGGACAACCGCCACGCCGAAGAGAGGCGTGTCAGCCTCCGAATCCAGGTAGGCGTTCCACATCCCTTCCAGCTCACCCAGCACGAGGGCTTCCTCCTCACTGACCTCCTCGTCCACGTGGATCAGCGCGCTGACCACGTCGGAGAGCTGGCTTACCTGGTTCGGTGGAGGAGACGTGGACAGGTATGCCTCCACGTCGCCCCGGAGCTCCCTGAAATTCACGTGTCCACCCGTTCCCAGCTCCTGGAGGGAGTCCGGTGAGAATTCGATTCCCCAGGCATCGACAAAGGATTGTATGAACGCCCGCTCCCTCTCGTCGAAGTGATCGTCGATGAGGGCCACGTGACCCAGGATTCGGAGGATCCGCCGGGCACCCGCGGGACGGAAGAAGCGCCTGGCCAGATCCCCTACCTCCGTCCGTTCCAACGCCAACGCCTCCCGAAGCAGGGTGAAGAAACCCTTCCCCCTCCGCCCCTCCACCCACATCCCCGTTCCGATGGCGATGGATACGCTTCCGGCTCCGAGCCAGAGGACACCGTCCACAGTACCCTCCCATTGACCCTGAAGCATGAAGTTCAGGGTGAGGAAGAAGAGGGGGACGAGCCCGACGAACTCACCCATGATGGAGATGCTCTCCGCCACCGCCGGCTCGTGCTTACGCTTCCAGAGCTTGTTGAGGGTGAGGTAGATCTGGGCCGCGGCCAGGAGGAGAGAGGCCGTGGCCAGAAGCTGGACTCTGGACCTGAGTAGTTGCATCAGGCGCCTCGGGTCGATTCGAGTTGGCTGAGGATACGCTGGAACGGAATTCCTCCCGGCGGGTTCCAGGCCGGACGAACCGCTCGGCCATCCCCCTGGTCCAGAAGAAATTCCCGGAAGTCCTGAAGCGAGCCGACTGATGAGGCAATCGTCCTCTCCCCGTGCGCGGAGGCTTTCTATCCCTTCGGCCCGATCTGCGTTCCAATCGTGGTGGAACCTCCGGTCCTACGGCCTCGGACCGTTCCTTGTGGGGTTCGACATCCTCGTGCAGCCGTCCCAGGCATCTGCCCAGTTCGGGGCGCTGGAGGCGCTGGCCTCGAATGTGACGGACCTCAGCTTCATCGGAGGTGTCGGAGGGCTGCTCCCGTCTTCGAGCGAGCTGTGCTCGGGGAGGAGGACTTTTTCTTTCGGTGTCGAGCTTCTTTTCCAGATCGCCTCGGTTGAACGCCCCGAATCCGGGTATCGGCAGGACCTGCCCACCGACTCGGTGCGGATCACCTGGTCCAGAATGGAGGTCCTCAGGTCGGAGCAGGCGGTGGATACCACCTACTATTACGACGTGGAGGAGATCGATCCTCCCCCTCCTCCCACTCGTACCGTCTGGACTGTGGAGATGGGGATCGGTTATTCACAGCTCAGTGGGTTCGACCTCGCGGATCGATCTCTTCAGCTCCGTGGATCCGTGCGAGACCTTCCTGCAGCCTCGGTCTACGCGAGCTACGAGCCCTGGTCGACCTATTTCGGCGTCCGCACCGGATTCATGAAGACCAAGGGTCTCCAGGTCCTGAATCTGGACACGGGAGACTCCTTTTCCGGAGAGTCCGAGGCCTTCCTCGCCGCCGCCCTCCTGGGTTACGCATGGAGCATCGGCGACTTCTGGGCTTTCACCGAAACGGCATACACGGTCCGCTATTTCCCGAGCGTGGAGTGGAAAGGAGGGGCACTCCCACCTGGCGTGCCCACAGACCTGCAGCTCAGCAGATGGAGCGTTTCGGCGGGGATCCAGTTCTCCATTCGGTAGACGCGGGTACCAGGGCCCCGATTTCGAGGCCACGGAGGGCTCGGAGGTGTACCGTCTCTGGTGGCGACTCACCGAAGGCGCCCTCTTCCGGCCCGATCCTAGGGAAGCCAGTCGGGCCGAAGGTTGGCGACGCCGTTGGTGGAAAGGCTGGCCTCCACACCGAATCGCTCCAGGACCGGCATCTGCCGCTCAAAGTCCCAGTAGGTCAACTGCTGGAGCTGACGCAGGGACTCGCGCCACCCCAGGTACGCCTGAAGGAAGTTTTCGGCGGTGTCGGCCTCTCTCCGGAGACTCAGCATCAGGTCCGTGGCGGTGATGGATCCCGCCGCATATCGCTGGAAGCTGGTCTCCGAAACCCCCCCGGCCAGGTCCAGGTTCTCTCTCATCGCCATGGTCCGGTCTTCCCGATCCCGGACGTTCAAGACCTCGTTCCGCACGGATGAGACGATCTGCAGCTCCGCTTCCTCAATGCGGAGGCGGGTCTGGTCGATCCTGATCCTGCTGGCGGCGATCCTGGCATCCCTCTCCCCCCAATCCCAGAGGGGGACATAGGCCTCGACGTTCACCGTGTAGCTGTTGTCCGGGTGCACCCAGAGCCTGTCGAACGCATCGTCCCGTCGCTCTCTTCCATAGCTCAGGGAAAGGTCCATCCGGAACCCGCCGCGGCTCTTCGTATCCTCCAGGTCGATCTCGCTGTTCCGGAGGGAGATGTCCAGCTGCCGCATCCTGGGGGTCAGCTCCATGGCGAGACGCACCGCCTCATCCATGTCGATGGCCACGGGATCGAGGAAGAAGACCGGATCGAGGGCGATGGAATCCGCATCGCTGAGCCCCAGGCTCCGCTTGACGGAGGCGGCCTCCAGACGGATGGAGCTCTCCGAGGACTGGAGGCGCTCCCTGGCGTTCGCCAGATCCACCTGAATCTGGTCCACGTCGATAGCCCGCGTGGAATCCTGCCGAGCGAGGTCCTGGGCAATGGCCAAGGCCCTCTCGAGGTCACCTACCAGAGCCCGGTTGATGGTCCTTCGGTAGTGTGCTTCGAAGAGATCGAAGTAATCCTCGGAGACGTTGTCCACGATGTCCACGACGTCTCCATAGAACTCCAGCTGAGTGCCTTCCAGGTTCAGCTCCGCCTGCTCCAGGTCGTTCTTGAGGCCGTTGGGCTGGAAGAGAGGTTGCGTATATCGGATATAGTACCGGTTGTAGTAGTCGACCTCGGAGACTCCGTCGTCGTTGATCTGGTTGTACCGGTACATACGGTTGTTGAAGGACAGGTACCCGTTGGTGGGGTAGCCGAAGAAGATGATGGGCTGCCGAACGGAGATCTCCCCTTCCCACATGCGGGTGTTCTCCTGGATGATCTCGTTCTTCTGGAGGTCCGAGTTCCACTTCGGCTCCGAGGTGAGGCTGAAGGCCGGAATCGTGAGGTCCATGTCCACGGACGACTTCAGCCTGGCTTGATGAGCCTTCAGGCTGTATTGGTCTCGCTGGATCTCCAGATTCAGGCGCCGGACCTCGTAGCTCGAGCTCAGCGACAGCTCCACCATCCGCTCCAGCGTCAGATCGATGAGCTGCGGACCCGGCTCCTGGGCGTCGGCTCTCCCGGGGAGAAATCCGGATCCCGCGAGTGCTGCGAAGAGGAAGATCCCCATGGTGCGGGCCAGCCCCACCGGCGGTGAAGCATCAAGGATGGACGATGTCCTGGGTGAGTTCGGCGTCATTTGAGCCCCGCTTCTTCTGTATTCGGTTCCGCCCGACCGAGGGGACGGCCTCCATGAACTGGTCGCATCTACTCATGTTCAAGTTCGTGGGGCGGCGCGATCCTCGACAGGCACCTCTGTAAGGACCGCGTTCGAGGTGTGTTAGAAGGCAGGGGGGGGACGGATGCCGTGGGAAGGTCAGACGACGGACTGGTCTTCCGGCCCGACTTCCTGGCTTCAGCCCACTGCGGCCTCCGGGGATTCATCATCCTTGTGCAGCGGACTCAATGAAGCCCAGAGCTCTTCGATCTCATCTCTGATTCTTCGGACCTGTTGCTCCAGGGCTTCGTCCTGGATGTGGTAACGCGCCGCGCTCAGGGCCCTGAAGGCCCTCCACAGGGCGGCAGACGCCGGTGTTCGCTCGTGCTTTCTACGGGAGTCTTCCTTCAGCTTGGCGAGCACCCACTCCGCCATCTCGCCGTTGACCAGCTTCACGTCACCGGACTCCTTGGCGGCCTTCTTCACCAGCTTCGCAACCTCTTTCTGAAAGCTCCGCGGTACCCCGGCCACTACGTAAACCGAGAGGTCGTCTCTCAGGTAGATTGCCGATGCCATGAGGGCAGTTCCTTTCCAGAGAAGCGGAAGGTCGTTTCCACGCCGAGAGGAAAGCTCGAACCTCCGCACCGATCCCGGATGCCGCCAGCCGGGAGGCGGGACCCCGGGTCCTGCCAGCAACAGGAGAATGAAGATTGGTCAATTCTTAGAAACCCCGGGAAACATCTGAAGTTCCCCGGGCCTGCTCCCTGAGGGATTCTCCCGCCCCCCTGGACCTCGAGTCCGGGAAGAGAGTTCGCGCTTCCCGGACTCGAGGGGATGGGCTAGCGGTCGATTCGGACCAGCTCTACCCGCCGGTTCTGCTGGCGGCCTTCCGGTGTGTCGTTGGACGCGACGGGCTGTGTCTCCCCCAGTCCACGGGAGGTCAAACGCGCCGGGCCGATTCCGAACTCCTGGATCAGGTAGCTTCGAACCGACGCGGCCCTTCGGTCACTGAGATCCATGTTGTAACTCTCGTCGCCCTGACTGTCGGTATGCCCCTCGACGGAGAGCTTGAGGTCGGAGTACTCCTGCAGCATGGCCCCCACCTCCGCCAGGGCCGCGTGCGACTCGGGCCGGAGCTGGTCGCTGCCGGTGTCGAAGTAGATTCCCTCCAGGGTCACCCGACCTTCCCTCTCCAGGGCGCCGTAAAGGTCCCGCCCTCCCGCGTCGACCCGAATGGCACCAAAGAAGATCGGGTCGTCCGGAGTCGAGAAGTAGACATCCTGGAAATGGATACGATCGGATCGAATGATCTCCGCGTTCGGGACATTCGAGACCCGTCGGCCATTCACGAACACCTTCATGTGGTTCCCGTCCACCATGACCTTCACCGGGGTAGGATCCGAGAGAATATCTCGGGAGACCTGGGCGAGAAACTCCCGTCCTGCTGCAGGTGTCCGGGCCCCGGACTGGATGTTCCGCACGTAGATCAGGGTGCCCTCGTAACTGTTCCACCCCCGGTCGACGGGGGAGGTCGCCATGATGGTCTGCTGATTGTTGTGGCTGTACATGATCTCGTACTCGATGGTGAACCGCTCAGGTAACACCTCCGGAAGTACGACATCGAATGCCGATCCCCTGCCCCCGGTACCTCGCAGCCACCGGCGACCATCCACGTCTACCACGTCCCAGCTTCCCTCCACGAGCTCGAGCCCCCTGGGGAAGTCCCCGAGGTTGTCGCTGGAATAGTCCTCCGAGAACAGCGGGCGATCACCACGCTGGAAGTCGTAGTTGGAGCTCACGGTGCGGGCGGTGGGGACAGCCGTCCCGTTGGTGGCGCTCCCGGTACCGGTAGCCGAGGATCCCTGGGCTGTAGAGGACGCCGCGGCATCGTCACCGTTTCCGGTTACGGCATCCTCGGCTGCGTCAGCGCCGGCGGAGACCCCACGATCCACCCGTTCCCCCGCCTCTCGTTCGGCGGCCCGGCCGGCCCGGTCCACGAGGCGTTCAGCAGCGGTGGCGCAGGACGCAGCGGCCAGGCTGATCCCGATAAGAAGGAGTGTGCGGCGGATGATGGTGTACGACATGGGAATTGCTCCGCGTTGGGTGTTTTCCTGATACGATGCGCGCCGGTCCCGGCGGCCTCGATCAAGAGAACGCAAGGGACGTCCGGTTACCGCCAACACCCTATGTGGAGCGACTCCGGCGGGTCGGTGTTCCGTTTCGAAATGGGAGGGGAATTCGGTTTCTCGGTGAGGGCGTCCTGTTCCGGAACCGCCTCACCCTTCGGGGGATGCGGAGAGGTCTCCCAGGGCCCGGTATCGGCGAGCCTCCTCATGGAGCCCGGTCTCCTCCATCACCTCGATGAGAGAGCGAAGCATCGAGTTCACCTGCCGGTCCCCGGAAAGCTCCTCGTACTGGGACAGCCCGTCCAGGCTCCAGTCGAACAACTGCCCGGCTTCCGCTGTTTTCCCTGACAGAGCGGCCGCTGTCCCCAGCCAGCCCCGGTATACGTTGGTCCAGCTGTGTCGTGGCCCCATCTGCACCATGGCCAGGTCCAATGCCTCCACGAGAGGCTCCACGGCCTCCTCCGCCCGATGGACTTTGACCAGCTGCGCACCCAGGTTCATCAAAGCGTCCGCCGTTCTCCAGTGGCCCTCCGGCCACCGTTGGCGGGCTGCTCGGACCCGTTCCCGGTAGATCTTCAGGCTCTCCTCCACCTCGCCCAGCTGATCGGAGAGGGCGGCCAGGTTTCCGGTGATCATGAGGCAGGAGGGGTGTCCGGGCCCCAGGAGGGGTGCCAGGGAATCGTAGGCCTCCCGGTAGAGCTCCCGGGACTCTCCCAGGTCCCCCTGGATCCTCCTGAGGACCGCGAGGTTGTTCAGTGCTGTGGCGAAGCCGCTCGGGCCCATCAGGGGCCGCTGCCGCTGGATCTCGATGACCTGCCGGTAGAGGCCCTCGGAGGTGGCCAGGTCGCCCCGTCGCCGTACCAGCCCCGCCAGGGAAACGAGGGCGTTGAGGTAGCCCAGCTCCCCAGTGGCCTCGAGCTCTCCCAAGGCTCGTATCCCCGAACGAAGTTGGACCTCGGCCGAGTCCAGCCGTTCGAGCATCACGTACGCGTTACCCAGACCGATGCGTGCCTCGGCTACAGAGCGAGGGTTCCCACGTTCCGAAGCCTCTGCGATGGCTTCACGATATACCTCCACTGAGCTCTGGAACTCCCGTCCTCCCCTCATGGCGTCAGCGAGGCGAAGTAGGCTTCCTGCCAGATCCGGCTGCCCTTGGATCGAATCCCCCCTGAGATCCACCGCCCGCTGAATGAGGGGGATTCCGTCCTCGAAGTCCCCGAGGTTGGCATAGACCTGCCCCAGGGCCTCCAGAAGCTCAGCTCGGATCGCCGGCTGGTCCGCCAGCTCCACGTCGATCCGGTCGATACCTCGGTCCAGAAGGCTCCGCACAGTGAGGGTATCGCCCCCGGGGTCGTAAGGGTCGTTCCCTTCGAACAGACCCACGAGAAAGGCCGTGACCTGCCGGGCCGTCTCCGCTTCGCGGCTGGCCGCCTCCGCTGCGGTCTCAGCCCGTCTCTGCTCCTCCAGGACCGCCCCTCGTTGAAGTGCCAGGCCCACGGCTGAGCCCACGGCCACGAGAAAGGCACCCGCGGCGGTGGCCACCGGCGCGCGGTGACGGCGGACGAACCTCCTTGCCCGGTAGACGGCTGCGTCCCCTCGGGCCGACACCGGATACCCCGTCAGGTGGCGCCTCAGATCGTCCCTCATGGCAGCCACAGACTCGTATCGAGCCTCCGGCAGGGTCTGGAGCGCCCGGAGGAGAACGGAATCCAGATCGCCGCTCAAGCGCCGACGCAGAGCCTCGGGGCTCGTCCCCGGCACCCCGGGAAGGCCTCCCCGGCGCGAGGCCCGGGCCACCTCCTCCCCCTCTCCCTTCCTGGTGCCCGCGGGGAAGATCGCGGCGGACGGGGCGGTGGGCTCGGCGTTCCGGATCATGCGCTCCAGAACCGACTCCGATCCTCGTCTGCTGTGGGGCCGTACACCCGTGAGGAGCTCGTACAGAAGCCCACCCAACGCGTACACGTCGGTCTGGGTGCTCACCCCCTCACCGAGAAGCTGTTCGGGGGCGGCGTACTCGGGGGTCACGAAGCGGGCGTCCGGCCGGGTCACTGCCCGGGCCTCCTCGCCCTCGGATTCCTCCAGGAGCTTTGCGATGCCGAAGTCCAGCAGCTTCACGGCCCCGTCCCGGGTCACCAGGATGTTGGAAGGCTTGAGGTCCCGGTGGACCACCATGTGACGATGTGCGTATTCAACGGCCTCCGCGACACGAAGAATCAGCCGGATCCGGTCCTCCAGCCCAAGGCGGCGATCGTCCGCGTATTGGTCGATGGGCACCCCGTCCACGTATTCCATGATAAGGGCCGGGTGGCCATCGTCGGTGATACCCGCGTCGATCATCTGGGCGATGGCGCCGTGACTCAGAGAAGCCAGGATCTGGCGTTCCATCTTGAACTTCTCCAGAACCCCCCGGGTGTGGAGCTCCCGCCGCAGCACCTTTACCGCGACCTTGCGCTCGAACGAGCCGTCGTCTCGTTCCCCCAGGTACACCGCACCCATCCCTCCAACCCCCAGAACCCGGGTGAGCCGGTACGGCCCCACCCTCACCCCAAGGAACGCATCAGGAGATTCCGACTCGTCCTCAGCGGGTCCGAGAAAGACCGCCCGGAGAATCCCTTCCCCGGGACCCAGACGGTCCTTTTCCGGCTCCCGGCTGAGGCGGGCCAGATCCAGGACCGTGCGAAGGAGCTCCGGATCTTCTTCGCATTCGGTAGCGAGGAACACATCCTGCTCCTCGAGGGGCAGATCCAGGGCCCGCTCCAGGAGCTCATCGATCTCCTCCCAGCGGTCCCAAAGGGCCTCGCGGCTCACGGTGTAATGCTCATGCGTCGCCTGGGTCAGGGATTCCGTACAGACCTCTCGCCTTCCCGAACGCAATCCGGCAGACGGGGCCGCCAGGCCGGATCTCCTCAGCGGGCCTACAGCGGCGTCTCATCCCTCTGGATCCATCCGTGAAGTGGAGGGGCTTTCCGCCAGGGCCTGCCGGAGATACGCCTTCGCCCTGGCCCACTCTCGCTCGACGGTGCGACTGGACGTCTCGAGGGCCTCGGCCGTCTCCGGGACGGACATGCCTCCGAAAAATCGGCACTCCACGATGCGAGCCATGCGTTCGTTGCGCTCCTCCAGCCGGGCAAGAGCATCCTCCACGGCGAGGATTTCATCGATGTTGGCCTCCACCGAGGCAGTGTCCTCCTCGAGAGGGACCCTGAAACGGGTCCCCCCACGCTTCTCCGCCTTTCTTCGTCGTGCGAAGTCGATGAGGATGCGTCGCATGGCGGTGGAGCAGAAAGCGAAGAACTGGGCCCGGCCCGGCCACACTCCTTCATCCACTCCAAGGAGCCGCACACAGGCCTCGTGCACGAGAACCGTCGTATCGAGGATTGCGTCCCGCCCCCCGAGCTCGAGGTGGTGACGGGCAATCCGTCGAAGGTCGTCGTAGACCAGCTCCATGAGGCGATCGAATGCACCCTCCTCTCCCTGGCTCCAGCAGGAGACGAGACGGGTGATCTCCCCAGCGCTCTTTCCATCCCTGGTGGTCATGACGTCGATGGACTCCAGCGGTCCCGGCCGCTCACGAGGACGAGGGGCCCCTTTCAGAAGCCGGGTTCGACTGCCGGCACCGGGGGAACCCCTCGTCACGGCCCGAGAGGGGGGGCCGGACCCTCGTCTCTCCAGGTTCTCTGTATCGGGATGTAGAAAGACGATAGGCACGTGAGAAACTGTTTGCAAGAAAAAGTTTTTGCTTAAAGTGCTATCGGAATTTGATCTCACCCAGGCGATAAGCGAGTATTCGGCGCGCTCGAGCAATCCTATGAAACCCCGGTGTGCGAGGATGAGCAGACTTCGACACGTGATCGGCTGGCCCATCGAGTATGCCATGAAGGCAACGGCTGCGACCGCTGGCCTCCTCTCCCTGGGAGCGGACGGCGGCCTGGTCGGAAAGACCCTGACGGGGTACAGGAGTATCCCGGCAACCATCGGCGAGCTTCGACACATTCCCGCCAAGCTCTCCAGCGTGACGCAGATAGTGAACGACTACAACACGCAGACCGCCCGGGAGTTCACCACCACCTACGGTGGGGACGTGATCCAGATGATCTCCGACAACCTGAGCGGGCTCATCCACTACGGTACCCAGGTGGCGGAGAACTTCCAGACTGCACCTCTCACGACGGCGTCCGCAGCCGGGATTGCCTTTCTCGGTGCCTACGGCTTCGGCCGGTTGACCCGATTCTGGCGACAGAAGGGACAGGGCAGCTTCGTCCAGAAATTCGAGCGCGACCTGGGAGACCGCGTCTTCGCAGAACGCCCGAAGGCCGTCCGCTCGGCCACCGGGCAGGAGGTCGCAGGGAGTGATCAGGCTGTCACTCGTAGGAAGACGGAAGATGAATCTTGATCCACGCCCTCTCCGTACTTACCCTGTATGGAATCCCCGGAGGGAAGCTCATTCCTGGAGCCGCTCTCCGGCGAACCCGTTCTCCAGAAGGTCGTCTTCAGAATGCGACACACGTTCAACCACTCCGGCAGCTTCGGCCCCGCCACCGATCCGGTGGCCAAGGCCAGGATGCGGGTGCGTGTGTCGTACCTCCTGAGCCAGTGGGTCCAAGCGCCGATCACGGATTGGCGGGAGGCGGATACCTGAACTAACTAGAACTATAGTAGAGGCATCGTATCCGGTCTTCCGCCGCCCCATGCGGTCCGTGGAAGCCCGGTTTTTTGTTTGCCTACGACGCAGGTGGGAACCCTGCAAGACGCGAGAGAGCAATGACGAAGAGGACGATGGATCAGCGAATCATCGCCAGATACACGGACCAACCGGACCGCATGCCGGTGGAGGTCCGGAGGGCCATCGAGGGCGCCTGGGGCGGCCGCCCGGTCCTGCTGTACGCACTCACCGACCTGGACGCCGGGATGCGCCTGGCCGAGGTCTGGTTGGCCCTGGGGGACAACCAGCTGGCATTAGCCCGACGGGGGCCAGGAGAGGAGTGGGACGTCCAGACCATCTCCCGCAGACGGATCTCCGCGGTGAGGGAGTCTCCGGGGCTGTCCGGGAGCACGCTGACCTTCCTGGGGGAAGCCGACGAGCCGGCGCTGGGTGTGGTTCGCTACACTCATCGGCAGCGCCGGGCCGTGGAGAACTTGCGCTTCGTGGTGGAGCAGGAGCTGGACGGTCGGACCGTAACGCCGGGGGACCCGGATGAGGAGTATGCCCAGGGTGTGGCAGGGCCCATCCGGGAGGCGCAGGCGCTGGTGGCCGGGAATCAGGCCGCGGTGTTGTGGCGCCTGGTTGGGTACCTGGGCCGGTATCGGAAGCACGTGGTTCTGGGATTCGCTGCGGCGACTCTCATCACGCTGGTGAGCCTCGTGCCGCCGTACGTGGCGGGCTTCCTCATCGACTCTGTGGTGAAGCCGGTGCAGGACAGGGCAATGCCCATGGAGAGAGGCGCCCTGGTGGCGTGGATCGCCGTCACGGCCATGGCCATGGTCTTCCTGGTCCGGCAGGGTGCGGCCCTCGTACGGCTGCGGCACATGGCCAACCTGGGGGAGTGGGTCGCCCGAGACTTGAGGACCGAGCTGTACGAGCACCTGCAGCGGCTCTCTCTGAGCTTCTATTCCAGGAAGAAGACGGGCAGCCTCATCACGAGGGTGAGCTCCGACACCGATCGACTCTGGGACTTCCTGGCCTTCGGGGTGGTGGACGTGTCTCTGTCCGCCGTCATGCTCGTCGGCCTGGGGGCGGTTCTCCTCAGCCTCGATTGGAAGCTGGGGCTCGTGATGGTGTCGCCGGTGCCGGTCTTCATCTGGGCCATCTTCAAGCACGGCGAACACATGAACCGTTTCTTCATCAGAGCGTGGCGGAAGTGGTCGAGGGTCACCGACGTGCTCTCTGACACCATCCCCGGCATGCGGGTGGTGAAGGCCTTCAACCAGGAGCAGCGTGAGTCGGGGCGCTTCAACGAGCGCAACCTGGACGTGACGGAGGAGTTCAACCGGATCCACTACTCGTGGACCACATTCTGGCCAGTCCTGATGCTGGCTGTACACGGGACCACGGTAGGCGTGTGGGCTTTCGCCATCCCGCGCCTCCTGGGAACGGGGAGCGGAGGAGTGACCCTGAGCGCAGGGACGTTCGTGTCGTTCCTCCTGTACACGACCATGTTCGTGGGCCCCATGGAAACCATCGGCCAGATGGCCCGGACCGTCCAGCGCGCGACGACCTCTGCCCACAGGGTGTTCGAGGTCCTGGACACCGAGCCGGACATCGTGGACGTACGAGAGCCCGTAAGGCTCCAGCCGCTGAAGGGCAGGATCCAGTTCCAGGACGTGAGCTTCGGCTACGACGGAGTGAAGCAGGTCCTCCGAGGTGTCTCCTTCGACGTCGAGCCAGGGGAAATGATCGGCCTGGTGGGTCCGTCGGGAGGTGGAAAGACGACGGTGACCAACCTCATCGCTCGCTTCTACGACGTTACGGCCGGGAGAGTGCTGGCAGATGGCGTGGACGTCCGGGAGTTGGAAACGGGGCACTACCGCAGGCAGATCGGAATCGTACTCCAGGAGCCGTACCTCTTCCACGGTTCGGTCCTGGAGAACATCCGCTACGGTCACCCCGAAGCCAGGCTCGAAGAGGTGGTGGAGGCGGCGAAGGCCGCCAACGCCCATGACTTCATCGTGAAGCTACCGCAAGGATACGACACGGTCGTGGGGGAACGGGGACAGAACCTCTCGGGAGGAGAGCGCCAACGGGTGTCCATCGCCCGGGCTATCCTCCACGATCCGCGGATTCTGATTCTCGACGAGGCCACCAGCGCCGTGGACACGGACACGGAGAGAAAGATCCAGGAGGCCATGGACAGGTTGGTCTCCGGCCGGACCGTGTTCGCCATCGCACACCGGCTCTCGACCCTTCACAAGGCGTCGCGCCTGTTCGTCATGAAGGACGGGCGCCTGGCGGAGTCGGGGACGCACGAAGACCTGCTGGCACGGCCCGACGGGATCTACGCACGATTGCACAACCTTCAGCTGCAGCTGCAGGTGGGAGAGTAGGGAGGAACGACCATGGTCCGGCTCAAACGGACTGTCGATAGAGCGACGGAAATGACCCTGGAACGGAGAGCGGACGGGCAACTCTGGTTGCGGTTCGGTGGCCGAGAGGAGCCGGTACGGGTGCACCGGTGCTTCCCGTGGTCCGAACCGGGGCGGTTCATCTCCCTTCGGAACGCCCAGAACCGGGAGGTCGCTATGGTGGCGGATCTCAGGGAGCTGAGCCCGGGGTCCCGGGCGGCCCTGGAAGGCGCACTCCTGGAGGCGGGTTTCGTCCTCCGGATCCGTCGAATCGTTCAGGTGGACGAGGAGGTGGAGATCCGGACCTGGCAGGTGGTGACCGAGCAGGGTCCCCGGTCGTTCCAGACGAAGCTGGACGATTGGCCCATGGAGGTGCCGGGGGGCGGGATCGTGATCCGGGACGTGGCCGGGGACCTGTACCACGTTCCTGATCCGGGAGCCATGGACGAGGGGAGCCGCAAATGGCTGTGGGCCTTCGTCGGGTAACGGAGGCGGCCGTCAACCGGCCGCCTCCACTCCCCTACCACCGCGCTTTCCTGGGGCGGAAGGCCTGGCGCATCATCTCGGGGTTGAAGTGCTGCCCCGGGTCTCCGGTGGTGGCGAAACGATAGAGAGCCGTGCAGTAGATTCCGTTGAGAGCGGAGCTCACGAGGATGAGACAGAGGTAGCCGCCCAGGAGGGATACTCCCACCACGATGGTGAGGGCCGGGCTCAGTGCCGCGGCGGCGATGAAGAGGGGCACGGCCACCAGGGCCATCAGAACGAAGAGAGCGAATGTGGCCAGCCCGATGCCGGCGTTCCCCACCACTTGCTCTCCCCAGGTCTTCTTGAACAGGGCTGCGCTCTCCTTCACGGCATCGAAGGCCGAGACGTCCCGGGTCACCAGCACCGGAACAGCCAGGTAGGTCGCCAGGTTCCAGGCGATGCCTATGAGACCGATGACGATGCGGCCGATGAAGCCGGCGCGCTCCTCGATGGCTCTGAGGATCATGCCCACGGTGGCCGCGATGGCGGCATATTCCAGGATGGGCCCCAGCTTGTTGAAAGCGACCCCCAGTCCGTCCCTCACCGTCGGATCTCCGCCTTCCAGCCGAATCATCGCCGCACCCATGAGTGCAGAGTTGAAGAAGAAGACCACGGTGTAGAGCACCAGGTAATAGAGGAATCCCACCACATATCCCAGGTAACCGAGCCCATCTTCCAGACCCTCCAACCCGTTTCCAAAGACAGCCAGGGGCACGATGAAGGTCGTGGTGAGAAGAATCACCGCGATCCCCGAAAGGAGCGGGAAGATCAGGAGCTCCGGGTCCATCCTCAGCACGGCTGCGCTCGCCTTCATCATGGACCAGCTGTTGGAGAGTCTCGACATGGCTCCTGGCCTCCTCTTCACAAGGGGGGTCGCGTGGTTCTCGATCTGACCATGGGAAATGGTAATCCGAGGATGATCATACGCTATCCACAGATACGCATCAGCGCCGGGAATCTTCGGCAGCTCCTACGAGATCCACGAAAGGGGCCTCCTCAGCCCCGCCATCCACTCTCTCCTCCCGCACATGGGATAGCGTCCCCGACGAATGGCCCAGGCCATGGGCCGGCCTATCCCCCGGCCACGGCCCCGACCACCAGGAACGGCTCTGCTCCTTCCACCACCGGATCCGGCAGAGGTGCGTCCGGGGCCTCGTGGGAGAGATCCTCCTGGCAGGCGAAGTAACGGACGAACGCTCTGCGCTTCTTGGTGACGTGATCCCGCATGGTGCCCCGAAGCACCGGATAGCGATCCTCCAGGGCATCCAGGAGCGATCGCTGAGTCGCCGGGCCCGACACGTCCAGCGTCACCTCGGACCCGACCCGGGCCAGGGTCCTGAGGTGGGTTGGCAGAACCACGCGGATCATGGCAGCGTCTGGACCTCCACCGAAAGCACACGAGGAAGATCCCGAACGATGGCCTCCCAGCTGTCTCCTCCGTCTGGTGAGGCGTAGACCTGCCCGCCGGTGGTCCCGAAGTACACGCCACACGGGTCCAGGGAGTCCACCGCCATGGCGTCCCTCAGGACGTTCACGTAGCAGTCCTTCTGGGGAAGGCCCCTGGTGAGGGGTTCCCACTCGTTCCCGCCCGTCCGGGTCCGGTAAACCCGTAGCATTCCGTCCGGAGGGTAGTGTTCCGAATCGCTCTTGATGGGCACCACGTAGACCGTGTCCGGCTCGTGTGCGTGGACTTCGATGGGGAATCCGAAATCGGTTGGGAGGTTCCCGCTCACCTCGTACCAGCTGTCCCCCGAATCGTCGCTCCGCATCACGTCCCAGTGCTTCTGCATGAAGAGGACGTTGGGCCGGGAGGGGTGGAGGGCCATGCTGTGCACGCAATGGCCCACCTCCGCCGTGGGATCGGGAATGTACTCCGACCTGAGGCCCTGGTTGATGGGGCGCCAGGTGGCCCCACCGTCCTCGCTCCGGAAGGATCCCGCCGCCGAGATGGCGATGAAGATCCGCCGTGCGTCGTTGGGGTCCTGAAGGATGGTGTGCAGGCCGAGGCCGCCGGCACCGGGCTGCCAGTGGGGCCCGGATCCGTGCCCCCGGAGGCCCGCCAGCTCCTGCCAGCTCTTTCCGCCGTCGGCCGTCCGGAAGAGCGCGGCATCCTCCACCCCGGCGAGAACGACGTCGGGGTCCTCCGCGGATGGCTCCAGATGCCAGACCCGCTTGAACTCCCAGGGGTGCGGCGTGCCGTCGTACCATTGATGCGTGCCGGCCTCACCCTCGTAGACGAACTCGTTCCCCACCGGCTCCCAGCTCTGGCCTCCGTCGTCGGACCGAGGGACCACCTGCCCGAACCAGCCGCTGCTCTGGGACGCGTAGATCCGGTTGGGGTCGGCCGGGGATCCCTTCAAGTGATAGACCTCCCAGCCGGCGAAGTGGGGCCCCCTGACCTCCCAACTCTTCCTCTTTCCGTCTGCCGTCAGGATGAAGGCTCCCTTGCTCGTACCTACCAGGACCCGTACCCGGCTCATACCGTGCTCCCTTTCCCGCTCCGCGAGAGTGATGATGAATGTCCTGCGGGGTGGCCGCTGGTGGCGTGTCACCCGTGGACGACGCGCTGGGCGCCCCGTCCGCGATACGCCAGACCAGACGAGACCTGGCTGCTCCCATCCTCGAGCCCGAGGTCCGTGGGGAACCCTCTGACGGTCCGATGGCAGTCAGGGCGTGGAAGCTCCCCCCTCCAGGGTCCTGACCCAGGAGGCGGGTCTTCCGAGTTCAAGTGCAGCAAAGCCAGCCGCAACAACTATGTATGCGCACTGGGGATGGAGCAAGCAGATTCTTCTGGACCGTGGCGGGGATAGGCTGCAGCGGGACTCGTGGGCCCCGCCATGTGCCGGATCCAGCCGTCTCCCGTCACTCCTGCGGCACAAGCAAGGAAACGCGGCCCGGCGCACTAGGCCAGGTGGCTCACGACCTCCTCCAGATGGTCCAGCCCCCGCTCCTCGGCTCCAATGCCCTGGGCAAGGAGGGGAACGATGGCCCAGATCCGCTCCGCTGATCGAGTCCCATGTCGGCGGGAATGTCTGGGTAGGGAGCTCTCCCGGACCTCCCCCAGGTATCGATCATAGTAGCGGAACGCCGCTCCGTATGCCGACGCGGCTTTCTCCAAGAGCATCCTCTCGCTTCGGGGCAGGGTCCCGGCGACCGACGCCAGCCATACCTGAGCACAGCGCCTGGCCATCAACCGCTGGAAAGCGGCCCAACAGAACCACTCCGGAGTCTCCCGGAAATCCTTGGACAGATCGGAGACATCGGCGAGGTAGCGCCGGAGAGCGGACAGTCCCTGAGGGACCCCCTTCCACTCGTGCTCCTTCCCCTTGGCCACAGCTCGGCTCAGGGCTTCAGCGGTGATCTCGTCCCGCCCCCGGGCTCTCCCCTCCCTGACGAAAGCATAGACGGCGTGGGGTTGGAGACCGTCCACGGCGATCCACGCCGGGGACACCGTTCCGTCCAGGAAGATCTGGCAACTCCCGTCATTCTCCCGGTAGCCGGCGATCAACCCCCCATCCATGTGTTCGCTCATGACCGGCGTGCCGGCGTCGACGTGCTCCGTCACG
>Ga0316577_10000187_pt1 | contig 20416 bp, 21 predicted proteins | sample S5NA_FD_203073 | JGI IMG/M metagenome (GOLD analysis project Ga0316577, IMG submission 203073) | Rhizosphere microbial communities from salt marsh grasses in Alabama, United States - S5-7_050615r2r1 | ecosystem: Host-associated > Plants > Roots > Rhizosphere | place: USA: Alabama | collected... | reverse complement strand
TCTTTTCGCAGGAGCGGCATGGATTATCCAAACATAACCTGATCGATGAGGTTATCGATCAGCTTTCGGTGGGTGCGAAGAAGCTCGCCTGCGTATTTGGGAGTAATGGCCGGCGCGACTTCCGTCGTTTTGGGTTGGATGCCGCCCGTTTCAGTCATCAGCTGTAGGTTTCGACGTTGTTCTTCTCCACGGAGCTTCGAGGCGTTCGCTTTTTGCCGAATCCTGGCTTTTGTATCGAATCCTGATATCCCTCCGAGGTTGAATGGACGCGGATTTATCAGATCGCTGTAGACTCCCATGGTTATTCCACCAAATCGGCGAACGAAGGCTGTTCGATGGTCTTACCTGCTGCCTGAATGGCGCGTTCGAGGATGATTGCGTCGTTGCGAGGCAGTGTAGGCGCCACGCGGGCGAACTTTTCGAGATCGATATCGAGGCTCGCATCGTCGGTGATAGCTTCGAGGAAATCATTACCGAGTGCGGCGGCGATTTTATCGATCGGAAGCTCGTTGATCAGGTCGACCGGGAGCATCGTACCGGTTGTGAGCTGGATGTATTCGTTCTTCAGTGCGCTGGCTTTCTTCTGTGTAAGCTCGAAGAAGATCTCTTCCGGTGTATCGACACCCGCGTCGTAATGTCGGTAGAATCCGAACTCCGTATCGATCCGATCGACGATCTCCGCGAGCTTTGTAAGCTCACCGAGCGGGATTTCGGACAGCTGGGATACCGACTTCGTCAACTTGGCCATCTTGATGCGCATATCGCCGGCTTCTTTAGGCATCATGAGTGTCCGAAGGCCCATTTTCTCGGCTGCTCGCTCCGGCGTTGTCGTGCCGAAACCGGCTGCCTTATACAGGTATTCGTCAACTTCATCTGGAAGCTGTGTCTGATGCTCGGCGGCATTGTGCAGTATCTTCCGAGCGGCAATCTGTCGTAGATCGAAAGGGTATCGGGCCTGCTTCTCGTACAGACGCTGGGCGGCGGCTTTGACATTCTCAGCGTTGTTAATCGGAAGATGCCGGATTGTCTCTCCGTCGCGTGTGAAGACCATCGCATAGTCCTTATCGGCGATGGTTTGTGTCGGGGTATTGTGCTCTTTCCAGAGATCAGCCGCGTCCTTCACCATGTCCGAGATGGCGAAGTAAGCAGCAGCCTTGTTAATTCGTTCTTGAACTTCAGATGACTGCCGGGTAGGGTAATTATGACACGATTCGAGGAAGTATAGCTGTGAAAGCCACGTAGCTGCTTTAGTGTGGCAGGGGAACTTGCGATTAACAGGGTCGGCGAACACTTGCTGGGGAAGCTTGGCAACATCGTCAGCTTCGATCGTGTTCGCATTCTTCACGAAATCGGGGAACTCTAGCAGTCGTGACAGCTTGAACATGATCTGATGGCTGCGGTCGTCAGTCACATCTGCTACTTTGGTAAGCGCCATGGCTACCCCTCCGGTAGACTTGAACGTAAATGTAGGTCACGAACCAATATTACAGTCTTTCGAAGTACCGGTCAAGAAACATCTTCCGTCTGCTACCGTATGCCCCTTGTGCAAACAGGAGTCCCTGTACATCTACGTATCCCCCGGGGAGGGGGGTAGGTGGTACGCCTGCCGCTGTTGCGACTTCAGCGGCGATTCGATCGAACTGTACCGGGCTGGGCACCGCCTGTCGGATATAGGTGCGGCTATACGGGAGATGTCGCTCAAGCAGATCATCCCGCTGAGCAAGAGCGAGCTGACATCTGACGTAATTAAGGGCTACAACAGCAAATACGTGGAGCGTCGTAGAAAGCTTCGTGCGTTCTTCGAACAATCACGCCAGCACATCATGGACATCGATCAGCATACGCTCCACATTCTGCAGGATAACTTCCTTTGGCGGGGGTACTCGAACGATCTATTCGACCTAATAGGGCGATTCCTGGGAGCCTCGACCCCGAGCGAGGCTGCCGAGTTCGATATACATGTGCCGGCCGGGTACTATCACTTCCTCGTGATGCCGTTCTATGATGTTCCAGGCCGGATCTGCTCGCTGCTCCTGCTCGGCAACAATAAGTCGACCCGCGTACGTGTGAATCTTCGTGAAGATGACCAGGAAGACGGTCTGATGATGCTCGACACGGTGGGGCTGGTGGACCAGATCGTATTTGCGGTGAACGACCCTATATTCGCGTTGCATCTCCAGGCGAAGAACTTCACCAACGGTACCACTCCGCTGCCCATGGTGGTGTATGGAGCTACCACGGACAGGGCATGGTCGTCGGTATATGCCAATCGGCTAATCTTCTGGGATAAGGCTCAGTCGTTCCTGCAGTTCAGCCAGTCGAAGAAGCACGCGAGATCGTATATTGCGAGCCGCCCGAAGTTCTACGATCTCATGGAGTATTTCAGGGTGATGACCCTTCCGAAGATCCTGAAGTCCCTGACCGAGACGGCGGTGCCATGGTCGGAGGCCATGAAGCATTACATCCTCACTCACGATGATCGTGGAGAGGTATGTGATACAGTACGCGAACTCGAACTGACCGCATATGAGATGACAAGGATATACGACCTGTGCTCTTTCGTCGAAAGGGCACAGGTCCAGCAGATCCTCGGGGAGAAGCCGTCCGAGCAGCACGTATACGTGCGAAATATGAAGATCGTGGAGGCGGATGGGGCGTGGTGGATAGACAGGGTGGATCACCGCGAGCTGGGATGCAACGCGGTTATACGGATCGACAAGGCGGTACACGCCTCTGACTCCGGGCTCGACACGTACGAAGGTCAGATCAGTGCCAACGGCAAAACCATGGCATTCAAGGACGATATGGATATCATTGAGACGCGGCCGTCGACATGGCTGCGCAAGCAGATGATGGCCGGCGGTCTCGGAGTGCCCATAATACAGCGGAGTTTGAGGTCTGGCATTATAGAGATTGCCAAGCAGTTCTATCCGATCATGTACACGAAGGGGTATGGGCGTGTCGGCTGGAACCAGGATGAGCAGGCGTTCATATTCCCTAATTTCAGCGTACGGGACGGTAAGATCGACAGCACCGTGTGTGCCCTTGTGTCGTCCAAAATGGGCATGCCGGCCGCTACACTTACTCTCGAACCCACGAGCAGCGGCGACTGGGATGCCGCACTGATTGACGAGCCCGAGAACGCTGTCTTATGGGCGGGGCTCGCGTGCTTTATGGGGAACCTACTATCCCCTATACTCGGAGCTGATCCCTCGTCTATCGGATTTATTGGCAGGCATGGCTCTATCGCCAGCACGGTGGGTCGGCATATGGCCTCCGAGCTGGGCATGATCGTGATCGAGCCCGCGAATAAGTCGGCGCCGGGCGTGTGGGCCTCGGTGGAGACCGAGACGTGTCGACACGGATATCCGATATGGCTCGAAATACCCTTCCACAATGTCAAGTTGGTGATAAGTACCAGCGCGACCGATCGGCATAACATGCTGACGCGCATATCGGAGACCCCGGTGGCTGCGCTTTCTGTCGGGGATGCGTGGGTATTTATAGATGGGACGGGAATAGCCCCCCAACGGAAGGCTATGCCCAAATTAACGGGGATTGCAAGATACTTGGCGTGGCTTCAAGCCGGCAATTTCAAGCTGCCGCCGGCGACAAGCATTCAGCAGAGCGTTCTCATGTCCATGCGGGACTGGGCTGACGAGGAGCTGCATGCCCTCGATCTCGCCGTATTCAAGAGTGCGGCGTCAAGGCTCAGGACACCTGACATGTCGGGGCTCGATCAGCGCTTGGTTCGGATGATCCTCGGAGTGCAGGAGGGTCGGAGACTGGGGATATCTCACGATGGCTTCTACGCCGAGTTCAAGCTTGGACGCAGGCCCGTTACCAGAGCCCTTATCGTCATTGATGATATCGCCCAGAAGATCTACGTGCACGAACCTACCTTCAACAAGGCGGTCAGAACCCTCCCTACTCCCGACTACGACAGGGCAGTGCAGGAGCTGGCATCCAATGCCGCGCAAAACGAGTTCGAGTCCTGTGAGAGCGGCTTCGTGCTCGGGCTTGGGTACTGGGACTCGATCGTGCGGAAATGGCGACAATCCAAGATCTGACGAATCGGGGCCGGAAACCGGTAAGCTAGCCCCGCCGTCCACCCCCCGCCCCGGGCAGTCCTTCAAGCGTGCCGTGCTTCGCTGCTCTCCCCACCTCCTCGTGGTTTTGACCCCTTGCTGCGACCGACGGATGCGGATCTTCCCTCAGACCTACCATCACCGGAGGATCCACGTCCGGGAGTACCGGAGATGCCCTAGGTGCCGTCGGCTCTGGCAGGTGGAGTTATTTCGACGCGGCGAAATATGGTGGCCGGTGGCCGTGGTGAGCTTCTAAACAATACCCCCTTTTCGCGTTAATATAAAGTGACGTGCCCACTTGCTTTCGGGCAGGTGAGCACACTGTGCCCGGAAACGGGCAATCCATTGTTATGGGCCGGCTGAAGGGCGCGGAGCCGGCCCAGAGTTCAAGTGCAGTCCGCAGACCAGTGGGGGGTAGTGAGAGGGGCAGCATGACTCTGCCTGTGTCAAGACGTACCACGAAAATCTGCGAGATATGCAATTCGCCGCTGGCAAACGATGACACCGGCGGCCCTTGTCCAGGGTGTGGCTCGCACCCGGACGAAGGAATGTACATGCGGGTCATTCCCCTGTTTGGGGAATCAAAACCGGCGAAAAGGGCCAGTAGGCTGCTACTCCTGTGACCGGCGGAACACCACCCCGGTCGCCCTCGCGGCGACCGGGGCTGGCCCGATCTTCTCTTATCTATCAGATCAATCCCAGCGCTTGATCGCCGGGTTGGCGAAGTTGGACTGTTCTGGGGTGAGCTTGATATCATTGACACGCGAAAGATCCGGATAGCAACGATGAATATGCCAAATGCCAATGCATGAGAAATTGAGAGAATGAGCGAAGTCATCCGACATCTTGGGGTTACTGGTAATCAGGTAAATGTCAGCGCCACGTGGAACAGCATGTTTATCTTCAATGAGAGCTAAGAGATCCTCGGTAATATCTTTGGAAGTTTCATATTCAGGAAGAAGTATTCGGAGAGATTTCAGACAAAGCGCTTGAAGTACCAGCGAGCGTGCTTTGTCTAGCGAGAAGTACGCTCGCTGGTTATGCCCGCCGGGGCGCTTCATTTCTACCATCTTCCTCGAAGTCGCTCGAACATAAGCGAACGGGAAGATCTTCTCGATCGGGAATCCGGCTTGAATCATAAGAGCCTCTCGCACCGACCCGGCACCCCCGTAGTCATGACAGAAGTAGTGGCATTGGAATGCTTTGAACAGCCGCATAATATCCACGACTTCCTCCATGTGCGTCATGCCGGCATGGAGCCGCTTGGTAAACAGCACTTCAAGGCGTCCGCTCTTTGGGTCCAACCCTGTGATTGTGACGACCGTCCACGAGATCATATCCTCGCCGCCACCGCCCCAGTCAACACCCATGGCACGGTAGAGGAAGTTGTGGACACGCTTGAGGGCTATTGGTTCCTCGTTCTTGAATTCGTGTCCCTTTTGGGACGCGTTTAGGATATCGGTGAGCGTGACGAGCTTGATCCCTACATCGCAGGATTCACCGAGAACCTCGTTGAGGAATCGGGCCTGTGTGTAGTTATTACGACCGTCCCGTTTCCCCAGCAGTTCGAGCCATTTGTCGGTGGCCTCATCCTGCAGCACGCCGGGTGCATGCTCCAGATCTTCGTAATGCATTGGCATGATGATCTGAGGCACGTGGTAGCCGGAATCGGTAGTCATGCGGCTTGGAATGGCGTGGATCCATCGTCCTTCTCTCGGTTGGATCTTGCGGCCGCATTTCGCACAGATAGGGCCTGTCGGACCGATCATCTTCAGGAGGTGGTAATTCATCGACGGGATGTTTTCGAAGTTGCATGCCCGGCAGCGGATAACCCACTCGGCCTGAGATGATTCTCGGTCCCAAAGTAGCTGAAGCGTATTGTCGAGCGTCTTCGGGGTTCCGAAGAACATCTCGATGCCGAATCTGGATGCCGACATACATTCCCGGATAACCGGGATGAATGTATTGTCGACATCCTGGACCTCATCGTATTTGATGCAATCGGCCGAGATACCACGTATCCGCTCGACATCGAGGAACGCGAACGAGAAGAACATCTTCGACTCGTTCAAAAAGGATTTCTGGAGGACGGAGTTCTCCACGTATTTGTTAGTGAGTAGGCCAGCTATCAAGCTGGTTTCGATAAACGGTCGTACATAGTTGGCGCTCACGCGTCGGATCTGCTCGAATCGTGGCGCCACGAAAAGGGTCGCGAAGTGTGGCTGTGTCGCCGTCTGTAGCACCGATTGAGCTGAAAGTCCGGTCGTCTTACTCACCTGACGCCCCGTCTTCCAGTAGGTCCGTCGTGGCATGCTCAGCTTGAACAACGGTTCGAACGGAGCGTGATGGTCTAGTGAGTAAGGTTCACCCTTCAGCGATAGCATCGGCAGGATGGGAATGAGGGTCTTTAGTTCGTTTTCCTCGTACATCTTGGCGAGGCGATTGATGAGTTTTGGGGCGTCGCGCAGCTTACGGGCGTGCTCGGCGATCACATCATTCATCGGCAGTTACCTTCGCATGTACAAATCGGAGGTACAATTATGTGGGAAGACATCGCTGACATGATCGATGGGCTCTTTGAATTTGTCGGCGCGACAGTGCGCGGCATATTCTGGTTCCTCGATTGACAGGACGCTGAGGTGCCTGCTTTAATAGACATCGGCACCTCAACTCTAACACGCGTTCTGCAGCAAATCAAGCTTCCCCTGGATTGCATTGGATGATAGAATGAGTCTTAGACCCAGTGATACCGGCATCGCTCTGATTGCCGGTGGCGCGCTTTTCGCTGTGATTGGCGCCGCGTTACTTGAGCAGTCGCTGGCATTCTTTCTCGGCGGATCGATCATGCTCGTGATCCTCGTTCGCATATTGGTACGGAGCTAAATCCCATGACGGAGCGGGATTCGCTTAATTCACTAGCGCAACAGCTCGCCAATGATGCAGGACAGAGGCTGATCAAGATCCCCGGAATTCGCGCAGTCTGTGTGACATTCGTTGGTGATGAGGAGATCCCACTCGGTGCATTCATCTATGACAACGAACACCAAGACGCCGGCACCGTCCTCAAGGCGGTCGAACGCCTCACTCAACACGTAAATCTTCTAGTACGGGCATTGGGGACCTATGAAAGGGATCATCGCGAAGGCGTGGGCGGAAAAGGACACGACGAAGCTGAGCCTGACCGCCGTAAGCCGACGCATCACACAACACCTGACGCAGCGGGCGATGAGACCGCCCAAGGCGCGGACGAACTATCTTCCGATACTGATCGGTGAGCCCGGGATTGGAAAGTCGCAAACGCTCATCAGTATCGCCGAATCCCTCGGCTGGGAGTTCGCGAGGTGGGATGTTAATGCCCAGGGATTCGAGGATAACGCGGGATTGCCGTATCTCGCTGACGACGGGGACGGGGAGAAGATCGCGAGGACTGCTCCATCCGAATACCTTCCGACTTTCGCCTCGAAACCGACGCTGTTGGAGATCGGCGAGCTGCCGACCGCGCCGCCGAACGTACAAAACCAGATTCGCGAAATCGTCGATGGGATCTTCATCGGCAAGCCAGTGAGCCCGTATTGCATGATGGTTGCCACCGGCAACCCGCCCGAGGCGCAATATACTACTGGCAATCAAATCGACGCCGCGATCGAAGACAGGCTGGACCCGTACGTTGTCGTGCCGTTGCCTGACGAGCTGCTGACGATCTGGTCGAGAATCATGTTCCCCACGATCTACCGCTTCCTCTCCGAGCACCCGACATTCATAGACAACACGAGAGAAGGAACAACTACACAGCAGGCACTAAGTCCTCGTCACTGGATGATGGTGGCGGAGAAAGTGGAGAATCTGAAACGGGCCGGCGAGTCAGCGGCAGTCATCATACAGGATGTTCGGTCGGCGTTCATTAACGCGACGAACATCATACCGCCGCTTCAACAATATCTGATAAACGGGGACAATCCCGAACTCATGATCATCCTCGGACGCGAGATCGTCATGGCGGACGAGGATAAGATGGCGAACTACGAGAAACGGATCAAGGGATGGCTCGACAACAACAGGTTGCGCGGGCTGGTCGGCGCCAGCAAGAACGACCTGATTCGCGTGATGACACAGTTGAGACCTGACGAGATACCGAAGCTTCCACGGCTCGGTCCCAATATCACGAGGTTCCTTGAGATCCTCGCAGATGGGAAATGCCATGATATGGCACGAAACGTCTTCGACACGTTCTACGTCAAGGAGAGCGTGGCGGAAGTCGTTCTTCCGTGTATCAAGTCTTCGGGAGTCCTCGCCGCAATGACAAAGAAATTCCACGAACTCAAAGAGCTGATGGCCAAGGTCGACAGCCCCAAATGAGGTTCGTCGACATCACCGAGGCCACCGATCGAAAGTGGCTCGAAGATCTCCTCTACTATCTGATGAACAAGGAGCAGCATGACTACTGTTATGCACTCCATAACGTGGAGGTGCTAGCCGTCAGCCAGCCGTTTGCGTTCAACGGCCCGTATCCAGTCCCAGCGATGACAACGCTGGACAGCAGCACAGGTCAGATCTGCATGCTGCTGTACTGGCCGATTATCAGTCGGCTCAGCTTCAAAGCGAGGGTGCAGGAACTCCAGCACGAAACATTACATATCATCGAAGGCCACATGTCCCAGTACGGCTGTGATCTCATAAAGACATACGGTCAGAAGGTCGCGAACATGGCTATGGATATCTATGTTAACCAGCGACTCGACCGTAGGCAGCTTGCCGCCGAAGGAATCCCCGGATGTACGCTTGAGCATTTCGGATTTCCTCCGAATCTCAGCTCGCAGGAATACGCCGAGCTGCTCAAGGATGAGCACATAGAACTACCACACATCACGTTTGCCGATGATTCCGAGGGCGAGCAGGATCCGCTCGCGGGGACCGCCGGCAATCCAGGGGAGGATTTCACAGGCAAGGGAGTTGCAGGGGTCGCGAGCGGCGTGATCAAGCTTGACCCCGAAGAGGCAATCCTCGCCGACGAGAAGGTGAAGCAGCTGATACAAAATGTCACCGCAGCTCTTGAAGCTGAAGGCAAATCGTGGAGCCGTGGCTTTTTTGGTGCCGACCAAGCACAGTTCATACAGGCCTCACAGCGAGAGGCCGAGGTGCCTTGGAGTATGTACCTGAGGGCCATGGAGACACGTAACAGGAGTGACTTCGTCATACCTTCCCGTAGAAGGCCGTCGAGACGGCATCCGGCCCATTTTGGCCGAGTGCGGAGATCGGGCCTCGAAGTCGCGTTCCTCGTCGACACTTCAGGATCAATGGGAGACGGTGAGCTGAAGCTCGTCGATCCGGAGCTTCGCGGGTTACACGCCCGTGGCGCGCGCATCGTGGTGATCCACTGTGATGCCGCCGTCGCGAAGGTGGCAGAATACAACCCGTATGAAGGGCTTACGGAATTCCATGGTCGCGGCGGAACTGACTACAGCGACGCATTGATGCAGTTGCGCATTATGCATCCAATGCCGAGTTTTCTGGTTGGTTTCACCGATGGCTGGGGTGGCATAGAACGCTACAAACAGACAATAATCTCCGAAAGGAGCGCCTCCTGGTGGGACGGCTACGTAGCGGCCAATCCGGAGGAAAGCCCCGACGGCATGTCCTCGCTGTGGGTGCTGCCTGAGGGCTGCATGGACCCTGCGGAATTCAAGAAGAACGTGGTTCCGTGGGGGACGGTTGTCGTTATCAAACGCGACCGCTCCTGATCTACAAACTTTCCGACACGTGACATTTCTCACCAGCGGGGGCGAGGTGCCCCCGCTCACCAACCAACTTTCCGGAAAGGTTTCACAATGTCTGACGCTCCAGTCGCCGGCGCCCCGAATGCCGAAAACACCGATGGCACGATCCGCGTGTACCTGATGTCGTCCGCCGAGACGGGCTTCGCGGACTTCGTCCGGCTCCCGGCCGGCGCGACCATCCAGACGCTGTGGCAGCAGCAGATGGGCACGTCCGATCCGTCGAAGTTCGTCATCCGGATCAACCGCGAGAACGGCGAGGCGCCGACCGGTCGCCTCCCGGCGGACTTCGTCCTCATGGAGGGCGATCGGATCACGATCACTCCGCACAAGGTCCAGGGCGCCTAGTTCCTGGCGACACCGCCGTAAGCCGTAGTCAGTAGTCATGGTGCCCGCTCGCCGAAGGGCGGGCGGGCATCATGTCATTCTTCTTTTTTGTTCGGAAAGGAAGCATGGCAAAGCATGTATTCGAGCAGATAACGGATGCAAAAGTTGCTGCGGAGAAGATCCACAAGTACATCCGCAAGCAACGCGTTGAATACCCCGAAGACCTCGCGGACTTGCTCAGCGAGGTCGCGGCGGAGCTGATGTGCTCTGTCGATGCCTGTCATCGAGCCGATTTCCTGTTACGGGAAAAGGATGACAAGCGGGGTGCAACGCTCGCAATGCAGGAGGTGATGAACGCGATCACCACGTTCAAGAATCAGCTGGGATATCTCGTGTCGCAGGCGGACTACTGCATACACGGCGTGATGGGCCGAAGAGGCCCCAACGATGGATATTCCCATCATCCGGACAATCGGCTGCCGCTGCTCAAGCCGTCCGCGATAGCGGCGGGTCTCGAAGGCGTCAAGGCCGATTTCAAAGCGTGGCGAATGGAACGCCGCACCGAAGGATGGGTTCTGGTTGTCGAAACCCATCCGATCAGGATCGCGGATCCGAGATACGATGTGATCGTGGATTTCGGCCCGTTCAACATCGAGCTGCATCTGAGCCAGTTGGCGCGCGGAGTCAACAAGCCGTACAAGCTCGTCGCGATTCATCCAAACATCGTCGCGGGACATCAGGCGACTACGCACCCGCACGTCAAGAACGATATGCTGTGCGAAGGAGCTGGCGAGGGAATGATCAGGAAGGCGCTGAAGGTCGGAGATCTACAGTCGTTCCTGATCATCATTAGCCAGATCCTTGCCACGTACAATCCCGGTTCGCCGTTCCTCAGGCTGGAATACTGGTCGAAATTGCTCCCGAGAGGGGCGAATCCTCGACCGCATGCCAGTTTCGGAGAGGACGAGTCGGACGAGGCGGTCTGCCAGCTCTGCGAAAACGAAATCGAAGAGCCATACAACTGCAGCCTGTGCGGTCGGCAAATCTGCGAAGAATGCTCGATCTACTGTGACGAGCACGATCGCACCATCTGCACAAACTGCATAATTGTCATGCGGACAGAGCATCGCGGATGCGCGGACTGTGATGATTTCGGCATGGACTACTGTCGGATCGAGGTACGGCATAGCTGCATGGACTGCAGTCGAATGTATGAAGTTTCCCTCATGCATAGCGGCTGCACGCGAAATCCTTCGGTTTGGTTGTGTCGCGAATGCTTCAATTTGCGAATTAGAGACCGCCGACCATGCTGCGTGCACTGGGAAACCACGCCGGGCTGTCCGCTGGCGTTACGCATGCAACGAACCGAGACAGGATTCGCAGCGCCGGAGAGTCCAAATCCAGCGTTACGCGCTGCGCTTGACGTAGTTCAAGCGCATATACCTAACCCCGGCGAAGACGCTCCCTACCCTCTGCCGACGGATATGCGAAGACAACAACGCGATGGATTCATCGATACGGCGCCGGACGACGGGGTAGGCGGTTTCGGACCGCCACAGGCGGCGGTCGCCAACGCCAACCCTCAGAATGGATAGCCGGAAACACGATCCGGCTATCCTATCCTCGTCCTGTCAATTACATAGAACTCACCATCACCATCTGAAGGAAAGATCCTTTGGGAAGACGACGAAGACGCAAGAATCGGCAGAAAGCACAAGAGGAGAAAGGAGTAACCATCTCCATGTCTCACACTCCCTCGGCGGAGAGTTTCGTGCGTGCCCGATTGGGCAACACAGTGGGCAATCGGGCTATCCAGGGGGTCGCCCCGGGCGCATCGGTTGTCTCCACGACAACACCATCCACCTCGGCGGGAACGTGGTCGACCCCGACGAAGAAGCAGCTCGAAGGACGCCCGAACCCGGTAAACGTGCTCCGGTTCTCGCCGATGGCGTGGTCGAAGCTCCAGTGGTTCCGCGATCGCGGATCCACGGAGATCGGCGGGTTCGGCATCAGCCTGAAAGAGGAGCCGTTGTACGTTTTCGACTTCCTGACCGTGCTGCAGCAGTGCACGACGGCGGGCGTCGAATTCGATGACGATGCGGTCGCGAAGTTCCTCAACGACATGGATCAGTCCGGATATACGCCGGACGAGGTGCTGCGTGTCTGGCTGCACACACATCCGGGCAACAGCGCCTCCCCGAGCGGCACCGATATGAACACGTTCCGCGACGTATTCGGCGGATCGGACTGGTCCATCATGGTAATTCTCGCCAAGGGCGGCGAGTGCAAGGCGCGGCTGCGCTACACCAATGGCCCCGGCGCCGAGCTTGAGCTGACGCCCCAGGTCGATCTGCATCCTCCGTTCGAGGGTGTTTCGGGCGAAGATTATCAAAAGTGGGAAGAGGAGTACATCGCCAACATCAGGACACGGAGCTACGCCGTGTCGTCGCAGCACGACTACCACAGCCGATCCTACTATCACGGATACGGCTACGGCGACGACTACGAGGGCTGGTGGAACGAACGACAGAACGCCGGGACTCAGGGCTTTCAGCCCTCGGACACGACCAAGGCTGATACTTCGGCTTCTCACCATTCCACTTCGCACTATCAGTCGGCTCGCGAAATCGCTCGGCTGGCTGATCAGGTCGAGATCCCGCCGTACGGTGGAATGCACCGGCTCGCCTCCAGAGAGGCAGACGGCTCGTTCAAGCTCATCCACGAGTGCGTGGAGCAGGTGTGGCAGATCGACGACAACGATGACGACACCAAGACGGTCATCACCGATCTGTCGTGGTACTGCTTCAGCACGAAAGCCCGTGTAGTCGCCGCGATCGGCGATGACATCGACAGCATCCACGACATCTCCGACGAGTCTCCGGTCGCATGTGGAGAGGTATCGTGGCGGGTGACCAAGAACGATAAGCTGGTCCCCATGAAGATCACGCGGGTGCTGAGCAGCGGTCAGGTCATCGATCTGCGAGCCAACGAGGCCGTGGCGGAAACCGAACTGTCCGTCGCCAAGCAGAAGAAAACAGGTGATACGGACAGTACCGCAGGCTTCGCCCCGTCGGCGGCCGAAAAGAAGGACGACAAATCGGAAATCATCAGCCATCCCAACTGGGAGTGCGTCATCTGCGGTCAGCAGGTCGATCACCGCGCGGCATACATGGTATCAAACTCTGCCAAGAGCCACGAACTTGGGAGCCGGGCGCATCCGGATTGCGTCAAGAATATGAAGGGATGGATGATGGTCCCGGAGCGTCCCTCGAAGAGGGAAACGGAGATCATCTCTTCCACCGTCGCCAGTGCCGCAGCCATCACTCGGAAGGAAAATGATGAACCCGGTTTCGAACCTGCAGCCGCAACCGACAGCTCCGCCGCAGCCGGAGCAGCCGCCAACGGAAGCTCCGACGGAGCAGCAATCACAGACGCAGACTGAGCAGCCGCCGGCGGAGCGCAACACTCGCTTCCGCGATATCCTCAAGCCGGAGGTGCTGGAAAAGACGCACGCCATCGTGGTAGGCGTCGGCGCCATCGGACGACAGCTCGCATTGCAGCTGTCGTCCGTCGGCGCGAAGAACCTCTGGTTCATCGATCCCGACACGGTCGAGATCGAGAATCTCGGCGCACAGGGCTTCCTCGAATCGGACATGGGAAAGCCCAAGGTAGGCGCGGTGCTCGAAATGTGCCTCGCCCTCAACGGGCAGGTCAACATCAAGATCTCCCAGACGAAGTTCCGCAAGGAATTCGTCAGGACGATGGTCGAGGCTGCCGAATCGTCGGAAGACGACGATCCCAGCGCATTTCGGTACATCGTCTTCTCCTGCGTCGACGACATGAAGGCACGCAAATCGATCTGGACAGCGTTCACCGATATGTTTATATCGGAGGAGTTCGGCTTCGATCCGAGGGCGCTGTTCGTCGACTCGCGGATGGGAAGCGAGACCGCACGCGTACTTGCGGTTTCGAGCACGAGCGGGGTGGACTACTACCCCCGCACGCTTTTCGAGGCGCGGGATGGGCTACAGCAGAGCTGCACCTCGAAGACGACGATATACTGCGCCAATCTCGCTGCGGCGATGATCATGGGGCAGTTCAGCAAATTCCTGCGGGGAATGATGGTGGACAGGGACATCCTGTACAACATCTTCACAGCGGACATGATGCATGACTCAGAGGATCTCGTCTAACGTCATGGCTCTCGGGAAGTTCCTGAAGGATCAGGAGATCACCGGTCAATGGGATCTCCTGATCTTCGGGGACGGATCGGGAGCACAATGGAAGGACGGCGGCGGCTGTTGCGCATTCATCATCGACAACCGGCGCCACGTTCGTACGTGCCTGATCAGCGCCCAGACTCGTGCCACGGTAAACCGAATGGAACTCCGGGCATATGTCGACGCGCTGGGCGTGCACTACAACGAGCTACTCGAAGGCAAACTTCGCAATCCACCGTATAGGGTCTGGATATTCTCCGATTCCGAGTACACGGTGAAATGCGGAAGCCGAGAGTACGGACGTAAGGCGAACCTCGATTTGTGGTCGGTCATCGACTGGTTCGAGACACGAGGCTACCGGCTAAGGTGGCGGTGGCTCCCGAGAAACAGCAACCCGATCCACGAAAAGGCTGATGAGCTAGCAGGAAAGTCTCGTCAAGCGATCAAGAAGCTGGTAATGTCGCCCGAGGAAGTCTACCGTCTCCTTCCATCGACAGACGCGAAGCAACAACCCGTGAACGTCAAGCTCAGGACGTGTTCATGCGGAACGCCGATGCTACTCACGGAGAAGACCTGTCCGCAGTGCGGCCGGGTACAAGGGGAGTAGCGCGATGGAATACAAGAGATTCGAGGAGTACAGGTATGAAGTAGACCGACAGTTCAGGCTCAGGACGGGCTGCTCATACAAGAAACTTGGAATCAGCTCCCAGAGGCTGAGCAGCGCATTCCGCAACAAAATAGACCCGGTCGCGTTCGTCATTGACTGGATCAGGAAATACAACCTGTCCGATCGAATTCGATAGGCAGGTATGCAATCAAACGCCCGGCCATGGCCACCCGAGCGGGGGGTCATGGCCGGGCACTTTTGAATGGAGGTGTGTCTTGACGGACGAAAAGCAATCGGACGAGAAGAAGGGTCGTATCTACTGGGACGAGGCGGAAAAGACACGAGTCGTCGAAGCCGTATTCGCCATGAGGCAGAACGACCCGGAGTCGTCCCTCATCGCGATCATCAACCGAGCGCAGAAGCAGTTACCGAAGGACCGTCGCAGAAGCATCCCGTCAGTGAAGGCCATCCCCTGGATCCGCATCGAGCTGATGAAGATGTTCGACGAGCAGCGTAAGAAGGCCCGGTCGGCTGAGAGCGCCGATCAGGCGGCCGAATCCGCGAAGGAGCGGCAGGCGCGGCTACAGGAGCAGTTACAGGGGATGGTGAAGAAGGCCCGCGAATCGGCGCTGCAAGAGGCCGAGATCGAGGAGTTAGTCGGCGAGGTCCTAGGTCGTTTCATCAAGGACCACGAGGACTTACGCCGGCGGGTGAATCTGCTCGAAGCGAAGGTCGAGAATTCGTTCCGAGCGGCGCCAGCACCGGCGCCAGTCACCCAGCCGGCGAAACTTCCGACGGTCCTAGTCGTGGGTCTTCTGCCGGATCAGCAGAACAAGGTGAGAGCGCACTTCAGGAACGCGGTGGATATGCGGTTCCTTGGATCCAACGAGCGATCCAAGGGGGTACCGCAGGCTGATGCTGCCGTGATAAACACGAAGTTCATCCCCCACGATCTGCAGTCGTTGGTCCAGCGCAAGCTTGCCGCAACGGGCGGGAAAGTCTATCTCGTGAGCGGTGGACTTTCGTCCGTGATCGAACGCGTTGAGCAGCTTCTGGTGAATGGGACTCCCAATGCCTAGCATGACAGACCTCCTGTGGTGGGTACAGCTGGTGGACAGCACCACGTTCGAGAAGTGGCGCGAGATGCGCGACGAGGTGATCCACTTCCTGCTCCCGGAAGACGCAGTACTGGGGCTCAGCTGGTCGGGCGAGATGCCGGAGGCGATCAGCATCATGGGCAGCGGAATGCCCGTGGATGTGGGGGACCTCATGAACAGGTGGTCCCATCATATCACCGGGGACGAATACATCGTCCTCTTCGAGATGCAGCGCGCCGACGTGCTCAGCCGGCAGGCCCTGACGTGCCACATACTCACGTCTGCCAGCTATGTCAGCGTGGACGGCGTCGACGCCGCAAGGTATCTCCTCGAATCAACAAATTGGGGAGAAAACCCTTGACGCGCCTGGGGCCGCTCCCTATAACCTACCGCTGCGGAGTAAGTAGGGCACCGGGAAGGCCCTGAGTTGGCCTATGATTTCAGTGAGGAAGGCTTACAAAGATTCTACCTCCTGGGCGCTTGGATCAAGTTTCTGGCCGCCCATGAGTGGTGTCTGTACTGCCACCTCACCTTCCCCAGCCGATCCCGAAAAGTCTCCGCAAATCGCTCCTTCGACGTTTGGATCCACGATCTGAACCGAAGGATGTTTGGACACAGATACTGGAAACGAGGCATCGTGGGTATCTCGTGGGCTCGTGGATCCGAACGTCAGGAGCGAGGCGACGTACACTTCCATGCACTACTCGGCAATTGCAAGATAATCACCCCAGAACACGCAGAAGAACGATGGAAGAAGATCACCAAAGGTGGAAATGCGAAGATCGAAATTTTCGACGCGTCGAAAAAAGGGATCGAATACATCGTCAAAAATCACGCAAACATCGAAGTCAGTAAAACCCTCACGACCTCTGCTCCCGCACTGAAGGCATGACGTGGCGTAGCTACGTCCCTTAGCGCCGCGCGGTGAGCTGATAGGCACGGCCCAAAAAACGTGGGGCCGGATAGCCTTGGATAGTACTATGCCCTGAGTGAACCGACGTGGTGTGTGTGGAGTGGGTGTTATGCATGACGTGGGTGTTACCAGTGGTGTGAGTACAACGATGAAAATGTGGTGTAGGATTCGGACCTGGAATGGGGTGTTACGAAATGGTACCAAGGTTCAAAGACATCACGCCAGTAGATCCGGAAGACGACACGAGAAGAGTAGGAACGACGACACTCCAGTGTACCGCATGTAACCACAAGTTCACGCAGTGGAAGTACACGAAGATGTTCGAGGTCGTGTGCCCGAACTGTCGTCGTAGCGGTGCAGTAGGCTCGTAGTGACCCAGGCCCGAATACGCTCAAATACACCAAGCCAGCGCAAATAGCCGATCCGTACGCACAGACGGCGTATCACGAAATGTATCACTTATGTCACAACCGGGCACGGCGTGGCGGGGCATGGCCGGGCGCGGCGGGGCACGGCACGGCTGGGCGCGGCGGGGCAGGGCAAGGCACTCGACGTAAGCGCACACTTTCCACGCTAATCATGGAAAGCACGGAAAGAATGGAAACAGGGGTCCATATAGTGGGTGGAGTTTGGACCCATAATGGGCAGACAAGAACGTATCGTCGCAGTACCGGGCGAGGCACGGCAGGGCAAGGCACTCGACGTAAGTCGTATATTTATGCCGGGCACGGCGCGGCCGGGCGGGGCGAGGCAGGGCAGGGCGCGGCGCGGCGTGGCAAGGCAGGGCTAAGCAAGGTGACGTAAAAGTGAGGAGTGAAATGAATGGCCAAGAAGGCGAAGAAGGACGACGACGATCAGAAGGTGGAGGAGAGAGTAGAAGCGGGCGTGAAGGCGGGGATCGAAAAGCGCCGGAGGATTCTGGAGGACAAGCTCGACCGCCAGGAGATAGCGGAGAGGCGGGTGGTGCTGAAGGGGCTCGCCCCGATCATGTTCGACCGGTACCCGGGGGACAACAAGACCGAGCTGGAGTGGTACCAGAAACTCTACCTCGCCATGGACGGAAAGACGATCTGTCTTCCCGCACTCAACATAATGTCGTTTCTCTCGGCACGCAACACGACTTCTGCCCCGAAGAGACTCCTTGACGCCAGACACTACATCACGGTGTGCAACGCCTGTCTCAGCAGCGTGGTCATCGTTCCCACGATGATCCCGTTCATGCGGGACGGAGCGCCGATCGAGCTGCACGAGATCAAGAAGGATCGCGATCCGGTCTCCGGCGTGCAACTCCACATCGCAACCGCGCGACTCGAAAAGGGCGTGCCGAACCCGAAGAAGCGGCCGGTCCTTCCGCTGCCGTGGTCGCTCGAATTCGACCTGGACATCATTCCGCCGTGCGAGATCACCGAGCAGCAGGTCCGCTTCTTGTTTGAGGTGGGCGGACGTGCGATCGGATTCGGCACGTTTCGCGGCGTGTTCGGGAAGTTCATGGTCGAGGCGTGGGAACCTCGCAGTAAGTAGCGAGGCGCGGCATGGCGCGACCCGGCCGGGCTAGGCGAGGCAGGGCGGGGCGCGGCGGGGCAGGGCAAGGCAAGGCACTCGACGTAACTGAAGTTGACGAAACCTGACCTAAGCTGACATGTAATGTGATATCCGGGCCGGGCAGGGCGCGGCACGGCGTGGCGAGGCTCGGCCGGGCAAGGCGTGGCAAGGCACTCGACGTAACTGAAGTTGACGAAACCTGACCTAAGCTGACATGTATGTGATATCCGGACCTGGCATGGCGGGGCGCGGCGCGGCTCGGCTAGGCTAGGCGCGGCGCGGCGCGGCAGGGCAAGGCACTCGACGTAAGTCGTATATTTATGCCGGGCGTGGCCAGGCGCGGCGAGGCGCGGCGAGGCTCGGCACGGCTGGGCAGGGCAAGGCACTCGACGTAGATGTTTGTACGCGTAGAAATATCCAGAGGAGCGAATGGAAACCATAGTCGAAGCGATACACTACGTAATGTCGAATCTACGAAAGGGCACACACTGTCCGGTGTGCGGGAAGTGGTGCCATGCCGATAACAGGCGTTTCCACAAGGATATGGGCGTGGCGCTCGTGCTCATAAAGCTGTTCTTCGACAAGTACCGGTCGTCCGACTGGTGTCACGTCGAGAACTGGCTTCAGCAGGTCAGCAAGATGAGAGCACCGGGCATCGACAATGATACGATGGAGCGGTTCGTGGGCCGGCTCAAATCCCAGCGAATGAGAGAGTGGTCGAGGCTCAAGCACTGGGATCTGCTGGAGCGAAGGCCAGTGAATCCAGACGAAGTGGTGCGGGGCTATTGGCGTATCACCCGGCTTGGCGTAGACTTCGTGAATGGTCGGCTACGAGTGCCAGTCAGGAAGTGGATCTTCAAGGACTCGGTCATCGACGTGTCGGAGGAGCTGGTATCGATCCACGAGATACTGTCAGGTCCGGGCTTCACGCTCGAAGACCTTCACAATCTGGTGCGCCCGTAGCAAGGGAGTGGGAGAAATAATTGAAATCGCGGAAAGCGGTCGTGAAGGCGATAGAGGATAGCATAGAGCACTGGAAGCGGATTCGCAGGGATCCGATCGGTACCGCGAAATCGGAATCACCGACAGCATCCCACTGCGCTCTGTGCAAGTTGCTCAGAACTACGTGTTTGCGATGCCCGCTCGCTCGGGTGTTCGGATCTCAGCTGTCACCGGCTGTATCATACGCGATATGTGACAGCCATCATACCCCGTGGAGCCAGGCATACCTGGCGTGGCATAGAATCACGACCACGATCGAAGGACACAGATTTCCAGCACCCGACTGGAATCTCGACGACATGGTCGAGTGGCGGAAAAGCTCGGCCCTCGTCCTGAATGCACTCACGGAGGCACTACGGAAAACGAAGCTCGGCGAGTTCGACTACCTGCAATCATGCGAGACCGTTATCATGCGAGGTAAGAATGGTGGGAGCTATTTCGACCTCGTGCCGCGTTCGCCATCCCGCTTCATGAGGATCGAGGAAGCGATGGCGATCGTGTATGATCTGGCGAGCCAGAATGTCCTGGACGAGTCGCACAAGGACGACGATCTCGCCGAAGAATACGCGAGACAGAAACTCGCGCTCGATACGGTGCACGATTTCATAGTGAACAACATGACGGAAGGCGATGATTGATTTCGAGAAGTTCGGCTTGATCGTCGAGACCTAAAGGAGGATCGTGATGCGATCATTCCCTTCGATGGTGGCACAGCGGATCTTTCTCACCAAAGGTGTGGGGCGGGATCGCGAGAAGCTTGCCAGCTTCGAGGCGGCCCTGCGCGATGCCGGGATCGCGCGATTGAACCTGGTTCGCGTCTCCTCCATCGTGCCGCCGAGAGCGAAGATC
>Ga0316577_10000186_pt1 | contig 20417 bp, 15 predicted proteins | sample S5NA_FD_203073 | JGI IMG/M metagenome (GOLD analysis project Ga0316577, IMG submission 203073) | Rhizosphere microbial communities from salt marsh grasses in Alabama, United States - S5-7_050615r2r1 | ecosystem: Host-associated > Plants > Roots > Rhizosphere | place: USA: Alabama | collected... | reverse complement strand
CCCTACGTCCGTCCCCAGGAGACGGGGAACAAGACCGGCATCCGCTGGATGGCCCTCCGGAACGACCAGGGCGTTGGGCTCCTCATCAGGGGAGACACTCTACTGAGCGCCTCGGCCCTGAACTTCACCGAGGAGGATCTGGACGAGGGCCCCCAGAAGAGTCGGCGTCACGCAGGAGAGCTCGCGCCGAGGAAGCTGGTGGCGCTGAACGTGGACTACCGGCAGATGGGGGTGGCCGGGATCAACAGCTGGGGCGCTCTTCCCCTCCCACAGTATACGCTCCCCTATGGCGACTATTCGGTTCGGTTCGTCCTCACACCCTTCGGACCCGATGGGCCGCCTCCGGAGGAGCTGGCCCGGAACCGGATCCGGTAGGCCTTCAGCACGAGCTCCGGTCTCGAGGCTCTCGTGCCTCACTCCGGTCTCTTCGACACGATCCGCTTGACCTCCTCCTCTCGGGCGGCTTCCCTCCTCCGCCTCCCCTGCTCACGGGCTGCGCAGATCACCTCCACCAGGAAATCGACGGGTTGAGGCTTGGTGAGGTAGTCGAAAGCCCCCTCCTTGAGCCCCCGCCTCACGTCACCCACCTGGGGGTTTCCCGTGAGGATGATCACCTCCAGGAAGGGATCGATCTCGTTCATTCGGCCCAGGAGGGTCAGGCCGTCCATACCCTCCATCACCACATCTACGAGGGCTACCTGAAAGGCGTGATCCTGCATCACTTCGAGGGCATTGCCGCCATCGTGCGCTTCGCTGACCCGAATCCCTCTCCGTTCCAGAGCCGGAGTCAGGGAGCGAACGAACGCCACGTCGTCGTCCACGAGGAGGAGGTGGATCTCGTCCTCGACACGACGTGGCGTCTCCCTCTTGAGCCTCCCCCGTGTGGCGGCGCTGCGGACGACCCTCGCGATCTCCTCCATGTCGCAGGGCTTCGTCAGGTACTCGTAAACCCCTTCCCGGGAGGTTTCGAAGGCCTGCTGGATATTCCCGTGCCCCGTGAGAAGAACCACCGGGAGGTCCGGCGCCATCCGCTTGATCTCCCGGAAGGTGTCCACTCCATCCAACCCGGGCATCTTCACGTCCAGGACGACCGCGTCGAACTCCTCCTGAGCGAGAATGTCCAGGGCGGCCATCCCGGTCTCCGCCAGGGTCACGTCGAAGCCCCGGCGAGCCAGTCCAGGCTCCAGCGCATGGAGGAAATCCCTCTCATCGTCCACCAGGAGGAGGCGGATCGTAGGATCGGATCCGGACATGGTCGCAACTCCATGGGAAGCAACGCTTCCCCGATTTCGGTCCTGGGCCCGGGCTGACTATGCCGGTGCCCCCGCTGGAACCGGTCCCCGGGCCAGCGGAATTCGAACGGAGAATCTCGTCCCCTCTCCGAGGACGCTCTCCACATGGACGGATCCCCCCCATCCCTGCACGACACCGTATACGACGGCCAGGCCCAGCCCCGTTCCCTTCCCCACCGGTTTCGTCGTGAAGAAGGGTTGGAAGATCCGGTCCAGTTCCTCCGGTGGGATCCCGCACCCGTTGTCCGCCACTTCCAGGAGGATTCCGTCTCCCCTCCTTCGAGCGGCGATGGTGATGAGTCCCCCCTTCCCCACGGCGTCCATCGCATTGTTCACGAGATTCGCCAGCACCTGTTCCAACTCGTTGGCGTCTAGCCATGCATCCGGAAGTCCTGGCTCCACCTCGAGACGCAGCTCAGCGTTGCCGGCCCTTGCCCTCCGCTGCATCAGCAGGCCGATCTCCCTGAGCACCGGTTCCACCTTCGTGGGCTTCAGGACCGTGTCCGTCTTCCGCCCGAACTGAAGCATCTTCGCGGTGATGCTCCCACATCGCTCCACCTGCCGCTTGCATCGAGCGATGGCGTCATTCAGGACTTCGCGGGAACCCTCCGGGATCTCCAGATCCGACACTTCGTCCCCCAGATTGGTCTGCTCAGCGCTGATGATGGCCAGGGGGTTGTTGATCTCGTGGGCCAGTCCGGTGGCCATCTCCCCCAGGGAGGCGAGTTTCGCGGACCGTAGAAGATCGTGGTACATGAGGTCCCGCTGGCCGTCGGCCACCTCCACTCGGCGTAGAAGGCCGGCCGTGATTACGATGGTGGCCACACCCACCAGGAGGAGGGCCAGAGCCGCCATGAGACCTCCCTCCGCCACCGCCCTGCTCACGGGGGCCAGGATCTCCTCTTCCGGCTGCTGGACCACCAGGAGCCAGTGATCGGCGTTGATTGAGGTGATGACCTGCCGGAGGTTCCTGCCTCCTTCCCGGATCCGCTGCTCCCGTATTCCGGAGGGCAGCGCCGGCTCCACCAGGGCAGACTGATCCAGTACCTCGCCCGTTCGAGGCGGGGTCTGGTAGAGCCCATCGCGGTTCACGATGAAGACGTCCCCTCCCGTTCCCACCTCCATGGACCGGACCAGGTCATACAGCCGCCGGTTGTCCAGCGTCGCCCTGACGATCCACCATCCCTGGGGGGAAGACTGCCGGACGGCGATGACACTGTGGGGCAGCTGGCGGTACCCGAGGAACACGTCGCTGACGATGGACCCCTGGGCCATCACGGCTTGGAACCATTCGGCGCCTGCGTAATCCCGCTCCATGAGGTCGAAGGGTCCCACATACGCCAGGTGCCGCCCTTCCTGGTTGATGATTCCCAGGTCCGCGAATGCCCCCTGGTGGACTTCGGCCACGGCGTCGAAGACCTGTCGGAGCCGGACCGGATCCTGAAGATCCTCCAACGCGTTCGTCCGGGCGATCATCTCCAGGGTGTGGAGCTGTTCCGACAGATAGACGTCTATGGCGGTGGCGTGTCCCCGGGCAATGGACCGATGCAGGGTGAGAGTCTGCTCAATGGCCAATTCCCGAAAGACGAACCAGGATCCGCTCCCCACCACGATGAAGGGCACGGCAGAGACCAGAAGAAGAGCCGCAACGATGCGCCATCGAAGCCATCGGGCCGGTGGCTCCCGCCTGGTCCCGCTCGCCTGCCACGGGAACGTCATCTCTCTCTCCTGGTCCGGAGACCCGTGCCCATGGGGAACTCAATCACCGCTCCCCTCCTCTTCTTGCGGATCCTCCGGCACGGAGAGGCCGGCAATCTCCCGATAGAGGTCTTCCGGACGCAGAATCCCCACCAGCTTCCCCTCTCCGAGAATCGGCAGGTGGGAGAGGCGACGGGAGACAAGCCAATACGCTGCCTCCATCAGGGGAGCATCCACATCCAGTGTCGGGGGAGTCTTCAGGACTTCTCGGAGGGGGAGACGCCCGACCACCTTCGCCTGGGCCAGGAACATCCCGGTGAAGTAGGAGGAGTAGGGGGATTCCACCAGGAAAGAGGGAACGGTGAGGCGAACGATGTCTTCGGCCCGCACCAATCCCTTGAACTCCCCCTTCCCGTCGAACACGAGAAGGGTTCTCCGGCCCCGATCCGTGTCCCCCTGCGTCAACTCGCGGCGCTGGGCCTCCTGGAGAGCCAGAACGGCGTCCCGGACCGTCACGTCGATCTGGATGCGCCGGTAGAGGGCCTCAGGCACCATCACCTCGTCGAGCCTCTTCTCCCGGAGAGGTCGCTTCCCTCCGCGCACCAGCTCACCGATCCTGACCCCAAGGACCTCGAGGTCCACGGGCTTCTGGACGAAGTCCACCACCCCCATCTGGATCCCGGCCAGGGCATGCTCATAGCGCCCGTGCCCGGTGAGGATCAGCACCGGGAGATCCGGATCGATCTTCCGGATCTCGGTGAGGGTGGCAATGCCGTCCATCCCTCCCATCTTCAGGTCCAGGATCACCAGATCCGGTCGATCTGCCGGGAGGAGCTCCAGAGCGTGCTCTCCGCTCCCAGCCTCGCTCACCTGGAAACCCTGTCGTCGCAAGGCCTGCCCGGCGGCGTCCCGGAACTCCGTCTCGTCGTCCACCAGGAGGATCCGGATCGCTTTGTCACTCTTCGTCATGATCGGTTCTCCTCTCTCAGGGGACGGGCATGTCCTGGAAACCCAGGAGAGGCCAGTAGGCGAAACTCAAGAACATGAGGACCAGGAACGCGAGGATGAGGCAGGGAATCCCGATGCGGAGGAAGTCCTTGGGTCCAAGGAACCCACTGGCGTATACGATTGCGTTCGGTGGGGTTCCGATGATGAGAAGGTACGCGAAAGAGGAGGCTGCCGAGGTCACCAACCCCATGAAGGGAATGAGGGTGGTGCCCGGTGCCTGGATCCCCGCCATGTTGAGGGTGATGGGGCCCACCGCCGCAGCGGCTGGGCCGTCGGCCATGAGGTTGGTGAGCCCCGCTGTCACGACGCCACCTACGGCCAGCAGGGCTTCACCGCCGGCGAGACCCACGGAGGCCATTCCCTCCACCACGGACCGGGCCATCCAATAGGCGGCTCCCGTCTGGTCCAGGACCTTTCCGAATATGATGGCCCCGGCATAGAGCCAGACCACCCCCCAATCCACCTTCGTCTGGTAGTCCCGCCAGTTCACCACCCCGGTCAGCAGGTAGGCCACCGCACCGGCCACGGCAAGGACTCCGATCCCCAGGCGGATCCCCGTGATGCGCAGAAGCAGGTTGCTCTCCGTGATCCACCCCAGGAGCATCACCAGGAAGATAACCACCGCGATGACCTGACTCTTGTTCCAGGGCCCCATCCGGGAGATGTCTCTTTTCAGGGTGTCCAGGGCGGGGGAGAGATCCCGAATGCGCGGCTTGAAGCGCCAATTCAGAAGTACCCAGACCGCCGGCATCATGATCAGGACGAAGGGGAAGGCATAGATGATCCACTCCCCGTACCCCACGGAGAACCCGAACATGTCTTCCATGTAGGTGATCATGATGACGTTCCGGGCGCCACCGGAGGGGGAGCCGAATCCCCCGATGTTGCAGGCCATGGCGATCCCGATGACCAGGATCTTGGCCAGCTCCGGATCCCTGGGGACCGAGTCGCTGAGGCTGTTGTTGTAGAGAGCGATGGCGATGGGGAGGAACATCGCCGCCAGGGCATGATCCGAAATGAATCCCGCAGCCGGGGCGATGACCAGGATCAGGATTCCAGTGATCCAGGCCACCCTGGGCTTCGCCAGCTTTCGAAAGAGGAGAAGACAGATTCGCTTGTCCACGCCGGTCTTCACGAAGGCAACGGCGAACATGAGGCTTCCCATGATGAACCAGCAGGCATCGGACCAGAAGAGCTGAGCCACCTCCTCCCGGGAGACCACACCGGTGAATACCAGGATCAGCCCGATACAGAAGGCAACGCCAGGGAGGGGAATCGCCTCCGTGAGAAAGCAGGTCACCACGAAGGCCGCCATTGCCACCGCCACCTTCAGCTGCCAGGTGGAGCGGTCGGCCCGGGTCCGGCCCCCCTCGTCCAGGTCCCCGTAGGAGAGATCCACGTTCCGGAGGCGGTGGGCTCGAGTCATGAGATCCAGGAAGGATTCATCGGACATGCCCTCCACGAGGCCACGGAACAGCTCGAAGTGGGTGGAGTCCACCGTCATCCCCATTCGCTCCACCTGCTGCCGGGTCTGACGAAGGACCGTGGGTCGCGAGAGAGCGCCACGGCGCATGTCCTTCTCCAGGATACGCGCCGTCAGAAGCTGCCACTGCTCCACCTCCCCGGCGGGTGCCCCGAAGAGCTCCTGGGTGAAGAGCTCCACCACCGCCTCCTCACCCACCGCGTATTCCACCGCCACGTCCCGCATGCTTCTCGGGACCGGCATCACCAGCAGGACGACGAAAAGCGCCACGGCGATGGAGAAGGTCCTGTAGTCGACGTACTTGTCGTACCCTCTGGGCTTTTCGGGCTGAGTATCGGCCATGGGCTGGCCCCCGTCTGGACTCGCGGAGGGCGGAGCGTCACGGAACCACGTGTCTGGTCGCCCCCGGGAGTGAGTGATGGACGTTGAACCAAGCTCCCTCGTGGTGGTGACCTCTGGAGGACGCAGAGGGAAGGAGCTCCACCAGCTTCTCGAAGGTCATTCCCGCGCGGAGGAAGTGAAATTGTGGATTTTACCTAGCGTTCCTGGGGTTCCCCGCAGGCGTCCCTCTCCCGAGAGATCTTTCGTTCCTCCTCAGGTCTGGCTTGTGGAACCCCGGCATCCGATCTTGGCCATTCGGGGCCCCCGGGAGAGAGGGGGCCGGATTCGACTTGGAAGGGACCGTGGACCAGAGCTGGATGTCGAATGGGCGACTCGCCGACCTCCTGCCCGTCGGGATTCTCCAGACGGACTCTGGAGGGCGATGCGTTGCAGTGAACAGCCAGGGATGTGAGGTCCTGGGGGTCTCGGCGGCGGAGGCCATGGGCTCGGGATGGTCGCAGGCGGTGGAGCCCGACGCCTGGGAGGCGCTGCTGGGCCGTTGGAGCGAGGGAACGAGTCGGGGAGACCTCTTCGAGGAAAGGCTCCCGGTACGGCACCCCGACGGAACGAAGCGGCTCGTCTGGTGCAGGGTGATCGGCCTCACCTCCGAAGACGGCACGCCGGCCGGTTTCCTTGCCACCCTCCTGGACGTGACCGAGTGGCAGAAGACGGAAGTGAACCTTCGCAAGGCCACCCGGGAGCTGGAAGTCCGGGTTCGGGAGCTGGACTGTCTCTTCGAGATCTCCAGAGCGGTGGAGCGCTCCGCCGGGAGCCTCCCGGCAATTCTCGAAGACTCGGTGGCCATCCTCTCGAGAACCTGGAGCGAGGAAGCGGAGGCGTGCGCACGGATCGTATTGAACGACCTGAGCTACCAGTCCCCGGGCTTCGATCCGGCCGCCGACCTGCTGAGAGCGGAGATCTTCGTCCACGGGGAAGAGGCCGGGGAGATCGAGGTGGGATTTCCATCGGGCACACCATCGGAGGTGGGAGAGACACCGCCGCCGGACCACCAACGTCTCCTGGAAGCCGTGGCCCAGCGCCTGGGACGAACGGCCGAGCGGGTCAAGGGTCGGCAGCTGCTCAGGGAGAAGGAGGAGGAGATGCGGGAGCGCCTCACGCACCTCACTCGGGTCAGCACCATGGGTGAGATGGCGTCCAGCATCGCTCACGAAGTGAACCAGCCACTTACCGCCATCGCCACCTACGCCCAGGCCTGCAGGCGTCTGGTGGAAGGGGGCGGGGCCGGAATACCGCGGATCATGGAAGTCCTCGGGTCCATAAGCGACGAGGCGCTCCGGGCCGGGAACATCATTCACCGTCTGAAGGATATGGTCAGGCGTCAGGAAAGCCGGTGGACGGAGTGCGACCTCAACGCGCTCATTCGGGACGTGGAGCAATTGGCATCGGTGGACGCCAGGCTGCACGACGTATCCCTGACCTTCCAGCTGAGCCAGGACCTCCCCTCCATCCTGGCCGATGGCGTGCAGATTCAACAGGTGGTGTTGAACCTCATCCGGAACGGAATCGACGCGGTGGAGGGAGGGGGAGTGAAAGAAGGAAGAGTGGTGGTCAGGACCGGGCGCGCAGCCCGGAACGCCGTCCGGATCAGCGTGGAGGACAATGGGCGGGGGCTGCCGCACGATCTGGAGGACAAGCTCTTCCAGCCCTTCTTCACGACGAAGACCGGTGGCATGGGAATGGGTCTGTCCATCAGCAAGTCAATCGCTGCTGCCCACAAGGGGCGCATATCCTTCAGCCGGAACTCATCGGAGGGCATGACCTTCCACTTGACCCTTCCGGCTTTTGACGAGCGTTGAGAAGGGAAACGAATACCATGTCTCAACCAAGCCCAACAGTGTTCATCGTCGATGACGATGAGAGCGTTCGGGACTCCGTGGGGCTCCTCCTGGAATCGGTCAACCTTCCCTCCCTCGGTTTTTCCTCCGCGGCGGAGTTCCTCTCGGTGTTCGACCCTGATCAGCCCGGCTGCATCGTCCTGGACCTCCGCATGCCGGGCATGAGCGGGATTGAGCTCCAGAGCAGGCTCCGGGCCATGGGGTCTCGGACCCCCATCGTCTTTGTCACGGCCCACGGCGACGTGCCCACGGCCGTGGAGGCCGTGAAGGCGGGTGCGGTGGACTTCATCCAGAAGCCCTTTCAGGATCAGAAGCTACTGGATATGGTCCACGAGGCTCTGGCGCGGGATGCCAAGGCCAGAGCCCGTCAGAGGGAAGCGGTAGCCATCGAATCGCGCCTGGACTCCCTCACTCCTCGAGAACGGGAGGTGATGGCCCTGGTCGCCAAGGGGAGACGGAACAAGGCTATCGCCAGGGAGTTGGGCATCAGCCAGAGAACCGTGGAGGTCCACCGGGCCCGGGTGATGGAGAAGATGCAGGCCCGCTCGGTATCGGAGCTGGTGCAGATGGTCCTGAAGACGGGAGATGAAGAATGAGAGAAAGAGGCGACGGAGAGAGAGGGATGGGGCCAAGACTGGGCCGCCGGGATCTTCTGAAGATTAGTGCCGCCGGGTTGGGGCTGGCGGCTCTCGAGGCATGCGGGCCTCCGGGCGGGAGCGCGGGGAGCCCCGCCACCCCCGAGATCCAGAGGAGCGACCTCGGTCCCGCCCCCGAGGAGCCGTTCTCGGCCCCTCCCATTGAAACGGTCCGCATCGGAATGGTGGGGGTGGGCCTCCAGGGCACCTCCCACGTGCGGAACTTCCTGGGGGTGGAAGGCTGTCAGGTCAGCGCGGTGTGTGACATCGTGCCGGAAAAGGCGGAACGTTCGGCCCGTCTGGTGGAGGAGGCCGGCTTTCCACGACCCACGCTCTACACGAACGGGGAGCGGGACTTCGAGCGGCTATGTGCCGAGGAGGAGCTGGATCTGGTCTTCACGGCCACCCCATGGGAGTGGCACGTGCCGGTGTGTCTCTCTGCCATGTCCAACGGGAAGCACGCGGCCACGGAGGTCCCCGCCGCCTACACCCTGGAGGACTGCTGGGCCCTGGTGGAATCCGCCGAGGGGCACCGGAAGCACTGCGTCATGATGGAGAACTGCAATTACGGCCGCATGGAGATGCTCTGCTTCCACCTGGTAAAGCAGGGACTCCTGGGCGAGGTCCTCCACGCCGAGGGGGGGTACCTTCACGACCTCCGGGGCATCAAGTTCGAGGACCGGGACGAGGGGCTCTGGCGTCGAGCCCACTCCATGCAGCGCAACGGGAACCTCTACCCCACCCACGGCCTGGGACCCGTGGCCAACTGCATGGACATCAACCGCGGCGATCGCTTCGCCACCCTGGTTTCCATGAGCAGTCCCTCCCGGGGCCTCCAGAACTGGGCGCGGGACCACTACCCACCGGAGGATCCAAAGCGCCGGGAGACCTACGTCCTGGGAGACGTGAACTCCTCCCTCATCCAGACGGCCCTGGGCCGCACCATACTCGTGCAGCACAACACCAACCTCCCCCGCCCCTACTCCCGCATCAACCTGGTGGAGGGGACCCGGGGAATCTTCAGCGGCTACCCGGACCGGGTGTACGTGGAGGGGATCAGCCAGCCCCATGAGTGGGACGAGGCCCAGGTCTGGCTGGAGGAGTACGACCACCCCCTCTGGAGGGAGATGGAGGAGCAGTCGGAGGGCGCCGGTCACGGCGGGATGGACTACATGGAGGACTACCGCCTCATCAAATGCCTCCGCGAAGGTCTTCCCACGGACATGAACGTGTACGATGCCGCTGCCATCTCGGCGGTGACGCCACTGAGCGAGTGGTCCGTGGCCAACGGGAGCGCCCCCATCGAGTTCCCGGACTTCACCCGGGGGAAGTGGCAGAGCTGGCCGGCCTTGGGGCTTGTGGGTGCATAAGCCAGGAATGTTCAGCACCAAACGTGGGGGCACGCGGCTCCCCACGGTTCCGGAGTCGAAGGAGGGGAAGTGAACAGCACCGCCTCGAGGATTCAGGCCCTTCTTCTCCTCATCGCCCTTCCTGGGCAGCTCGACGCCTGGCAGCAGAGAAGCGAGGACCCTACGGCCCTCCCCCAGACCCAGGCGGACGACTACACGCGTTACGAGCTCCAGGCCCCCGGTTCCGGGGCATTCCGGATCTTCTACGACGTCACAGCCACCACGCCGGGGAAGCTCCACTACTTCAACACCATCCGGTTCGGAGCCGAGGAGGAGGTCCACGGTGTGACGGACCTGATGACCGGGGCTCCTCTGGAATGGGAGGTGGTGGATGGCGAGGAGGCGCGGCGCACGGGGCACCCCCGAGCCAGTCCTGACGGGCGGTACATCAGAGTCACCCTCGCTCGGGCCATTCCGGAAGGAGGAGAGGCCCGCATCCGCATCGACAAGACCTACTGGGACCGGGCCAGCTACTTCGTCGAGGGGGGCGAGATCGTCTTCGATCGATCCCTGGGGATCAAGCGCAACTCCGTCGTCCTGCCGGCGGGATACGAGCTGGTCGGCGTGAACCATCCTTCCCAGGTCGTGGTGGAAGAGGACGGGCGCATCAAGGTGAGCTTCCTGAACACCGGGGCCGCGGCGGTGCCCTACCGGGTCCGGGCCCGGCCTCTACCACCCACCGCTTCGCCACCGACCTCGGAAGGAGCCGACGCTCCGGAAGGGCTCCCCGAAACTCCCCCCGCCACCGGTCCGGCCCAGGGAGCCGTGGCCAGGGTCGGATACACCTTCGAGGAGCAGGCTTTCCAGGATCGGGAGATCGTCTATTTCCTCCAGGACCCCGATTCCCACGCCTTTCGACTCTTCCACGACTATACGGAGACCCGCCCCGGGGTGGACCGGTACCTGAACGTGGTCCGGGCCGGCTCCAGGGCATCCGACCCGGAGGCATACCTCCTGGACACCGGCGAGCGCCTGGTGGTGGAGACCCTCCGAGGGACGGGAATCACCCAGCGGGGTATCGACATCGGATCCGGTGTGGACTCCGAGACCGAAGTAGTGGTCATCTGGTTCGACCCACCCCAGGAGGGAGAGTCTCGACGCCTCCGGATCTGGGAAACCTACACCGATCCCGGGCGCTACCTGCGGGCAGGGGACCAGCTGGTCTGGGACCGGCACCTGGGCCGTCCCCGGAACGCCGTCGTGCTCCCGGAGGGTTGGTACCTCACGACCTCTGCTTTCCCGGCAGTGGTGACGGAGACGGACGACGGCCGAATACGCCTGGACTTCTGGGACGATGAGCCCGACGGGGTGGATGCGTTCGTCAAAGCCCTCAGGCGATGACGGAGGCGTCTCCGCGACTGCTTCACTGAGCGCCGAAGACCGGGGAGGGGAGACGGAAGACGTGGCCCGACGGAAGAAGCGCCGTGCAACGCGCCGCCCACAGCTGGGCTTCTCCGGCGATCTCCTGGACGCGACGCCGGTGGCGAAGCTCGACCTGCATGGCGACACCGCCCTGGAGGCCGAACGGCGCGTGAAGGACTTCATCCTCACCCAGAGCCGAATCGCCAGAGGCCAGGTCGTGCACATCGTCACCGGCCGTGGGCTGGGGAGCCCTGGCCGGCCGGTCCTCCCGGGGGCGGTGCGGAAGGTTCTGACCGGCGAGATGGCCGGGCTGGTTCAGGAGTTCGATCGGGATCTGGACGAGGCAGGGTTCCTGGTGCGCCTGAAATGACCGCACCCACGCTGGCTGGCGGTCCTTTCCCCCCCTACACGTCGCTGGTCATGATGAAGAGGGGTTTCCGCTCGAAGGTGGTGTACCGGGGACGGAGGCGTTCTGCGTTGTAGAACTTGTGGATGTCCACCACCTTCTTGCGCCCCGTCACTACCTCGATGGGGACGGAGTCGTACACGCCGTTCCGCAGGCTCACCAGCCGCCCGTATGTCCCCTCCAGGATCAGGTCCAGGGCCAGGTTTCCGAAAGCCATGGGGACGATGGAGTCCATGGCGTCGGGATCCCCGGACCTGACCAGGTATCCCAGGCGCTGGTTCACCACGTCGACCTTCCGGCCTTCGTTGAACTTCGGCGAGATCTCCTTCAGGCGAGCCGAGACCAGGTCCCCGATCCCCCCTAGCTTCCGGTGACCGTACTGGTCCCTCTCCCCTCCCTCGAAGACCATGTCGTCGTGACCCATGGGTTTTGCCCCCTCCGACACCAGCACCACGCTGTAGCGGCTTGGATGCCGGTTCCGATCGTAGGAGAGGAGCTCCGTCAGCCGCTCCATGTCGAAGGGGTACTCGGGAATCACGCACCGATCCGCCGCACCGGCCATGGCGGGGAGGATGGCCGTGTAGCCGGCATACCGCCCGAAGACCTCCAGCACGAGGAAGCGCTCGTGTGAGCCGGCACTGGTCCGGAGCCGGTGGGCCAGCTCGATGGTCCGGGTCACGCAGGTGCTGAAGCCGATGCAGTAGTCCGTTCCCGGGACGTCGTTGTCCATGGTCTTCGGCATCCCCACCACCCGAACTCCCTCCTGATGCAGGCGCTGGGCGTAGCTGAGGGTGTCGTCCCCCCCGATGGGAATGAGGCAATCCACGTCCAGGAAGGCGAGGTTCGTCAGAACCGCCTCGGTGACGTCGTTGGTCTCCTCGGTGTAGGCTTCCTTCAGGTGGGCGGGCACCTCGGAGCGGGGCAGGTGGCTGGGCCGGGTCCGGGAAGTGTGGAGGAAGGTACCCCCGGTGCGTCCCGCCCGGTTGACCAGATCCTCCGTGAGTGCCTGGACGTTGTTCTTGTTGTCCGCATCCTTGTCCGGAACCAGGTCCACGAGACCGGCCCATCCTCGGCGAATCCCCAGGACGCGATACCCTTCCCTCAGGGCCCGGATGGTGATGGCTCGGATGGCCGGATTGAGGCCCGGAACATCGCCACCTCCCGTCAGAATCCCGATGGTTCCTTTCGACTTCGTCATACCCTGCCAAGCTCCTTCCACTCTCGGAGGATGGGCACTCTGGACCCCGGAAGAAAAAAGGTGCCGGTTGGAAGAGCAAGGGGCCCGTCACGCTCTCCCACCGCCGAGGACTCGGCGGATCCCGTACTCCTCCTCTTCGAAGCTGGAGGCCGACGGCTTATCTTCTCCTGTCTCTCTAAAGCGCTCACCTTCGGGTTCCATGTCCAAATCCAGCAAGATCTCAGGCGCCAGCCTCCGCCACGCCTTCAGGGAAATCATCTGGCCCCGTCGCCGGCTCGTGGCCGCGGGGCTGCTCCTGATCCTCTTCAACCGCCTCGCGGGCCTCGTCCTTCCCGCCTCCACCAAGTACCTGGTGGACGACGTCATCGCCGGGGGAGAGATCGGCCTCCTCTACAAGCTCCTGGCCCTGGTGGGTGGGGCGGTCGCCGTCCAGGCGGCCACGTCCTACGCTCTCACCATGATGTTGAGCGTGGAGGCACAGCACCTCATCGCTCAGTTGCGGAGCCAGGTGCAGCGGCACGTCCTGGAGCTTCCGGTCCGGATCTTCGACAACGCCAAGACCGGAGAGCTGGTCTCGAGGATCATGGACGACGTGCAGGGTGTGAGGAACCTCGTGGGGACGGGTCTGGTCCAGCTCGTGGGAGGAACCGTGACGGCCGTGGTGGCCATGGTCTTCCTGGTGCGCATCGACCCTGTCATGACGGCCCTGGCCATCTTGCCCTTGAGCGCCTTCGGGTTGGTCTCCACCCGTGCCTTCAAGACCCTTCGCCCCGCGTTCCGGGAGCGAGGTGCCATCCGGGCCGAGGTCACGGGCCGCTTGACGGAGGCCCTGGGCGGGATCCGCATCATCAAGGGATTTCACTCCATCGAAAAGGAGGGTGAGATCTTCCACGCGGGGGTCCTTCGCATCTTCGACAACGTGAGGACGACCCTGACCACATCGAGCGCCGTCACCAGCCTTGGCACCTTCTTCGTGGGCTCCGCAAGTGTTCTCATCATGGGGTACGGGGGACGTCTCATCGTCGAGGGGCAGCTGACCCTGGGAGATCTCTTCAGCTTCACTCTCTTCCTGGGTTTCCTGGTGGCGCCCGTGGTTCAGATGGCCAATATCGGCACCCAGATGACGGAAGCCTTCGCCGGGCTGGATCGCACGGCCGAGCTCCTCTCATGGGGGAAGGAAGACGATGATCCGCGCCGATCCGTGATCATGCCGCCCATTCGAGGTCACATCGTCTTCGATGACGTCCATTTTCGCTACGAGACGGACAAACCGGTCTTGAAGGGCATCCGCTTCGAGGCGCCCCCCGGAACGGTCGTCGCTCTGGTGGGGAGCTCCGGATCGGGGAAGTCGACGCTGGCGGGGCTGGCCGCCACATTCCTGGAACCCGACGAGGGGCGGGTGGTGGTGGACGACGTCGACCTGAGGGAGGTGATCCTATCCTCCTACCGGGAGCAGCTGGGGCTCGTCCTCCAGAACGACTTTCTCTTCGACGGGACCATCCGGGAGAACCTGCTCTTCGCCCGGGCCGACGCAACGGAGGACGAGATCCGGGAATCCGCCCGGCGAGCCCATGTCCTGGAGTTCACGGATCGCTTCCCCGACGGCCTGGACACGGTGATCGGGGAGAGGGGAGTGAAGCTCTCCGGAGGACAGCGGCAGCGGGTCACCATCGCTCGGGCCATCCTGGCGAATCCCCGAATCCTCATCCTGGACGAGGCCACCTCCAGCCTCGACACCGAGAGCGAGGCCCTCATCCAGGACAGCCTAAAGGACCTCCTCCGGGGGCGTACGACCCTGGTCATCGCTCACCGTCTCTCCACCATCCGCCGAGCGGATCTGATCCTGGTGGTGGAGGACGGCCAGATCGTCGAACGGGGACGTCACGACCAGCTCATGGCCCGGGAGGGCCGGTACCACCAGCTCTACACCCTCCAGGCCCGGATCTAGCGGTCCGGCCACCTCACTCCCGCAACGCCTCCACCGAACTCACACGGGTGGCCCGCCGCGCCGGGACACGGGTAGCGAGGAAGCTGACCTCCACCCGCCCCGGGGACGGGCGGTCCGGCACTACGAGCTCGGCGGCATCTCCTTGATGTACAGGTCCCGTTGCGGGAAGGGGATCGTGATCTTCTCCTCCGCCAGCTTCCGGTAGATCTCGCAGTTCAGCTCGTGGACCGCCAGGCCCCGGTCCGCCGGGTTCGCGATCCAGCAGAGGAGGTCGAAGTCCAGGCTCGATTCCCCGAACTGTCGGAATCGGACCCTGGGCTCCGGACTGGGAAGCACCAGGGGGTGGGCCGTCCCCACGGCCAGGAGGGCCTCCATGACCCGGTCGATGTCCGAGCCGTAGGCCACTCCGACACTGGCCTGAATGCGGTACTGATTGGCTACGCCTTTCGCCTCGTTCACGATCTTGGCGGACCCCATGACGGAGTTCGGGATGGAGACCTCCACGTCGTCTCGGGTCAGGAGCCGGGTGCTCCTGAGACCGATGAAGGTGACCTGGCCCCGCTCCCCGCTGTCCAGAATGATGTAATCCCCGATCCGGTAGGGCTGGTCCGTGAGAATGGCGATGCCGGCAAAGAGGTTCGCGAGGGTGTCCTGGGCCGCGAAGCTCAGGGCCAGCCCCACGATCCCCGCCGAGGCCACCAGGCCCGTGACGTTGATCTCCCAGGCGAGGAGGATCCCGTACACCCCCGCAAGGAAGAGGAGAACGGCAAAAGCGTTCCTCAGGAGCGGTTCCGTCGTATGCTGGACGAACTCGAATCGATCCGGATGACTTCCCATGGCCCGAAGGATCAACCTGGAGGCGCTGAGACCGAAGATCACCCATACGATGATGAGGACCGTCTTCACCAGGGCCATCGTCCGGAGGAGGATCTCCGGAGCCAGCTCCACCTCGCGGGCAGCCATGACGAGACCCATGAGGGCCACGGTGGTGAAGACGGGCCTGTGCAGAAGCCTCAGGAGTCGATCGTCCAGGGAGGTCTCGGTCCGCTCCACCAGGCGGCGGACGATCCCGCTGATGAGGCGATCCGTCAGCCAGGCCAGAAGGAGGAACAGGGAGACGACCAGGAGAGCCCTGGCCCACGGGTAGGGCGCGAGAAAAGCCGACCAGTCCTGTATCAGTCGGAAGAAACCATCCATCGTAGGACCTCCCCAGAAGCCACCTGACCCAGCCAATCCCGTCCCGTCCCCCACAAGCTCTTCAGCACCTCGGGTTACCGGTGATGCCCCTCACCCTCCCCGAACCACGCTCTCCACGGCCGCCCCCATCTCCTTCGTGCTCGCCTTCCCGCCCATGTCCCTGGTCAGGACTCCTCCGTCCGCCAGGACGGTTTCGATGGCCGCCTCCACGGCCGCGGCGGCCTCCGCCTCTCCCAGGTGCTCCAGCATCATGGCCCCGGACCAGATCTGGCCGATGGGATTGGCGATCCCCTTGCCCGCTATGTCCGGGGCCGAGCCATGGACGGGCTCGAACATGGAGGGGTACTCCCCTTCCGGATTGATGTTCGCGGAGGGTGCGATTCCGATGGTCCCGGCAACTGCCGGGCCCAGGTCCGAGAGGATGTCCCCGAAGAGATTGCTCCCCACGACCACGTCGAACCAGTCCGGGTGGAGGACGAAGTTGGCCGTGAGTATGTCCACGTGGAACTGGTCGACCCGGACCTCCGGATACTCCTGGGCCAGGGCCCGAAAACGCTCGTCCCAGTAAGGCATGGTGTGGACGATTCCGTTGGACTTGGTGGCGGAGGTCAGGTGCCTCTTTCGCCGGCTGTTGGCCAGAGCGAAGGCGTACCGCAGGATCCTGTCCACTCCTCTACGGGTGAAGACGCTGAGCTGCTCGACCCGCTCGTCCTCCGTACCCTCGTGATACCGCCCGCCAGCCTCCGAGTATTCTCCCTCGCTGTTCTCCCGAACCACCACGAAGTCGATGTCCTCGGGGCCTCGGTTCCTCAGGGGAGTCTGCACACCTGGCATGAGGCGCACGGGGCGGAGGTTCACCCACTGTTTCATGACCCTCCGCAAGGGGATCAGGAGGCCCCAGAGGGAGACGTGGTCCGGCACTCCGGGAAACCCCACGGCACCCAGGAAGATGGCATCGTGCTCCCGAATGGACTCGAGTCCATCGGCCGGCATGAAGGCACCGGTGTTCAGATACCGGTCGCACCCCCAGTCCAGCTCTTCCCATCGGAAATCGATCCCGAAGCGGGATCCCGCCGCGTCCAGGACCCGGATGCCCTCCGGGACCACCTCTGTCCCGATCCCGTCCCCGGGGATCACGGCAATGCGATATTCGGCCACCTGCGTCCGCTCCTGTCCAGGAATCGACGGAGTTGGGTCCCTCCTGCTGCCAGGCCTCGGCCCCGTCCACCGGGCTGACGGGTCCTCGGTCCTTCCCGCCCGGGACTACCCCGCTGCCGCGGGCCATCTCCTCAGTCGGCTCCCATGATCCGTCATTTGCCTCGTGATGGCAATCGAGGGGGGCCCGACGCTCGCCACCCGGCCCGTAGCGATCTCCTTGCCGCCACTCCCTCGGGCCCTCAGCTTCCTCTCCCTGGGAGGGAGATCCGTTTCCCACTACCGCGGTGGATGCCCATGGATGGTTCGTGCAGACCTCTCGCGACGATCGTTCTTTTCTCGTCCATCCTGCTCCAGAGCTGCGGGGGCAGCGGCGACGCCCTCCCCGGAGCTCTGGGGACCCCCGAGCTCCGGGCCGCCCTCTTCGACTCCATCCTGGCCTGGACCGCCGACCGGGAAGCCTTCTCCCCGCCCAAAAACGCGGTCCTCGGCTTCGATCCGCTGGAGGCCATGGCGGCCCTGAGGGATGACGTCGTGAATGCGGATTCGGAAGAGGACCTCTTCTACGCCCTCCTCCGCCTGAGCAACGTCCGGCGGGACCGGCACCTCTCGGTGACCCTTGTGCCTGATGGCCTTTCCCTGGCCTACGAGGCAGGCCTTCCGGCATGGGAGCGGGCTGATCCGCCGGCTCCCAGGATGGCACCGATTCGGGTCCTTCCCGATTACGGCGGGAAGGGAGCGGCCTACTTCGTCGCGGACGTCGCAGCGGGAACCGATCTCCCCGGGGCGACGCCCCGGGTGGGGGATCGCATCACCACCGTCAACGGGAGGCCCGTGGCAGAATTCGAGGCGCTGGCCATGCCCTATATCCGTCACTCCACCGTCGCCGGATTCCGCTGGAAGCTGGCCGAGGCGTTGCCGCTCAATACAGCGCTCTTCCCCCCTCACCTCCGGGAGGAGACGCTGGAGCTCGGATTGTCGAGAGGCGACGGATCCACCATCACCGCTTCCCTTCCCTTTCTGAGCCGGGACTCCCTGGAGTGGACCGGGTGGGCGGAGCCGTCCTACCCCGGCTTCACGCGTCAGTGGTCCTCTCCCACCTTCGACCTCTTCCTCCCGGACGACGGCAGGTGGGTGGTCCTGCTCCTCTGGCACGGGTTCGAACCCAGCCTGGTGGAGGACATGGACCGCCTCATGGGCTTCGCCCAGGAGGAGGAGCTCCTGGACCGGGCCGTCCTCTTCGACGCCACCCGGAGCGGCGGGGGCTCCCTGGGGCCGTACGCGGTCCAGCGGTTACAGCCCCGGCCCTTCAAGACCACCTTCGGCACGCTCCAGATCTCCGACGTCATCGAGCCCTTCGTCCGGGAACGGCAAGAGGCTTTCCGGAACCGCAGGGTGAACGACGGGGACGGCCCGGAGACCGTAAACGACGGTCGCTGGCTCATGGACTGGCTGGAGAACGAGGTCCTGGACGACCTGGCCCAGGGGAGGGAGGTGACGGACCCGGTCCCCTTCAAGCTGGCTCACGCCCCCAAGGACTCCGACGGCGTCCTCCAGCCGACGCCGGTCCACTTCCGGGGCCCCCTGGTGGTCTTCTCCGGACCCAACGGGGGCTCGCACCTGGACCAGTTCATCAGCATCGTGGCGGACAACGAGCTGGGCCCCATCCTCGGGATGCCTCCCGGCGGCTACTCCAACACCTGGGAGTGGGAGCAGGTCCTCACCTTCCCCGGGACGGACCAGCTGGTGGTCGGATTCATGTGGAGCATCGGGCACACGATCCGGCCCAACGGGGAGATCCTGGAGGGGAATCCCGCAGCGGTGACCCACCCCCTCCCCCTCACGGCGGACAACGCCGGTGAGTATTACGATCTCCTTCTCCAGGAAGCCTTCAGTTACCTGGCCTCGGTGGACTTCCAGGTGAGCCGGTGACCGAGGAGAGCCCCCAACAGCGGATCCGTTTCGGCCTCGGCGCCCAGATCCTTCTCGGGATGCTCCTGGGTGCCGCGGGTGGAGCAGTGTTCGGTTCCCGAGCCCAGATGGTCGAGCCCCTCGGAGACCTCTTCATCCGGCTCCTCCTCATGGCAGCCATCCCCCTCGTCTTCTTCAACCTCCTCGCCGGGCTCACGGCCCTCACCGATCTGAGAACCTTCGGCCGGCTGTCCCTGAAGATCGTCGGGTATTACCTCATCACCACGGCCGCCGCCCTGACCCTGGGTCTCGGGGCCATGCACCTGATCCGACCCGGCGTGGGAATGACCCTGACCGGGGAAGTCGACGCCGCCATCGGAGAAGTCCCGGCGGTCACAGGCATCCTCCTGGAGCTCATCCCCACCAACGTCTTTCAGGCTTTCGCCCAGGGGAACGTAGCCCAGCTGGTGGTGGTTGCCGTCATGCTGGGGATCGCGACCCTCTTCCTCCCTGCGGATTCCCGCGACCTACTCAGGAGCGTGTACGCGGCTCTCGCCGAGCTCTTCAGGAAGCTGGTAGACGGGATCCTGGTGGTGGCTCCTGTGGGTATCGGCGCCCTCATGGCCGTCACCGTAGGTCGGTACGGGGCCGAGCTCTTCGGGCCCATGGCCCGCTTTCTCCTGGGAGTGTGGGGAACCCAGCTCCTCATGGTGGGAGTCTACATGACCCTCCTGACCATCTTCACCGACCGCCGTCCCTGGGCCTTCTTGAGGAGCACTGGCCCCCTCTGGGCCACCACTTTGGCCACCACTTCGAGCCTGGCGTCCCTCTCCGTCGCCCTGGAGATGGCGGAGAAGATCAAGCTTCCGCGCCCGGTCTACTCATTCACCCTCCCTCTTGGGGCCCAGATCAACAAGGACGGGACCTCCATCATGCTCGCAGCAGTGCTCGTGTTTACGGCTCAGGCTGCGGGAGTGGAGTTCTCTCTGCCCCAGATGGTGACAGTCCTCCTGGTGGGGCTCCTCCTTTCGGAGGGGTCGGGCGGGGTTCCGGGGGGAGGCCTGGTCATCGCGTTGATCTTCGTGCGTGCGTTCAATCTTCCCCTCGAGATCGCCGCCATCGTAGGTGGTATCTACCGCCTGGTGGACATGGGCAACACCACCATCAACGTGATGGGTGACATGGTGGGCACCTCCATCGTCTCTCATTCCGAGGCCAGGCGGGTCCATGTGGAGGGTCCGGCTTGATGGAGCGGAACCCATGGGATCCCCGACGTCATGCGGCGGACCGCGGCTGTCGCGGGATCTCGGCGACAATTCCATCTCCCCCCTCATGAGAGAATGGTCGATATGGATATCTCAGAAGCGCGTGGTCTCTTTCCGGGCACCGAGAATCAGGTCTACCTCAACGTCTCCCTGAACGGTCTGGTTCCGGTTCCCTCCCGGGACGCCGCAGCCAGGCACCTGGAGGAGCGAGTC
>Ga0316577_10000185_pt1 | contig 20435 bp, 18 predicted proteins | sample S5NA_FD_203073 | JGI IMG/M metagenome (GOLD analysis project Ga0316577, IMG submission 203073) | Rhizosphere microbial communities from salt marsh grasses in Alabama, United States - S5-7_050615r2r1 | ecosystem: Host-associated > Plants > Roots > Rhizosphere | place: USA: Alabama | collected... | reverse complement strand
TCACCACCGGACAGGGGTACACGGCCTATACGTCCTTGCCACCTCGCACGCACCGACCCGGATTTACCAAGCGTTATGGAAAAGTCTTCAACGGACAGAGCCTCGTTCGTTCCGATGATTCGCGCCTGGCCCGACAGCGGTCCCGAACCGGACAGGTATTTTCTGCCCAGAAGTGGTTTGGCAGCGCCCATATCAGGCGCGGTCACTCGGGTCTGAAAATCTATCTGAACGGGTCTGTCTTCGGCCTTGTCCAGGGGAATCTGAACAGCGCCGGCAGTCTCAACCTGAAGCCCTTGAGCGTGGGATGAGTGAACTGTGAGTTCTTCAAAGCGAAGTAGATCCTCGGAATAAAGCACCCGACCCTTGACTGAAATGGCGCCCAACTCAGGCAGGAAATCAACCGCCGGAAACTTCGCCGATATGGTCTTGGGGGATGACAGCTGAAAATGGAGGTCCAGTTCTCTGAAGGCGGGCACCTGGCCCATGGCTCGGCTGAAACCCATGGTACCCTCAGCCTGAATGGTTGTCCCCTGTTCATTGGAACCCTTCAGCGACAGGCCCTCAACCACGTAAACGCCGTCTCCGTCACGTATGCGTCCCTCCCCTTTAAGGCTTTGTATTTCAGGCAGGTCCTCGGGCAACAGCATCTTAAGAAGATCTTTGCCGGTGCTCGAACCGGATACTTTTAAGGAGGTATCCTTTCCTGTCAGCATGTCTCCGATGGAGCCCTTCACGGCCAGGTTAAAATCCGAGGCCTTGGAGACCGCTAACTGTATGTCTGTCAGACCGGGGCAAGACGCATCTCCAACGATCTTTGCATCCAGGCTCAGCTGACCAAGGTTCGGAAAGTCGGCATTAAAAATACGCAGCAGGGTTGACATTTCATCTGCTTGAGCCCCCACGCGCACATTTAAGCCCCGGCCATGAATAGGGTCGTCCATGGTTCCGGCCATGGTCAGGGCAAGCCCTGGAGTCTTCGCCCTAAAATCCAACGGATACGGTTCGTCATTCTTTAGCATGTCAGCCAACGATCCGAACCGGCCGTCAATTTCAAATTCCCCGCCGTTCAAAATTCCTTGGCCTTTTAAATACAAAGGACCCTTGTCACCGATATCGTCTAAGCTAAGTTTACTTAACAGCAAGCGGACAACCTCACTTTTTTGCTCATACGATATGGTTAGATGCACATTGCTCAAAGAAACACTTTCAAGAACTGGAATGAAAATATCAAAAGGCTTCCCTTCCTCGGGCTTGAGATCACCTATCCGAGCCTCTGTCCGACGAACCATCGAGACTGTCGCATCATCAATCAGCAGATGTCTTATCAAGACAGTTTTAGATAAAAGCGGCAGAAGTGCAACCTTCACTTCAAGTCGGCCTAACTCGGCAGTGGCAGGGGAGCCGCCGGAGACATCACGAATTCGTATCTTTGATGCTGTAATGAATGGCTCTGAGGACAGCTTCACTGAAAAGGGACCTTCCACGGTCACTTCCAATCCGGCAAAGTATTTAGCGGCCCGAGTCGCAATCCATCGGTAGTGGTCATCATTAAGTGTAGCGATGAGAATAATCAGTGCTGCCACAGACAAAACCATTGTGACAACCAAGACCAATAAAATTTTTCTTGTCCTGAGCATAGCTCTGTCGAAAATTTGAGATGTTATTTAATCTTTTGACTTCATTAGAAATTTTATTGATTAGGCTTGCCAAGATCGATTCGTAGGCTTTTTCTGGTAAAGGCTCGTAAACGAATTTAAGCAACACGCCTGTTCCCATGAGAATCAACAAATAATCAACGCATGTTGAAATGTCAAGGGTTTCCTACGGGGTTGTACACGCACCAAAAACCACGAATCCTACCTGGTCGTCAGAAGCTGTTATTGTCATTTTTCCTGTAGCTTCATTGATTAACATATTCCAACCCTTGTTGTTTTCGGTACCGGACCTGCTATCATAAAAGCGATGGCACAGGCCATGGCCATTAGGGCAAAGCCACTGGTAATGTGTTGTTTAATTTTTAACATAGTAAAATCTCCTTTTTGGCTTTGTTATATTCTTTTTCAGTTATTATACCGTCTTTGTAGTCTTTAACCAGACCACTTAATTTTTGACCTTTGCTCATGAAGGGTCTTACTTTTTTATCTTGGTGATCTTGGTGCCCTGCAAGCCAATGCCCCCCATCAGCCCTTTCTGATCGAAGAAGAAAGCATAGATTTCCGACTGTAAGGTTGTCGTTGTCGCCGATCCAGATGCTCCCACATCCACAACTACGATGGTTGGGCCGATCCCAACCTCCCAGCCGTCACTCTTATCAATCCACTTCATTGACGAATCGGTCATGAAAAGCAGCACATACCCGTATTTCTGTAGGCCGGCCTGCAGACCATAGGACATCTGGATCGTGTTATAGTATCCGCTAATTTCTCCGTCCTCGAGAAGCGCGCCTTCACCATATTGTCCCCCGACAATAAAGCCTCCCTTAACGATACTCGGAAAAACAAGGATGCCTTTGGCCTTTTCACCCATGGTTTTGGCCGAAGGGGATTTGGCATACAATCTTTCCAGGGCGCTTTTGACATCACGGTCAATTTCCGCTGCACTGGCCGCAGCAGACGAATTCGGGCTCATGAATGTGCCTGCAGCGAACACAAGCACCAACAAAATGGTTGTCAAATAAAAGTATCTCATGATGGGTAATCTCCTTTCTGTATGACTATTTGGCATGCTGAATAAGCGGTATTTTTGCAGCGAGTTCATAAGTCAACACCGCATTGATCTTATTTTCGATCTGGTAATAGCGAACGACCTTTGCATCGGGCAGAACGTTTCGGAACTTGGGAAGATAGGTCTGACGCAGTTTCAGCCTCAGGTTCTCGATGGTCATAAACTCATCAAGCAGATTTTTGGCCGTCCTGTCGGTCATCTTTTCATAGGCCTTTGCGTAATCACCGATCATTTTCATGGTTCGTGCCCGGAGAAGAAACAGTTCATCCTGATACTGTTCATAGACGGGCCAGAACGCTTTGGATTCAGCCCCGGTGAGCTGCATGTTCTGTGCAATGAAGAGCTTCTTGTCGGCCCGGATCTTCTCAACAACGAACTGCATGTTGTCCGCCGCCTTGCCCTGTGCGATGGCCAAAAAGGCCCATACCATCACCAAACTTGTCACAACGAGTGTAAATTTAATTTTCCGATTCATTGTTTTCCTCCTTTTATTATTTATAATAAAATCAATTTGTTTTCTCTACATGAGCAGGTTTTTCCGACATGATATTGAGCTTGGCTTCGGGGTTCGGAGTTCGGGGTGTCATGTTTCAGGTGTCGGGTTTTTGGGTTCAGGACTTACGGGTTCAGGTTTCTGTAATTGACTCGGATCATTTTGGATCCATGAGTAGAAAATTTTATAACTGATTGAAAGAACCACAGGCCCGATGAACAAACCGATAATACCGGACATCATCATGCCACCGATGGCCCCCAGAAGAATGACCAGCATAGGGACTTCAACTCCTCTGCCCAGCAATAAGGGTTTTAAGAACGTGTCACTCATGGAAACCAGGATACTCCAGAGCATAAATATGACGGCCGGTGTGGTTTCATGAATTGAAAAGACATATACGATAATCGGACCTAAAATTAGAATAGGCGGAAGCTGGACAATAGCCAAAACCAGCACTATGAGCGCCCAAAAACCGGCCATGGGTACGCCTGCAGCAACTAGTCCCACCCCGGCAAGAACGGCCTGGATCACGGCAATCCCCAAGACACCCTGAACCACCGAGCGTATGGTGGCACCGGCAAGGTTTGCCAGCGTTTCACCCTGTTTCCCCGCCACACGACTCAGAACAGCTTGGGCAGCCTTTCCTCCGACCCCGGCATTTACCAGCAATACACCGGAGATGATAATGGAAATGACAAACTGCAAAATCGTTAACCCCACTCCCATCAATCCGGAAAGGAGTTTCTTCCCATATTTTTTTATAAGCGGTGTCAGGTTATGTATGGTTTCGCCCATATTTTGGGATGCCCCCCGCCAGGCCTTGTCTATGGGTTTGCCGATAACCGGCCACCCGGCAACCTTATCAGACGGCGGCGGTAAGGTGAGTGTGCCGTTTTCGATCTTTCCTTTGAGTGTTTGTATCCCTCTGATGCTGGATTCCGTAAGCAACACCGTCGGAACCAAGAGAACCGCTAATGCGACAATTGTTAACAACGCGGCTGCAAGTTTTTCCCTGTTCCCCATAACGGCGGCCAGTTTTTGATGCAACGGATAACATCCAATGGCAATGATGACTCCCCAGAGAACAGGATCAATGAATGCCCGAATGATGAAAAAGCTCCACCCTACAAGGAGTCCGACAAGCCCTATCCGCACAGCCACTTCAACGGATTTTCCAATAAACCTGGAATCTTCTTTATATTCTAAACTGTCTTCTGTCATTCTGATCCGGCCTCACTGTTAGGTTGTTTCTGAAGTCTCGCTGTTTTCTTTTAAGTGCTTCGCGCCATGCCCTTAATCGCCGCAGCGATGTCGCGGCTGTTTACCTTTCATTCTCTTCTCCTTCTCGAAACAGGTTTGAAATGCGCCCATGAGATCAAATTCCGAGATGACCGCTTCACCGGGCGTTGGGTTGCCCACCAAAAAAAAGGCCCCTGTTCTTACATCTTCTCAAACGGGTAGATCACCTTCCAGTCATTTTTCATGTCCACAACCGTCCAGCCTTTCGCTTTGGCCTCGTCAAGCCCCTTGTCCAGACGGCCGATCGATGACTTTCGGTCGTAAGCCCACTCGCGTTCGGCATCGGTGTGGTGGACATAGAGACAGAAGTGCGAACCTGAGCCCGCAGCGGTCCACTGGAGCATCTGGAGATCCCCATCGGAGTTGCCGAAAGCGGCAATGGGTCTTCGGCCGATAAACTTGTGGATACCCACCGGCTTTTCCCCCTTGTCGTCTATGAAATCGATCTCGGGCAAGCGGACAAGCACAGGCTTGCCGTCTCTGATTTCGAACCTTGTCTTGATGCTGCTGCCGATGACCTGCTCGGGCGGAATGCCGTACACCTTTTCCACCCATGGCCGCATGAACTCGATCCCGCCGCCGGAGACGATCCAGGTCTTGAAACCGTTCGCACGCAGATAGGACAGCAATTCGAGCATGGGCTGGAAAACGCAATCGGTGTATGGGCGCTTGAACCGGGGGTGCTTCGCAGTGCCGATCCACTCGATGACAATCTGCTCAAACTCTTCGGTGGTGTTTCCGGCATGGGAGGCCATCACCAGTTCGATCAATGCGTGTTCGCCTCCGGAAAAGACCGTTTTGAGGTCGCCCTCGAGTGCGGCTTTGAAGGGTTGCTTCGTTTTCCACTCGGGGTGGTTCGGCGCGAGCGCCTTTACGCGGTCGAGGGCGAAGAAGAGCTGGAAATAAGCCGGCCGTTCGCTCCAGAGCGTACCGTCGTTGTCGAAGACTGCGATGCGGTCTTCAGCCCGAACGAACTTCGGCTGCCCGGGTGTCTTGACATCTCTCACGAATTGCAGTACTGCGTCTTTTGCAGGTCCGGGGTTCCAGGAAGGCAAAGGATCGACGGCCGCCTGAACCACGCATGCGCTGAGCATAATCACCAGTGTAAAAAATCGGATCAACAATTTCATTTCAGCTTCCTCCTGTTATTCGTTCCTGGTAAGGGTTCACCGTTTCGATTTCCTAAAAAAGCCACTTCAAAAGTGGTTACCGATAAATTTTCTACCACTTCTTTCCATTATTCATGTTCATTGTTCACTGTTAATCCCCATCTATTTCGGATACAAGAACGTCAGCGTAATCCTTGCTCCCCAGCCTTCCGGCCCATTGTCCGGTGAATCGACCCAGTACCTGGCACCCGCACCGATCTGGATGATCTGGGGACCGATCTTAAATAACTGCAAAATGTTAAAATTGATGGGTGCGGACCACTCCTCGTTTTCCCAATCGTAGGTGGATTCCGTGTTCAGGGAAAACGTCGTTTTTGTTTTTGTGATATAGGTTAAAAAGGGCTGGATAAACGTTGCACTGACATCCGCCCGGTCATCATCTCCGGCAAAAGACTCAATATGGTTGAACAGAGCACCGTAAGTCCACGGACCGCTCTGTTTCAGTGCCACCCCCGTGGGTCCTATTCCCCATTTTTCAGTGCCCAGCATCTCGTCAGACGCGGTGGGCAGCATTATCACAGGTCCTATTCCCCAAATTATTCCCCTTGGGGTGGGCTTCTTCGGAGAAAAGAAGAAACTCTGTACGGTATCTCCGATACCGGATTCTCCCATGCCGTCTACCGGCACATCCGACTGGTCGATGATGGGAAAAATGGTCCGGGATATCAGGTTCCAATTCTCGTTTAGCGTGAAGGGAATAACCGGCTGAATATTGATCCGCCACACGGAGCCGTCTTCATGCGGGCCGATATCCCTATCGTAATTTGCCTGAATCGGCACACTGATGAGCGAAGCCACTGGATTGGCAAGCTTTTTGGCAAGTTCTTCCGCCTCATCCGCTGCAACGGGGGCAGCAATAATTGATAGCCCCATCATAACCATAGCAAATACACTACAATTGAAACATTTGATTTTTATATGAGTCCTTTTTTTTAGAATATCAGCTGAAGCCTTAGTCCGAGGACCGTAACCGTGTCTAAGCTTTCCCTTGTGATAACAGGCGGCACAATGCTGGTGAGACTGACCGAGTCTTCCTGCGCGGCCCTTATGATTTGGATGTCAGGCGTCAATTTCATCCACGGCGTGATCGCAATATTGTAGTAAGCTTCAACCCCATACTCGTCCTGCAGAAACTCTCTGTCCTTGAAAATGCCGGTGAGCTTCGGATTGCTGATATCCATGTAGTAGAAACCAACGCCGAAGGCGTCGTTCGGACGGTTCTTGAAGACTCCCTTCCCGCCGATTCCGAGACTGTAGAAATAGTGTACGGGGTTCGCGTCGCCATCCGAGGCTCCAAACCTTCCATAGATGCCGATGCCCTGCCCCTTCTCCGGTTCATACAGATACTGATCAAAGTTATAGTAGACAGCCCAGGAGTTATCCTCCTTTTCAGTAGTGAGTTCTCTGTTTTGGACAATTCCCTTAAACATCAAGAGCGTGTCCTGTCCAAGCGACGTGAACTCCTTGGTAGAATATGCTGCTCCCAAAAGCTGATGCCCGGTCATCCCGAAGAAGTTCGTCCTCACTCTGCCTTCGGTAACATAGGTATTGTCTCCCTCGAATGCTGTGTCAAAGCCGCTCGTGTTAGCCTTACCGTTGGAGTCAAACACCAGGGCGCTTATGATGGCTTGATCAGGGTCCTTGGTTGGCAGGATGATTATACCTCCACCAAGTACGGAATTGGGCGAGGTCAAAAGAAGGGCAGGATTGAGATTGAATGCCATATTAAAAAACTGTTTATCCCCTTTGCCATGAGCAAACTCGTTAGCATCGCCTGAAGTGGTGTCGAGCTTTCCGAGTACAATCCCAAAATTGTGAGAAAGAAACTGCATAAATGTCACAGCAGGAATGTTCAGTCCCTCATCTCCAGGCATAGGAAAAAGCTGGTTGGTATTCACCGGCGAGAGCGCCCCCGTGTCCAGATTAATGGAGCGGTTGTAATTGCCCTCGACCTCAACGGTCAGAAACCCTCCCGGCCACAGACCGAGTTTCTGGGTGTCAACATTGATTGTGACGTTCCCCCTCCCCGAATATTCCCAATCATGATTCTTTCCCCCACTTACCACGCTCATCTCTGTCTGGGTCAGACTCATGTCAACGGTAACGCCTTTTTTCGCCCATTCATTGCGCATGCCACCCCAGTCACCGGTCATGGTAGAGCGGGACCAGAAATCACCTGAGTAGTTTGGGTCAGCCGCTGCCTCCTCTGCGACGGCCTGTGTGCTAAGCAACATCCCCATGATTAATATAATAGTTACAATAACTGCCAACCGCTTCATCCCACCCTCCTTTTTCTTCACGTCGTCCATGTTTGGGTTCCCCGTTTTTTTATTTTTTACTGCTTTGGCGGCATGTAAGAATCAGGCGTGCCCATAGGAATGAGCGGATGCCACTTCACGCTCTGCTCAAACTCGCCCACAATCTTGCAAATTTGTCGTTATTCTGCTCCTATCGACAAAAAAAACGGGGCGCTTCGGCCGAAGCGCCCCGCTGTACCCGTTCCTATTTAGATCCGGAGCCTTGCTGCAATTGGTCAAGAACCTTCTCCAGGCTGAAGCTGGCAGCTTTCTGGCGCGGTGGATACTCCTTGAACGTCGCGAGGAAATTGGCGACGTAGGCCTGCGCCGGAATCATCAAAAAAGCGTGGTCGATGTACCAGTCCCAATAGGTATTCGAAGTGATGTCCGCCCGCTCGTAGGGGTCTGTGCGCAGGTTGAACAGCTTGGGAGCCCGCAACAGGGTATACGGCTCGAACCAGATTTGCAGCGTGCCCCGTTGCCGTTGCTCCATGAACACGAGTTTCCAGTTGTCGTAACGCAGCCCGGTCAGATCGCCGTCGTCGGAGAAGTAGAAGAAGGATTCCCGGGGGCCCTTCTTTTCCTGCCCGGTAAGATAGGGCAGAAAGTTGTAACCGTCCAGGTGAACCTTATAGGTGGTTTTGCCCACCTTGTACCCTTTGAGCAGCTTGCCTGTCACGTCCGGATCACCGGCCGCCGCCAACAGCGTCGGCAACCAGTCCATGTGCGACATGATCTCGTTGGATATCGAACCGGCTTTGATCTTGCCCGGCCAGCGCACCATGGCGGGGACACGGTAGGCGCCTTCCCAGTTGGAGTTCTTTTCGTTGCGGAACGGCGTCATAGCGCCGTCGGGCCAGGTATTCATGTGCGGGCCGTTGTCCGTCCCGTACATGACGATGGTGTTGTCGGCGATGCCCAGTTCGTCGAGCTTGTGGAGCACGGCGCCCACGTTCTTGTCGTGGTCGATCATGACGTCGTGGTACTCGCTCTGCCAACGTCCGGACTGTCCGATGCTCTCAGGTTTGGGATGCGTGCGGAAATGCATATGGGTGAAATTCACCCACACGAACATGGGTTTGCCGGCCTTGTGTTGCTTCTCGATAAACTGTATGGCCCGGGCGGCACAGTCGTCATCGATGGTTTCCATGCGCTTCTTGGTGAGCGGACCGGTATCTTCGATCTTCTGCGTGCCGTCGGGCATGGCGAAACTGTGGATCACACCGCGAGGACCGAACTTTTTGCGAAATTCGGGATCTTTCGGATAGTCGGCTTGCTCCGGCTCTTCCTCGGCATTCAGGTGGTACAGGTTGCCGTAAAACTCGTCGAATCCGTGCGCGGTCGGCAGGTGTTCGTCACGGTCACCCAGGTGGTTCTTTCCGAACTGGCCGGTGGCGTAGCCCCGGGCCTTGAGCAGGGTGGCGATGGTGGGATCCTTGGCACTGAGGCCTTCCTTGGCCCCGGGCATGCCCACTTTGCTGAGACCGGTGCGGAATACGCTCTGGCCGGTGATGAACGCAGATCGACCCGCGGTGCAGCTCTGTTCCGCGTAGTAATCGGTAAAGATCATCCCCTCGTTAGCGATGCGGTCGATGTTGGGAGTACGATAACCCATCAGACCCTTCGAATAGACGCTGAGATTGGTCTGGCCGATATCGTCACCCCAGATGATGACGATATTGGGTTTTTTTGATTCAGCAACCACTCCGGTCTCCATAAAAAGAGGAACGGTTATCACCAGCAAAATACAAGTATAAAAATATCGTTTCATTCTCATGTTTGACCTCCTTTCCCACTATTTTTGCACTTCACGAAGCTCGTCAAGCCGCTCGCGGAAGCGCTTTGCCCAGTATTCGAAAGCCTGTTTGGTGTCCACCCATTTGCCGCGGAAGGCGGCCTTTCCACCCTGGCGACGGTCCACTGCTGCGGCCAGGCGCTCCTTGGTCATGGAGTCAAGGACTTCCATTTCAGTCGCGGCTTCACCGGTTCCCAGGTTGGCATCACTGACGGCCTTGGTTGCTCCGGCAACGACTAACCCGACAGGAATGATGGAAGACAGGGTATTGGCCGTCGGGTTGGACGGCACCACATCGGTGATGGCTACGCGCACCCAGAGCACATCCGGACCGGGTTGATCGACAACTTCATACCCATCCTTCACCGCTTCCAACAGGGCATTCTGATAGAAGTCGGTCAATTCCTTGAGAATGGTCGGATCGATTTCCCGGCTTTCCGATGTGGGACTCAGAAAAACCGATACCCGCTCGAACATCAGCTTGGTATAGGGCTTGAAATCGACGTCGGGATTGACGTAAATCAGCGCGGCACGATCGTCGCCGCCGGGCTTGAGTTGACCATAGTCACCAAGGAAACCCGTCTCCTTGACATTTTTCATTCCGCTGGCCGCACAGCCGGACAGGAGCAGCACGGCAACCAAAAACAGCCCGGACCAATAAATATTCTTGTTCATTGATTTCATCCTTTCTTGAAATGGCTGGCAAATACCAGACGATTAATTTTAAACCGGGCATTCAGAAGAGCCCATTAAGTTTCAGCCTGACGAAGTTGAAAACACACTTCATAGAGAGATCGCGATTATTCACAGCAAGTCAACCTCTGCGTATAAGGGGTAACTCACTTTCAGATTGAAGATATGCTGGGGATTTGTAATGCTTACGATAACTCACTTTTAAAACTAGACCAACTGTAGGGTTCAAAATCAGCAAAAACTATGCCAATATATTATTATTGGTTAAATGTTTGTTATTTCTATTGAAAAATCGCCAAACCAATAAAACGAATGTGTCTCACTAAAGATTAAATGAAACATTTGTGTATCATGAGACAGCCTGTCTCAACATTTAAAACGTCAAATTAACTCATATTCGTATGAAGTGTTTTTTGTGACATCAAGTGGTTTTCAAGGAATTTTAATTTCTTCTTTAACTCCTTTTCCTGGTTCCAATGTTCTGATACATCCCTTATAATTAATGCTGTACCAAAAATTTCATTCTGACGATTCCGAACAAGTAATATGGTGAACTCTACTGATATTGTCCTTCCATCCTTTCATATGGCAGGTACTTTAAGAAGTTCTCTCCCGTACTTGGTTTCACCGGTTTTCATATCCCTTTGGTAACTTTGCCAAAGTCGTTGGCGTAATTTTTCAGGGATAATGAGGTCTAAGGTTTTCCCCTGAATTTTCTTCGTTTTGTACCCAAAATCGCCTCGGCCCCTGAATTCCATAAATTGACAATTCTGTCCCGATCGGCAAAAAGAATGGCGTCTTGTGAATTATCTATTATCTGTTGATAGATTAATTGAGGTTATACCTAATTTAGCAGGAGGCTCACATTCTTTAAATCCTCATAAGAGAGCTCAAAATCAAAGATGCTTAGATCTTCCCTCATGTGCAGCTCAGAAGATGTTCCGGTAAGAGGCACCATACCGGATTGACTGAGATATCGAAAAAAGATTTGCGCTTGAGTTTTTTTATACTTCTGAGCAATGGTTCGAACGGTATTGCTGCCCAGAATATGAGGATTTGCAGTAAGGGTCCAAAAACTCTGGTAAATAACTCCATGATGAGAACACCAGTGACGCAAGTCAGCATCATACCTCGTTTCCTGATAAAACCGATTTTGTACAACCGCCGGCTTCACGTTGGCATCGGCATAAAGTGACTTCATCACTTCAGTATCGTAACAATTGCTGATTCCCAACTGATAAGCTCCACCGGTTTTTTGAATTTTTTCCATTGCTCTCCATACTTTCATCAAGAGCGCGTGGGGCACCACTGGTGAATGAAGTATTAGAGAATCTACATATTCTGTCTGCAGGTTTTTTTTAGATGTCTCAAAGGATTGGACGACCTGCAACTCAACGGGGGAATTCTTATCGTATGGAACCTGTCCTGGCTCCTGGCCGGAGAGCGGGGTGAATTTGGTTTGTACGAACAAGGTTTCACGTTCGACACCATGGCCTTTCAGTCTGCGAAGCGCTGCTCCTACCAGTGCCTCTTTATAGTGTTTGGGTTGACAAGCGGTATCAATTCCCCTGAATCCTGCCTGGATGGCTTTTACAACAAGATCTGCCGTGCGGTCCTTTTTCCAGGCTGTGCCGTAAATAATCCGTGGCATTTTTATACCGGCAGAAGTTGTTACCCATTTCTGATCCACCATTATTAATACTCCTATATTTGATTTTTCAATAAAAAATAAAAAGTTAAGTCGGCTTGACTTTTTTTGAAATCAATAACGATATTATATGTTATTTTCTTGCAATCAACTTCAACATATTGCCGACATAGCTGTCAGAGGACGCAAACAGATAAACCGGGGTATCTCGAATATCGGCTACGGTTTCCTGTCGGTGATCGATTCTGGCGTCTGTCCCCCAAGGCGGCAGGCCACCACGATGCCCGAATCATCCTTCAGATGGTCCACGATTTGTTGGCTTAAGCTGTTCCCCACAGTGATTTCTTCGTCGACTACGATGTCGGCGCCAGCTTGCTGGAGATCGAACACGTGCCGGTTATACCGGCACCGGGCCGCAATAAGAACATGGGGCCGCAGCTGCCGAATCATTTCTACGATCCGGACTGCAGAACGAGGATCGGGAATCGTCACAACCGCCATACATGCTTCTGCCAGACCCGCGTGCATCAAAATTTCTTCATGACCTGCATCCCCCAGATGAATATCAAGGTCCTGTTGACGGGCATATTCTCGACTTTTGGGGTTAATGTCGATGATCACAGGTTGCAAGCGCTGCCCTATCAGTGTCTGTACCACCTGTCGCCCGGCTGGTCCCAACCCCACTACCAGCACCCGATTAACCGGTTCGCTGTTCCCGGATGGAGAAGGGCCTGCCGACAAAGTTTTCCTTCTGAATATCAGTGCCAGTAAGCGATCGGCCATGGCATCGGCATTGGCGATCAAGTAGGGGGTTATGAACATCAGTACAATGATTACCGACACGATCAGGTCAACGATATCGGGTGTCAGCACACCGCCCCTGCGGGCAGTGGCTGCCAGAACAAATGAGAACTCTCCGATCTGGCTCAGGGTAATACCCGTGGCCAGGGCCTGCCGGTTTTCTAAACTGAATAAACGGCCCACACTATAAATGATTCCGGTTTTCAGGATCAGAACGCTCACCGCGACCAGTGCGATCCAGTGCAGGTGGGTGACAAACCACATGGGCTTGGCCTGCATCCCTACCGAAGCAAAAAAGAGGGTAACCATGATAATGCGCATGGACCCGATATCCGATTGGATCTGGGTGGCAAAGGGGGATTCTCCCAGCAGCATGCCCGCCACAAAAGCGCCCAACGCCGGGGAGATGTGCAGTTTGTGGGCGGCCCAAGCTGCACCGAAACCCACCACGATGCTCAGCAGGACGGTCAGCTCCCGATTAGCAAACACTTTGGTCTCGCTCAATAGTGCCGGGGCCAGATGGTACAGAAGCAGGTAGAAAACAGCGGCCAACCCGAACACCGACAGGCTCACCTGGATGATATGCAGACCGATACTCATTTCCGCCGCCGCCGGTGTAAAGAAGCTGACCATCAGCACCAAGGGGACGATGGCCATGTCCTGGAGCAGAAGAATGGCCAGACATGTCCTGCCTTTAATCGAATCGATTTCCACACGGTCTACGAGGAGCCGCAGCACCATGGTGGTGGAACTCATCGCCACAATGGCTCCCAACGTGAGTGCCCGGGGCAGGTTGGTCATGGAAACCGTTATCAGGGTAACCGTCAGAATGGTAGACACCACCTGCAGGGTACCCCCACCGAAAGCCATCCGCCCCATTTTCATCAGCTGTTTGAAACTGAATTCCAGACCGATGGAAAACAACAGCAGCGCGACACCTAATTCCGAAACCTGGTTGACGGCCGTCCTGTTAAACAGCAAGGGGCCGACGATGGTGCCTGCCAGAAGATATCCCATTATGGGACTCTGCCCCATGCGTTGAGCCATGGCGCCCATCAGAAAAGCGCCGCCCAGCAGCATCACCAGTTCCATGACGACAAGCCAGATGTCCATAAGCCAGAACCCTTTTCGGCAACAATTTATACAAATGGTTGTTTATCGGGGATAATTTAATTAATAAAAAAGTATTACAATATAATAAAGTATTTTTTATTTTAAATGCAATAAATTTAGATGGTTCAAAATTCAGATCATTCTCCAAACTAATTTTTCTATTCTATCTGTTCCATGATGAAATTAATCTAACATACCTCCCTTGACTTTATACCACAAGGTAGTATTTTAATCTATACTCTTAAGGAGATTGAATCATTTTGAATTTTATAATGAATGTACTCATGGCATCTTGGAATCTTCTTGTTGATTCATCGGTGTATATTATTTTCGGTTTGATGGTCTCCGGATTGTTACGCGTATTTCTCAACCCGGGATCGGTGGCCAAACATCTGGGACAGGGCCGGTTTGTTTCTGTGTTTAAAGCCGCCATTCTGGGTATTCCCATACCCTTGTGATCCTGCGGGGTGTTACCTGCAGCCGTGTCGCTGCGGAAACAAGGTGCCAACAATGGCGCAACCACCGCATTTCTCATATCCACCCCGGAATCCGGCGTAGATTCCATAACCATAACTTATGCCTTACTGGATCCCATAATGACGGTCATGCGTCCCTTTGTGGCGTTTGTTACGGCCTCGGTAGCCGGTATTGCCGAAAATCTTTTTAACCCCAACTTCACCAAAACCAAAATTGTTCCGGATCTTACCTGTCCTGTGGATGCTTGCTGCGATGGCGTCAACTGCTCACCCGAAGTTCACAAGCATCATCATACGTTTTTAGAAAAGCTTAGGGCGGGATTTCGCTTTGCTGTTTTGGATCTCTGGGGGGATCTGGCCGCCTGGTTTTTCGTGGGCCTTTTATTGGCCGGAGTCATCACCGCACTTATTCCGGACGATGTGTTGAGAACATATCTGGGAACCGGGTTACCTGCCATGTTGCTGATGCTAACTGTTGGTATCCCCTTATATATTTGTGCAACCGCTTCCACTCCAATCGCGGCCGCCCTGATTTTAAAAGGCGTCAGTCCCGGGGCCGCTCTGGTATTTTTACTGGCCGGACCGGCGACAAATATAGCCTCTCTGACGGTTTTAACCCGAGTTTTGGGGAAACGGGCCACCGCGATTTACCTGGCCACCATCTCCGTATCAGCGGTCTTTTTCGGACTGGTTGTTGATCAGATTTATGCGTGGTTCGGTCTATCTGCCCGGGCCATGATCGGTCAAGCTTCTGAAATCATACCCATGTGGGCGGGTCTGGTCGGAACGTTGATCATCATGTTCATTTCCATAAAACCGTTATCCCAGGCAATTAAGGCACGACTTAACCCCGCCAAGAAAGAATTTCCCTTGGTTCAGATTCAGGATAGCATCGATCTTGCACCGGTTTCAGAATATTGCGATTGCGGCCCCACATGACGTGGCTCCTGCTGACCGGTCTGGTCTTAACTAGTGTCAATCCATAAATGGTCTTTTTGCCCAATCTCTACGTTATGTTCAAAAAAATAATCCTCGAAATATCACCTATATGTCTGCGGTTATTTTTTTCACATGCCTTGATCTTGAACAAAAATCCTCATTTATGGATGGACACTAACTAATTTGATTTAAACAGCTTTCTGATTGGATCGGCCTGTCGAAAAATTACTGTTGGTTGCATTGGAAAGATAATTTGTACCCCATATGGATTTAAGAGTGGGAACGAATTAATTTGGGAACGTCTCTTTGGTCAGCAAAGTGCAAATCAGTGATAAGACAGAGGCACCCAAAAGAATAAAAATAAGCATTGAGTAAGCCTCAAGGGAATATCCCCCTGCTTGAGATTTGGGATAACTATCTAAAACCCTTCCTAAAAGCGGCATAAACACCGCACCGCCCAAAAAAGGGAAGAGGTTTACAAAACCGGTTGAGGTTCCGGCAATCTCTGTGGGGAAAAGCTCTTTAATGATGGTAAACCCAAGGATTACAACAGATGACGAACATACGGAAAAAACAAAAAACAGGATATACAGGGCAATGCGTGACAGGCCATCAGGATAAATGCTGAGAATGACGAGCTCTATTACCAGTACTAAGTTACACAAAATAAAAGGTTTTTTCCGGCTTTTCATTATTTTATCGGAAAAAAATCCTAAAGGAGGACTTCCGATAATCATGCCCCATGCAATCATACTCAGAACCGTACCGGCCTGGGCCCGGGTCATTTTATAAACATGCATAAGATAAGGTCCGCCCCAGAGTGCTCCAAAACCGAAAAATACCCCGCAATCAAAAAAGAACCAAATGGCCACCGGCCAGAAATATTTTTCGCATATCACTCGGCGGGCGCCTTCCAGCAAGGGAATCTGCTTGAACGGCCGGAAGGCTTCCCCGTTCTGATGATCGATTTCGGCAAGGCCAGGCCATCCTTTATCTTCCGGCCGGTCTCTGACAATACCCCATACCAGAGCTACGATTACGAACGTGCAGCACCCAATCACTTCGAAAGAGATGCGCCATCCGAAAACCAGTGTCATTACGGCAAGAAGCCATGTGGCCGCCAGAACCCCCATTCCTCCCACCGCATTTAGAATGCCCGTCATGAAAGCAAACTCATGAGGCCGAAACCACTGGGAAAAAATTTTCATGGTGGGGATAAAGACCATGGAAACCCCCAGTCCCACCATGACTCTTCCGATAAAAGCAATTTTTATGGTGGGCGCGAACCCAAAAATTATGCTTCCGGCGGAAGCGATGATTAAAAAAAAAGTTACGGATTTTCTGGGACCCAATGAGTCCGAGAGGAGTCCGGCGGGAAATTGCATAGCCGCATAGCAGTAAAAGTATATGGAGCCCAGAAAGCCCATAACACTGGCAGTTGTCTGAAAATCATTTATCAAATCATCGGCCACCACGGACAGCGAAAGACGATGGAAATAAACAAAAAAATAGGCAAGGGCAAGTACGATAAAAATCAGCCACCTGAAGCGCATGACCTTTGCGGCCAAATCTTGGATCATTCTATTTCTCCATAAAAGAGGCAATGCCTTTGCAGAATTAGAAAAAGTCATTGCCTGCTTATCGAGCCCCAGGGTGGAGCGAATATTTATCCCGTTTTCTTTCGTTTGGCCATTTCCTCTTCCCTGAGTTCCTTTTTTAAGATTTTTCCCACATTCGTTTTGGGCAGATCATCTCTGAATTCTATTTCTGTGGGAAGCTTATACTTGGCCACTTTGCCAGTGCAAAATTCGATAAGTTCTTCCTGAGTTGCGGTTTGTCCTTGTTTGAGCACTGTGAAGACTTTGACCGACTCTCCCCGAGTCGGATGCGGAATTCCGATGGCACAGGCTTCCTTAATCTTGGGGTGTTCATAAAATACTTCTTCAATGTCCCGGGGATATACGTTACATCCTCCGGATATAATCATATCTTTTTTTCGGTCAACAACATAGAAGTAACCGTCTTCATCCATTTTGGCGATATCTCCGGTGTGGAGCCAATCGTCTGCCAGAGTATTGGCGGTTTCTTCGGGATTGTTTCGGTAGCCCTTCATGACTTGAGGACCTCTAACAAGTAACTCACCGGATTCGCCCACCGGGATCTCTGTATTGCCGTCGTCAAGGCTGACAATCCGGCATTCCGTGTCGGAAATGGGGATTCCGATACTTCCGGCTTTCCGTTTTCCGCCGGCAAAAGGGTTTACATGGGTCACCGGTGATGCCTCCGTAAGACCGAACCCTTCAACGATTACGGCACCGGTCCGGTTTTCAAAATCTCTAATAATTTCAAGGGGGAGTGGGGCACTTCCGGAAAAACATCCTTTTATGGAGGTCAGGTTAATTTTATCAATGGCCGGATTATTGAGTATTCCGATATACATGGTGGGAACCAGCGGGGTAAAAGATGGTTTATATTTTCTAATCGCCTCAAGCAAAGCATCGGGCTGGGGTTTTGGAACCAGAATATTTCCCCATCCCAGAAATATGGCCAAATTCATTGCCGTGGTTAGACCGAACACATGAAAAAAGGGAAGCGCTCCCAGCATTACTTCATTGCTGTCGAAGGCCGGGAACCATGCACCAATCTGCTGAACCTGACTACTCAGGTTTCCGTGGGTAATCATAACTGCTTTTGAAATACCGGTGGTTCCCCCGGTGTACTGATACATAGCGGTATCATCAAACGAGAGTTCAACTTCAGGTAAACGGGAAGGATTTTTTGCCGGAAGGTTTTTCCATGGATAAACATTTTCAGCAGGCTTCACATCAGCAGCAAGGTTTTTCTTTTTGGCGACAAAGGGGAACAATAAATTCTTGGGAAACGGAAGGTAATCACCGATAGAAGTATAGATAATCTGTTTTATCTTTGTTTTCGGCCTCAAATCAATCATTCGATTTGCTAAAAGATCTATGGTAACGAGTAGTTTTGAGTCGGAATCATTGAATTGGTATTCAAGTTCCCGGTCTGAATACAAAGGATTATTCATAACCGCTATGGCTCCGATCTTTAATATGCCATAATAGGCCACAACGCATGGAATGACGTTTGGCAGAAGTATGGCAACGCTATCCCCTTTATCAATGCCAAAGTTATGAAGACTGGCGGCAAAACGGTTTACCATATCATTAAGTTCACGAAAGGTAATTTTGTACCCTTGAAAAAGGAGCGCCATCTTGTTGGGAAACCTGCGGGCCGATCGTTCCAGAATTTCCGGCAGACATATTTGTTCATATTCTATTTTTTCAGGAACACCTTTTTCGTAGCTGGCTACCCAGGGTTTGTCTTCATATTTAATTTCTTTTGCCATGCTCACCTTCTTTTTTTTCGCCACCAAGACACCAGAATGCTAAGAAAGAATAAAAAAATAAAAACCTTCGTGCCTGCCCGTCATCGGCTTCGCCTTAGGCGAGACGGGCGGGTCTTGGTGCCTTGGTGGCGAATGTTTCTTTGTTGCGAACCGGGAGCCGGCTTGTCCGGATTCGACGGGTTGAAACGATTTTGTTAAAACTGTTTTAGTGAACAAAGATCACCGGCGTTTTTTGGGTTAACACTGTTATGATGAAAATGGATATTTGTCAAGAAAGCTTGTAAGTTACATCAGTTTTATATATTCAAATTGATTTGAAATTGATTGAAAAACTGAACTTTTTCTTGTTATTTAAAAAACGAATCTGTTAAAAAGTCAATGAACATTCATTTACAACTTAAAGGATGGAAAATTAAACAATGGAAGCAGCGTTGATTTCTCCGGCAAAAGCAACTGTTTTGGGAATTCCCTGCGTGATTTTCTCATTAATCATACCGCTTGTTGGCGTTGGAATATTTTCTTATATTATTGCACTTCGGCTAAAGCCGCTGGTTAAAGCTTGTCCGGACCCAAGACTTAATCGTCCGGCAGTTCGGTTTTTAAAGATGATCAAGTATGCCGTGGGGCAGTACCGGCATCCAAGGTACATGGATGCCGGAATTATTCATATTATTATCTTTGCGGGATTCGTAATTCTGTCCCTCCGATCCATAACGTTGGTGATGTTGGGAATATCGAGCAATTATATGCTGCCGGGAATGAGCGGTACCACCGGGCAGATTTACACGGTTCTTAAGGATGTTGCCGGAACATTTGTTCTGATGGGGTGTCTATCTGCACTGTACCGCCGGATCATCGTAAAACCCGAACGATATGCAGTGCCGTCCAGGTATGGAAAAGAACATACCTGGGAGGCCGTGCAGGTGCTGCTGTTAATTATCGGACTGGTAACGTGTGATATGCTTTTTGAAGGGACCCGGGCTGCGGCCGAGATCCAAAAGGGATTTAAAATAGAGATTCTGGTCCCAATCACCGGAACATGGTTCGCCGCGCATATTCTAACTCTTGTACCGGTCCATACCCTTCAGAACTTACATCTGGGTGCCTATTTTTCACATGAGCTCATTTTTTTCTTTTTCTTGTGTTTTTTGCCCCTGGGAAAGCATTTTCATGTGCTTACCTCCCTGCCCAATGTATTTTTTATGAAACTGGACAAGGGTACGGTAAAACCGGTTAAATGGGGGGTTGAAGATGAAGATCTTGACAAGCTTGAATCCTTCGGGGTCAAGGCGTATGAGGATTTTACGTGGAAACATATGCTCGATTTTTATTCCTGTGCAGATTGCGGGAGATGTTCCGACAACTGTCCTGCCAATACCGTGGGACGCCCGCTTTCTCCGAGATTTATATCCATTAAGTGCCGTGACTATTCATTCAACAAATATCCGCTCATAGGCAAACCTGCAAATAGTCGGCCTTTGATCGGCCATGTACTGGAGGAAGATGAGATCTGGTCGTGTACCACATGTGGTGCCTGTGAACAAGAGTGTCCGCTTTTTATCGAATATATCGACAAGATTGTTGATTTAAGAAGAGGCCTGGTGGATGAGGGAATGGT